>Ga0137394_10000260_pt1 | contig 36751 bp, 50 predicted proteins | sample czobulk116metaG_FD_108278 | JGI IMG/M metagenome (GOLD analysis project Ga0137394, IMG submission 108278) | Vadose zone soil microbial communities from Angelo Coast Range Reserve, California, USA - czobulk1.16 metaG | ecosystem: Environmental > Terrestrial > Soil > Vadose zone | place: USA... | reverse complement strand
CGGAACTTCTTAGGGTGCTCTTCGATCCTCCTGAACACCATGACGCACGTCGTTGAACTACCCGTCCCAAAATCCAACTCGAAAATTCGAGTCAACACTTGGCTATTTATCAATAACGAGTTTGTGCCGTCGGTAGACAGTCTGGATCCAATCACGTAGTGCACTCTTGCTGTCTCTTGCCCTATCTATTTCACTCACGTACGCACTCTAACCTCACAGAGTCTACAACCCCTCTACCGAGGAAGCTTTATGCGCGGTCACAGCTGGTGACGTCTTATTCTCCTCAGTCAGTCAAGCTTCTTATACACCACACCTCACTTGTAGCCTCCGAGAAAGACGTCGACATTGCTGTTGCGGCGGCACGGAAGGCCTTCCGCGAAACCTGGGGGAAAAACATCTCGGGCTTCGAGCGCTCCAGGCTGCTTAACAAACTGGCCGATCTTATTGAGAGAGATAAGCAGATCCTTGCCGAGCTCGAGTGCCTGAACAACGGAAAGCCTGTAAAGATTGCTCGGTGTGTTCGAGCCAAGTCCAAAATTATGGCTCTCACTCTGCTTCCACCTCAGAGACTTCGATATCGGCGACAGCGTTGGATGTCTTCGATACTATGCTGGTTGGGCGGACAAACTTGCTGGCCAGGTATTGTATCCTCATGCCCCGTCATACGCTGAGGCACTCACTTTCCGATTAGAGCATCGAAATCGATCACAAGACTAAGATTGCAATCACACATCCAGAACCTATTGGTGTCTGCGGTCAGATGTCTGCAACGTCGTTTTGCCCAGGTTGAGCTCCACTGAGATGATGGCTCTTGTCAGAATCCCGTGGAACTACCCTATTATGATGTGGTATGGCGAACATACTTGAGCACTGGGACTACTTCTCTCATAACATACAGGGCGTGGAAGGTTGCGCCAGCACTTGCAGTTGGCTGTACAATCGTCATGAAGCCCTCCGAGATTACTCCCCTGACAGCTTTGGTACGCCCCTCAGTTAGATCATGGTTGCAGAGACTTGTCTAAACTATTTCCGTAGAAACTGTCTGAACTCGTTAAAGAGGCGGGGTATGGCATGATCGTATCTGTCCTAGCCTATTCTCACAAGGGTTTGTAGTTTCCCTCCTGGGGTTGTCAACACTATTCCATCGCTCGGTCCTATTGGAGGCGCAGCCTTAACTGCTCATAAAGGCGTTGACAAAGTCGCTTTCACGGGTTCTACCGTCACAGGTCGTAAGGTCATGGAGGCTGCCGCAAAGAGTAATCTCAAGAAAGTATCACTTGAGTTGGGTGGGAAGTCGCCACATCTCATCTTCGAGTCAGCGAACATAGAACAAGGTTTGCGCATGATACAGCCAATTTGATATCTGACCTATAATTTATTGCTAACTTGAAGCTGCAAACTGGGCCGCCTTGGGTATCCTTTACAACACTGGTCAGGACTGCACGGCTGGATCTCGACTCTATGTCCAAGACACTATTTATGATCAATACGTCACCACGCTGGCGGCTAAAGCTAAGGAGCTTGTCATAGGTGATGGCTTCGATGAAAAATCTGGATGTGGTCCTCTGGTACGCACCTGTCCTCATGTTAGTGTGTTTCTCGGCGACCACGCATCTTAAGGTCTCCAAACCTCAATACGACCGTGTCTGGAGCTACATTGAATCCGGGAAGCAGGACGGTGCCAGAGTCCTTGTTGGAGGCGACAGACGCACGACCCCGGGGTATTGGGTGGATGCCACAAGTCCGCCCGCTTTGCCAGTTCTTCCTGGAAGTCCAGCTGCTAACTCCTTGGATAGTATTCACCGACATTCGCCCTGATATGAAAATCGTAAGTATTGCTAGGAATATATAAGGAGAAGTTATGGAAATATATCCCCTTCGCTAGGTGAAAGAAGAGGTATCGTAGAACTCAGAACTTCACCTTCATCACCCCCTGCATTGATGATTTTGATAAAGATTTTTGGACCTGTACTTTCAGTTGGAAAGTTCCACACTGAGCAGGAAGCCATCGACCTCGCCAATGATACTACTTACGGGCTTGCTGCAGGCCTTCACTCCAGTAATCGCTTTCATTTTTTCACCTTACTTCTCAGGCTTACAGTCACTTTAGCCGACCAAGCTCAGTGTCACCGCGTGTCTTCCGCTCTGGAGGCTGGGACTGTAAGATATATCATTAACTCTCCACTTAGATGAAACTTATCTAGTTCTTTTAGGTCTGGATCAACCAGTACAATGTTCTTTATAACAACGTGCCATTCGGTGGCAAGAAGCAGAGCGGTATTGGTAGGTGACATCACCATTTCCAGTTCCGCGGGTGCCAATATAGGCGTCTTCCGTTAGGTCGCGAATTGGGTGGTCATGCCCTTGATGAATATATCTCTACCAAGGCTGTCCACTGGAACTACGGCGAAAACATTGAATGGCCCTTGTAGGTACTCGATTGTAGGAGCTTGACTCGAGTAGGTGTAAGAGTAGTCGTGCCAGTGTGAGCCTGTTCAAGGTTGTCTTTAGTTGTTTGTCTACGGCGTCGGTTATCTCCGGCGGATGAATAAACATTGGTTTCGAATTTCTGCCTTCCTCCCTTTCGACGAGGTCTTAATCTTTCGCCTTGGAGCTCTTTGCACATCATGATCGAGATTTATCCGAGAAACCGCTCGCGTTCGACTGTTGCTATGCACCGAGTCTATAGCTTGTCCTCAGCCCCTCGGTAGGAAGTCTTGGTTATATGCGTACCGATGCTCTTTCGCTCAGGCTTGCCGACTTTCCGCGGAATAGTGTGCGGATCAGAGAATTTGAGCGATGGACACCCGAGCATTTATTCGACAATACCTTTAAACCCCAAACTTTACCCACCCACCGAAGTGACCGCCCCACCAACTGATTTTTTTTCCCTGTAGAACTTGATGTCTTCGCTCGTGGCTGACAGAAACGGGTTTTCTCGGAACTCAAAAACTGGGGCTGACTTCCATATATTGTTGAAGCAGCTGACTACGCATCCGTCTCAGTCTCAAGGCCGTAGTACGGATCTAGTGCTCTCGAGTGAGAACTTGAAGGATGTCGAGAAAGGGCCTCCTAATGGTGATGGCCCTTTCAATCTTCGAAACTGCCTCACTTCGTCCAAAGAAGCAAACAAGGCTGCTGGAATTCAACCCAAGCACGTGGGTGTCATCTGGGAAAGTCTCCAGGTCGTAGCTGGCGGGAGCATAGATCACAAGGTAAGGTCATATTTTGTTGGATTGGGACAGACATTTTACATATCAAACAGATATACATCAGGACATTTGACTGCAAGTTCTCGTGCTTGTCTTTGGACTTCTCGCAACTCACTCAATTCTCTCAGCTTACATGCTTCAGAATAGTCTTGGTCTCATCCGCTCTGTCTGGCGATTTTTTTCTCCAAACACACCCACAACGAATGATGCGGACGCAAAAATGATTCTGAACAGGTGCGCACCCATATTCCATTAGAAAATCATGTTTTGGTCACGATTGTGTGTTAGTTGCTCAGGTTTGGCCAAGCCTGGCGAGATGGTTCTAGTCCTCGGTTGTCCGGGTTCGGGTTGCACTACGTTTCTAAAGGCTATCGCCAACGATTGTTCCTCCGTAAGCGGTGACGTGTGTTACGCTGGGATAGACGCTGTGGAGATGGAGAAGACCTACAAGGGGGAGGTCGTGTACAATCAGGACGGTACGAAAGTTCATTATTAATGGGCTTTATATTGACAACATCTCTATAGACGACGTGCACATCGCCACTCTCACTGTTGCTCAAACGCTAGCTTTTGCACTCTCGACCAAGACTCCCGGTTCCAAGGGCCGTCTCCCTGGAGTATCGGGACAGGAATATGACGCACGGGCCCAGGAGATGTTACTCAGGATGCTTAATATCTCTCATGTTTCTGAGACATTAGTCGGTGACGAGTTCGTTCGCGGAATCTCAGGTGGCGAGCGAAAGCGGGTAAGTATTGCTGAAATGATGTCAACTAGAGCTCCTGTGCGGTGCTGGGATAACCCTACTCGGGGCCTCGATGCATCGACTGCCCTCGACTTCGTCAGAAGCTTACGAATCATGACGGATGTGTCAGGCCAAACAAATTTCGTCACACTGTATGCACCAAAATGTGGTTTCAACAGGCTGCTCGCTGATCTACTATTCAGATACCAGGCTAGTGAAGGAATTTACAATTTGTTTGACAGGGTTCTTGTCCTAGATAAGGGGAGGCAGATATACCTTGGCCCACCGTCCCGAGCTCGCTCGTACTTCGAGGAGCTTGGTTTCAAGTCAGTTCCTCGACAGCCCACTGCGGACTACCTGACAGGTTGCACGGATCCTAACGAGCGACAATTTACCCCTGGACGAAGTATCACTGATGTTCCGTCCATCCCTGTGGCTCTGGAGCAAGCCTTCCTGGAATCTGAGCTCGCAGTCGATTTACGCCATGAGCTGGAGGAATATAAAATGTCCGTGAAGGATGAACAAGAGCTGTTTCGAAGAGCCGTGCTCCTTGATAAAAAGCGTGGGGTCTCGGAGCACAGTCCGTATACCCTCGGGTATGCGGGACAAGTTATGGCATTGGCACGGCGACAGTTCCAGATGAGGCTCCAAGATCGCTTCCAGCTCGCGACAAGCCTCTCTCTATCAGTAGTGTGTAGATTACTCGAGGGGTTGACTTCTTCTGATCAAACTTCTAGGTCCTTCCCATTATTATTGGAGCTGCATTCTTCAATCAGCCAACAACATCAAATGGCACGTTTACTCGTGCCAGCGTCATTTTCCTCAGCATGTTAACATCCTGCCTCGATGCATTTGGCGAGGTTTGGTTTTCAATCGCTCAACATTTTCAACCATCCTGATTTGTTGTAGTTGGCAATGCAAGTCGGCGGTCGTGGTGTACTTCACAAGCAGGTAAGTCTCTTTATCTCTTCTTGGAACATTTTCAATGATATTCGCAGACAAGCTATAGCCTATACTACCCGTCTGCTCTCGCACTCGGGAATGCACTCTCGGATCTTCCATTTTCTGCTGTTCGTCTTCTGCTCTACGATGCTATTGTCTACCTTATGGCAAATCTCCATCGCTCTTGGGATGCTTTCTGGACATTCCACATATTCAGTTACTTGGCGTTTCTGTCCACGCAAGGTCTTTTCAGGACGCTCGGTTTCATTTTTTCTTCATACGACGCCGCCTTCCGCGCGGGTGGGTTCCTCGTTACAGGCCTTGTTTTCTTTACTGGGTATCTCATCCCAGTACAACAGATGAAAAGGTGGCTGTTCTGGATGGTAAGTCGTACTTGTCTAACATGTTAAAAATACTGAGTATCAACTCAGTTTTATTTAAATCCTATGGCCTACGGTGAGTGTACCCTTGTTTTGGATTCAGTGCCATTAAATGACATCACCCACAGCGTACTCTGGTTTGATGGCGAACGAATATAGCCGGCTTAATGTGAACTACCCATGTATGAGGCTGATCGTCTCGTTCTCTGACAATTCTTTTCCCAGTTCACCTGTGATGGTAGCTATGTAGTTCCTAGGAATGGCTTCAATGTCAGCAAATATCCGTAGGTACAAAAGTTCGCCGAAACTTAAACGTTACTCATTAGTTCCCCCGCAGGAGTAGCCTAGGACCAAATCAAGTCTGTACTCTGCTTGGGGCGCGTCTGGGTTCCAACACAACTTCCGGCAGTTCGTACTTGCTAGGCACCTACGACATGTTAGTTCGTGACACCTGGCGCCGTAATTTGGTCCTGCTCCTTGCTTGGATATTATTCTATCAAGTAACTCAGATTGTTATTTTGGATTTCTTACCGGTAAGTGTGCGCATCTGGTTCGCTGTTCGAGTTTCCGGTTCACATTACGAAGCAACACGCTGGCGGAACCACCTTCCGTGTGTTCGCTAAGGAGACACCAGAGATCCGCAAACTGAACGATCGACTGCGCGAGCGAAAAGCAAGCCGACTGCGAGCGAGGACAGCTGACGAGGGTGACTCAAAGGATGTCGACCCTAAGAGAGATAACAAGTAAGTGGGTTTCGACCTGACGGATTTTGAGGCAATGACACACCATGCTCAACATATGATCTTGGCCGCATAGAATGCCAAGATATAAATTCGCGCACAGTGTCTCAGAATGTCTCGCAGTCGCCTCTCACCCTCTTCGTGTCGAGGACCGCAGCGTTTTTACATGGGAGGGCGTCAATTATCACGTTCCCGTCTCGCACGGCACGCGCCGGCTTCTTAGCGACGTATATGGCTATGTTAAGCCTGGAACGCTGACTGCACTCATGGGGGCCTCCGGTGCTGGAAAGACAACGTGTCTCGACGTATTGGCTAAAAGGAAAGATACTGGCATAGTCTGTGGGGACATCCTTGTCGATGGGCGTCCTACCGAACCGGATTTTGCGCGATCTACGGCATACGCTGAACAAATGTATGTCCACGAAGGAAGTGCGACAGTGCGCGAGGCCATGCGCTTTTCGGCACATCTACGCCAGTCATTTCATGTTCCGAGAGAAGAGAAGAACGCCTACGTCGAAGAGATGATAGAACTCTTAGATCTGCATGATTTTGCTGATGCCATTGTTCATAGCCTCGATCTAAAGACCCTCAAGCGCCTCACGATTGGCGTTGAGCTCGCTAGCAAAGCGGGGCTCCTCTTGTTCCTGGACGAACCTACGTCGGGTTTGGACGCGCAGGGTGCCCGAGATCTGATCCGCGTCCTGCGAAGGCTGGCCGACCAAGGCCAAGCAATCCTCTGCACGATACATCAGCCGTCTTCTCTGCTTTTCGAAAGCTTTGACCGTCTGCTTCTCCTGGAGAATGGCGGGCATACCGTCTATTTTGGAGACATCGGACCGGACTCGTGTGTTGTGCGAGAATATTTTGCCCGCCATGGCGCAGCATGTCCCCTGCAGGAGGCGAATCCCGCCGAGTATATGCTGGATGCCATTGGCGCAGGTACGTCGCCAAGAATCGGACGCCGCGACTGGAAAGATATTTGGCGAGACTCGCCGGAGTTCGAGCTCGTTAAGGAGGAGATACTTGAGCTAAAGCGCTCTGCCGCGTCCGTTAAAAACAAAACGGCGTCCAAGTGTGAGTGGTCAAATGGCGATAGAACGTGCAACCTCTCACGCAGAATAGATGCGACACCGTTTCTCTACCAACTGATTGCTGTCACGAAGCGAAACTTCGTCACTCTATGGCGTTCTCCTGGCTACATTTTCACGCGGCTTATCCTACACATCTTCACCGCTTTGTTCTCGTCCCTTGTCTTTCTTCAACTTGGGAGAACAGAAAGAGACCTTCAATACCGCGTGTTCTCGATGTACTGTCCGATAATGTTCGTGCACTCGATATTGCTGATCATTTCATGATAGATTTTGGGTTTCCGTCCTCCCGTCTTTCCTACTGAATCAGATCATGCCAGCGTTCATGGACAACAGAGGTGGGTCCACAATCTCTCTTAACACCTTTGCCTAGAAGAGCGCGGCTCATATGCTCAGGGATATTCATTCGGGGCAAGTCCTGTTTGCGTTAACATAGGAATAACTCCTTCACTCAGTGACACTCGTACAGAATTTTCCAGCGGCATGTATTCACCAGAGGTATTCGCCATCGCCCAGCTGCTCGGCGAACTGCCGTCTAGCATCCTATGTGCAATCGTTTATTGGGTGATCATGGTAACGAGGTCCCAAACGCACCACTGAAACTTACCAATGTCAGAGCTGCAGATTTACGCTCAGGGATACGGTCAAGGTTCGGCCGGGCTGGGCGGCACTCTGTTTCAGCTGGTGGTCATCATTTTTGTGGAGCTGTTCGGCGTATCGTTGGGACAGTTTATCGCGGCGATCACGCCGTCAGTTCAAGTGGGTATCTTGTTCGACCCGTTTCTCATGGTCGTTTTGACCACTTTTTGTTCGTATAATTTTCGACCTTTGCGATGACACTCTCTGACCTCACTCAGGCGGTGTGATTATTCCGTATCCGAATTTGGCTCACACCTGGAGGGTGTGGGTGTACCAACTCAACCCGTTCACGCGAATGCTGAGCGCCATGTTATCCACTGAGCTCCGGTGTGTTACAATCTACGACTCGAGCATTATTACCCAAACCTTACCTTATTTTTAGTGGACTACAGATACGATGCAAGCCAGAAGAATTCGCTATTTTTGACCCTCCATCTGGTCAGTCCTGTGCCACATGGGCTAACGACTTCGTGGACGTGTTTGGAGGGTATCTAGAAAATCCTAGCGACACTCAAGCTTGCAGATATTGCCGGTACAAGGTAAGCTTGGCTTTGAATATCTGGTATCTGAACACAAATCGACAGCTTAATAGGTCGGCGATGAATATATAGCATTGTTGAACATGTCCTATGAGAATCGTTGGAAGGATACTTGGATCATCTTCGCCTTCTTCAGTGGGTAATATTTATCGATTATCGCTGCTAAGTGGTAACAGAATGACTGAACAAATTTCGAAGGTTTTAATTTCCTCGGCACCATCGGTAAGCTGGTACTAATGGTGCCTACATCGCTTGCTATCACTAATTCGAACACCAGCTGCGTCTCGTTTCCTCCGCTACACGAAACGGTGATTTAGGTATTAGAAATTTGCGGGGTGAATTCGTACCAATGCGTCATTGTCTCATGGATGGAATTTCTTGGTACTCTAGATAAATTAGATGTAAAAGGACTGGAGCCGAAGAATGAATGGAAAGACTACAAAGAAAACGCGACCCAAACAACTGTCATGCGCACCATGACCATAAAACGGTTGCTCGAATGAGCAGTGATATAATACAAACGAGTCCGATTTAGATGCGCTACACGACATGAAACTGTCCAGCATCTGACCGAAAATTCAGTGGGGGATGTCCGTGTTGGTTGGGGTATCCCGGGGTATCATAAGCCAAGCCAACATCATTTGATGGGTTGTGTGGATGTTGCCTTGAATGATGCTCGTACTGGCCACCATTGTAACTGTACTGGTCGTTGGCGGCGTGTCCAGTGTAGACATCGTGCGGATCGACGACATAGCCCTGGGATCCATGGTAATTTTCGGGGTAATTGTGCTCGTCCCGAGTATGCGTTTCTGCGGCAAGTGCTAAATGCGCGGTACTCCCATAGTCGTCCTCGTAGTACTGGTTCTCATCGGGGAGAGTAGGAGCTGAGGGATTGTAATGCGCATAAGCCGTTGGATCCTGAGAGTGTGCATAAGGCGCATTGTAACCGGGCATCATTGGATGGTCGTAAGAAGACTTTGCGTCGGTACCATAGTACCTATCGCCCACGTTAGACTGGTTGATGCTCGGGGTACCTGCGCGCTTCTGTAGTGATGCAATATCGGCAAGGTCGTCATCGATCGAAATATTTGGAAGAGTTGGCTGCGGAAGGGGTTGCTGGATGAACTTTCCCTTCTTGTTTTTGAGATGAGAGAAGTCGCCCATTGCTTCCTTCTTGGCTAGGGCTATAGCCTTGGCGGTACGCTCTTTGTTACGGCGCCTGATGATCTCGGAAATACGCTGGTAAAAGATGAGTGAAGATAACATCGACAAAAAAGTGCGGCTTCACCTTGTCAACCTTGTGACAGCAATATTCCTTGCGAAAAAAGTGTCAGCCTATATAAAACAGAGGCGATGGAGACCTACCTTCAAGTTACCCTTGATATAACACAGGAGAGGGACGTAGCATAGAGCTGCAATTATGAGCAGAAGAAGGGAGCCAGCGAAGATGACGACGGTGAAGAGGGTCGAGATGGTAAGAGCGCTTGTGATCAAATTGTTTCCCTTGAAATATTTCTTGAGGTTGTACCAAGGCGACCCGTCGTCTTTTCTCGCCAGATAGATAGCAAATAGTGTCAGGGCATTGATAACTTGACGAGGACCATCGGCGAAAAACAAACGCTTCCAACCTATAGCAGGGTGTAAGATATTACAAACGAGATCGAGGTGGTCTTACTCTTGAAGGTGAAGAAGACGAAGAAAGCGAAAGAATCCTTCTTCTTCTTCGACTGTTGGATATGATCAAAAAAACAGAAATGGTCGTATGAGCCTACGCATGGTATATCAACTGAGTGCATGAGTCTGACGACCAGACAAGGATTCTTACGAAGAGAGTAGTAATTGTTCGCCATGATATTTGTGAAGGCGTATGATATGTCCCGACTCGCTATGATCCTCTTGGCTTTCCGTGCCTCGTAAGCGAGCTTGATGGGATATATATGTCAACTTCAACAAGTTTGGCGGTGAACGGGATGTAACGTACCAGAAGGAAGGAGAAAATGATACAGCCGACGAATAACCACTGACCAACAGAGAAAGGAATCGCAACACAACCCGAGAGCTCTTTGCAATTCTCGAAGATCTGATTGGTCCAGGATTTCGTACTTAACATGGTCACGGCAGTGAAGATATCGGAGACGTAGACGAGGAATGACTTGAGGACGAGGATGTACACCCAGAGGTACCTTTCGGACATAGATTAGTTGTCAGAAGATGATGCCATGTCCGTGCGCAGTCCCAGTTCGATGGGAGAAGCTCTATGGAATGCTGCAAACGAGAGTTGATAGACGACACATACTTCATACGCATTGCGGGACCATTGTCTGTGAACTCTCGAGTGTCGACAAAGTCGAACTGTGGACAGATACAGTCAGACGAGGGGGGATGTGTGGTTGTCCGAAATATGTACAGACCTTGTGATCTGGCACAATTTCGCGCTTCCAAGCTGGACCTCCACACATAACAGCAGATGGTATGAGTTCGAGATGATACGGTAGTTAAGGGATATAAAAATAATGTTCAGACGAGTTGGAGTAAGGCGACAAGACCTGCCAGTCGCATGAAAGACTGTGAATGGAAAAAGAGCGGCAGTTGACTGGGACCGGATGGGGGTCACAGTGGAAAGTACGATGTTGGTGGCGTTAGTGCGGTGATTCGTTGCCAGGACAATCGCACTCGACTTGCCTTATCGAGAATCATGACCACCGTGCAAAAAATCAAAGTAAGACCGCAAGTCTTTATTCTTCCATTCGTACTGACGCCTTTGGACAGGAGATCGAAGATGAGATGGTATGCTCTCTGTACACCGTAACTCCCCTCCGCGCTCACCTTTTTCAAGGCTAGAAGTGCGTCGTCCTCACACAGTGATCCGCATCCCGTCCTCATACCAGACGCCCTGAAGCCCAAAAGAATAAAGCCACGAGCTATCATCTAGGACAGCTCAAGGCGAAACTCGCAAAACTTCGGCGAGAGCTTATCTCCGCACCGTCGGGCGGTGGAGGCGGTGGAGGCGGTGTGGGCTTCGATGTTGCGCGAACCGGGGTGGCCTCGGTCGGATTCGTCGGCTTCCCATCCGTCGGGAAGGTGAGGAATTAAAACAGAGAACTCTTCTGTATGGAGATCTAAGCGTCGTTCGCTTTTCTAGTCTACATTAATGACGAAGCTAACCGGCACACATTCCGAAGTCTCAGCAATTGACTTCACAACGCTCACTACCGTCCCAGGAACGTTGAAAGTGCATGGTGCACCAATACAAATCCTTGACCTTCGTGCGCCCGTTTCCCACCTTTGCATCAGGCACATCCATACTCACAATTCCTTCTCAGCCGGTATCATCGAGGGTGCAAACGATGGTCGGGGGAGAGGTCGACAAGGTACGTTAATCAACGGCGTATATTTTCAGCGTATCTTATATATTTGACAGTCATCGCGGGTGTGGTCACATAACTACGCTTGATACGGGCCTGTAGCTCATCATAGTCGCATCCCTTAGTCGCGCGGACATGCAACCTCATATTCATCGTCCTGGACGTTCTCAAGCCTCTCGGAGATAAGAAGCTCATCGAGGCCGAACTGGAGGGCTTCGGCATCCGGCTAAACAAGAAACCCCCAGCGATTGTCGTGCGGAAGAAAGACAAGGGTGGAATAGCCATAACGAACACGGTGCCGTTGACAAACATAGACCACGAAGAGATCCACGCAGTATGCAGCGAGTATCGAATCAGCAACGCCGATGTCGCGATCCGCCAACCCGGGGCGACGGCGGATGATCTGGTCGATGTGATCGAAGGCAATAGGTACGATTCTCTCGTATCGCTCGCTTGGCCATTGTTCTTCACAGCTGCCTTGTTCCAGGGTCTATGTACCAGCGATCTACGTGAGAATGGACCCACTTACTACTGTTGATTTATCTGACTCCTTTAAAGGTCTTGAACAAAATTGATGTGATTTCAATAGAAGAGCTTGACCTTCTATACAAGATCCCGAACAGTGTCCCCGTTTCCTCCAACGAATGGCTCAACGTCGACGAGCTCATCGAAAAAATGTGGGAAGCACTTGATTTGGTCCGTGTGTACACCAAACCAAGAGGCCAAGCGCCGGACTACTCTGCCCCGGTGGTACTTAAGCGTGGAAAGTGCACCGTGGAAGACTTTTGCAATGCTATTCACAAGGAGATTGCTAAGCAGCTGAAATAGTGAAGTTTCCCGAAAATCCCTGGGTCCATACGATATACTGAACTCCTTACTAGTGCAATGGTCTGGGGTTCGAGTGCGAAGCATGCCCGCGGACAGAAGGTTGGGTTGGATCATGTTTTGGAAGATGAAGATGGTAAGTCGTGAGATGATACGTGTTCTTATGAGTTCCTGATGTCCCGTAGTCGTGCATATTGAAAAAAAGTGATTCCATGTATGGCAGTAATGACTGTTATTTCGATGTGACATACAAAAAAGACAGACGAGCATAGGCCCAAATGAGCCCAAGAGCGCAGTATAAGCTGGTAAGCATAAGGGGAAAGAACTCCCACTTCTCTGGTTTTTGGGCTATGGCTTTCGCTATCACAGGGCAAAGTGTGACCACCGTTTCCAAGAGAAGGAACCCCCATAAGTACATTGTCTCCAGAGAGCCCACAATGACTGCCGGGAGTGACCGGGGAAACCTACGGAGATGAAAGTCAGCTGTTCCAAAAGCGGGCGCCTATGATGACTGACTCGTATAGTCGCTGTTGTAAGGGCCCGAAGACTACAATCGCCCATAAAAGCGAATACACAACTTCGATAATTTGCTCTTCGTCGAGATCAGCTTGACAGGACCGTACACGGAGTGGAAAAGCGTACCGGCAGGTGTAAAAAGAAGGGGAAAGAGAGATACAACACCAGCCGTACTCGCGATCATGAAGGTGCGGAAATAGGCGTAGTTCTCGGCCGCCAGCAAACTGTATCACATCAACGTTGAAGATTGAAGGCTTGAATGATTGGCTGTGCCTACCTCAATGGGACGAGGACGAGAAGGATGGCCTTCTCGTGGACATGCCACCCGAACATGAAGGAGGTATATCCGCAAAGCGTCAGTGCCGTGAGGAATGATCTGTATGTTGGTGTTCGCCATAGCTTGACAAGGAAAACACTCTGGAAAACGATGGTGATGAGGAATGTGTGAACGGGTTTGACGTTTGGGAGAACTGCAAATGAAGTATCTCCAACCAATCCCCTCGATGAGGACGACATGCCAGAGGCATCGGCGGAAAAGCTGCTTCCGAACCGTTTAGCATCTACGATAGTTCGATCACAGAATATCAACGACCACTGCCTCTGGAAAGATCGCATGTATCGACTGACATTGTATGAGCACTCGATCGGCTGCTGTGAGGATTGCCCAGGCGTTGGGCGCCCAGTATGCGTGGTTTAGGCCGCGGGTGAATGGGAAAAGTCGAGATAGCAGTTGCGGGATTTGTCCCATGAGGAGGAAGGGACCCAGCGACGCGATGAAGACCAAGATCACGACATTTGCGAGGGCGAAGAACCTGCCAGGAAGTATGCTCCCTTGCGGTGACATACAAAAGACTCGAAGTAGATAAACAAAATAAGCTGGCTAGAAGATATTCAGATCAGAAAGGATTGCGGGTGCGGGAACGGCGATGGGCGAACAGCGAGGTACATATAGATGTGCTTGAAATTCAGTAGAACTGCGAAAAAGAAACCGCTAGCCAGAAGATTTCCCTAAGAAATTCTGGGTTAGTTGATAGTTCGCCTAATCAGATTACAGATAATTACATGACGAGCTTGGAGGATAGAGAGAAGCAGAATGCCGAACAGGAACCCGTTATATTGGAAGTGGATGTGATCCACAATCAAGAACCCTGGATGCAAGAAGAGAGACGCGGATACGAGACGTTGGGTGTTAGGATCTGGCACTCCATGAACAAACCTGACGAGGGAACGTCAGTAAAAGATGTGCTCGGTAACGGGATCCACTTTACTTTAGTAGAACTGCCGCCAGGACTAGTTCTGTCAGTATGACAGTTGCTCTTTGGTACGCAATGACACTCCAGGCGGAATAGTTGAGGTTATTGAGGTCCACAATTCGTGGGTCGATGAAGTAGGCTGGAATGGACAGTACTTTCTCGAAATACGCAAAAAAGGGAGGGTAGTCCAAAGCTGAAGACATTCTCGGTGATGAGAAACATTTGGGAATAACCTCGAGGGCACTCACTCCATTCTGAAGTGGTCTTTTGATCAAGCGGGAATCGTAAGTGATGATCATTCTTTTCAAACGTAACGCATCGCGTACATCATAGTACCATTGTGAAATCGGGAGTGAATGCGTTATTGCAAGCCAGTTGCGGTGCACTTCGAAATCCGTGGATCGACTAAAATAATTTATGAAAGCACGCAACGGTCCAACACCTCTTCTTCTAGAGAAGCGAGACTCACTATGCGGGAACCAGGAGCAACTTAAATGCAGTGGTCAGGGCGAGGATATCCCACTCCGACGATGTGACACCTTGCAATGCCTTCCTAAACCAGTGGCTACGTGGCGGCTTTGGGGAATCATCCCTCTTCTCGGAATCGTGGGCCATGAAAGGAACCACCAGAAGAACTGCGCAGGGCGGGAATGAGGGAGTCGCACGACGTTTGGTGTGAAGTACCCGCAGTGAACAGGACACTAAGACTCAATTATCACAGCACTGATTGCTTGGTATTGCGTCAACGGGTTGTCCCCTGGACAGGGACCAATGACACGCCGAGAGAAAATGTGCGTGAAGAACGGGCGGGGACAGCGCAGGGACGGGTGGGAAAGAGGGCAAGTGTCTGGTGGGAGGTGGTGTGCCTCAGGCTGTAAACGACGACCCCGTTGTTCCACGCGGCGATGTTGGCACAGTGAAAGTCATTACAATTTTGATTCCGACTTTCTGTTACTGGACTCTACGTACAATCTCTGTAGGCCTTCCCTCGTCCGATCCCTTATTTGAGAGGTCTTCCTGCTCACGGCGTCGACGAACACATGCGTGTAACCTCCTACCACTGCTGGCTCAGCGCAGCCCTCTCGAAACACCCCCACTTCATACGTGACGGAGCTCTTCCCTATATGATTTATGCGAAGGCCGAGGTCCAACACGTCGGGGAATGAGAGCGGCGAAAAGAAATGGGCGTGGGATGAAACGACCAGGCCAATGTCATTTGACGACCGCGGCGAGAGGTCACAGTGTGCGGCGAGGTACGCGTTTATGATCGAGTCGAAGAGGTGGTAATACACGGAATTGTTGATGTGTGAATACTGGTCGTTGTCGCTCCTGAAATACAATATTTTTTGCATTGTCCACGGGGCTTCATGATGGCTGGGACTTACCATCGTGTCCTATACGAAAGAAAGTGCTTGTAGTCCGCCCGTGAGCGTGTCTTGAGGTGTGACCGCGACGCTGGTTCAAAAGGCTTTGACATAACTTTTGGTTCTGACACTCGGGAGCCGTCGCGTCTTGCGCTGCGCACACGCTCATTCGGCGAAGCCGGCCCTACGCCCTGAGTGTTGCCCTCCGCCACCACGACCACCAAACTCGGACGCACACACACCTGGTGAAGAATGAGCGCAAAGGGTGTTTCTGCACAGGCTTCCGGACAGTCCATCGAAGAAGGGTGAGAAGCAGTCCATACACTTGCGTTTCTCCCTTCCGTAACAGGTCCATCCACAGCAAGGGAGTACTTCTCAAGCTCATCATCTTTAGTCTGTCTCTCGGTATCCTCCCCATTACATCGTATTTCGCATCGCAGAAATACATATGGAAAGGTGCGCCTTCGCGTACCATCCACCCCTGCGACTCTCCCTCTTCTAACCCTTTGCTTTCTAGGTGACTCGACCTTTGCCGCCATCACTGCAGTCGTGGCCGCGAACGTCGTTCTAGTTGCGTACATAATCTCCTCTCTGCGTGAGGACCGGGCAGAACGGGAGGCTGCGAAGCCTTCGGAGTCGCGGAAGGACCGTTGAGTCTAGCCCGGTGGACTTAAGCTATCTTTGACCCATTATGCATTATCGATTATCTCCTCTTGACGTCGTCACGCTGATGGCCCGGGCGTGCGTACCCAAGGGATTGGATATGCAACCATCGAAACGCCAGCGGGAGTGATCGTGGTTCAAGCAGCCATCTTCCAATATTGGATTTTATTATGTAGTATGGCTCGCCTCGTTACCTTCCACCCAACCTAGTGTATGGTCCTCGCCACTCGGATGCGTGCGATCGTGGCTATACACGTTGCCTCGTTCTGAGCCTCAGTGAGCTCAGAGCTAGTGAGGACTCGAGCGTAGGTAACCAAAGGTATGAATGCGGTGATACATTAAATTATAGTGAGTCATGCCGGGTTTACAAGTACAGGTATACAAACATGTCTAGCAGTAAGAGGATACGAGTGTCAAATAGGGTAACCGAGACGAGATGAATGGTCCGAGGCAATGACTTAGAAGTCATCATCAATCGTGCTGCCAGCAATCCATTAGATTGAACTCAACAAAATGGCGTGATATGGACTCACAATGATTTCTCATTCGAAGGTGCGGCGGTCGTTGAAGCGGTCGACGTCGTCTTAACGTTGGCCTTTGAATACTCGGACACACGCTTCTCAAAGAAGTTCGTCTTCCCTTGAAGCGAAATCATATCCATGAAATCGAACGGGTTTGTCGAGTTATAGTGCTTGGGACAACCGAGAGCGACAAGTAGACGGTCCGCAACAAACTCGATGTACTGGCACATTAACTCGGCATTCATGCCGATGAGTGCGACGGGAAGGGCATCTGAAGATGAGTTAACGAACGAGTCGAGAAAAAATCGACGTAGACCTACCAGTTAAGAATTCCTGTTCGATTGTGACTGCTTCGGTAATAATCCTTTTGACGGTGTCAGGGTGGGAACGCCTCTTAAGATGGGAAAAGAGCAAGCAAGCAAAATCGGTGTGCATGCCCTCATCACGACTGATAAGCTCATTGGAGAAGGTAAGGCCTGGCATAAGTCCGCGCTTCTTGAGCCAGAAGACTGACGCGAATGAACCAGAGAAAAAGATGCCCTCGACGGCCGCGAAGGCAACAAGACGCTCCGCAAATGTTGACTGACGATCAGAGATCCATGTAAGGGCCCAGTCGGCTTTCTTCTTGACACAGGGCACTGTCTCGACGGCATCGAGAAGATACTCTCGTTGCGCGGGGTCTTTGATATAGGTGTCGATGAGAAGGGAGTAGGTCTCTGAATGGATGTTTTCCATCATGATTTGGAAGCCGTAGAAGCAACGTGCCTCCGCGGCTTGGACTTCATTCGAGAATCGCTCAACGAGGTTTTCGTTGACAATACCGTCAGAAGCCGCGAAGAAGGCCAGGACGTGCGAGATAAAGTAACGTTCGTTGTCATTCAAGCGGTTGTTCCAATCATGCATGTCTTTGGAAAGGTCCATCTCCTCTGCCGTCCAGAACGAGGCTTCAGCCTTTTTGTACATTTGCCAGATCTTTGGTAACCGTAAGTCCCAAGCCAATAAATGAACAAGAGAAAGACTGACCTCATGATATTGAATAGGGAAGAGAACGAAGCGACGTTTGGACTCCATGAGGAGTGGCTCCTGACCTACAGGAACGGTGAGTTAGGTGTCAGGTGACATCAGATCTAGTCAACACACTCTCTGGGAGATCGACATCGCCAACGAAACGTTTACGGAGATCCAACTCCTCGCATTCATCTTTTTCAACTTCAGACTCTGGCGACAGAGAACGACGAGCATCATCGATGATAGAGGTAGGTTTTTGGGTGGGTTTGGTCGGTGACTCCAGGGATATAGCCTGCAGAGCGGCCGCAGCCTTTGAGGCAGGATGAGATCATGTAGGGTTGCGCTGAGCAAGCATACTGACCTTCTTACTGGGCGTTGCCTCTAGCGCGACTTGGTTGACAGGGGTAGTAGGGCGGAGGATAGATGCCATTGGTAATGAAGTTATGATTGAGACAAGAAGTGTCAATGAAGAGAATGCTTTTTACGTAGACCGAAGTCAACGAGAAGGGCAGGGATGTGCAGGGGTTTATATAACACTCGATGAGCGGCGTTTAGTTCGTACGTTCAACTTGTGGAATCAACTAAACGAGATCACGCGTTCACGCGATTAACCGTGTTATTGTGATTTATTTATTGACGCGACGTATCACGCGTCGCGCCCTCTCGTAACCAAGCTGACTCATCATGCATCATGAGCCACACGGCGCCACCACATTCTCCCATCACCGTCACAGCTGACTCACAATGAACTGCAAGGACTAGAGCATCGTTGTCATCTTGCCATCTTTTTTGGCGCTGTACCACAAGAAATCTGCAACACACACGATGCTTTCGAGTCACACCGGGCAGAATGATAGTGGTGGCGAAGATAGGCACCACAGCCATGTGGATGAGTGTCGCTTCGCAAGGGAGGTTGACCTTCCGGAACGTAAGCGATGTTTATATCGTAGCCCCATAACCACACTCACTGTGTGTCAAGATCTGGAACCACTGTTGATGGAATCCACACGTCGATTTGTACTCTTTCCTATTCAATACCCAGATGTTAGTCGATTCGTTTACGTATGCTTCGTGGGGCTTCTCACAAAGCGCAGATAGATATGGAGGATGTACAAACAAGCCCAAGCGTCTTTCTGGAGTGTGGAAGAGATAAACTTGGCCCGCGATATCCGCGACTGGAACGAACGCCTAAACGACGATGAGCGCTTCTTCATCTCGCGCGTCCTGGCCTTCTTTGCCGCTTCCGATGGCATCGTCAACGAAAATCTAGTCGAGCGCTTCTCGACAGAGGTGCAAGTGGCCGAGGCACGCTGCTTCTATGGCTTCCAAATCATGATGGAAAACATTCACTCCGAGACTTATTCGCTCTTAATCGATACCTACGTTTCTGACTCACAGCAGCGCGCACATCTCTTCGACGCAATCGAAACAGTGCCTTGCATCAAGAAGAAGGCGGAATGGGCGTTGCGATGGATATCCGACAAGTCTTCGACGTTTGGAGAGAGACTTGTGGCTTTCGCTGCCGTAGAGGGAATTTTCTTTTCTGGCTCCTTCGCGGCAATATTCTGGATCAAGAAGCGCGGCCTCATGCCTGGACTTACGTTCTCAAATGAACTTATCAGCCGTGACGAAGGCATGCATACTGACTTTGCTTGCTTGCTCTTCAAGCATCTAAGGCGAAGGCCGCATCCCGACGTTATACGAAATATAATCACGCAGTCCGTCAACATCGAACATGAATTTTTGACCGGTAACCTAACTCTCTGGAGTATCTTATCAATCACTTATTGATCATAGATGCCCTTCCTGTTGGTCTCATTGGCATGAACGCGAACCTTATGTGTCAGTATATTGAGTTTGTTGCTGATCGCTTGCTTCTTGCACTTGGAAATACAAAGCACTACAACACCACAAATCCGTTCGACTTTATGGACCTGATTTCGTTGCAAGGCAAAGCCAACTTTTTTGAGAGACGTGTCTCTGAGTACTCAATGGCGAGTATACCGTCACCAGAGCAACGCCCAAACATGACGCGAACCTTGTACGTATCATCCACCTCCTCCGGTCACCATCCATGTGATGATGTGATATAGTACTCTCGACGAAGAATTCTGATTAACGTGTGGCGATGATATCTGCGTTGAGGCGGTTTTATGTTACTACCACGAAGTCTTACCACAACTCATACATTATTTTGTTTAACTGGGAATATCATAGACATCTATAGTAATCACATCGGCATTCCTCACCCTAAAATCCAATGTCTCGAATCCTGAGTCGTTGTCGTCTGTCATGTCGGAGAATCTCCACAGCGATGTCATTTTACCAGTTGTGCCCCTGTGGATACCATGGTTGACATGAGTCGGAGAAGGCAGGCCATGGTGCAATGCACCGAGGAATCTGTTTGAGCTTATGAACATAGAGCACTGTATTTCCGTCGTCGGTCCCCCTGGAGAGAATGGGAACATCTCTAGGAGAGGAGGTCTTCTGTTATGTAAGAGATGTGTTGACAGAAGGGCATACAGTAGTGCCCACAGGCAGATTCGCTAGCGTGAGCCCCGTAGCTTGAGGAGAACTTCGTCATGGTGATGGTTCATGAAAACTGGACAAATTTGCCCCGGATGTCAGGGGAACTTTGGTGAGCACGCGAGTGGCTAGTGTAGGGCGCAGGTTGCACCAAAAATCATCATACCAATGGTTTGAAGTGATAACCTGGTGAACAGCGCAGTTTGGTCGCTGTCAGAATCGCGCAGGGTTTGCCCATGACATTTTCTGTATGAAACTTGTCCTATCAGACACGGTTGTAAGTATTTCGGGCATCGCTCACCGTGACATGAAAGTCGTTAAAGCGGATACGGGAACCCGGACCGTGGGCGCGTGGGCGCATTGGTTGATTAAATCAAAGTTGAAGCAAATCCCTGCAACCAACTTCTGATATAGCTTTACAAGCGTAATGGCAAGTAGGATAATCTCTTCAAGACGTTTCCACCCGCTGACTAGTTGATGAAGCTTAGAAAGCAGACTCGAGAGCGACGTCAATACGTTTATGCAAAGTCTCTCGAAGCCCAGGAGCGACTGACTTACGAACGCAAGCAGCAACTCAAAGATGCTTTAGCGAGCGGGAAAGCGCTTCCCACTGAGCTCAGAAAGCAGGCGCGCGATCTGGGGAAAGACCTGGCCTTTGACGAGGCTCAAGCTGGTCGGGTCGGCCTCACTTCATGTTTGCATGCGGAATCTGACGAACCACAAACGTAGAGCCAACAACCCACATCGATAGCGAGTATTCAAGAGCCGGGATAATCGACCCGAAGATCATCCTGACGACGTCGAGGGACCCGAGCTCGAAGTTGCTGCAGTTTGCCAAGGCAAGGAAGAAAGTACCGTGTTCGTTTCGGCTCCTTGCTCACTGGTGGTTGTCCAGGAGATGCGCTTGGTTTTCCCCAATTCATACAGGATTAACCGGGGAAATTATGTAGTCAAGGACCTTGCGGAGGCTTGCCGTGCCAACGATGTCACAGATCTCATCGTGCTCCATGAGCATAGAGGGACACCTGGTATGCCTTACTGCGCTCTGTGCCTCTCTTCATCCATCGAGTTTCCATCACCCAGATGCCGTGATCGTGTCTCACTTCCCGCACGGACCCACTTTCTACTTTACGCTCCACAATGTCACCCTCCGCCATGACATTGAATCATATCGGTCTTCGACTGTCTCAGAACAGTACCCCCACTTGATCTTCGAAAACTTCAGTTCAAGGCTCGGAGAGAGGATGAGGGACTGTCTGAAGTATCTGTTTCCCGTACCGAAAGAGGATAGCAAGCGGGTCATGACGTTCTCGAATGAGGACGACTTTATCTCTTTTCGGTGAGTGACGTTCTTGATCTTCAATGGTGCTCGTCGAGAATATTATTTAGGCATCATGTCTTCGTAAAGACGTCACCCAAAGAAGTCCAGCTCGCAGAAGTTGGACCGCGATTTGAGCTCAAACGTGAGTTTCCTCGTGTCTTCGTGATCAATGACCTTAACTTATCACTCTTCCAGCCTACGAAATTCGTCAGGGTACAATTGAGCAAACTGAAGCCGAGCGGGAATGGGTACTCTCGCATTATACGCGCACGGCAAGAAAGCGCAACATGTTGTCAAACCCTGCTCCCCGTTCCGACAATGACGAACAAGCTGATAGCAGGCCATCCAAAAAACGTTCCCGCTGACCAGAGGGTCCGATAAAAGTACTGTATACTCATCAGCAATAATTGCATTGGCTCTATCTAGTCACACGATTAATCTACTGAAAGCTGGGCCTCGAGCGAAGCGAATCCGTCGAAGAAAGAGGTGAAAAGATCGACTGCGTGCTGAACGTCGTGTGACCCTGCAGTCTCCCGGATGGAGTGCATCGAAAGCATCGCACAACCAACGTCAACAGTACGCATCCCGAGCTTGGACAGCATAGGGCCAACAGTTGACCCACAAGACCTATATGTTTAGAGGGTTTGTGTAAGGACCGAATGGGAAGAAAGGCTGATCGACGCACATGTCGTTGCGAACTTCATATTCCTGTACCCTTCCACCCTTCCTCTCTAACAGCTTTTTCACCGTGAACGACCCAATTGCGTCACTAGCGTATCGTTGCTTTGCGTTGGTCTTGATCACGATTCCACCGTTAATGCAAGGCTTGTGGTTCTCCTCGTGCTTGCTCGTGTAGTTGGGATGCACGGCGTGACCCATATCCGCGGAAATGAGAAGTGATTTGGCTATGGACTGAGCCAACAACGCGGGCGTCGGAGAGAGCCTCTCTAATAGCGAAGGGATGAGAGAGGACTGGGCTCCCGTAGTGGAGACCGAGCCAATCTCCTCGTGATTGAAAAGAGCAATACAATTGACATTCCCTTCGAGAGGGAAGTGGGTTGACGAGGCACTCTCTGTCATAGCTTCCACGGCAGCAAACCTAAGGCCGATAGTCATTACAATTGGTGATCTGATCGGAGAGGGATGCTCACGAGCACAGAAGATTATCCATCCGAGGGCTGAAAATGAACTCGTTGTTCAATCCACCGAGCACAGATGGCTGTGTGTCATAAAGATGCCTTGATGACGACTTGTTCAGCGTGCTCGTGGGTGGTGCGAGAGATGCAGATACCCACAGCTCAAAATCATAAATTTCCTCTGGTTTCACGCTCATCTCTTCTGCCAATAAAGCAAGGATTGCTGGGTGGTGATTGTCCTGAATGCTGGAAGCTGTCTGCTCCTCATTCTTGCTGTTGCTTGGCACTTTATCCGCAAGCGCATTCAGGTTAGAAGCAAGCAATCCGAGAATGGGCCTAAACTCTGTCTCCGTGTTGAACTTGAAGTTATCAGCAGCTGATCGGTCCACTGCAACAAGTTATGAAAGGTCGAATGAACACATGTGGGGACTTACAATGAATGGCTAGCGTGGGAATGCGAAGAATAGGTCGATCTATCCTAACCAACCGAGTGTAAAACGAGCCTCGTTCGGCGATGATCACGCGACCCGCAATGGAGAGATCGCGGTCAAACCACGAGTGCCATATGCCACCCCCATAGGTCTCTACGCCAACTTGAAGATAACCAGAGGCACAACGCTTCGAAATGGGTCTGATCTATGCAAGCAACCTGTGTGATTATAGGCTATGGACAGACGAAGGAAGATATACTCTGAGATTAGGGCTGTCGACGTGAGTGGCGACGATGGAGAAGCCAGCTCCACGTTTCCAGTTATGCGGGATTGTGAAGGCGAGCAAAGAACTTTGATTCCTGAAAGAGCAGGGGAGGTCGGTACCGTGAAGCGGTCTAATAGTGTCTAATGGGTAGATAAAGCAGCTCACCTCGTGAGGTAATATTTATTACCTGGCTGCAAGTTAACCTCCCAGTCATCCCTTTCCCTGATCTACGGCAGTTAAGAGGAGAGACGATGTAGGGGTGCAATGCGTGGTGGCCTACTTTTCTGAATCCGGCTTTCTCTAAACGTAGGGCAGCATTGTGTACTGCATGAAAGGGAGTCGGAGAGGCATTCACAAATTGCAGGAACCGAGTTGCGGTCTCAGGAGCCGGGGGCAATCCCGCGAGGACGTGCATCGAGAGTTCGAGGCTAACCTGAGCTGAACGGCCTGAACCAGGAAGTTATCACCTCCTCAATCTCAGACTCGGTAAACCGGGCCGCTACCGTTTCCACTTTTCATATTAACCCATGGTTCAGAGCTACTTGAGACATGGGCCCACACAGGTAATTTCACCCGCAAACTACCCTTTACTTCACGCTTATGTCCATTTAGGCGTTTGGTCTCGTGTGTAGCCCATCTTCCAACTCAGTATATGACGGAAAGCTCGCCTTCGTCCCTGCACTTGAGGATGTGTTAGTCTGGGACGTCAAAACGGGTCAAATGGTGCGTTCTGCAGTTCTAGAGAAGCCAGCCGACTGGAGCGCACTCACTCTTCAAAGATGGCTATGTGGCACGAAACGGGACATCGTTCAGAAGTCACCTGCATCGAGCGCTCGCCCAAAGGAAGTACCTTTGCAGTTGGCTATGCAGACGGCTCTGTCAGGCTTTGGGACATGGTTTCCAAGTCTGTCATTTCCACCTTCAACGGTCACAAGAGGGCCATCACTGCGCTTGCTTTTGATGATACTGGGGCTCGATTAGCATCTGGCTCTCAAGACACGGACCTTATTTTGTGGGATGTCATCGCTGAAGCTGGTCTTTTTCGGTGCGTGATGCGCACATCACGCTGGGAACGAAGCTTAATATATACTCAGGTTGAGGGGTCATCGAGATCAGATCACAAATATTCGCTTCCTCTCCAAATATCCCTCCTCGACGCCATCCACATCCTCCAACGCCGCTCCGTGGCTCCTTATAAGCTCCTCAAAGGATACATTCGTAAAGCTTTGGGACTTGTCTACCCAGCACTGCGTGCAAACAATCGTTGCTCACCGGGCTGAAGTTTGGTCCCTTGGCTTAAATCCGGAGCAAGACCTACTTTTTACCGGGAGCAACGAGGGCGAGCTAAAAGCATGGAAGATCGATTCCAGCGCGCTAATGAATGGCATTAAGGAGTCGGAAAATGGAGAAGTGCGTCCCAGTTTTGAAGGCGTAAGCTTTACTCTCATACATACCCTTACAGCTCTCAAAAGTGATCCTCCCTGTATCGACACTCCCTCTCGCGTCGGCCCATCGCGTCTCTCAAATCGCATTTCACCCCACACTTCCTTATCTTTTTGTCCAGTCCCATGACCGTTCTGTGGAGGTTTTCCGTATGCGGACTGACGAAGAGATTCGTAAGAAGCATGCCCGTAGGAAAAAGAGGGCAGATGCCAAGGCCGCCATGGGTAATGGCGAGAAAGTCAACGATGTGCCTGACAACAATGGTGCTGAGAAGGTTGAGCTGGCCGACGTATTGACCCCATACATGATTGTTCGGGCTACTGGAAAGATCAAATCGTTTGCGCTCTCGGAAGAAACGCGCACGAAAGGTGCTACCCAGGTCCGCCTGCCACAATTGGATGCTTGACTAGTGCCCTATGCTCATCCCTCACAGCTCTTCTTTGCTCTGTCCAACAATGCAATGGAGGTGTATAACATTCCTAAGTACACGAAGTCAAAAGAGAGCCCTCCAGAGTCTGCTCACCTTTACTCCCTTGATCTCCCCGGCCACAGGGCGGATGTCAGAACGCTTTCGCTCAGTTCCGACGATACTTTATTGGCATCCGCTTCAAACGGTACGTTGCGTCAACTAACCGTTCGGGACGTAATAGACAATACGTTGTAGGTTCACTCAAGATATGGAATACACGCACAACGTCCTGCATTCGCACGTTGGAATGTGGCCACTCTATATGCAGTACCTTTCTCCCGGGAGACCAATACGTTCGTTCTGCATGATTCTCCGCTTTCTGGTTATCACAATCCCGCACAGGTCGTCATCGGGACAAAATCAGGAGAAATGCAGATTTTCGATCTCTCGTCTTCGACCCAAGTCGAGACTATCAAAGCGCATACGGCGACATTATGGTCCATGCATATCCGGCCGGATCAGCAAGCTTTGGTCACCGGAGGTACTGACAAGGATGTCAAGTTTTGGAACATAGAGTGGCGACAATCGGATGATGAATCAGTGTGTCTCATGGTATTTTTTTGGTTGATGATGCATGACCTTCGCGTTAGGGCAGGAAAAATGTGTCTCTTGTCCACGCTCGTACCCTCAAAATGGCCGATGACATCTTGTCCGTTCGCTATAGCCCCAACGGGAAGCTTCTCGCGGTTGCACTCCTTGACTCCACTGTCAAAGTATTCTATCAGGACACGCTCAAATTTTTTCTTTCTCTCTATGGACACAAGGTAGATCGTTGTTATTCGAAATTGCGATAAGGTTCTCATGATTGGTGTCTGCGACTCGCAGCTACCTGTGCTCTCCATGGACATATCTTATGACTCTAAACTCATTGTAACATCTTCCGCTGACAAAAACGTCAAAATCTGGGGTCTTGATTTTGGCGACTGCCATAAATCAATATATGCGCACGACGAAAGTGTGATGCAGGTGGCGTTCGAAAAGAAATGTCATTATTTCTGGACAGTCGGAAAGGACAAGCTACTGAAGTATTGGGACGGTGATAAGGTATGGGCGACGCAACCTCGGCCATGCTCATGTAAGGCTAATACCCATACCCAATGATTCAGTTTGAGAACATCCAGAGGCTCGAAGGTCACCATGGCGAAATTTGGGCGCTCGCTGTCAGTAATTTCGCCAATTTCGTCGTGACTGGGTCTCACGATAAGTCGATACGAATATGGGAGAAACTGGACGAACCTGTAAGATTCCAATCTATTACAAACGTCAACTCGCCTGATAGGTCTGTTGCAGCTGTTTCTTGAGGAGGAGCGCGAGCGCGATCTTGAACAACTCTATGAAAGTGGACTCGCTGACACACTTAACCGGGAGGACCTTGCCATCGGTAGTGGCGATCCTACTTTCGAGGTCCCTGCACAGGCTGAGACGACCAATGTGTCAAAGCAAACTACCGAGACTCTTATGGCTGGTGAACGCATAAGCGAGGCTCTTGAGCTCGCTGACAGTGAGCTTGAGGCACACCGTGCGTACGAGAGAGCCAAAGAGGGCCTGTCCGAGGAGCAACTGGCGGCGATCCAACCACCCCCAAGGAACCCCCTTCTAGCTGCGCAGAACCTCGAGCCCGAAGCGTGGGTGCTCAGGGTTGTAGAGGGCGTGCAAAGCGCCGCGTTGCACGATGCTCTCTTAGTGCTGCCATTTAATAAAGTCGTGTCTCTGATGGTGTATCTGAACTTCTGGGTCCAACGGGTAAGCACCCTTCTCCAGGACATCTGTCTAGTCCGGGAAGCTCATCACTGCGCAGGAATGGAATATCCCGCTGGTTTCTCGCATCTTATATTTCCTCCTCAAAACACATCACCACCAGATCGTAGCTAATCGCACCATGCGTACCACGTTCATACCCCTCCGGACGCACTTGCGTGCTGCACTACTCCGCCAGAAGTCAACAATTAGCTATAATCTCGCTGCACTACAGTTCATTCGCCGGCAGGGCGATGCTCGACGGACGGCCCAGTCCTATGAAGGTCTCGATGAACAGGAAGTTCTTTCAAAAATTACCAGTGGTAAAAAGAGGAAACGGGTACAAATTTAGGCTACACATATTCCGTACATAATTTTTCCTAGGTTGTGCCGATGCCTCTGGCACCAGCTGGTCGACAGTAGAGCCGTACTCACAACAAACCTTTCGGTTGCTTCAAACTTTGGGACCCCACAATTCGTTGAACCTATCATGCATTCTCAGAAAACGGCCTCTTGTGGGCCATCTATTCAACTCACCATTGCAACGGCATTGTGGCAGGCCTCATTTCCACTGTCAACATCCCCTTCTCGAGGTCGGCAATCTCGGAGAAAGCAGCCTTGGTTAGGTCAACGTGCTTCGTCCCTGCGCGGCACCCGGCGCATGAATCAACGACTCGTACAAAGACGCATTTCTGGGGGCCATTGCACACTATAACGGAATCAGCGTAGCACGGTGCCCATTGTCAATAACACTGCCTACATTCGAGAAACGAGAAACACTTGGGCTTCGATGTCCAGCCTTCTTGGGTGATGGCGCATGCAAAGGAATTGTCCTATTATCACAATCTTGCATTTAGTCTCTTCAACGCTCGTACTTTATCTCACCGTCGGGGCCCACACTGCGTCTTGCCAGCAGCTTGGGTTGAGGAGGTCATGCCCAGTGTACCTGGCGTGCAAACCAGTTAAGAACTCCTATAACCTGGTGACAAGTGCCTACCAAGTTACGATCACTTTGCTCGGCTCTCCGATCCCCTTAAAGCCTTCCCAAATATTCTTCACCGCGCTCGTCACTTGGATGACTTTGTTCGTCACTTTCTTTGGGAAAGTATCAGGCGAAGCATGCGGAGTGGCGGTCTTAACTTTGTGTGTGACGGTACCGTGCGGTAGATATGGAGTACCGGTTTTGGCGATCCTCCGGAAGTTGGGCGAACGTGGGCGATTATACTTGTAAGCGAGGTTGGAGACGTTGACGGTCTGCCAACCATCTCTAGGATCAAAGGCGTATCCGCTTCCCAGTGAATGCGCCCTCGTGTACTTGAGCTCTGTGGATGTCGGGTGTTTCTGGTGACTCGGCAGATGCGAGGCAAATGCAAGATAGAGGGAGGCAAAAATTACCGCGCCGAGAACCCACGAGTAGCGGCTCATGGTGTCGAACTGCAGTAGCAAACTCTGTGAGGACCTCTGAAAGACACGATTTGAGCTGGGTGGGCGAGCGGAATGAGAACAATTTGTGAAGGTTTGGTTGGGAATTCAATTCGAGCACGACGTCGTGCTTATCCTTACCCGTGACCACGCGTGTCAAATATTCCTGACGCGTTGATCCTCCTATCACGTGACTAAACGCAGGCCTGCACGTGCCACATACAAGATCGTCATCCCGCAGTCGACGGCGTGTAGAGACGGTTTGCCTCTTTGATGTCTTGCCTCTTTGATGTCCTTCAAATAATTGTGACGTCCGAAGAGATGTCTTGTCGACTATACAAATCCTGTGCGATGACGCGGACGCAGACGCAGCGTAACAGAACCCGAAGGCCGCCATTGCTGGCACGTAGTCATTACTAGGTATAAGGCAGACTCGAAGATTGGAGAGGTAAAAGAGCGTCGCGAGGATCGAGCGCCCTGTCCTGGTCGCTGACAGGGCTAGCTTGCGAGAGACCGCGGACGAAGTGGAGCAGCTTAGCCTGAGGGTCGAGAGGGCACGAAAGGCGTGCGTTTCTTCCGCTTTATGCTTTCCCAATCTTAAAAAAAATAACGTACTATCTCATGTGCTTACTTGCCTGTATGCGTGCATTCCGCAGAGTTCAAGCAGCAGACGCCTCGCTTATCGTACTCGCGTGACCTAGCGCGGTCTCAGGCTCTTACGAGACGCCTTCCGGTTAACGGCTCGACGTTCTACCGGAGCTCGCTCCGATCGTGACGTTCATCCTGCTCGACAAAAAGGATCTGCTCCCGACATCCGCGCGCAGGCGCCAACAGCGCTTATCAGTGCGTTTCCTCTGTCATTATGGCTGGGCGGTCAGCCTTGCCTCGCAAGCCGGTACTGGTCACTTTCTCGTAGCGCTCGCTACGGTATTAAAGGACCGGTGCGGCGCTCCCGGGCCCTCTACCTCCACTTTTGGTGATTTCCTTTCGTGACTGATGAGGGTCGATCGGCTTGCTCGAATCTGATTCACATGTAATGCATGCAGGTATCATCTTCTTCAGGATGCCGATGGAGAGGACGCGAACGCCACCCCTTATAATGCATCGCACCCACTTGAAATCCGCGCTGGAGTTCTTAAATCTTGGATGCCTTGGACTCACATGGTGCAAAGTGGTTTCTCAACACCGTCCGGCATGTATCCTATCTGACTCACAGATGTCCACGTGCAGACATCTAGGTTGTCGTTTTAGGCGTGGAGTTATGCTACTCTGCTCAAGCGGTAGGCAAGATCTCCGGCCTGCCAGTGGCGGACATCGAAGATGTCCTGGATATGACCTTTAGTCAGCTCTATATAGGGAAGTAGCCCTATACTAAAACCTAGTCTTGGTTGTCTTTGTCACGATGGCCACACAAAATTTTCCAAGTAATAGAATAGGCAATTAGGCATGGGTGCAGAAAATGAGTTATCATATATTTTACAAGATACAACAACAGATATTATCGGAGGCGATGTTCACAAATGAATTCTGTAAATTGTAAAATAGAATATGTCTGAGGAGGTGCAGAAAACTGCTCTATGACTGCATTGTGAGTGTTAGAAGCCCTGTATTGAGAATATGCCCTATCCAAAGCCTGATCAAGAGTTGGCTTAGATGATAAGGCATAATAAAGGGAGGAATGCTCCAGGATGAGAATTGACACTATTTTGGGTGTTAGAGATTGCAGAGGCAGACAGAGGAAAATGTACCAATCATCGTGTGATGTATAGCATCACTAGAAATGGAGAGAGGTGGCTGGAGACATGGTTAAACAGATATAGAACAGGAAAATAGCAACAGTACATCAGTAACAAACGATCTCAGTTTATGAAATAATCGCTGAGAAAGGAAAATGTGAGGACACAGAGAAGCGACCATAACAGAAGAATTCACTTTCTGGAAAACAAAGGGGAGGGACAAGTCAAGACACTAAAAGAGACCGAACAGGTAAGGGGCACTCACTCTCTGTCGAGCGCACAGGGAGGGTCAAGTAAGGACACTAAAAGAAACCGAGCACACGAGGGGCACTCACTCTCTGTCGAGCGCACAGGGAGGGTCAAGTCAGAACACTGAAAGAAACTGAGCATGTGAGGGGCACTCACTCCCTGTCGAGCGCACAGGGAGTGTCAAGTCAGGACACTGACACAAACTGAGCGCGCGAGGGGCACTCACCAACTGTCGAGCGCACAGGGAGGGTCAAGTCAGGAGACTGAAAGAAACCGAACGCACGAGGGGCACTCACGATCTGTCGAGCGCACAGGGAGGGTCAAGACAAGACACTGAAAGAAACCGAGCACGCAAGGGGCACTCACGATCTGTCAAGTGCACAGGGAGGGTCAAGTCAGGACACCGAAAGAACCGAGCGCGCGAGGGGCACTTACAAACTGTCAAGCGCACAGGGAGGGTCGAGTCAGGACGCTGAAAGAAACCGAGTGCACGAGGGGCACTCACGGACTGTTGAGTACACAGGCAGGGTCAAATCAGAAAGAAACCGAGCACGTGAGGGGGCACTCACTCTCTGTCGAGTGCACAGGGAGGGTCAAATCAGGACACTGACAGAAACAGAGCACGCGAGGGGCACTCACAAACTGCCGAGCGCACAGGGAGGGTCAAGTCAGGGCACTGAAAAAAACCGAGCGCGTGAGGGGCACTCACGGACTGTTGAGCGCATGGGGAGGGTCAAGTCAGGACACTGAAAGAATCCGAGCACGTGAAGGGCACTCACGAACTTTCGAGCGCACAGGGAGGGTCTAGTCAGGACATTGAATGAAATCGACCGCGCAAGGGGCACTCACGAACTGCCAAGCGCACAGGGAGGGTCAAGTCAGGACACTGAAAAAAACCGAGCATGCGAGGGGAACTCACGAACTGTCAAGCGCACAGGGAGGGTCAAGTCAGAACACTGAAAGAAACCGAGCGCGCGAGGGGCACTCACGAACTATCAAGCACACAGGGAGGGTCAAGTAAGGACACTGAAAGAAACCGAGCGTGCGAGGCACTCACGAACTGTCAAGCGCACAGGGAGGGTCAAGTCAGGACACTGAAAGAAACCGAGCGCGCGAGGGGCACTCACGGACTGTCGAGCCAACAGGGAGGTCAAGTCTGGATACTGAAAGAAACCGAGTGCGCGAGGGGCACTCACAATCTGTCGAGCACACAGGGAGGGTCGAGTCAGGACACTGACAGAAACTGAGCGCGCGAGGGGCGCTCACCAACTGTTGAGCACACAGGGAGGGTCAAGTCAGAACACTGAAAGAAACCGAGCACGCGAGGGGCACTCACTCTCTGTCGAGTGCACAGGGAGGGTCAAGTCAGAACACTGAAATAAACTGAGCGCGCGAGGGGCACTCACTCTCTGTCGAGCGCACAGGGAGGGTCAAGTCAGGACACTGACAGAAACCGAGCGCGCAAGGGGCACTCACGGACTGTCGAGCACACAGGGAGGGTCAAGTCAGGACACTGAAAGAAACCGAGCGCGCGAGGGTCACTCACGATCTGTCGAGTGCACAGGGAGGGTCAAGTCAGGACACCAAAAGAAACCGAGCGCGCGAGGGGCACTCACCAACTATCGAGCGCAGAGGGAGGATCAAGTCAGGACACTGACAGAAACCGAGTATGCAAGGGGCACTCACTCTCTGTCGAGCGCACAGGGAGGGAATTCAGGACACTGAAAGAAACTGAGCGCGCGAGGGGCACTCACTTTCTGTCGAGCGCACAGGGAGGGTCAAGTCAGGGCACTGAAAGAAACCGAGCGTGCGAGGGGCACTCACTCTCTGTCGAGCGCACAGGGAGGGTCGAGTCAGGACACTGAAAGAAACCGAGTGCGCGAGGGGCACTCACGAACTATCGAGCGCACAGGGAGGGTCAAGTCAGGACACTGAAAGAAACAGAGCGCACGAGGGGCACTCACAGACTGTCGAGCGCACAGGGAGGGAAGTCAGGACGCTGAAAGAAACCGAGCAGGTGAGGGGCACTCACGGACTGTCGAGCGCACAGGGAGGGTCAAGTCAGGACACTGAAAGAAACCAAGCATGCGAGGGGCACTCACAAACTGTCGAGCGCATAGGGAGGGTCAAGTCAGGACACTGAAGGAAACAGAGCACGCGAGGGGCACGAACCAACTGTCGAGCGCACAGGGAGGGTCAAGTCAGGACACTAAAAGAAACAGAGCGCGCAAGGGGCACTCACGAACTGTTAAGCACACAGGGAGGGTCAAGTCAGAGTCAGGACAACGTGGGAACAAACTGACAAGGACAAACTGACGAAAAACTAGTAATTTTGTGTCAGCAAGAGGCAACGCCGAACACGATATTACAACTTACCCAGAGCGACGGAAATGCCACTATGCAAGACTTGATTACTTTTTTGGTATCCCCAGCCTCTTGAGCAAATTGGCCATGGATCCTGTAGTGGGATTGTCCTCCTCCCATTCTCGTCCTACTATGCATAAGAGCTTACCATTTAATGGCTTGCTTTATGTTCAGCTCCAGATTATCCTTCTGTATAGTCAAGAGTATGAGTGCGACCGCGCCGCCAGAAAGCGCATTGGCGGTCATTTCAAGCAGATCAATACACCCTTGGCCATACTTGTGCATTCCTACGCGACAGAAATTAGCATAGTACATGTTGGTTGGTTAACAAAGTCCTCACTCTCCAAATGTACAAACGGTGGAGATCCCTTGAGGTTGGCCAAAAAATGTTCGCTAAAGATTCTTTCCATCTCATCGTTGAGGAGCGCTGGATCACGATGCTGGTCCTCCAACTTCATCTTGATGTCGCGCCTGAACTGGTCATACTTGGTGAACACCGCTATCACAGGAACTAGCGAAATGAATGCCTCCTTTCGGTCGTCAGTTCGTGAAGTTGTGCTTGGACGTACCATTCTTATCCGGACAAATATCGTCAAAGGGCTTCAAATCTAGCAATGGTCGGTCATTGGCCATCGAAACGCAATACCTGAAAAGAAATCCTTGTGAATGTGAATGTGCAGTTACGGATACCGAAAGGAACAAACCATATCGCGTGCAATCTCATTTCCAATTTCTTCTCCTGCGACTTTCGACGGACAAACTCTTGCACGATCTTCAGCTCGTCTTCGCTGCCAGCCTCGAAGCCACGAGAGTCGTGGAAAACATAACCTTTATGACTTGAAAAGACGATTTCATGCTCGATTTCATGCTCGCCACGCTACGAGCAGGATCATCACGATCAGCCGTCACCAACAAGAATAAGCCTGCCCAACCTCTTGGGAAGCCTCGAGTTGAATCTGGCGAGGCGATGAGATCAAAAGCGTCACTAAGAATGAGAACGTACCCGCTCGCGCTTTCCTCGTGGACCAAGCCTGTAGATCTCTGGACTCTCGGTGGTATCGCAAACTCTTTGCAGAATCGAGGTCTTTCCTGCGTTTGCTCTTCCAATAATGAGCACTCGGAACTTGACATTGTCGGGGACTTTGGGGAGGAATTGCTGTGCGTCCATAGTACCAATGTGTTGTAAGACGGTAAAGTCGCTAGGGGGGCTGAACACGCGTGAATTGCTGGATATTGCGGCCGCAATGTGGAACCTATGTACTCTTGTGGAACCTCTTGTACATACAAACAGGGTACAAATACCAGCTGATTCACGCAAATATTTATCGAGGCATTCCCCGGAAGAGCCCTGACGGATGCTGAAAACAACCAACGCACCGAATAACAAATCCTCACATACAACCTTCTGGGATAAAATTGGAACCAAAAGTAGGGAGAGACCTACAGCGCCCTAACTTCACTCGGTGACTTCTACGTAGCTGAGGACGTGATAGACTCTGCTGACATCTTGCTCACAGTGTTCTTAGACCATGGCACAACTAGGAATAAACGCTTCTTTAAAAAAAAACAAAATTTACTGAGGCACGGATCCACGCTCCAAAGCCCAGACCTGGCTGGATCTTCTCAGTGGCCTTGAGGCCTCGAACTGCTCCACGAGACAGCGGACAGGTACGTGAGTTTGAGTTTGATGGATACGACAAGGATAGAGCGCAGCTGATCATTGATGCACCAAAGGTCATCTGCCAGTGTCGAATCGCTGGAATCATACCGTGTCTTTCGCTCAGGCTATATTCGGACGCTACAGTACAGTACAACTTGAAGCTTGCCGTACCACTACAGGATTAGTGCGTCGTCCTGTCGGAGCTCTGTTCCAGCGGCGACTGTCAGGCCATCTGAAAATACGTCACGGGAAAAGAGGACTCTTTGTTCTTCTTCAAATGGCACTGCAGGACATCACGGATCTCTGTTGGGCTGCAAGAACGTCTTTGTTTTTCCCGAGTATGCAAAGGTCGCACGTACTCTCGATCGCTGCGGCATCCGTGAATCTTAGCATCCACAGACATGGGGGATCAAGTTTCGCAGAGAAAATCTCCGACGTTTCGACACGGAGAGGACGCAAAAGAAGCCCTGCGAGAGATAGACACGCGACTTCCAGCGCATTTTTTATTGCACGCACATCGTGCAGTTATGTGGCAGTGTTTGCTGATCTGGCGTCTGGCGTGTAGTGTCTGCGTATATCACCATATGGGCATGATCATGTTTGTAGTCCATAAATCAAGGGTGCCTAAGGCCATCACCCTTGTTTTTTACGATAAAGCTTCAGGAAGGGAACCTTGTCTTCCCAACTCAAATTCATCCCCTTCAGCTTACCAAGGTGAGAAATTAAGCCCGAACAGACGACGGCAAGAATGTCGTCTCCCACATCTCTCGACACGACTTCGCTTGCCAAGAACGATGGCGAACTGGGCGATTCAGCCGGGGGAAGAAGACGAATCGACATGGTTAATGGTTGGAGAGTTCTCGTCAATGAAAATACGTGGGGCAGCGGATTTAGCGGTGACGGAATGGAATGTGACAGTGTCGGAGACAGGGCGGTGGGTGGATCATATCTGAAAACGGTTTGACCGTCAAGTTGGGAAGGAACCGCACACGCTTTACGCACCGGACACACATGATGAATACTTTGAATCCCTTGACAGGAACTGGGCGACCCTTGAAGATATCTGCGAACTTAAGGAGGCCACGGCCATTGCTGGTTGTGCATTCCGGGAATATGACGACAGGTCGATTCGCAGAGCTTCGGATCTCCTCGAGGCTGGAATAATTGCCACTCGACAAGTTCAAAGGAGTACTTCCGGTACGCATGATGATGTGTAGAAGAGATACTTTGCGAAAACCCACAATATTCGCTCGTTGTGCAACGGGTTTAGTGGGGAGAGAGATTGCTGCAGAACCTGTACCAGTTTTCCGTCCCGTCGCACGTGCCTCGAGAGGCGTGTCATGCTGCAGCACTAGATCATTGCTGAGCGGAAGAACAAATATGGGATCAAAGCTAAGACCTGACACCATTAGTGTACCGTGAGGGTGAAATCTAGATAGAACAGACCGGAAAGCTAGCCACAAAATCTCCATCCACGACGCCCAATTTGACACTATGAGGTCCCCAGAGCTAGGCCGCCACGCTTCCTGAGAGCTGCCAGAACGCCTTTAATTCCTGGGTCAGCACCTAGCCCGGCTAAGGATGAATCCAAAGTTACGAACCCTCGCTTTCGCGAAACCTCTTCAACACGAATCCACCAGAGACCTAGTACAAACAGTGATAGTCTGGACAGGAGTGCCGTAAAAACATATGAGATGGCCCTGTGTATTGGTGGGATAGGTCTCTGCGCGGGTGAGAGCATGGCTAGTCGGGTGGGAGTCCTCTTACCAGGACCGTGCAAACCCCGGAGACAAAAACGAGGTAGATGGCAGCAATAGCCACGATAACGACAGTTCGAATAACACCAAGTGCGTATGACAATGGCAAGATTATCTTGGCGACCGTATTGGAACCTAGGGGTGGGACGGGTGTCAGGAAAGGCTGCTATACGTGAGTCGATGGTCCAGGAATCGTGCCAACTTGAAGACACACTTGTATTCCAGTTCCAGGGTCCTTGACATCACAGTTGAGGAGTCAGAGCTTAAAAGTTAAGAAGCAAAACACACCCGAAAGGCAGAATACTTTTCCATGGTGATACACTGGACGCTGGAACGTGGAGAAGTGATCCAGTTGCCACGTCACGGTGTTACATTATCTTTGTAACGAGCACAGACGCGCGCCTTAATGCACCTCCGCAGTTCCGAGTCTAACTCTT
>Ga0137394_10000259_pt1 | contig 36983 bp, 27 predicted proteins | sample czobulk116metaG_FD_108278 | JGI IMG/M metagenome (GOLD analysis project Ga0137394, IMG submission 108278) | Vadose zone soil microbial communities from Angelo Coast Range Reserve, California, USA - czobulk1.16 metaG | ecosystem: Environmental > Terrestrial > Soil > Vadose zone | place: USA... | reverse complement strand
GTGCGGACGGACACATCGACGCGGCATCGTCCGAGCCGGAGCATCTCGGGCAGATGCGTGTCCTCGAACGCAAGCGAGCCGGTCAACTCGTTGTATTCCTTGTCGAACGTGCCGCCGGTCACGAAGATGCGGATGGACATCAGCCGCAACAATTATCGTCCGGTCCTCGTCGACCTGTGTATAGTGTGGCCACCAGTCCCACAGTTTCAGAAGCAGGAGGTTACATGAGGCTCACCAAGAGTCGCATCGCCGGCTCGGTTGTCGCTGCCGCTCTCATCCTGGGGGTGTCTTGGACCGCCTCGGCGCAGAGCGATCCCGCCGTCGGCACGTGGAAGCTCAATGTCGGCAGATCCAAGTACGTGCCCGGCCCGGCGCCGCAGAGCAACATGATCACGATCACGGCGGCAGGAAACGGCATCCACGTAGTGGCCAAGGGGGAGGACGCCACCGGCAAACCGACAAGCATCGACTACACGGCCACGTACGATGGGAAGGATTCGCCGGTCAAGGGCGCGCCGGCGTACGACACCGTGTCGCTAAAACGCATCGATGCGAACAACACGGAACAGGTCCGCAAGAAGGAAGGCAAGATGGTGCAGACCGTCACGCGGAAAATCTCGCCCGACGGCAAGACGATGACTGTCACCACCCGCGGCAAGGACGAAAACGGCCGGACGCTCAACACCGTGGCGGTGTACGACAAGCAGTAGTTCTGTGGGGATTTGGGATTTGGGATTTGGGATTCGAATTTCCCGGTCCCGAATCCCTAATCCCTAATCTAATCCCTAATCTAATCCCTAATCCCTAATCCCTAACACTACTTTGTCAGGTTCAAATGATCGCACCTGACGATTTCAGACGTCCGAACTTGTACTAATGACGAGAGTTTCGTACGCTGTCGCGCGTGACCGGGCCGTCGGCTCGAGCGCTTCTGCGCCGGTTCGGACAGTTTGCCGACCAGTTCGGCGGTTGCTTCACGCGGCGGCCGCAGCGGGAGGCGGCCAGTCAATACATCGAGGCCCTCTTCAACGACAGCGAGCGGAAGTCCATGCAGGCGATGCATGGACGGCTCAGCGACCCGGTCAGTTACCAAGCGCTGCAGCATTTCATCACCGACTCGCCGTGGGAGGCGGCGCGGCTGTGGAAGCGCTTGCACGCGCAGATCCCGGTGCGCGGCGGTATTCTGGCCCTCGACGACACGAGCTTTCCCAAGCAGGGCAAACACTCCGTCGGGGTGAAACGCCAGTACTGCGGGGCGCTGGGCAAAGTGGCCAATTGCCAGGTCGCGGTCTCGACCGTCCTTTTCGGCGACGCGCTCGCGTGGCCTCTCAGTTTCGAGCTGTACCTGCCGCGCGAATGGTTCACGGATGCGACGCGTCGCACCAAGACGCGTATTCCGGCCGGCGTGCGATTTCGCGAGAAGTGGCGGATCGCCCTGGCCCATATCCGCCAGGTGCGGAAGGCGGGGTTCCACCTGACCGCCGTCGTGGCGGACGCCGATTACGGCTCGACGGCCGCATTTCGCGGCGGGCTCGAGCGGCTCGGATTGCGCTACGGCGTGGCGATCCGCTGGTTCTTGGTCATGTGGACGCCGGGGGCGCGGCGCACCCAGACGGCGGCCGAAATCGCCGCGGCGATTCCCGACACCGACTGGCAGCGCGTCTCCTGGGCCAACGGAACCAAAGGGCCGTTGGCCGCCCGATTCACGGCCATCCGTGTCCGCCCGGCCAAGAGCCGCGGCGAGCGGTGGCTCTTGTGCGAGCGCTCGCTGATCGACGACGAGCGGAAATACTATTTGCTCAACCTCGACGCCACCGCCTCGCTGCGCGACTTGGTCACGCTGGCGCGCAGTCGGTGGCCCATCGAGCAACAGTACCGCGAGCTCAAGGACGAACTGGGCATCGACCATTTCGAAGGGCGCAGTTATCGCGGCTGGACGCATCACACGGTCCTCACCGCGATCGCCTTCACGTTTCTCCAACTCGAACGGCGGCGCGCCGACGACGAGCCTCGCCCGACGTTGCCGCACGTCCGCTCTTGGGTTCGAGAGATCATGGCGGTGCTCTATGTGATCGGCAATCGCAAGTTGTTGAATCTACTCGTCAGCTTCCAGCGGAATCCACCGCTGAGAAGGTGACAAAGTAGTGCTAATCCCTAATCCCGTTGTTTCTTCTTCCTGTCCTCCACCCAGCCCTCGAAGTTCCGCTGCCGCCCCGCGCTGACCGCGAGTGCGCCGGCGGGCACGTTCTGGCGGATCGTCGTGCCGCTGCCCACGTAGGCGCCTTTGCCGACCGTGACCGGCGCGATCAACTGCGTGTCGCTGCCGATGAACGCGCCGTCCTCGATGACGGTCTCATTCTTCTTCACGCCGTCGTAGTTGCACGTGATGGTGCCGGCGCCGATGTTCACGTTCTCGCCGATCGTCGCGTCGCCGAGATACGCGAGATGCCCCGCCTTCGATCCCGCGCCAAACACCGTCTTCTTCAGCTCGACGAAGTTGCCGACCTTCGCGTGCGCGCGAACGTCGGCTCCGGCTCTCAGATGCGCGAACGGCCCGACACGGGCGTCGTCAGCCACCTTGGCACTCGTGATCACGCAGTGATTGAACACCGTGACCCGATCGCCAATCTGCGAGTCGACAATCCGCGCGCCGCTGTGGATCTCGCAGCCCGTGCCGATCGTCGTGTTGCCTTCCAGTGAAACGCACGGGTGCACGATCGTGTCGGCACCGATCGTCACGTCGCGGTCGATGTAAGCGGTCGCCGGATCTTCAATTGTGACCCCTGAGGTCATCAGCTCTGCCGTTTTTTTGTCGCGCACGATTCGACTCACCGCCGCCAGCTCGACGCGGCTGTTGATGCCTCGAATCTCGTCCGGATTCGAGACGGTTACGGTCTCCACCACCAGGCCCCGCCGTCGGTTGATTGCCACGAGATCCGGGAGGTAGTACTCCTTCTGGGCATTTTCCGAGGCAATACTGCGAACCGCATCGAACAGCCCCGCCAGCGCGAAGGCGTAGATGCCGGAATTGATTTCGCGGATCTCGCGCTCGGCCGAGGTGGCATCCCTCTCCTCAACGATACGTGCAATCTGCTCGCCGACCCGAACAATACGGCCGTAGCTGCTTGGGTCGTCGACGACCGCCGTCACGACCGTCGCCGCCGCGGCACGGGAAACATGGCGTTCGACCAGCCTTTTCAGCGTATCGCCGGAAAGGAGCGGCACGTCGCCGGACAGCAGGACCAGAACGCCGGTCGCATCACGCAACACGGGTTCGGTGGTCAGCAGAGCATGCGCTGTCCCAAGCTGTGGCTCCTGCACCACAAAAGTGATGTCGCCGTGCCGTGGCATCGCCGACTCGAGGACCTCGGCCTGGTGGCCGATGACGACGGTCGTGGAGCGAGGGCGGAGGACCTGGGCGACGGCCCGCACGTGGTCGATCATCGGCCGTCCGGCGACGCGGTGCAGCACCTTCGGGAGCGCCGATTTCATGCGCGTACCCTTGCCCGCCGCGAGGATGACGACGTGGACGTCCACGCCTCGATTATCGCGCTGATCGGGATTTCAGCGGGCGCCGCCGATCGACACGCGCGACGGGAGGAGCTTCGAGCGCCGCGCGAAATGCTTCGTCGCCGCGCAGCGGCTCGAGGTCAGGGTCGTTCCGGGCGAGCGCGCGGTTCTCAGGATTGAGGGCGATGGCGCGCTCGAGATGCGCGACCGCCTCCGCATGCTCGTCGCGCTGCGCGTGAGCGACAGCGAGCATGTAGATCGCGTGATCGTTGTCGGGATCTTCGTCGCGCACGAGCCGCAGGTGCGCGATCGCCTGGTCGTACTGACCGCCGTTGATGGCGAGCGTGGCCGCATAGAGCCGCTCGTCGATCGTCTGCGGCGCCGCCTCGCGCTGCCTTGCCTGCCGCTGGCAAATGTTCAGGTACAGGCGCACGCGTTCGTGCAGCTCTTTTTCTTCGGGGTATTGCCGCAGCACCGACTCGAGCAGGTTCGCCGCCTGCTGATACGCGTGTTTCTGGAGCTCTTCGAGACCGCGCTCGTACAAAGCGACGGCTTCGAAGTACGTGGACCGGCGCTGCGGCGCCGGGGATGTGGGGGCGCTCGGGCGCCCCGCCGCGCCGGCCTCGGTCGCGCGCACCGGGCGCGCGGAGGAGGACTGCGATGGTGCCTTGCTCGATCGAGGGGCCGGCCGCCGCTGCTTGGCCATAAAAGCGCGCGGACCGCAAACGTCGCGCTGGAAGCCCGGTAAAGTAACAGAACGCCCGGGGCGGGTCAAGCCGCCTACCGCGCGGGCATTCGAACCAAGGTCTCTATTTGGTTATTTACCTGATTTTTTGGCGCCTTCGAGAGCCCGGTAGACGCTGTTCGGCGTCAGACCGTGCCGACGAGCTAGAATGTTGATGGCTTTTCGCTTGGTGACCCCACGAATAATGGTCATTTCACCAAATTCATGTGGCAGATCCGGTTGCGCGGCATCTAAAATGGGTGTTTGACCAATTTCTGCGACTACCGTAAACTCGCCTGATTTGCCATCAACGACTGAGAGCACTCGTGAAATTGGTCCTCTGACCAATTCCTCATGGACCTTGGTGAGCTCTCGACCAACTGCGACCTCACAATCGCCGACGACACGCTGCAGCTCACGCAGCGTCGAGGAAATCCTGTGAGGGGCCTCAAAAAATACGACGGTCCCGCCCACCGTACGTAGACGCTCAAACCATTTTTGTCGGTCTGTTGACCTAGTTGGGGGAAACCCAAAGAAGGCAAACGCCTCAGTAGGCAGGCCCGACGCGGCAAGGGCCGTCAAGACGGCGCTTGGGCCTGGAACGGGCTCGACCCGGATGCCGGCATCAATGGCGGCGCGAATCAGCCGACCGCCGGGATCGGAAACCGTCGGCGTGCCGGCATCGGACACCACCGCGATGTCGTCCCCACGCTGAAGCCGCACGACCAGCGACGCCGACTTTGCCGCCTCGTTGTGTTCGTGCAGGCTCGTGGTCGGCGTCGCGATGGCGTGACGCGCGAGCAGGTGGCTCGTCCGCCGCGTGTCTTCCGCCGCGATGACAGCGACCTCGCGGAGCACGCGCAACGCCCGCACGGTGATGTCTTCGAGGTTGCCGATGGGCGTGGCGACCACGAACAGCGTGCCGGGCATGTGACTGTGAAGGAGCGCGTTTATTGTACCATTGACGGATCTGTGTTGGCGGTGCCAGCTCGTCCGGTAGAGCCCGGACACACGCGCGGAAACGATGATTGCATCCGAGCCCCTTCCCCACTTCGTCGACGATCTGCTCGGTTTCTTACACGAGACGCATCCGACGCATGCGACGCTGGACGGCGTGCACACGCATGACGACCTGCTCGAGGACGCGAGCCGTCAGGCGATCGAGAGTGAAGCGCACGCGCTCTCGGGCTATCTGCGCCGGCTGGACGAGATCAACAAAGACGCGCTGACCACCGTCGAGAGACTCGAGCACCGCATGCTCACGTCGCATCTGCAGGGGCGGATGTTCGAGCTCGAGGCGGTGCGCACGTGGGAGCGCAACCCTCAGTACTACTCGGATCTGCTCGCGTCGAGCCTCGCCGGACAGACGCTGTTCACGCACGCGCCGGCCGCCGAGCGCGCGCGCCGCGTGCTGTCGAAGCTGCGCCAGGCGCCGCGTCTGATCCAGGCGGCGCGCGACAACATCAAGGATCCGCCCGGCATCTACGTGAAGGTCGGGATCGAGACGATGCGCGGCGCGCTGAAGTTCATCGACGACGAGCTGCCGCGCGCGTTTGCCGACGTCGACGATCTGCACCTGCTCGGCGATCTCGCCGACGCGCAGATGGAAGCGTCCCACGCCGTCGGCTTGTACGTGCAGTACCTCGAGACCGACGTCGCGCCCAGAGCGCGCGCGTCGTTCCGTCTCGGCCGCGACAAGTTCGAGCAGAAGCTCCGTCTCGAAGAAGGTCTGTCGCTGCCCATCGAGCGGCTGCTCGCCATCGCGACGCGCGAGCTGAAAGCCACGCAGGACGCATTTCGCGCCCTCGCCGGCAAGATGAACGGCGGCGATCCGATGGGGGCGTGGGCGAAGACCAAGGCCGCGCATCCGAAACCGGGCGAGCTGATCAATGTCGGCCGCGCACAGCTCGACGAGCTCGCGACGTTCCTCGAGCGGCAGTCGCTCATCTCGCTGCCGCCCGGCGAGCCAATCGCGGTCGCGCCGACGCCCGACTTCTATCGCTGGTCGTTCGCGAGCATGTGGACGCCGGGCCCGTTCGAGTCGAAGCCGACGCGCGCGTACTACTACCTCACCGACGTCGATCCCTCGTGGCCGCCGGAGCGGCAGGACGAGCATCTGCGCGACTACAACTATCCGACGCTCTGGTCGATCTCGATTCACGAGGTGTATCCGGGCCACTTCCTGCATTACCAGCATCTGCGCCGCGTCGAATCGAAGGCGCGCAAGTCGATCCTCTTTGCGCCGGCGTCGTTCGTCGAAGGATGGGCGCACTACTGCGAGCAGATGATGATCGAGGCGGGATTCGGCCGCCAGGATCACGGCATCGGGCTCGGACAGCTCGCTGAAGCGCTCATCCGCCTCGTCCGCTTCATCGTCTGCATCAAGCTTCACGCCGAGGACATGTCGGTGGAGCAGGGGGTGCGGTATTTCCGCGAGGAGGCGTTCATGGAAGAGAGCAGCGCGCGGCGCGAGGCCGAGCGCGGCACCTTCGATCCGACGTATCTTGTGTACTCGGTCGGCAAGCTGATGCTGCTGAAGCTGCGGCAGGATTGGAAGCAACAGCAAGGCAAGGGGTTCTCCCTCCGATCGTTCCACGACACGCTGCTCGGTCATGGCACCGCGCCGTTCTGGCTTCATCGCCAACTGATGCTGGGCGCTGAAAATGGTGACCTCCTCGACTGACGGCCACGAGACGCGGACCAAGGACGAGTCATGCCCCTGTATGAATACGAATGTGACGCCTGCGGTCACCGCTTCGAGAAGATTCAGAAGTACTCCGACCCGCGCGAGGACACATGCCCGAAGTGCGGCGGCCCCGTCCATAAGTTGATGTCGTCGCCGGCGATCCAGTTCAAGGGCAGCGGCTTCTACATCACCGATTACGCCACGAAGGAACACCGGGCCGACGCGAAAGCCGACGGCGCGGAAGGAGCCGGGACCGAGAAGTCGGAGAAGGCGGAGAGGTCGGAGAAAGGGGAGAAGGCGGAGAAGTCCGAGAGGGCTGGGAAGTCCGAGAGATCCGAGAAATCGGAAAAATCGGAAAAAGCCGCGAAGCCAGAGAAGCCAGAGAAGTCGGGCAAGTCGGCGAAGTCGGAGAAGAAAGCTGATGCTCCCTCGAAGACGGAGACGAGCCGCTCGCCCAAGAGCACGTAACCGTACGGATCGCCGACCGGGCCGCGCGAGGCCGGAGGCTCGAGAGTCCCGGCTCCCCGATGCGTCCGCTATCGTTTGAGCGCGGGCGTCTGCAGGTCGAGCGACGCGAGGTAGGCGGCGAACTTGTCCGCGAGATCCGGCCGCCGCAGCGCGAAGTACACGACCGCCTTCAGAAACCCGAGCTTGTTGCCCGTGTCGTGGCGGACGCCTTTCACCTCGCACGCGTAGATCGGCCGCGTTTTCAACAGCTCGCGCAACCCGTTCGTCAGCTGGATTTCACCCGTGCGATCGCTTTTGGTCGCGGCGAGCGCCGGGAAGATGTCCGGCGTCAGCACGTAGCGGCCGATGATCGCGAGATCGGAGGGCGCCTCCTCCCGCCGCGGCTTCTCCACGAGATCGCGCACCTGGTAGATGCCTTCGCCGAGGCGGCTGTTCGGCTCGACGTCGATCACGCCGTAGCTCGAGATGTCCTCGCGGGGCACGCGCTCGACGGCGAGGACCGGGCCCCCGAGCTGCTGGAAGACGTCGACCAGCTGCTTGATCGCCGGCGGATTCGCGTCGATCACGTCGTCGCCGAGGATGACGGCGAACGGCTCGCTGCCGACGAGCTCGCGCGTCACGAGCACCGCATGGCCGAGCCCCAGCGGCTCGCCCTGGCGCACGTAGGCGAAGTTGATCAGGTTCGAGATCTTCCGGATCTCGGTGAGCTGATCGCGCTTGCCCCGCGCTTCGAGGAAGGATTCGAGTTCCACGGAAACATCGAAATGATCTTCGATGGCGTTCTTGCCCCGGCCGGTCACCAGGATGATGTTGTCGAGGCCCGACGCCACGGCTTCCTCGACGCCGTACTGAATGATCGGCTTGTCAACCAGCGGCAGCATCTCCTTCGGCTGCGCCTTGGTCGCAGGGAGGAAGCGCGTGCCCAGCCCCGCGGCGGGAAAGACGGCTTTGCGGACGGCAGTCACGACAGAATCGTAACGTACAATGGACAGCCGGGGAAGCATGCTCGACCCGTCGTATATTCGCGATCACATCGAGGAGGTCCGCACCGGCCTGCGCCATCGCGGCCTCGATCCCGACAAAGCGCTCGAGGAGATTGTGACGCTCGAAACTGCCCGCCGGCGGCTGATTCCGGAGGTCGAGGGGCTCAAGCGGCAGCAGAACACATCGGGCGACGAGATTGCCAGAGCGCGGCGGCAGGGCAAGGACACGACGCAGATCCAGGAGTCGAACAAGGCCCGCGCGATCCAGATCAAGCAGCTCGGCGTGCAGCTCGATTCGATCGAGTACCAGCGCAGCGCGGCCGTCATCAGTCTGCCGAACCTGCCGCATGCGAGCGTGCCGATCGGCAGGACAGCGGCGGACAACGTCGAGGTGCGCCGGCACCTCGAGCCGCGCGCCTTCGACTTCACGCCGCAGCCGCACTGGGACCTCGGGCCGGCGCTCGGCATCGTCGATTTCGAGCGCGGAGTGCGCGTCGCCGGCGCGCGGTTCTCGGTCCTGAGCGGCGCGGGCGCGCGCTTGTCGCGCGCGCTGATCAACTTCATGCTCGACCTGCACGCGCGTGAGCATGGCTACCTCGAGATCGAGCCGCCGTTCCTGGCCAACAGCTCGGCGCTGCAGGGCACCGGGCAGCTCCCGAAGTTCGAGCAGGATCTCTTCAAGATCGCCGGCGACTGGGATCTGTATCTGATCCCGACTGCCGAAGTGCCGCTGACGAATCTGCACCGCGGCGAGATCGTCGACGGCCGCGTGCTGCCGCTTCGGTACACCGCCTACACCCCGTGCTTCCGCAGCGAGGCAGGATCGTACGGCCAGGACGTGCGCGGGCTGATCCGCCAGCACCAGTTCGACAAGGTCGAGCTCGTGAAGCTCACGAGCCCCGAGCAGTCGTATGAAGAGCTCGAATCGCTGACGTTGAACGCCGAGGAAGTGCTCAAGCGCCTCGAGTTGCCGTATCGCACGGTGGCGCTCTGCACGGGCGACCTGGGATTTGTCTCGGCGAAGACCTACGACATCGAGGTGTGGCTGCCGAGCCAGAACCTGTACCGCGAGATCTCCTCGTGCAGCAACACCGAGGCGTTTCAGGCGCGGCGGGCGAACATCAAGTTCCGGTCGGGCGGCTCCGGGAAGGCGGAATTCGTGCACACGCTGAACGGATCGGGGCTCGCTGTGGGCCGGACGCTCGTCGCAATCCTCGAGAACTATCAGGAGAAGGACGGGTCCGTCACGATTCCCACAGCGCTCCGGCCGTACATGGACGGCAAGGCGACCATCAGCCGCCCGGCATGACTCTCGAGGCGGCGGTGCGAGCTGACAGGCTGAAGGCCTCAGCGTCTGCCACGATCGGCGAGGGCAAGCGGCTAATGACCACCCGCGAGCCGCTCGAGGGGCGTCGCGTCCTCGTGGCGACCGCCTCCGAACACGGGATACCAGATCAAGTAGGCGATCAGTAACGCGGCGAAGCCTGACGACAGCGCGACCATCCCCTCGGCGGCGAAGAGCGCCCGCGCTCTCGCCACGGCGGCGCTGTCGCGCACGTCCGCCACCGTCAGCATCAGCTTCCGGGCGTGCAGGTCGAACATTCGCAGCCGCATCGCCAGTTCCTTGGCCGCCACCGTTGGTGTGATTGCGGCGGCGGCGACGTATGCGCGCCACTCGTCCTCGATGTGCTGGACATCCATATTTCCCTGCAACGGCTGCGTCCAGATGGATGCGTCTTCCTGCTGCGCGATGAGACTGTTCAGAGTGCGGAGCCGCGCCATGCGACCCTCGATGGCCTTCTCGAAGGTCACGAGCGCTGCGTCGGCTGACGATCCAGGCGTCGTCAAGTCCCCACGAATCGACGCGTGGCCGTCCGCAATGTCGTGCGACAGATCCGCCAGCGCACTGTCGGTTCGATCGACATGTGCCACCGCTTTGACCGTTGCAGAGACGAGGAGAATACTGCCGACTGCTCCAACTCCGACAGCGAGCGTCGAAGCGAGACGGCCGAGCAGATTCAACGTGCGGCTGGAATCGTCATGGGTGCTCATTGTTGTGTAATGCCGAGCAATCCAAATGCCGAGCTTCGGAATGCCTTCGCAGGAGGGGCAAACCCCTGAAACGGGCCGAACTGGGCCGGACGGGAAGGAACTGCAAGCGCCAAAATGTCAAGTTCAGGACTGTCGATTCGAGGGCAGTCGCCGGCGTCGGCCGAACGAAGCTGGCTTCCCGATGTTCGTTTATTGCCCACATTTCTGCGAAAACGTAACAGGGTCGGGGCGATTCGAGTCCGGACCGTGGACGCGAACCGGCGGGCGCCGGCGCACGATGAGGAAGCAGGTCCCCGAGGCGCCCGCACCAATTTCCATCGTCCTGAACTGGACGGCCGGGTTGCGCTCAGGGGCACGCATCCGCGACACGAGGTTCTCTTTCACCACATTGTCGACGCCGCCGAACACGAGGATGCCGGTGCGGTTGCCTGTGAACGTGTTCTCCTCGACCACGTTACGAAGGCGCCGGCGGTGACGGGCGGTCTCCGTCGAATCTGATTCGCAGCCGCGCTTCTCCCAGGACGAGCTCGTCCCCCGAGCGGAGGCGAACCCCAAGCGACCCTGGCGGAACGGCCACGGTGCTACCGTTGCGAATGACGCTCGTGCCGTGCACACTCCCGTCGTCGCGCAGGCGATAACCACCGGACGTCGGCTCGTATTCGAGATGGGCGTGCCGGCGGGACACGCTCTGGTTGACCTCTCCAGATCCTTCGACGAACGCCACATGATTCGTCCGGATGAGGCGATTGCGCGTGTCTCGCACCTCGGGGCATCGTCCGAGGTCGATGCGTTTGGCGGCAAACGAGTAGGTTTTCCGTTCGGCCGTGCCGCGCACCACCGTCAGCTCGATCCGGGCGAACGCCGGATCGCGACGGGCGTCACTCGTGGGCGCTCGCGTGACACGAGCAAAGGCCAGGTTGAATTGCGGATGTCGCCAGTCTTTGGGCGCCCTGGCCACGTAGGCAACGTCCAACGTCAGGTCGTCGATCGGGCACGACTTCGACCGCAGGCGCTCGACTATTCGGTCGCGCAAGGGGAGGTCGCCGGCAAGAACGGCCTCGAGGCGGGCACGTCCCTCACGCGAGGACGCCAGAACGGAGAGCGTGATGCTGTTGAATGGAAACACGCGCTTGCCGCGACCGCCTGGTTGGATCTCGTGCTCGACCGCCTCGACGACCAGATGCACGATCTCCAGCGGCTCGCACGTGCCGGCTCCGACGGCGTCGCGGGCGGCGCGATCGAATCTGCGTGCGATCGTGGATTCCAGCCTTCGAGCTTTTCCAAGAAGATCCATAGTCTCTACGTAAGTTTACGTTCCTTCATTGCACCAGGCCGCTCTGTGCGGCGGCCGTGACGATCTCTCCAGCGACCGGCGCAGCGCTGGCCCCCCCGTATCCGGCGTTCTCGATGATGATGGCGAAGGCTATCCGCCTGGTGGCGGTGCCGTAGGGAGCGAAGCCGACAAACCATGCATGTGACTCGCGCCCTGACAGTTCTGCTGTACCGGTCTTCCCGGCAATTCGCCAGCGGTGGCCCTTCAGGCTTCGGCCGGTACCGGTCAGGACGACGTCACGCATGTAACCGGCCAGCAGGCGCGAGGCATGCCGGTCCAGGAACACGTCGGGTTCAGCGGATCGAGCGGTAGTCTGCTGCTCCCAGTGCGTCTCACGAAGCACTCCGTCGGAGGCGATCGCCGCCGCCACTCGAGCCATCCGCATGGGCGTCGCCACCACGTCGCCTTGCCCGTATCCGATCTGCGGAAGGGTTTCGCGCACCCGCTGCGCCGATGTCTTCGAAGGGGTCAGCGAGATCCCAAGCCGGGCCGCCGTGCCGACGAGCGGTTCCGGGCCGAGCGTGACCGCCAGCTGCGCGAAATATGCATTGCAGGAATGGACGAGGCCTTCGTGCATATCGATCGTCCCATGTGGACGCGTGTCGAGCACGTCATCCCGGATCGGTCGATTCCACCCCTTGATCCTGGCGCCGACCCTGCCATCCGGCAAACGCGTGCAGGTGAACGTGGTCGTGCCGGGATCGACGCCCTGGCGAAGCGCGGCGGAGGCCGTCACCAGCTTGAACGTCGAACCCGGTGGATAGAGCCCGTATCTCGCGCGGTCCAGGAGCGAATCCGCGGCCGCTTCTGCGTTGTCCGCATCGCTCTCAGACGCTCCCATGTCCGGCCACGGATAGCTCGCGTTGGCAAGCAGCTCGCCGGTATCAGGATCGATCACGACGGCCGCCGCCTTGCCGGCCGACTTCCTGGCGTAGCTCGCGACAATCGAGGTCACTCGAACCTGGAGACCGGCGTCGATCGTCAGGCGCACATCGTGCGCTTGACGGCGCAGCGCCACGACGGCGGGATGACCTGTCTCGTAGCGGTGCCGCAACAACGGCACGAGATCGCGGTAATCCCGTCGAATGGTCCACATGGGACGACCTGACGAGTCACTCGTTTGCGTCGGCGTCGCGCGATCGTCGAAACCGCGCAATCTGTTTTCCGAGTCTCGCTCGACGTACGACGTGTTGGGCGCGCTCCAGTTCACGCGCGTCCGCTCATCCCCGAGAAGGTGAAAGGCGCGGCCGCCCAGCGGATAACAACGTTCAGAAGGACTTGGACACGACCGGTCAAGCGAGACGCCGAGCCGCTGATACGCCTGACGCGCGGCGTCAATCACACCCGGCGCCTCAGTCGCCAACGGCAATCCCTTTCGGTCGTATACCGTCCCTCGAGGAAGCTGCCGCACGAGATCGAGGACCCGCGGGTTGTAGGCGTACCGGCGCCCTCCGTCGGCTTGAACGCCAAGGTGCGGCTTCACGACGTATTCGTCGGCATGCATCACCTGGATGTTGATCAGCACGGCGACGAGCGCCGCGGCGGATGCGGCCAGAGCGGTGACGAGCCATCGAATCGGCGAGCGAAACGGCGTGAGATCAGCCGCCGGACGCCGGTCCGCGTGGATCGAACACAGCATGCCGAGGGCCGCGCAGTTTGCCACCATCGCCGAACCGCCATAGCTCAGAAACGGCGTCACGACGCCGGTGAGCGGCGTGATGCCCATCACGCCGGCCGCCATCACCAGGACCGGGACGATCAGGAAGAGCGTGAGCGCGGTCGCGAGAAAAAAGCCGTAGTCGTTCGACGCCGAGCGGCTGATGCGAAAGCCGCGCCAGGCGACGACGCCGTACGCAAGGGTCACGATAATCAGCCCCACGGCGCCGAGTTCCTCGCCGACGGCTGCCAGCACGAGATCAGTATGACCCGCCGGTAGATAGCGTGAGTCGCCGAGGCCGAGGCCGGTGCCAAACGGCCCGCCTGTCGCGATGCCCCAAATCGCCTGGGCGACCTGGTCTCCGCCGGCCACGGTGTTGTCCCAGGGCGATTGCCACATTCGGACGCGCTCGGCAAGTATGTGCGAGACGTTCAAGCGGTACCCGATATAGAAGCCAGCCACCAACAACACGAACCCTGTCGCGGCCAGGCCAATCCCGCCTCGGGCCACGGCATACACCGCCAGGAACACGCACGACAGCAACAGCGCAGGGCCAAGATCCTTCTGCAGAAAGAAGAACCCGAGGGCCGCGGCGACTGCGACCAGAACCGGCAGCACGTACTCGCCTCGCGGCACGTTCAGCCAGGCCGGCACCGTCAGCGCTCGGATGGCTCTGCCGCGCAGGTCCCTGAGCAATTCCCACCGGCGGGCGAAGAACCCCGCGAGAAACAACGTGAGAAGCAGACGGATCGCCTCGATCGGTTGCACCGGACCGAGGTTCACCTTTGCGCTGCTCCGTCCCGGGCCGGCACCGAACAGGATCAACAGCACCGACAGCGACAGAGCGCCGAACAACGGAAGATAGCTGAGCTCCAAGAATGTGGCGGTTCCGAAATCGACGAGCGACAACGCCATGATCAGAAGCAGACCGACGAGGACTCCTTCCGCGTAGCGCACAAAGAGGAGGTTGTCGCGCAGGGGATCGACGCGACTCAACAAGACCGCGAAGCCGACGGCTGTGAGCAGGTGAGCCGCCGCCAACAGCACTCGATCGCCGCGAGTCCCTCGAAGCCGCCAGACCAGCGCGATCAATTGAAATCCCAGCACGTAGAGCCCGCCGAACCACAGCAGCCGAAGGCGAAACGCGTCGCGCGTCCGCACGACGAAGAACGGTTTCACCGCGACGAGATCCGAGGCCGTGAACAGCGGCATCGTCTCGGGCCGATTGTCTGCGCTCGGCCGTGCAGCCTCACGGGTCGTCTGCGCTCGTCGAGCCAGCACGTCGAGCCGCTGCTCACGCTCGATTGCCTCAATCCTGACGGTTGCGCGGGTGACAGCGCCGACATTCGACTGCGCGCGGCCGGCGTTCCGGTCGGTCGCCACGAACCGGAACAACTCGCGGGTAGCGAATCGCCGGTCGGCGTCGTTGGCGAAAATCGCCGCCAACGCCGGCTCGATCTCCCCGGCGTCCGATACGGTATTCAAGTTGACGATGCGGACGTCGGCGTGTTGCGTCTCGGACGCTTCGAACACGCGAATGCGTCCCGCGTAAGCCAGACTGATGGCGAACAGTGCGACACAGGACGTCGCCAACATCAAGAGGTCCGACGCGCCGAACACACGTGTACGCTGTCGTGTTCGCAGGGTGTCGCGTTCGGCCGCCGAGGTGTAGGTCACAGTCATCGTCCGCCTTCGCGCGGGTTGGGCTTGGCGCGCTTCGGCGGGACTGCGCCAGAGCTGAGAGGTGACGAGGAGTCAGCGGAGGCGGGCCGGCCCTCGCGAGCCGCCGCAGCCCCGCGCGACTCAGAGTCGTCGGCACCCGGAACGGGGTTCTGCTGTGGCGAGGGTTGGACAGCCGGTCGGGAGAGATCGACGATGCGCTGCTCGACCTGATCGAGCGCCCGCCGCGTCAGCCGCATCGTGCGGGCGACGTCGGCGTAGCTGATGACTTTCGCGTAGAGGTCAAGAGCCCGCCGGTACGCCTCCGCGGCCCGTGTGAGGTATTCCTGCTCCTGCGCGAGGCCGGCGAGTGTTCGAGCCGTCCGCGCCAGCGTGTCGGCGCGGGCGCGATAGCCGTCCGCAAGCTGCGTGGTCTCCCGATCGCCAGGGGTATATCCGAGCCGCTGCGCCTGCGTGAGCGCATCGGCGCCGCGATCGACGTCCTCCAGCCCGTAGATGAACGTTCGAGCGAGTCCCAGAAACGGGTCCGGCCAGTTCGGTCTGAGCTCGGCGGCTTCCCGAAACGCGGTGACGGCGTCCGTGAACTCCTGCTTCGCCTCGACGGTCTTCCCCCGCGCCTTGCGGGCCTCGCCATCGATCCGGTGCAGGTGTCCATCGCAGTACCGGAGCGAGGCTTTGAGTCGAGCACTTGGACCCGCGCTGACCGCGTGCGCAAATGCCTCGCGTGCCAATCGCCACTGGGTCTCTCTGACCGATGGCAGTGCCGTCCGATAGTTGTCGATGACGCGATCGCCCAGCATGCCGGTCTGCTGCGCGAGGACACGCTCGAGACCGATGACGCCGATGCCGAGGCTTCGCCGGCTGAGCGCCTCGTACTGGTCCCACGCTTCGCCGAGTCCGTCCAGTTCCCGGGTCGGCACGGCCGCCGCGAGTCGCCTGGCGGCCCCCGCGACCCGGAGTTCGTTGCAGGCGCTCGTGAGCGCGATCAGGAGGAGAGCCGTTCGAAGAAGAGGCCTTCGTGAAATGCGCTTTGCTGGCGCGCCAGACGATGGCTGCGTCTGACCCACGAGATCGCTCCGTTGGGCAACCGTCGTCGGTTGAGCGGCGCCTGGCTCTCGCGTTCGTCGCGTCACCTCATCTTCGACGCTCTCTGGTACGCGCGTGCGCCGGGTGGCAGGTTCGTCTGTTGCGCGAGCCGGCCAGCCTTCGCGCGCCGCTCGAGTCTCGCGTCCGGCGATGACACATTCGAGATCCTCGCGGATGGCCGCCGCCGCGGCATATCGGTCCTCGGGGCGGCCCGCCAGCAGTTTCCCGATCACCGCCGCCAGGCCCGGCGTGCAGCGGCCTCCCGGTGAAGTCGGCGGCTGCCGCGATTGGATGCGCTGCTCCAATCGGCGAGTGTCCGGCGCCTGGAACGGCAGAGCGCCGCTCACCATTTCGTACAGCAGGACGCCGACCGCCCAGAAATCAGCCTGTGGATCGATCTCGCCTGAATCGAGCCGCTCGGGCGACAGATACGCGATGCTGCCAAAGTCGTTGCGCGTCACTTTCCGGCTCAACGACAACGCCTTGGCGATCCCGAAATCGAGGACCTTGACGCGATCGTCCCCGGTCACCTTGATGTTGCGAGGCTTGAGATCGCCGTGAAGCAGCGACCGGAGAGGGCGCCCGTCGATCGTGACTTCGAAGCCGTGCGCCGCTTCGAGAAACTGAGAGAGCTGGACCGCGATGCCGGCCGCGCGTTCGGAGCTCAACGGACCGCGCGCGATGACTTCCGAGAGGTTCAATCCCTCGAGGTACTCCATCGCGATGTAGAAGTATCCCCACTCGGTGCCGTGCTCGTACACGATCGGAACATGGCCGCTTGCCCGACAGAACTGCTCTTGAAGTTTCGCCCCCCAGCACTCGGCCTCGAGGATTTCGCGCGCCTCCCGGTCATTGCCCGTGGGCACCAACTTCAGGGCCACGCGGCGACTCGTCCGAGTGTCCGTGGCGAGAAACACGGCCGCCATCCCACCGCGGCCGATCTCCTCGAGAATCTCGTATGGTCCGACACGCTGGAAAACGGTCGTCATCATCGACCTTGGCGGCCGCGCGGGGACGCTGACGTCGTGGCTCTGGAAGCGGGACTGTCCGGAAACCAATTCTCGCGCATGACGCTCAGCCTGGCCCCGTCGCCCAGGGACACGAACACCTTTGGACTGACTCCCTGAAATACGTTGCCCACGATAGACGGTTCCGCACCGTCCTCGATGATGAGCGACGCCCGGGCTCGCTCGGATAACCCATTTCGGGCAAAGACGTTGTGAGCAATGCGAGGCGACGCTCCCGAGCGGATCGCCAGCGCTGGACCGGGGTTGTCGTGAATATCGCTGCCGGTCACGCCTCCGCCTGCCATCTGGTCGAGATCGATGGCCACCCTGAGGGCGCCGGTGATTTCCACGTCCACAATCGATACGTGTGCGCCCTTGACGAGCACCCCCGTGCCCAACGGCGTCGCGGCGTCACCGATGATGCGGAAACCTGCGAATTCGGCGTTCGAAACGTCGGCCGCGACGACCGCCGGGTCGGCTTCGGAAGCTGCGCCCGGCAGCCGGATGGTGGCGCCTCGCGGGACACGACTGATGACTCTGACGCCGTCCACCAGGACAAGGCGTTCGCGGTATTCTCCCGGCTCGACGATGACTTGCGATCCGGGCTGCGCCCGCGCCAAGGCGTCCGCGATCGATTCAGTAGGTCGAACGACGACGACTCCTGACGTTGACGTGGGCAGCTCGATGACGCTCGGCACCGGGACCTGCCAGGATGGAACCCAACGAACCACCGCCGCCGCGATCACGATCGCCAGCAGTGCGACGAGCGCGATTTGCACCACGCGTTGAGACGTCGTGCGCCGCTCGCGCGGCGCGGCGCCAAATCCATGAACGTCGACCGCAGCCGGGCGTCGAGGGGACCCGAATCCGCTCGACCTCTCGCGCGCGGCAGCGGAGACCACGCGTGAGCGAGCACGAGTCGCGGCGAACAGCTCTCCTTCGACGTACACGACCGTCACGTTGTCTTTGCCGCCGGCGTCGTTCGCCGCCTCGATCAGCGCGTTGACGACGTCATGCGGCCGACCGGCCAGCTCGGTCACGATCTGATTGATGGTCCCCGACTCGACCAGATCGGTCAGGCCGTCGCTGCAAAGCAGCAGGGCGGCGTCGGGCTCGAACCGAATCTCGTGCAGATCGATGAAGTAGGGATCCGTCTGCTCGTGAGGCGCAGAGCCGACGTCGCGATACACTTCGTTCCGCCGTCGGTGCCGCATCGCTTCGATTTCGGAGATCTCGTTGGAATCCTCGCGCTCGCCGACCGGCGAATGATCGCGCGTGACTTTCTCGATTCCGTCGCCGCGGAGCTTGTAGAGCCGCGTGTCACCCACATGCCCAATCGTCGCGACCTCGTCGCCGACGACGGCCACGGTGAGCACGCAGGCCATCCCCATCCATTCAGGTCGGGAAGACGCGAGGCGATGAATCTCGTTGTTGGCAATCGTGATGGCCTCTCGAACCCGATCCGCTGTGGGGCCCGTTTCCCGCTCCAGCCGGGTCCTCAGCATCGTCAGCGCCACGTCGGCGGCCTTGCCACCAGCGGCCTGGCCGCCGATGCCATCGACGAGGACAAAAAGGCCGCGGGCCACGTCGAGATGGAACCGATCCTCGTTGACCTCGCGTTGGAGACCGGGGTCGGTGCTGCCCGCCGCCGTCAGTGTGCTGATCGTCTGCATGGACTTACCCGTCGTGCTTTCCGAGCCCGGCCCACACGTAGCCGGCGATGAGAGCCGCGAGCCCGGCCAACAGGACGAAACGGGCCCACAGGAGCAGCGCCATCAGTCGACCTTCCGGAAATCGAGAAACACGATGTCCGCCAGACCGATGCGTGCCGTGTCCGGCAGCGGCGTTTCAACGCCGTTCTCTCGTTTCGCCCCCTCGCGCTCTTCGTAACCCCGCGGAACGTGGCGACCGTTGAGCGTCGTCCCGAGCGAACTGAGATCGATCAGGAAGAAACGGCCCGTCTGTGGATCCCTGCGTATGCGAGCGTGCTCGCGCGACACGTCAACGGAGGAGACGATGCGAATGTCCACGGGGTAGGCGATTCCACCGCGCCCGATCGTCACCGAATCCTTGACGACATCATGAGAATGCTGACCTGAGGTGTCGTCATGGATGACCCGGGCGAACACGGGCAACGCCGGCGCCTGCGGTGCACGATTCACCGTCTGCTCTCTCGTCGTTGTCCGGTGGCCGGCGTACATCGTGGTGATTCGACGAGTCCTCTCTCCGACACTCAGGTCGGGCCGCGCCGGCAGGACGAGCTCCGAATCGATCAGGAGGTCGCCGTCATTCATGTCGCCGTCGGGATCGGCCCGGAACTCGACCCGCCACTCGGCGCCGGCATTGTCGATCTGCGGCCGATGATCTCCGGTGAGCCGCTCGAGCCACCGCTTGATTGGCGAGCGGCGGTTGAGTTTGTGAAGTTCATCGGCGAGCGCCCGGGCGGTCTGTCCCTCGAGAATCGGAATGATTCCCTCGAGGCGTGCGTATTCAGTTGGGTGCACGTACACCGTGAACCGACTGGGCGCGAGCGTCGAATACTTCAGCGGCTCGAGGTTCTTCCGCATGTTGTCAACGACGGCCTCGATGAGATCCCGAGCCGGCCGGCGAGAGGGCTGGGAAACAGGATACAGTCGGGCAGGAGCCATGGCATGTTCTACCGTCGCGGTGATCAATCCCAACGAACGATCGAGGACAGTATGACCATCCATACTGCCCGTAGTGAAAGTTGCATCGGCTGCCGGCAGTCCGTGTCAGTCGATCCATCGCCGTCACATCATCCTCGATTACTATGTGCCAGGCGCCGATCCACAGTTCTTGTGGATTTCCAAGGTTTTTGCAGTTCTACAGCGACTGTGAGGGTTCGCTTCGCGGATTTCACCCTGGATTCGGCCACGCGGCAGCTTCTGCATCGCGGCAGGGGCGAGATCCGCCTGTCCCCAAAGGCGTTCGATCTGCTCGCCGCGCTGATCGAGCAGCGGCCGACGGTGCTGGACAAGGCCGAGCTCCACCGACGGATCTGGCCCGACACCTACGTCGTCGACGCAAACCTGAATGTGCTCGTCGCCGAGATCCGGCGCGCGCTCGAGGACTCCCGGCGCAACGCGAAGTTCATCCGCACGGTTCATGCGATTGGCTATGCATTCTGCGGCGAGGCCGTGGACCTGACAGATCGCTCAGCGCCACGGAAGACACCGCCCGTTCGATTCTGGCTGGTGTGGAACGAGCGCGTGATCGTGCTGGAGGACGGGGACAACACCATTGGCCGGGATCCGCAGTGCACCGTCTGGCTGGATGCTTCCGGCGTGTCGCGTCGTCATGCCCGCATCAGAACCGTCCGCGGAGACGACGCGGTTCTTCTTCAGGACCTGGGAAGCAAGAACGGCACGCTCGTTCAGAACTCGCCTATCACGGGTCAGGTGCGGCTGACCGACGGCGCCGTGATTCAGATCGGATCAGTCCAGTTGAAGCTGCGGGTCTGGTCCGACGGCAAGTCGAAGGAAACCGAGCGCATCCCGCCGAAGCGCAAGCTCGTCTGACGGAGAATCAGAAACCATCGAGAACGAAGCGATCCCACGCGCCGGTTCAACGTGCGCACACCGGCGTGCGAGCACGAGATCCGCCGCGTGGGTTGCATCCGCGTTACGCCAGGACTCTCAGATTCAATTCTTCCAGAGCCGCTCCCACCACGCCGGCTGGCGCTGCGGCTGCCGCGGGTCCTCCGCGAGCCCCATCCGCTTCTGGATGTCGGGCAGGTTCCATCCGGTCAGCGACGCCAGCCGTCCGGCCTCCTGCTCCTGACGCTGCCGCAGGGTGCTGCGATACGCGGCGCCGGCGCCGCACGAGTCGACGCCCGTCCATTCATGACGGAGTACATAGCGCCCCTGGAAGTTCGCCCGATCGGCAGTTTCCTGAAAGACGAGATCTTCGGGGAAGTGCGCGTTGTCGTAGCGGACGTGCAGCCTGGTGAGGAACACATTGGGCGGCTGTCCGTTGCTGCCATCCGTCCAGAAGACGCCGAGATTCCTCAACTCGTCGTTCGACAGCGGGTCGGCTGCGCAGGGATCGCACCACTTCATGTCCCAGGCGTATTCCGTGAACAGCACGTTCCCCTCTTCGCGTTCGACCTGGCGCGCGAACATCGCCTTGTAGAACTTCGCAAACTCGCCCGGCTGCTTGAGATAGATCGGCAGGTCCATGTCCGACGGCAGCTTCGCCGTCCGGTAGTTCGTCGTCTCGACGCGTCCCTTGCGCGTGAGCGCGTAGACGAACAGCTCTTGCGGTCCGTTCGCGTTCACCATCCCGAGACGAATTGGCAGCATGAACTTGGGCGATTCGTACGCGATTTGCAGCGGACGCAGGTACGAGAAGCCGAGCTTCGACTGCTCGGTGAGATTCACTTTCGCGACGAAGAACCGCATGTTCTGTTTCAGATAGCTCGCCAGCACGGCCGACGCCCCGGCCGGAATCCTGTAACCGTTCTCGCGCAGCCAGGTCTCGAGGCCCGAGCTCTGTTCGGCCGAGAGAAGCAGGATGTTGTACTCGCCGACCGTATACTGCGCCTCGATTCTGACGCCAAGACTCTGCTCTCGTCTCATGTTTCGGCCTGCCATCGCGGGGGCTGCAGCCGGCATCGACATCCTTTTGTCAAGGCTCCGCATCCAACAGGGATCCTGGTCGAAGTACTCGACGAGGCGCGGCGCCGAGTACGCGTCGAGGTGGTCGACCAGCGCTTTGTCGCCGACGTGAATCTGCTCGCGCTTCAGAAAGGTCGGCACCGGGATGACGACGGCGAATTCCTTCAGGTCTCCCTGAAAGTCGTTGGCCATCGTCATCACCGTTCGGTCGCCGTCACGAACCAGCACGACCTGCGATGCCTTGTTGAACAGCTTCGTGTCGGCCTTCGAGACGTAGAAGCCGCAGAAGCCAAACAGTGATGGCGCCGAGGCCGCCACCATCGACGCGAGCGCCACTCCGAATACGAGTCGTCTCATTTCGTTGCTCCTTGTGAATGGTCCACGAGTACTGCGCGCCCGGCAGCAGCCGATCGATCAGCGGCACCGCAAGGGAGAAGGCCGCCAGCGACCAGAGCAGTCCGTTGGTTCTGAACAGCCTGAATTGCACGTACCATCCGCCGAATGCGACCAGCGCCGCGAACAGGACACGTCCGGCCCGTGAATCGGGGGTCGTCTTCGGATCGGAAATCATGAAAAAAGTGAAGAGCAGCAGCGCGCCGCTTTCCAGCCGATGGAGGGGGATGGTCAGCGGCTCGCCGAGATAGACCGACCGCCCGAATAGCAGCGCGCAGTAGAACGTGATGAACGCGTACGTCACGTCGCTGCGGGACGCGCGGTTCACGACGATGCCTCCCAGGCACGCCATGAGAAACGCGAAGAACGCCACCGATCCCCATTGCCCCGGCGACACCCAGGCCAGATCGGTCAGCAGGAGCATCGCCACGATCCCGCCGTTGGTTGGATTGAAGAGATGTTTGCCGCGGAAGCGCACCAGGAACTTGGCCCCGATCGTGACCACAGCCGCGACAATGGCGAGATCGGTGCGGTTGGTCCGAAGCAGCAGCGACAGCGACAGTCCGGAGATCAGCGCGCTCCTGACGTTCACCGTCCTGCGCCCCTCCGCCCGGTCGCAAACAGCCTGCGTGCCGAGAACCGTCAGGAGCAGGAGGCAGGCGCGCGCCACCGTAATGTCGAAATCCAGCCACGCCATCCCGTAGACGAGCAACGATGCGAGCATCGCAATCTGGTACAGTCGCGGGTCGGGCATGGATCGCGCTCCTCTGAGAAGAGAACGATCGAGTCCGGATTTCTTGCGGGAGCGCCGGACCGCGGGTCGGAACCGGCGGTTTTGGGCTTACGGTTTTATCAGTGCGAAGGCGGGGCCTACTTCAGCGCCAGCTTCCGGCCAGATCGCAGTGGTGGCCCGTCCTCGACGTGTTGGGAAAACGTCCAGCGATTACAGACCTGCGACATGCTGTCGGCAACAATCCACACCCGGCCGAGGCGCACATGATCGCGTTACTGGAACATCACCTGGGCGAACTGTCCGAGGAAATCCCGCCACAGGAACCAGTAATGCCGGCCAGGGATCTCACGATACGTGGTCTTGAAGCCGTGTTTCTTCACGAGCTCTGAGAGGTTCACGGTGCCTTCCCGGGCCATGTCCGTGGTGCCTGCGCCGAGCCAGTAGAACTTGACGCCGCCAGCCTTGACTGCCGCGAGCTGCTCCTCGAGCCCTTCGTCGACGATTCTCGGTCCGGAACTGAAGACGCCGATGTATCCGAACACGCCGGGGTTGTTGTTGGTGGCCGACAGGGTGTGCCCGCCGCCCATCGACAGGCCGGCGATGGCGCGGTTGTCCTTGTCGTTGAGCACACGAAATGTTTTCTCCACGAACGGGATGACGTCCTTCACCAGGCTCTCCGGATACGAGCCCTCGTAAGGCTGCGCCGCTGTGCCTCGACCGCCGGCGGGCAGTGCGGCCGCGGGCGCGGCGCCGCGTTGTGCGCCCGCCGCCTGCTGTGGCGGCGGCGGCGGCGCCTGCACGGACTGACGGGCGGGCGTCGGTCCGAAGCCATAGCCTTGAGACACCGTCTGCGTGGCGTTGCCGTTTGGCATCACGACGACCATCGGCTTTGCCTTCCCCTGCGCGATGAGATTGTCGAGGATGATATTGGCGCGGCCCATCGTGAGCCACGCATCCTCGTCGCCGCCGCCGCCATGGAGGAGATACAGAACCGGATAACGCCGCGTGCTCGCCGCGTAGTCTGGCGGGGTGTACACCATCATGCGGCGGCTCGCCAGCTTCAGCGTCGAGGATGGGTACCAGATGGCCTGTACCGTGCCGTGGGGGACGTCCTTGAAGTCCCACAGCTCGGACTCCGCACCGGGAATCATCAGCAGGTTGTCGTAGCGAGCGCCGTCGCGTTGCGTTTCCGCATTACCGGGATCGAGCGCCTTGACGCCGTCGACGAGATACCAATAACCCCAGAGCTGCGCGCCGAGCGGTCCGACCGTCACGGACCACACGCCGCTGTCGTCCCTGGTCATTTTCAGGTTGGTCGCGCCGTCCCAGCTGCCGTTCAACGTCACTTCGGTCGCGCGCGGAGCGGAGAGCCGGAACGTCACCGTCCTGTCCGGATGAATCTCCGGAGACCGCGGGACCGCGGGCCGGAGTGCCGCTGCTCCAGGGTTCGGCGTCGCCGGTGATCCGGGCCTCGAGGGTGCTGGCTGCTGCGCAGACGCCGAGGACATGGCAAGCACCACCAGCGCTGAAACGCAGATGCGGGAAATGATCTCTCGCGTCATCAGGATGCACCTTTCGTCAAAAGTCGATCCTCGAGATCATGGCTGCTCCGGGAGGGCAAAGCTGTGAACGGTGTTGCCACCTGAGAGTGCGACGTACTGGCGCCCGTCCACCGCATAGCTGATCGGTGACGCTGCATGGCTGCCGCCGGTCTGGTAGTGCCACAGATGCGTGCCCGTTCTCGCGTCGAGCGCGATGAGATTCCCGTCGCGCGTCGAGGCAAACACGACGCTGCCTGCGGTGACGAGCAAGCCGTTGGTCAGTGATCCCTGGAACGTCTTGACATCCCAAACTGTCCTTCCAGTCTCAGGGTCGAGCGCTTTGATGCCGCTCGTCGGCGGCGGATCGCTTGACCCGCGCGCCGGGCCGGCGCCGCGCCCTGGAGCGCGGCCGATGTACTGGCGGCCCGGCTCGAATTCAGCCGTGGCGCTCGTATATTGTGCGCCGCCTTCCGCGTACTCGAGATAAAACAATCCGGTGGTGGCGCTGTAGGACGGACTCTGAAAGTTCGTCCCGCCTCCAAGCGTGGGATAGACCAGGATGCTGCCTTCGGGGCTGGAGTTGGAATTCGGCACCACGATCGGACGGCCGTTGGCATCGAAGCCGGCGTTCCAGGTTTGATGGACGAAGGGCGTGCCTTGCAGGAACGTGCCGTTCGTCCGGTCCAGCACGTAGAAGATACCGTTGCGGTCGGCATGCAGCAGCAGCTTGCGATTCTGGCCGTGCCACATCCGATCCACGAGCATCATGTCCTGCACGGAATCCCAGTCATGTCCGTCGTTCGGCGTGAACTGATAGTGCCATTTCCGGAGACCCGTCCCGGGATCGAGCGCCACCACCGAACAGCTGAACAGGTTGTCGAGTTCACCCCTGGTGAATCGATCGATCTGCGGCGCCGGATTGCCCATCGCCCAGTACACCGTGTTGAGCTCGGGATCGTAGGTTCCGGTCAGCCACGCGCCCGTGCCGCCGCGCCGCCAGCTGTCCCCCTTCCATGTGTCGTTGCCGAACTCGCCTGGTCCCGGCACCGTGTTGAACCGCCAGAGCCGCCTGCCGCTTGCGGCGTCGTACGCGTCGATGAACCCGCGCGTGCCGAATTCGCCGCAGCTGATGCCCACCAGCACCTTGTCGTTGACGACAAGCGGCGGGCTCGTGACCGTGTAGCCTTCCGTGGAATCCGCGATTTGAACCTCCCACATCGGCAGGCCCGTACGCGCATCGAGGGAGATGAGCGCCGCGTCCAGCGTCCCGACATACAGGCGATGGCCGAGCATGGCGACACCGCGACTGAAGGGATTGATCTCGTACGGATTCTTGACCTTCTGTGGCCGCGAGTAGCGCCAGACCTGGCGGCCCGACCGCGCGTCGAGCGCGACGACCGCCAGCGGATCGCCGCTGGTCGTCACATACATGATGCCGTCTGCCACGATCGGTGTCGCTTCCAGCGTCACAGATCCGGGAAGCGGCATCGACCAGACACCCTGCAGCTTCCCGACGTTGCCGACCTCGATCTGTTTCAGCGGCGAGGCGTGCGTGCCCTGGTAGTCACCCCAATACATCAACCAGTTCTGCGGCTCGCCTTTCGCATTTCGCAGGCGCTCCGAGGTCACGCCGCCCGGGAGCATGGGTTGGACACCAGTCTTCGAAAGATCGCGTCCATTCTGGTTCGCGAGGTACGTCACCAGGTTATCGATGTCGCTCGCCGACAGACGCGACCCGTAGTCAGCCGGCATCAGCGATCGAGGGTCGCTCTGCACTGAAGACAGTCTCCTTTTGTCGAACGAGCGGATCGCGCCGGTCGTATCCACCATCTGCACCGAAAACATATCTTCATTGCGACGGATGCCTCGCGTTTCACGTCCATCCTGCGTCTTGACGATCACGGTTGCCGGCGCAGGCCCTCCACGTCCGCCGCCGCCCACGCGCCCGCCGGCACCAGGAGCCGCCGGAAGCGGGTTGTTGGGATCGACGATTTTCTGGCGCAGCGCCGCCACCGAATTGCGTCCGGCGCCCGAGAGATCTGGTCCGACGATGCCGCCACGCCCGTTCACCTCGTGACAGGTTGCGCACCCGGCGCGCCCGAAGAAGAGCGTTTCGCCGCTCGCCGCATTGCCGGTCGCCGGTATCGCTGTTCCACCCGCACCGCCGGCAGACGCCGTCCCTTTGAGACTTCGGATGTAGGAAACCAGTTGCCAGACCTGCGTGTCGCTCAGTCCCGCGAACGGCGGCATCTGTGTTCCGGGCAGGCCCTCACGAACCGTGTGAAACAGGTCCCCATCTCCGTCGCCGTGCGCCAGGGGCGAGACGTCGAGCGCGGGGCCACGATCGCCTTGACCGCCAGGACCATGACACGACTGGCATGTCTGGTTGTACAGACGCTGCCCCTCTGAAACCGCCGTGGGACTATCCGCGAGCGGATTTCTCACCGTGTCCGATTGAGGTGGCTGCGCATGCCCCGGGTCGGCACTCGCGGCCGCCAACGCCAGAATCGACAGTCCGAATCGCACATCCATAATTCCCCACTCCGCCATTGGACAGCGAGAATGTAGACTGATGCCACGGAAATGATCAAATTGCTGCCAGCGAGGCACCAGGCACATTGCCAACCTCTGAGCCACCATGACGAGTGGGTCGTCTGGAGGCATCATCCGCGCGAAGTGTCGCCGTTGTTGTTCCACTCAGCCGGACGCACCAACCAATGAAGAGGACTGCCATGAGGACTCGATCGGTTGCTTATATGTTCACGGGGACGTGCGTGCTTGCCTGGACAGCCGCCGGCTTCTCCGGTGTGCAAGCGTCGCAGCCGCCCGTCACTCCCGGTACCGGGCGCGGCGGAGCGGCCGCCGCCGTGGAGCCCTGCGGAGGACGCAGCGCGCAGCCGCAGGTGCCGTGCGCTGGCGACGTCGCAAGAATGGTGGAAGTGCTGCCCGTGAAAGCACCGGCGATGCCGAAGCGCGCGCGAAAAGTGCTCGTCTACGGACGCGCGGCCGGGTATCAACACTCGTCGATCCCGCTGGCAGCAAAAATGATCGACGAGATGGGGAAGAAGACGGGCGCCTGGTCGACCAATGTGTCCTACGATCCCGCCGCCATTTCTGCAGACAGCCTGAAACAATACGACGCGGTGTTCCTGTCGAGCACGACTGGCACGTTCCTCGACGATCCCAGCAATCCAGGCCTCACCGAGGCGCGGCGAAAGGCGCTGCTCGACTTCGTGCGAAATGGAAAGGGGCTGGCGGGCATTCATGCGGCGTCCGACTCCTACCACGGGGGCGCCGCGCGCGGCGGGCCGCCGGCGGCGGAGGCGCCTGCAGGCCGCGCGACAATCCCGCCGTGCAGCGCGGGGCGCGGAAATGGAGGCGGCTCTCCGCTCTGGCCGGAGTTCAACAGGATGATCGGCGGCTACTTCAAGTTCCACTGGGTCTACCCGACGCCGATTACCGTCAGAATCGACGACCCGAAGAGCCCGATCAACGCGGCGTTCAAGGGCCGATCGTTCAACACCATCGACGAGGTATACACGTTCAACCAGGATTCGTGGTCGCGTGAGAACCTCCACGTGCTCACGAGCATCGACTATTCGTTGATGACCGATTGCGAGAAAGGCCTCGAATCCACCCCCCGCACCGATCACGACTACGGCCTGAGCTGGATTCGACGGGAAGGGAAGGGTCGCGTGTTCTACGAAGCGCTCGGCCACAGCGAGACGATCTATTACAACAATCCGGCGATGCTCGATCACCTGCTCGCCGGCATGCAGTACGCGCTTGGCGATCTCGCGGCAGATGACAGCCCGAGCGGGAAACCGTTGAAGAAGACGAGCTACTAATGGACGCCGCCGCGCGCTGACTGGCAGCCCCTGGCGAAGGTCCACGTTTAACCACAGATATACTCGCGTAACGGAGGGGCCGCCTGTCAGAGGTCCGTTACGCGATCCGTCAGCTGCTCAAGTCGCCCGGCTTCACGCTGGTCGCCATCCTCGGCCTCGCGCTCGGAATCGGCGCGAACGTCGCGTTCTTCAGCGTCGTCAACTCGGTCTTTCTGCGTCCGCTCCCGTATCGCGAACCGGACCGGCTCGTCAGATTGAGCTCGACGAACGAGGCGCAGAACCTGACGCGCGTCGGCTTCTCCTATTCGCGGTACGTCGCCGTGCAAGAGCAGCAGCAGGTGTTCAGCGATCTCGCGCTGTCGATAGGCAACGCGTTCACGTTGACCGGCCGCGGCGATCCGGAACAGCTCATTGGCCTCCAGGCCTCGGCGGCGCTGCTGCCGGCATTGGGCCTGCAGCCGGCGATCGGTCGCAGTTTCTCGCCAGCCGAAGATTCGCCCGGCGGCCAGCACGTCGTCCTGATCAGCCATGCGATGTGGCAGCAGCGTTTCAATCGCGATCCGTCTGTGCTGGGTCAGGCACTGACGCTCGATGGCGCGCCGTACGTGATTATCGGCGTCCTGCTCGAGGCCGCCACTGCGTTCCCGCTGAATCAGCTTCAGATCTGGGTCCCGCGGCCTGCCGAAGTGCCATTCCTGGTTCCCTCGCAGTTGAACGGCGGCGGCTTCTTCTTTCAAGCTATCGCGCGGCTGCGGCCGGGCGTGTCGCTGACGCAGGCGCGCGAAGCGATGAACGTCGTCGCCGCCAATTACCGCGCCGCGCACCCCGCCAATGTCGACGCGCCGTCGCACATCGACGTCGTGCCGCTCCTGGACGATGCGGTCGGGCAGCAGCGCCAGAGTTATCTGCTGCTCTTCGGCGCCGTGGGATGTGTTCTCCTGATTGCGTGCGCGAACATCGCCAACCTCGTGCTCGCGCGCTTTGCCGGCCGCCGACGGGAGATCGCGGCGCGCTTCGCGCTGGGTGCGGCGCGATTCGACGTGATCCGCCAACTCGTCACCGAAAGCATGCTCCTCGCCGTCCTTGGCGGCGCAGTGGGCCTGTTGTTGGCACAGTGGGCGCTTGCCACACTGGTCGCCTTTGGAGCCAATTTCATTCCGCGCGTGATCGAGATCCGGATCGATCCGCTGGCTCTCGGCTTCGCGCTGGCCGTGTCACTCGTCACCGGATTGGCGATCGGCCTGCTGCCCGCGTGGCAGGCCGCGAGTGTGAACGTGCAGGAAGCGCTGAAGGAAGCGGGGCGCGGATCCGTGGGATCCGGTGGCCGTCTGCGATCCGGCCTGCTGGTCGCCGAAGTCTCGCTATCGCTCGTGCTGTTGATCGCGGTGGGGTTGCTGCTCACGAGCTTCGCACGGCTGCAGCAGGTCAAGCCGGGATTCGAGCCAGGCGGCGTCTTCACCGCTCAACTTGCGCTGCCGCCGACACGCTACGACCGCCAGAAGCTCGTCACCTTTTACGAGCAGTTGTATCAACGCTTGTCGACGCTGCCGGGCAGCACGTCGGCCGCACTCACCGACCGCGTGCCGCTGACCGGCGGGCAAACGCCGGCGCCGGTGGCGATCGGCGGCCGGCCGCTCCCGCCGCTGAGCGAACGTCCGCAGGCGAACCGACATCTCGTCTCGCCGCGGTACTTCGCCACGCTCGGTATCCCGATTCTCGCCGGGCGCGATTTCGACGTGCGCGACAATTCTCGTGTGTCGCATGTCGTCATCGTCAACGAGACGTTTGCGCGGCGGCATTTTGCCGGCGAGAACCCGATCGGGCGCACGTTGGTCACCGGCATGGCGCAATTGCCGTCGGAGATTGTGGGCGTCGTCGCCGACGTGCGCAGCACCAGTTTGAACGCGCCGCCGGAAGCGGACTACTTCCTGCCGGCACTGCAGCGGCCGGAAGCCTTCACGAACATCCTCGTGCGGACGAACGTCAGCCCCGCGGCGATGCTGCCCGTCGTGCGCGAGGCGCTGCGATCGGTGGACCCGGATCTCCCGCTGCTGCAACCGGAGCCGCTCTCCGCGCGCGTCGCGCGGACGGTCGCCGATCGCAAACTCGCGCTGATGCTGCTGGGGGGATTCGCGATGCTGGCGCTCGTGCTCGCGAGCCTCGGCGTGTACAGCGTGATGGCGCATCTCGTGATCTTCCGCACGAGCGAGATCGGCCTTCGCATGGCGCTTGGCGCATCACCGGGCGTGGTGATGCGAATGGTGCTCAGTCAAGGCCGGCGGCTGACGCTTATCGGGATCGTCGTCGGGATCGCCGGCGCGCTCGCGGTGTCGCGACTGCTGCAGCAGACGCTCTTCGAGGTCGACGCGACAAACCCGCTGGTCTACCTCTCGCTGTCAGTCTTTCTGCTGCTCGTCACCGAGTGCGCGTCGTGGTTCCCGGCCCGGCGTGCGACGAGGATCGATCCGGTGATCGCACTCCGGGCCGAGTGACTCAGGATCGCGCGCGCACGACGGCGACGAGCGCCTGCGTCGCCCAGTTCGTCGCCGCGGCCGAAATGAACTGATCAGTGGAGTGCCCAGGCTGTTGGTAAGCCCTTCGCGACTTTCAAGGATTGTCACAGTCTGGATGTGATTAAAATTCGCGCTTCTGGGACCGCATGCAGGATCTTCGCCTCGCCTTCCGCGCGCTCCGGGCCACGCCCGTTGTCACTGCTGTTGCGATCCTGTCGCTAGCGCTTGGCATCGGCGCCAATACGGCGATCTTTTCCATCGTCAACGGCCTGTTGCTGCGCAGTCTACCGGTGCGAGATCCGTCGCGCCTCGTGCTGGTCACCGAGGGCACGATGACGCGTCCGCGCGCCTGGAGCTTTCCGGTCTGGGAGCAGATTCGCCGCCGGCCGGATCTTTTCGAGCGAACGGCTGCGTGGTCCTTCACGCGCTTCAATCTGGCGCCCGGCGGAGAGACGGCGTTCGTGGACGGTCTCTGGGCCAGCGGTTCATTCTTTGACGCGCTCGGCGTGCCCGCGATGCTCGGCCGCACGTTCTCGGACGTCGACGATCGGCCCGGCGGCGGATCGGACGGCCCGGTTGCGGTGATCAGTTACGCCTTCTGGCAGCGGCGTTTCGGCGGCGCGGCTGACGCCGTCGGCCGCGCGATCCGTCTCGACAGCGTCACGTTCACGATCGTGGGTGTAATGCCTCGGGATTTCTTCGGCGCGGAGGTGGGCCGGACGTTCGATGTGGCCGCGCCTATCGCCGATGAACCGATCGTCCGCGGCCGCGACAGCGCCGTGAACAACGAGGGCACCACCTTCCTGACGGTGATCGGCCGGCTCAGGCAGGACGAATCACGGGAGGCTGCCACGGCGGCGTTGCGTCGCGCGCAGCCGCAGATCCGTGAGTCCACGGTCGGCGACATCGGCCAGTTCGGCAGCAGGCAGGCGGTCGAGCGCTACCTGACGACGCCGATGGCGTTGCTGCCTGCGGCGACCGGCGCCTCGGATCTCCGCCTCCGCTACGAACGCCCGCTGTTGACGATTCTCGTGGTCGCAGCGCTGGTGCTGCTGATCGCTTGTGCGAACATCGCTAACCTGTTACTGTCCCGCGCCACCGCGAGACGACACGAGCTCAGCGTGCGGGTTGCCCTCGGCGCCTCGCGGTGGCGGCTTGTCCGGCAACTCCTTGCAGAGAGTCTCGTGCTCTCCGGAACCGGTGCGGCGTTCGGGCTGTTGCTCGCGGCCTGGAGCAGCCGCCTGCTCGTCCGCATGATTTCGACGCCAGCGAATGCGGTGTTTCTCGACGTCTCGATCGATGGCCGCGTGCTGGCCTTTACCATCGCGGTCGCGGTGGCCACGACGCTGTTTTTCGGGAGCGCGCCGGCGTTTCGCACCTCAGGCGTCGCGCCGATCGACGCGCTGAAAGAACACGGACGAACGACCGTCGGACAAACCCGCGGCACGATGACCGACTGGCTCGTGGTAGCGCAGGTCGCGATGTCGCTGGTGCTCGTGGTCGCTGCCGGATTGTTCGTCCGTACGTTCCTCTCGCTCAGCGGACGGCCTCTTGGTTTTCAGCCCGGACAAGTGCTCGTCATCAGCATCGACGCCGGCCGGGCGCTGGCTGATCCGGCCGGACGCATCCCGGTGTACGAGCGCACGCGCGACGCGGTGCGCGCGCTACCTGACGTGGCCGACGCGGCGCTCTCGCTGACGACGCCGGCGGGGAACGGTCAGTTCACGCCGCGCATCCAGATGGCGGGTGGCCCGGCCGTCGACACGCAGGGGCCGATTTGGGCGAACCTGATTGCCCCTGGCTGGTTCTCGACGTTCGGGACTCCACTCGTCGCCGGGCGCGACCTGACCGATGCCGATCGCAGAGGCGCCCCGCGGGTGGCGGTGGTCAACGAAGCGTTTGCGCGGAAACTTGTGAGCGGCGGCAACCCGATCGGGCGCGCGTTCACGTTGTATCCCGGCACGGCGCGATCGCTCGGACCGATCGAGATTGTCGGCGTCGCGGCGGATGCAGTTTACGCATCTCTGCGGAATCCCATGCCGCCGACGTTCTATCTGCCGCTCGCGCAGTTCGACTACCTGGCGGATCTCGGTATCCGGACGATCAATCTGAGCGTCAGGGCCAGGACCGGTTCGCCAATGACGCTGATCAGGAGTGTCGCGGCTGCGGCGGCCACCGTGAATCCTCAGCTCGCACTGACCTTCCGCCCGCTTGCCGACCAGATCGATGCCTCGCTCACGCAGGAACGCGTCGTCGCAATGCTTGCGGGATTCTTCGGTGCGCTGGCGCTGCTCCTGGCCGGCCTTGGACTTTACGGTGTTACGGCGTACGCGGTCTCGCGCAGGCGCGCCGAGATCGGGATCCGCATGGCGCTCGGCGTTGCGCCTGCCGGCGTCGTCCGCCTCGTGCTGGCGCGCGTAACGCTGCTGGTCGCGATCGGCGTCGCGGCCGGGGCGGGCGTCAGCGCCTGGGCGTCCAGGTTCGTGGCGACCTTGCTCTACGGCCTCGAGCCGCGTGATCCCGTCACGCTTGCCGGCGCCGCGCTCGTGCTCGGTGCGGTCGGTGCGCTCGCCGGATGGCTCCCCGCTTACCGTGCATCGCGCATCGATCCGGCCGAGGTACTGCGCCAGAGCTGATCGAAGAGAGTAAGTGGTCCGCGATCGGTTCGGCTCGACAATCAGAAACGGCGTAGCGTTCAGCGATCTCTCGCGCGTGTCGCGCAAATCCTCGATCTTTTTAGGGCTATCGTCTATTCCGCCCGCAGCGCGACCAGCGGATCCACGCGCGTGGCGCGACGAGCGGGGATGTAAGCGGAGAGTGCCGCCGCCGCCACCAGGCAGGCAGTCGCTATCGCGATCGTCGCGGGATCGGTAGCCGTCAACCCGTAGAGAAAGCCGGACAGGAGACGGGTCGACGCCAGGGCCAGCGGCAAGCCGATCGCCACACCCATCAGAATCATGTGAGTCGTCTCGCGGAACACCAGCCAGACGACGGCCGTCGCGTTCGCACCGAGCGCCATGCGGACACCGATTTCTGCGGTCCGCTGAGCGACCGCATACGACATCACGCCATACAGACCTACGCAGGCCAGGACGAGGGCGAGACAGCCAAAGAACGTGCACAGTCTCATCGTCAATCGCTCGGCGGCAAGCGATTGATCCACTTGCTCGGTTAACGGCAGGACACGGCGAATCATGATGTCCTTAGTGACCTCGGCGAGCGCCTGCCGCACCTGTGCCGCTATGGCCGATGCCGGTTGACTCGTTCGCACTTCGAGCGACCGCAGGCTGCGCGGCAGCTGCGCGATCGGCACGTAGAACATCGGCCTCGTGTCCTGGCGAAAGCTGTTGTACCTGGCATCACGAACGATGCCGATGATTTCGATCGCCTTTGCAGGGGGAGCGCTGTCGGCGCGTGTGACGTCGATTGCCATGGTCCGGCCGATTGGCCGAGTGCCGTAAAAGTACCGCCGCGCCATCGATTCGTTGATCACCGCAACCATAGGTGCGTCGAACGCGTCCCGGTCCTCGATGCTGCGGCCATCGATCAGCGGCATGCCAATCGTTTCGAGATACCCAGGTGATACCGCGTTGTACCTCACGGTCACGCGTTCGTCCGCGCGCGGCGTGTAATCGGCGATCCGCAACGGCGCGCCGATGTCCGAGCGGCTGAACAACAACAGGCCCGAGACGCTCGCCGATTCCACATTCGGCAGCTGTCTGATGCGCCGCAACACCTGCGAGCCGACCCCGGACAGCGAAGCGGGATCGCGTTGCTGGGGGGTGTGGGCGAGATCGAACACCAGCACGGAGTCGGCGCGAAAGCCGAGATCCAGCCGGTGAAGGTTCTGGAGGCTGCGAAGGAGAAGGCCCGCGCCGATCAGGAGCAGCAGCGAGAGTGCAATCTGCAGGCTGACGAACGAGCGGCTCGCGCGCTGCGCAGGCCCGCCCAGTCCGGCGCGCAGGCTCTTCTTCAGCACCGGACCGGGATCAACGCGCGTCATCTGCAACGCAGGGAGAAGACCGAAGGCGACTGCGCTCCCGATGGCCACGACCGCGAGAAATGCGAAGACGCGAACGCCGAACTGGAGGTCGAGCGCAACCGGTGCCGGCCCGGTACTGATCAGACCCAGCAGCGCGCCGCTGCCCCCGTATGCGACCGCAGCGCCTGCGAAGGCGCCGAGCGCCGACAGAATGACACTTTCCGTCAACACCTGAGCGACGAGCTGCCGGCGGCTGCATCCAATCGCGAGCCGCACGCCGAACTCCGCCTGGCGTGCGGCGCCTCGCGCCAGCAACAGGTTCGCAACGTTCGCGCACGCGATGAGCAGCACGACGGCGACGATCGCCATGACGATACGAATGGGCCTGGCGAATGTACGGCGCAGCGGGACGTCCAGGCCGGTGGCGCCGTCGGCCAGTGCGATTGTAAAGTCCTCGGTGTGATCGCGAATGCGTCCTTCCGCGCGGAGAAGCTGCTGGAACAGTACGGTCATTGCCGCCTGGGCGCGAACGCGATCGACGCCGGGCTTCAGCCGCGCCATGTACGCTGTGAAGACACCGCGGCGATTCTCGAGGTTGTCGTCGCTCGAGAAGGGCACGATCGGCACCCAGGCAGCCGGTGAGCTGCCGACGACTTCTCCGCTGAAGCCGCGCGGCGCGATGCCGATGACCCGGCAGGGACTTCGCCCAATCGAAATCGTCCGCTCTAGAATGCGCGGGTCGCGGCCGAACTGACGTTCCCAGAACACGTCGCTGAGCACGACGACTGAGCCGAGCGCCTCGCTCGAATGCGGATTCCGGTCGTCATCGGCGGTGAAGAACCGGCCGAGGGCCGGTGGCACGCCGAGAACCTCGAAGTAATTGCCGCTGACGAGGCCCACCGGGATGTTGTCCAGCTCGGTCGCCGAGCCCGCGGAGTCGGGAATCGTCACCCGGTACGGCGTCTCGCCCGCAGTCGCCACGAACCCGCCGAAGACATCCTGTAGATCGCGCAGGTCGCGGTACATCGGAAACGAGATCATCGCGAACTCGCCATGCTTCTGTGCCGTCACCTCGACGAGCTCGTGCGAATCGCGGACGGGCAGCGTCCGCAGCAGCAGCGCATCCAGCAGCGTGAACACCGCGGTATTCGCGCCGATGCCCAGCGCGAGCGAGAACACAGCCACGGCGGTGAAGACGGGAGCCTTCCGGAGCAGCCGAATGGTGTACCGGACATCACGCGCGAGCGAGTCGATCCACCGGAATCCTCGCTGATCGCGGTACGCCTCTTTCATCTGTTCGACGCCGCCGAAGTCGCGGCGCGCGGCCAGTCGCGCCTCCGCGCTCGACAAACCGCGCCGCTCGTGCTCCTCGGCCAACAGATCGAGGTGGGCTTGGATCTCGTCCTTCAGGTCATCCTCTGGCGTCATCGTCGTTTCACCGGCGCTGGGCCTGCCCCAAGGCGCTCATTGGTGATCCTCAAGCAGCAGATTCACCATCGCGACCGTGCGCGCCCAGCTTTCCTCCTTGGCGGCCAACTGCTTCCTCCCGGCGCGGGTGATCGCGTAGAACTTCGCGCGACGGTTGTTCTCGCTCGTGCCCCACTCGGAGCCGATCCAGCCCTTCTGCTCAAGCCGTAGCAGCGCCGGATAGATGGTCCCCTGGTTGAGAGCGAGCAATCCGCGCGCAACCTGCTCGATCCGCCTGGCAATGCCGTAGCCATGCTGCGCGCCAAGCGAGTTGAGCGTCTTGAGAATCACCAGGTCGAGCGTGCCGTAGGGAACTTCCGAAAGCGCAGGTGACATGCGAGGGCCCCTCTGTTGACTGACAACAGGAGTATGCCATGGGTCCTGTTGAGAGACAACATGAAAACAAGGCATCCACGGGCCGGCAAGCCACCAGCTGCGCCCACCATTCGGGCCGAAAGGCCGATCCGGAGGGTCCGTGCAGTGTTGAATGTGCTTCATGAGCTGAAGCCGCTGCCGCTCCCAAAACCTGCGGCTCTTTCCAGTCGCAACCTTTCAAACATGCTCCCCGTCTAAGAGTGGTATCGTTGTCATCGGTAACCGAGGACAACATTGATGAGTAAGCCATCCGATCTCGTCCAGGGCACGCTCGATCTGCTCCTGCTGAAAATCCTGGCACTCGAGCC
>Ga0137394_10000258_pt1 | contig 37057 bp, 46 predicted proteins | sample czobulk116metaG_FD_108278 | JGI IMG/M metagenome (GOLD analysis project Ga0137394, IMG submission 108278) | Vadose zone soil microbial communities from Angelo Coast Range Reserve, California, USA - czobulk1.16 metaG | ecosystem: Environmental > Terrestrial > Soil > Vadose zone | place: USA... | reverse complement strand
GTCCAGACTCGTCAATAATTTTATGACGCTTCGTGCTGATTGACTGGCCCGAGGCTGTTCGGTGGCGCATGGCCAGGAGACCCACTTCCGGCAGCACCCTTGTGCATACCGGAACACTTAGACACACGCGACGGCCCGGGCTGGTAGGCCGCATTGATCAGGTTGACCCCAAGGTCTCCAGCATGTTGAGGGGCCTTTGAGGAGGGTGAAAAAGTCTGCAGGATACCAGCTAATAGTTGCTCGATGAACTGTCAGTGGTGGATCTGCAAGGGGTTCAACTTATTGGCACGACTCAACACCATTCTCAGGAGCTGGAACATGTGACACATCTACTCAATCATCCTGACGAGTGGTCGAGCAGGTGGATGTCTGTATCTAGTTCCTCAAGATATCCTATGTACGAACGATTTTCTCATCATTCATGCTTCCTATCTCACCTTTGCCCCTCTGGGACAGGGAAATGTACTTCGTCGGGTTACCCTGAGCGCTCCCACACGATATCTCGTGGCGACTATTTGAACAGGTTCGTTCTGGCGACGCCTCTGCAGTGAGCAGTCCTTTATAGTACCTTATCTTTCTCTTGTCAGTATGTCCCGGACATTGCTCGAATGCACCCCCTTTACACTCATTTCACGACAGTAGCTGAACAGCTTGCACAGATTCAGGGCTGCCAGACTGGTGTGGCGGCCATGCCAACTGCCACACTGTATCGGCGTACATGGTGTGATAGTAATTGAACCAACACGATAAGTTCTTGTCTTTTCTATTGTTTAATACTGTAAATTTTACGTTATGTCTATCGACAGTTTGCCTGCTGCCGTCGCCTTACGCTTTACATTTTATCATAGCTCTTAGCACCCTTTTTCCGAGTCCGAGTCCGCGCCCGCCGACGTTCGGTGTGAAAGGATCGAGTCATTGCGTCCAGGAAAGTGTTCATTATGGCTAGTTATACAAACGCTTTAGTATGTCCTGATAATCATCAGCTCTTTCCTCCACAGAAAGCGATTGATCGTAGCACTGACACTGATTGCGACAACTTTTATCCGTGTGGCCCTCGGGTTGGTGTGGGGAATGGGGGTTTTCGGGTCATCGGGGTGCTTCTCTTCGGGACCCAGTTGCTGGCTCTATCTCGTAACCAGGGGATTCCCATCACAACATTGATATTGCGATGCATAATGTTTTTCAACCGTCACAGCCTTGTCTGTCGTCCCTGACCTCGTGCATCAAAACCGCTGTTCCGTGGACCCGGGATTTCCTTGTTGAGCCCTCTCGCGGTATCGCATGTGAGCAGTGGCGTATACACCTGATCCCGTACGAATACGCTTGCAGTCCTTGCACCCCCCCCCCTCATCACCACGCCTCGTCCACCTGTTCTCCATGACACGGTTTGCCCTCGTCGCTCTTTTTTGTCTCGTTCCTTCTTTGTATATCCATGCTACACTTGGCCTTAGATTACCGAAACGCTCTTCCGACGCCGACGGTGACTTCTTTGATCCAGCACTGGGCAGTGGTTCATGGCTCACCAGCGGAGACGGTACTTCGGGAGAGCCCTTGAATGTAAGACGTTCTTCTCGGTAGCTATTTACATGATGAATGACAAGAGTATCAGGTCGTCATCTCCGCCCACAGCTCCGAGCAGGTGCTTACGGATGATGGGTTTCTTGGTTTTGCAGAGGCACTTGGATTGTGGGCCTGAAGACCACTTGGTCGTGCGTAGGGTTACTGACAGGAATTGTATACAGCTCGACAGAATGCCTTGACATCCACATCGGAGGAGCCCAGACCGCAAATCTAGGTGACGGCAATGGGAACGTCGCACAGAACATGGAACTTCGGCAAGAACAACTCTCTTTATCAATACTTGGTACATGCCTGGAAAGTGCCATCGGTGGCAATCATTTCCGAATGTATCGTCAAAATGGGGCCGACCATCCCACTGGGGCGTTGTTTTTAGCGTGCGTGGCCTATTTCCTCTGTTGTGCCCGCACTCTTATCAAATAACTCATAGTGTTTCTGTGGAAGAGGTAGTTCCCAAATTTCCCAAAGGATATGTCAAGTTTACCTATAGCTTTCAGAGTGCTTTGCAGGAACATACGATCGCTCCAAATGGCTATGATGATGGCCGGTGAGCGAGGATTTCCTCGATTTTCTTGACAGGGCTTGATTCCCTCTCAGCGACAGGCTTGTGCAAGCCGCTTTGGCAAATCCGAGTCACAATGGCGTCTCGTACAAAGTCATAGAGCAAGATCTCACTGGTTATCTCAAGTCTGGTTCTCAAGGAATAAATCATGGTAAGAAGACGCCCATTACTCCTTCCCTAGGTTCCACCAGTGTTCCACCTCATCATTCATGCGACAGGGATATCCATCGACGGTGTCGTGAAACTTCTCACTGTCACTATTCAGTGAGAGAACGCATGATGCATACAGATGCAACGTCGATACAATACAACGCTAGGACGCTTGTCATAGGAGAGGTGGATCTCGGCATACCAAAACGTAGTTGACGAGCTAGTACCAGTTTTTCCTGGCAACTGTCCGTATTCCCGGTATTTTCGCAATGATCCCAACATAGTGCTGCGCTTCCAATGAAGCGCTCATGCTCATGTCACGTGTTCCTCAAACAAATCTCGTGCGTGTCGGTATCAGTGTCGGTATAGTTCGCGGAGAGATGAGCGATATGTATTCGCATACTGCAATATGAATGTAAGTGATTGGTAGTATACAAGTGACGTATGCAATGTTTTAGACCAATGATCGAGTGTGATTCAATAAATTTTCTATGCCATGTGCCTCACATAGCTGCGGAGAAGGCGTGATTTTCTCCGTCTGTTGCAGCGTGGTCATCAAAGTCATCCCACGCTGTGCCTTTGTAGGGCTGTGGCAGGTAGTCAGACACTTCCTGACTCGAGGAGAATCCATGCGCGTCGCCTTGGGGAACCTGAATAAAGTTCCTCATGCCATCGTCAGGCAGCATATCACGAAGATCAGGGGGCCGCGTATCCAAAGAACGGTATCTGCTTGTAGCGACCTCCGTCCGGGTCTGTCGTCGTACTCGCTCGAGCAGATAGTCTAGTTGGATGAAGTTGTCAAGGTTCGTGGCATATTTCCGATGTTTGCGTTGTACAATGTGCTGTATCAACGCGTCAGGTTGGTTCCATCGCGGCTTCTCAATCGCAAGCGTCATGAATGCGCACCTTTTGGAAGTCATCGAACTTCATGCGGCAGCATTCGCAATATCCTGGTTTGGTGCTCTCTTCGCGCTTGGGCAGCCTCATTGTATTCGTGCTCTTGCTTTTGCGCAACAATCTGCGTTCGGGGATGGCAGAAGGCGGACCCATTTCGCATTTGTGATCCTTTTCGCTTTCTTTCTGCCCCGCACCATTGCCGAAGCCAACCTTGCGCGATGTCACGATTTGCTGTTGCAACCGCTCGCGTAGCGCCGGGTGCATTTGCATGGCACCACGCGTCGAAAGACCGGATGTTGACGTAGTCCCAGCCGCGGACGTAATTGTTATACTGTTTCCCGATGCAGCCATGTAACCCGAGGCTAGGTAGCCTGACGCGTTAGCGGACTCAGGCATATCTCCCACCTCTAAGTCGAGATCAATGATATCCTGCGGTGGCCGTCCATCTTCGCCTATCGACATCCGGCGGTGTAAGTTGATCATAGAAACTGAGCGTCGCAGGTCTCCCGCCTTATTTGCCAGTAAGCGGTCTGCATGCATCTTCTTTTGCATCTCTTGCTCGCGTAGCTTCGTCATGCGTTGTACACGTTCCCGTTCACGCGCCTTTTCTTGCCGTTCAGCGCGTTCAGCTCGTCGGGCCTCGTGTCTGTCGAACTCGATGAACGGCCCACGTGCCCGCGGGTGACAGTACAACACGGGCCAGTCGCCAGATTCTTTACCGTCACGCCCCCTCTTGATTGGATATTCTGATGCGTGGATAGTTGCGATCTCATCATTCAGATCCTCCACAAGAAGGAAGTAGGAGTTCTTGGAGAAGTAGTGGAAGCCAAGTCGCTTTTCGTTGGGATCTCGTTCGGTGGTCCCGTGCAAGCGCTCGGACTGAAGGAGACGAGATAAAGTCTGTGAAACGGCAGCCGTAGCGCCTGTTCTGGAGAGATCCGTGTTCACGGGTGCCTGGCATCGATCTAAGACACTTTCAAGTTTCGCGACAGTCCAGATCTTCATCTTCCACTCAACGGCCTTAAGCAAGAGTCGATCATCATTGGCATGGGGTAATTCTTCGATGTGACTGGTGGTAAAGAGTCTCAGACCTGGACAACAGTCACTCGATTAGACCAGACGTACCGACCCTTGAGTCGGATAGGACTCTTTAACATACTGGGTGTCCGAGATGTCGGGGCCAGAATATTCTCTTTATTATTACTGGCAACAATGTCATCTTGCGGTATAGGGAGGTTTGTGATGAAATGGGATATGTTGTCCTTGGAAAAGAAGTCTTCAACCCGCTGTTACAGATGTCCCTTGGTTAGCGTCGATGTATGGGTAAAGAAGATAGAGGCATACAGCATCCATATAGTTAATTCTAGCCTGTAGTCTCTCTCTTGCATCTGGATCCTCCTCGGACACGTCCCAATGAAGGTAGAAGGAAAACTTGGGAAAAGCACGCGTGTACTTGATCCGAAATTCCTCTTTCTGGGCTTCACGTTCCACGCGTTTTCTCTCCTTGAGTTTTGGCTCATCCTCCTGTGGGGCTGGAATGACGGAGGTGGGTGGAGGAACTGGCTTGGGTCTTTTTGCGTTGAGTTGCTGAGTGTCAAGAAGAGGATCCGGGGAACGAGGACGCTTTGTAGTCGATGAAAGCGAGCGCGTTGACAAACGCGCAAGAGGAGAACCTGTCGTCGTCAATTGTGGGAGGGAACGTTTTCTTTCAAGAGGACGACGGGTGAGGGTAGCCATGGTTGGTGTGTATTAAGAATGCAAGATAGATCAGAGTCTGGACAAGACAAGCAAAAAGGGTGGTCAAAAAACGACTCGACGATGCCTCGAGCGAGCAGGCGTGCGTGTGCTCACCGTCACCAGGTCAGCAAGAACCGCGTTTATTCCAGGTCGGTCCAGGTCTTGACAAACAAGCGACCAAACAAACGCGTCGCGCCTCAATTTTGATTAGCGCGACGCTATCAAGTGTGCCGAGTCGGTGCGTCTATCACAACTCACAACAATACAGTACCACAAGTCAACAGTCAGTCAAACTTTGCTATGACCTCGCCTTTGACATTGGCCTCATGCTCAACCACAGCACCAGAGTCGCCATCGTACGTTCTCGCTGCTCGTCACATGACTCATGTCAATATTTCGTTAACCTTAATGGGAAGCCATTGGACCAAATTTATCATCTTCGAACCTGTGGTGACTGTTCGGGACGCGCGGTTACCAGATCATCCTTCTCTTAGTCCTCGAAATGCTTGGCTGCGGCTTGGGATCATCGAGTGCAGCGCAAACTCGCATCATCGGGGTTTATGACAGGGACGACGATACGCAAGCTACCAAGCATGTTCAGTACAAGAGCTTTTTTCTTTGACGCATACATCTACTGACTGCCTGGAAGGCACCCGTCAGTCCAGCGCATTGAAGCAATGGTTGAGGATTTTTTAGAGCAGTTCTGCGCGGCTATTCCATCCACAGAAGGAGAGATTAAGGATGGGAAACTTGAACTCAGATTGACCGATCGAAAAAAACCGTGTAATGATGATGGGTGTGCTTGTGTACTCTTTGTTCATTTGCCTACTTCTGCTATCCCTTGGCTACAGGTCTTTCGGCACTCGCGCACAACTTTTTCCGAGGGGAATGGGCGCAAGCATCCTACCCTTTGGTTGGGACTGCTAGTGATCCTTTCTCACCTGAAACTAATCTTCCGACACAGCGCAATTCTTCCGGGTCGCAGATCTAGCCCACGAGGCAATATTGGACGATCTCCCGACTACAAAAAGGTATATAATCTGTAGTCAGCCTCAAACCCAAGGTAGTTTATATCTACAGGGACTTGTTTTACAAGGATGTTCCACTGTTTAAGAATCAAAGCGTCGTGGACAAAGTTTGTCATGTTATCGTCACACTGACTCAATCACGATGAGAATATTTACCTTGCCAGATTGTCGACGACCTTGCTGCAACTATCGGCACTGAAAGGGCACACTTAAACATCGTAATTATGCCTGTTCTTCATTTCAAGACAAACCTGTTTAGACAATGCCTCGCTTGAAGCGTGCCTCGCAAAAGGGTTTAATTTGCGGTGCCGGATTATCCATCCAAACCGTCAGCGGTGATGTTATACACATAACGGAGTCCGAAGTAAGTATATCCACCTTCTGCGCAGGTCGTATCACGTTATACCACTCATCACGAGCAGGCTACTCTTATTCCTGTTGCAGAGGATATATCGCTTATTCATATTCCGAGTAACGTCAGGTGGGTACTCATTGTCGAGAAAGAGGTACATAATCTACGATTCTGCATTTCAATCACACAACACTTCATTCGCGATTAGGCCGTATTTCAGACGCTTCGTCAACTATGCTTCATGCGGCACCCTGCCTGGAAACTAGGAAGTGGAATCATGATAACCGTACAGTCCATTGTCTATTGCGTCTCCCTTGCTGATCCTTGTATGCAGGGGAAAGGGTATCCTGACATCGCTACACGACAGTTGGTCAAAAATATATCAGACAAGCTTCTGCCAACGTATGCCCTTGTCATGGATTAAACACTTCCAACTTAGCACGATTCTCTTCATCAGTATTCCGATCGTTGCTCTTGTCGATGGAGACGCGCATGGCCTTGACATCGTGTCTGTATATAAATTTGGGAGTGTTGCGCTTCGTCACGAAGCGCATAAACTAGCGGCTCTTCGCGTTCATTGTATCGGTGTCTGGACAAGCGAGCTGGCATCGCAAGTTCCTCGTCCTTCTGTGGACTCATGCATGTGCTCACAAGAACCAGGTTCGGAATCGACAAGGACGCATACATACCGATCTCACGCGCAGACGAGAAGAAGGTGAGTTCAGTATGGTACTACTCGGCTTGAAATGACGGGGTTGTTGGTTCAGGCACGCTCGATGCTACGCCGTAAGCTCCCTGGGCGTTGGAAGAGGGAGCTGATGCATATGCTTTTCACCCGACGCAAGGCAGAGACAGAGATATTGTCTAGCGTGCCGCACAACCCAGACGAGCTTCACCCGCTAGTAAGGTACTTGGGGGACAGAATTTGGGGCCGTATGCTTGCGCTTGAGATGGTACCCAGATCTTGGATCCAGAAGCCCGATGGAGAGGTTGAAGAACCTCTCTACGAACTCTAGCCATGCTCAGTCATAGAACCAGCGCTCTGCTCTGATGATGTTGTAGTTCTCAGCGAATACGAGGCTGGCACTTTTTAGCACGTTTGTGGAGAAGTTAGCACGCAGATTAAAGGGGTGATGCCGGTGATGTGCTATGACTTGTGCAGTGCATAAGCAAGATTACGAGATAATTCGCGACGCGGGTCAACACACGTGATTTGCGCGACGCGACGCGACGGGAGACGCGACTTGATTAATTGATTAGTTTGCGGCAGGCTGAGTTTGAATGTCTCCCGAGCGTAAAATGCGCGAAATTCAGGTGTTATGTCTCTCTCGGGCTCACTCTGACTTCAGATGTCCTCTTCCACCGTACAACGTCGCTCCACGAGGGCCTCAGTCCTCGGCAAGCGTTCTCATCAGTCCCAGCTCGAGGCTACGCCATCCCCGACAATTATCACGTCCCTTTCCCGTAACCCTCACGACGATGATGACGATGATGACGCATCCACTGTCGACTTGAGCCCATGTGCCAAACGTGCTCGAACATCCCTTGCACCTACAGACCGCAATGGAAACAAGGAGAATATACCCCCGTTGCGTGCCGATATTCTCAACGAATCTTCTCGGGCTCTCAGACGGTCCAATACGGAGTCTATTACCCCAACACGATCTAGAACGAGTACGCTTTTTCTGTTCTCCGTGCATATTCCTGTAAACTAAGGACTTGACTAGCTCTCCGCCGTCACACGTCGACACCGAGTGTATCACAGGACACCCAAAACGAATCAATGCCATATCTGGGGTTGCAAACACCACCTCTAACCCCATCTACCTCCTTACCTCTGTATATCCAGACTCGCGCACTTCTTCGTGCGACCTGTAACAGTTCCGCCGAGATCGCTGGCCGTATCCCTGAGCGGCAATTCATCAGAAACTTCATCACCGAATTCATAAGCTCTAGCGCTGTCTCCGAGGCGACGCAACCCGTATTGTACATCTCCGGCTCCCCTGGTTGCGGTAAGACTGCCCTGGTGAACTCCATATTGGCAGCTTCCGAGGTTGAACTCCTTGAGAATAATATCAATCTCCTGTCTGTCAACTGCATGGCACTGAACGGTCTTGAGGCCGTGTGGGAGCGACTAATCGAGGAACTAGGGTCCCAAGATAAGCGAAGAGGCAAGGCTCGCAATCACGAGATCGCGGAAAAACTGCTTTCCGGTGGAATTTCCAAATGGTCAGTCTCGGCAAAATGCCGTATGAGCGCTGGCTGACATCTCCCTGACAGTATTCTTGTGCTCGATGAGATCGACCATGTAGCCTCTTCATCGCAGACACTCGCGTCACTCTTTGCCTTTGCGCGAAAACGTTCCTCCGCATTGCGTATCATTGGCATCGCCAACACTCACACTCTTACGTCTTCTATGTCCATGCTTTCCTTCGACGGTGCAATTGGCGTTTCTACGCTTCACTTTGCCCCTTATGATCACCAGCAGCTCCTTTCCATCCTACAGTCGCGCCTCAAACCGCTCACTTCTCTTGAAAGCCCGACTTCCGAGGCGGTCGTCCAGAAATTCCTCCCCATGTCAACCCTCACGTTCCTTGCTAGGAAAATTGCAGCGCAAACAGGCGATGTGCGCTCCCTGTTCGAGGTTCTACGCGGTGCAATCGACCTCGCTGTAACGCAGCCCCCATCCAATGACAATGATACCCCTCCAGTAACACCCCCTCATATCCTTGCTGCTCTCAAGGCGTATGCCCCGGCGTCCAAGGTCGCACCTGCCGTGTCTTCCACACCAACAGTCAAAAGTTCCACCAACAGCGAGACCGTCACCAAAGTCCGGAATCTCGGCCTGCATGCACGGCTGGCTCTGCTTGCGCTTGTCTTGGCTTGCCGTCGCACTGAATCTTCGCTCCCGCTCCTCTCTTCCTCTCAGTCATCCCCTCCGCGCTCGCCAGTCAAACGCTCAAGTTCGTTGCCGACTCCTCTACCTACCACCCGGGCGAGCATCGACTTGTCCCAATTACACACTTTCTACGGCGCCATCCTCACGCGCAACGAGTCTGGCTCGTTCACACCCGTATCGCGTAGCGAGTTTACAGATCTCGCAGGTGTATTGGAAACCGTCGGCCTCATCTCGCTCTCCACCTCATCGAATGGTCGCAAAATCGCGCGGACGACTTCGTTCTCCAATCGGGGCACCAAAAGTATGCCCGGTAGCCAACAGAATCGAAACGTGGCCCTTATTGAGGGCGTCAGGCCTGACGAAGTTCTACGCGGGCTTGGTATCGGCGCGGAAACAAAGGACATATGCGAAGAGGAGGTCGAGGGAATCTGGAAGCGTGAGCTTGCTCAGATTCGCAAAGCGGTCCGTGCGCAACAGTCCAGTGCCAGCGTTGCCGATCTTGGCTTTGACGACGCGACGGAAGACTGAACAAGCAAACGGAAGAGGAACTATTTCTTGATGCATCTCTTATCTTATCGGTCTCCGTGCTCGTTCACCTGCTCCAGTACCTGTTCATTCATTTATTCCTCTCCATTTACATTATGTGCCCACCTCATGCTCATCCGGGATTCGCCCATACTATGCATCATTCATCACGCTGCATTCGCATTGTACAAAATTAGTTTTACACATTACATTTTCATGCTTCAGTTACACAAGTACCGTACTTACGTGTCATCTCACAGGCTATATGTTGTCGTCGTTGTGTGGCTCATTAGATATGTTTCCCCTATCAATACACAAACATTCATCGTCATTGTGTGGTATCAAAAGCGATGGAGAACGTCCGTTTGTCCAGCACGACGTCCAGTTTGACGAGAAGATGATGCAGGCTTCCCGTGCCGCCTGTTGCCATCGGTCTCCCTGAGCTACCCGCAGCCAAGTGCAAATACTCCAAATGAATGTGGGACGATGCCGAACCCTTTTCGACTTGTTCGCGAAGTGCCCTCACCTACGGATCAAATATCACGGATCTGAACATCGCTACGTCAATCTAACTCACCAATATCTTCATCTTCTCGACGAAAGATGCGTGGAGGTTTTCGAGGAGAGGCTTCGCGGCATATTCCTCTATCCGCCCACGCCTCCTGTCCCCTGCCAGAATGCACAACTCGAGGGCGAGTTCCATACATCTTCGAAGGGCATCGCCCGCCACCCGCTGACTCGAACGTAACAAACACGCGCTCAAAACGTCGTCCATCATGACGGAATGCGCATCAGCCAGCTCGAACACGTCCGTGAACGTGTCCGGCGCAAGACGAAACAGGAACGGATCCACGTTACCGCGCACGGCAATGTCGGGAACGTGGGAGATGAGCGCAGAGATGAATGACTGGGCCGAGAAGCGGAACTGCTGCAGGGCGTTGTTGGTAGAGGTGAGTGTGGGGAAGAGTGGCGATTTGCGAGTCATGCGAAACAAAGCGGCAAGCGCGTTTTGTACTACAAAGGATCAGAGTGGTATACTGTAACGTTCAGGTGGCCGATCTCACCTCGGAGAAGACGTAGAATGAAAGAAAAGGTGCGTTGATATTTCGAAAGTACATCAGGAGTTATTATGACATCGAGTGGAGGGGGTGGCTTATAGTCCATGAGGAGGAAATCCAGGGCCCTTAGGAGTATGTCAGTCCAAAACCTGCTAAGACGTTGACAGTTAAACACACTCTATTGCTAATTCTTATGAATCAATAGTCAGGATATATACAGGAAAGGGCAGAGTACCCACAACAGGGATTGAGCCATCGCTCGCGACCAGATCCAACTGGCAGGTCACGGATAGTAAAACCGAGCCTGTACTCGGCCTCAGCGAATATTCGACGCTTGCCCTCGGAGGAATCGGAGGTATGTCCGTCTGTCAACTTGACAAGGGATTCGAGCGAATCTACAATTACGGTCCGCAGGTAATAGCTCAGGTCAGAACCACCGGGCGGCCAGGAATCTCGTTCTGCAAGTCCAAGCCCCAAGCCCACTGCCCACTGGGCACTGGACTCCCCAGAGACGGCGCTCTTCCTGTTGTTTGTGGATTTCGCCATTGCGCGCATGGTGCTGCCCTCGAAATTCCAATCGTCTGAGTCCGAGAATAGTGCAGCTTGCAGGCGCATGGTAAACGCAGGTAGCGTGAGTAAGAGGTAAGATCGTAGGAGGACAAGATGGGAATATATATGAAGGTGTGATCCGGGAGAGAGTAGCAGGGACATAAGCGCACCGGAGACAGTTGTGCCATGGGTAAGGAGGGGTGATAAAACAAGGTCGGAGAGGTGCGATAGGGTTGGGGTCAAAGGAGGTAAGTATAACGGGAAGCGCGATAGGAAGGTCTCCAATGTCGACTCGGCTCCTCGAGCAGAAGGGGGAAGATGAGTGCCCGGTTCGAGGCTAAAGACCTTAAACTGCCCCATCAACCCACTATCCGGAGTTGTATCAGAGCTGTCCCCAGAACCTGATGCGCTCTCTGCGGTATCTGGTACGTCGACGGGATAATTTTTGCTGTTCCAGGCAGCTTGGACTTCCTCATTTGTCCAAAACCACGAGACTCTTCGGCGAGAAGCTGAGTGTCGCAAAATAGGATGATCTGGTTGTGCTGTGTTGAGGAACTTCAGAGATTTCCTCGCTCTAATGAGTATCTCTGCGGCATCTGAGGATATGAAACCCGGGAAATCAACATCGTCATTTGAGGCTGAGTCGCCGTCTTCTTGATCACCCTCATCCCCGAGGTCGAATCCTGATAAGATAAAGGCCGTCTTGGATCGATGGGCCGTGAATCCTCCGGAGTATCCAATCGATCGACTTGTAGTTTGCAAGTAATCTCCGGAAGTAACGCTGAAGATATGCGCTAGCATTGCTCGAGTTCGGAGCGCCGAAGCTTTCTCAAAGTGGTGCCGTAGGTGAGTATAGATGTTTGACAAGAGAACCTCGGGTTGGGACGAGAAAGGGGGATATTCGGAGGGTCCTCTGTCAAGTGACTGGGGGACAAGCAAAGTTCCAGCCATCCATTTATGAGGAAGAAAGACCGGACTCACTCTTCCACATAGAGAGGCGATTGCCTCTAAAACGTCTTCGAATTCATCGTGGCTAAGAAATAAGGCCGAGGTATTGAGAGGTATCGGCGCAGGCGTGTAATCTGGGAACTTTGACAATTTCAGCCGAATGTCCTCAATGCACGTCGTCAGTGCATGGGCAAAGCTGTGAACTGATTGGCCTTCTGTCCTCGAGCTGGGAAGCGGGAGTGTCAGTGTCAGCTTTGACGATACATACACTCTTGATAGTGACATACCGGCGACGAAGGTCATGAACGAATATGTCCAGTCGGCGTAATAGGCTACCTATTACTAGGAACCGTTTTGTGTAACTAGAACCGCGGTGAGAAGAAAGAACCCGAGAATAGCTGGTTAGGTGTACCTTTGCATGAGTGCATCACCCTTCCCATCTACCACGATGAACTTCCGTTTTCCATCGGCGGTGGGAGGAAGAACAAAAGTCTCTGATTGCGCATCCCACTGATACAGGGACGAGGAGTTCCCGACAAGAATATTTTGAATGGAAACGAAAAACTCCCTCATGGTGACATGAGACACGTGCAAAGCTGGGTCTTGAAGCCGGGGGTTAACGCTTTGGTGAACGGTGTAAGCGAAGGCACCCAGATACGTCCTGTCTCAACATACTAGTAGCGAGCCGCAGCAAAGGTGATACCTGACTGCTCAGATAAAAAGGGACTGGGAGAAACAATTCGAGAGAATGATGGCCGCAATGAATCCCATGACCTAATTTGACTCTGGCCTCTGTGTTCGGAACAACAGCAACTTTGACATCATCCAACGGTCGACTCACCTGAACGCGAACCCCCTTTTTCATCGCGTGTTCCCAGAATAAGGCGCAACCTTCCTCCGGAGAGCCATCAGGACATTCTTGCACTTTTGTGTCCACAACACCCAATAGCTGGGGAAGGGGTGCAGGCCGGGATGGCTCAGATTCCCGCGCGATCCGAAGAGTGTCCATGATTGGATCTTGAGGCTTTTCCTGTAAGCGTGGTATAAAAAAGCGTGGTAAGACCGGCGGAAGATCATCTTTATATTCCGAGTTGCCGGGACCAATATCGACAGGCGCAAGAGGAGGGAGAGTGAACTCCATCGACCTGTTTAGTACCACAAACTCGCGAGGCAAAGATGCGCGAGTGAGACGCGCGTGATTGGATCCCCGTCGATCACGTGACTTGAAGGCAAAAGATTCATTCTGTCTACTGCGATAACAACGAAAGCTATAGTACGAAAGTCCAAGATGAAAAATGTTCCTTCCTTGATAGCAACGGACTAACCCCAGTTTGTAACCCCGATACCAAACCACTCGGGCAGACTATCCCAAAACTGTTTCCTTGCAGCGTGTACGGACACGGCCAACTCCTCTCTACAGGAATCACAGGCGCGGAACAAGTTTCTCGCTTCCGGTGTGCCAGGGTCTGCTTGCAAATTGAGGACCTCTTGCATGGCGAACAATGGGTCGGCGGTGCGCCCAGTAATAAGGCCGTTTACGTCTTGCAAGAGCTCGAATGTAATCAACTGGAACGCGCCCATGCACAATCGACGTTGCGCCGGGTCTTGTTGGCGTCGATTAAAGCATGAGTCGGAGGGACTTCGATTCTCTAGCTCGTTCACTACGAATGTAGAGAAGAAGCGCGAGGCGGCCTCACGACCTCGGAGAAGAAGGACGAGGTCCCTTGATGTGAGACGGTGGCAAGTCGAGTCAAAGGGATCTGTATGGCCCGTTGCTACCACGCTCGGAAGAAGACGGCATAAATCATAAAACGCTGCTGGAATAAGCTCTGCGGCGTCTACTTCTCGCGCCAGGTTCACGATGGCACTGCAGAGTGTGTCAGTTCCCGTAGGCTCAGCTAAAACGAAGTAATCACATGGGGTGAGGCAGAGAGATTGCCTTGGCCGCTTCGCTATTGACTCTGGGTAATTGGCGCTCTCGACGGGTCCACTGGCTCAGACTTGTTGGCCAAGCCTTGCGCAATATAGCCAGAGTGTCATTGAATAGATGTTCCACAACATACTTCGCAGATAGACGCAACAGAATGGAGGCGATGCGCAAATTGCTCTCGAGCGCCATTAGTGACGACCTCAACATACTATAAGCTGACAAACCCAAGATAAGGCGTACGGTTGGGAACTCACAAGCCGTCGTACATCGAGTGAAGGAGTAGCGAAATGTCATCAGGGGAGTCGGGTAAATGCAAGACTGGACGGCCTTCGAGCGTCATAGTTGAGTGGGAACCGTTGTCTCTTGTCCGTTCTGCGAGGTACTCAGAATGGCGAGAGAGAAAGCCCCGGTGAACGAGAAAATAGCATTGCCCGGCAAGAAGAGCAACATTTCCGTCTTCAAAACTAAGGCTCGGACGACGCTGCATGCCCGAACTGAAGATTGTCGTAGGAGGCGTCCCAGGTCGTATGATCCGAATCTCGTGAGCGATGTCCTTCGACTGTGGCGAACTGGCATGATGTCCGTTCGAGCTGAGCAGGCTGGCTAAAGTCCCGGTACTCGTCGAATGACGCTCTGGAGATTGCGTAGAGGCCATGTAGTCGAAGAGCAACCGAACTGAGGCATTCTGGGAGTTGGGGGGTCGAATTCGTTAGAAAGCGGTCCAGTCAGCCTCATAGCCCGTCCGTGTCGGGCCTCAGGATATAATCTGTCGGCCCAGACGCAAGCTGATCAGTCGGAGCTCAAACAGATCGGTGCAGCCTTATCGTAGAGTTACGTCGAATGTGTAGACCCCGACGTGGACAAGACACAGCAAGGTCGCAGGCAGTTAGGAAAGTCGCGCGACGTCAGTAAGTTGGATATTGGACGTGGGGGGGTCATGGTACCGATGTTGGTGCCTACGGCGCGGCCGTGAGAAGGTTTTTTTCGCCCAGTCGTCACGTAAAAAAGTTGTTCCACGCTATCACCTTTCGAGTCTCGTTCGCGTGTCCATACCCCTCAAAACGTTGCAGAACTCGCACTGATCGTTCTCATGTCTGACACCCCTACCCCGCGCTACGTTCCTGGCGCCCTTCCGACCGGCCCTACCTCGAAATCTTCAAAAAGGAAGCGCAAGACCGGCAAGGGGACTAGATCTGATGACTCGCCAGCATTGTCTACTGTAGCCATCCCCGATTCTACTTCCGCTGCCCCGGTTGAAAAGTCTCAAGACTCATCTGATATCAAAGACGGACCTGTTGCTGATAGCTTGCTCGAGGACCATCACAATACCAATGGCATACCCTCCAGTCAGCATGCCCTGGACCAAGCGAAGCATAGCCCGATTGTAGATCTTATTCAAAAGCGAATTAAGGCTACGAGTAAAAAGATTGTGTGTATCTTCTTTTGTGGATCACAGGCATACAAGTATGGCACTGCCGCTAACTCAGTCATCCTACAGAGTCGAATACAAACCTACGGAACACTCGGAGAAGAAAAACTGAATGATGACCAAAGAAGAACGTTGAAGTCCCTTCCATCTCTGGAGGCAATAGTGAAGGAGTTGGATGAGGTCAAGAAGGTTGTAGAGGTCCGTCGATCCCATATTTTCGTGTTTCCCTCTCTGATTCCACTGTCTTCAGAGCTTCGAGGCAGACAGGATTGTTACAGAGGCTCGAGATTTGGCTGAGCGGGGTAGATTAGAGGCAGAGCGTCTTGTCATAGCTATTGCTGAGGCACAGGTTTGTTCTATGCTTGACGGCCTGTGTATCATCCGTGACCGTATTTGCCAGAGTAAGACATTCGACAAGATCTCTCGACTCCTTCACTTCATCCGGATGCAACCATCTATTTCTGCCCGCCATCCTAGTATATCGTCGCTTGGTATCGAGGATTCGGAAATCCCGATAATACTTACCGCGGCAGAACAGCTTCTCGGGGAGGAGAGTGAGGTCCGGCAGGAGCTGATCCGTGGTCTTCTCTCCGGTGAGGGCGAATTCCAGGGCGTCTCACGTGGGTCTATTTTTCCTCAACTCGCGGGTCTCACCACGTACCTGACCTTTTTGGCCAGTCTCGCGATTTGTTGATTTGGCTCATGCCTTCGCGAATCCACCACCTGAACCAGGTTTTGCTGCCCCTGAAGACACCGGACCTGAGGTGCCAGAACCATCGGAAGAGGAGCCCAGTGTTGCTGTAGGTCTTGGAGGGCAACCTTCGACGTCGGGGGGATTTCACTTCATGCAAGAAAGCGAACTTGATAACGCCGGCCTTGCGGACAGTCAAGAATGGGTGGATATTCCTCAGACTCAGGTGACAGAGGTCGGAGTGGGTGTCGAGACACCCCGTGGGGAAGGGATAGCCGCTGAACAGGCCGATACTGTCGCACAACAAGCCGAGGTAATGGGCATGGTATTGGTTTTCTCAAGTTCATCATTTGATTGTCGTTCTAGCAGCCGTCGTTATCAGCTTCTGGAAACTTTGACTGGGCCGAGGACGAAGAAGGCGGGCTCCCATCCATCGCAGGGCTTCAAGCCAAATTTGGAACATCCCAGACAGCATCGCCCGCTAACACGCCGCAAGACATCCCAGATGCGGGTCCAACAGAAGCAACACTATCGCCCGTGGATAGTAACTTGTCGGCCGACGACGATGGCTTCACGCAGGCTCGCGGGGGGCGTGGCCGGCAACGCGGGGATCGTGGTTCCAGGGGTGATCGAGGCCGAGGCCGAGGACAGCGTGGCGGTTTCCACGGAAATTTCCGTGGAGGTTTCAGAGGGGAACGTGGCGGCTCGAGGGGAGGGGAGAGAAGCAGTGAGTAATTGTTCATGGTATGTGGTTGAGGTGACTCATAGCAACCGCAATTTAGGTTTCCGTGGGCGTGGTAACGGTGATCGGAGGGGCGATGGAGAGCGGGGACGTGGTAGCCACGGGAGAGGCCGTGGGCGCGGAGGTGAGTTAGAGCTGATCTGTCCTGCGGTCTGACACCGACCATGTTCATGTTTCTTTAATCCACAGGGTTTTCCGAAAGTCGGGATGAATCTCCTGTCCAGACATAGGCATGCCTTTCGCGGCGTGGACGGTTTGTTACCGACAAAAAAGCGAGCGAGCCACACATGGTCGCCAGTTGGTCAATTGTCTATGGTCTTAATTTCTCCACGGGCCATATAACCCGCTGTTGTTAACAGTTAGCCTTTTTTTATCAATAAGAGTGCTCGACTCATTTCATGAGCTGGGCGATATCGTGTACCTCAGGCTTGCGTGTGTGTGGGTCGGGACGTGTCCATTTAGTGGTCTGAGTATTAAAAGGTCTATCGAGGTCATGGTCATCTGAGCTGAATCACCTTTTAAATTTTACGGTTGAAGTAAGAGTAAGCGTGGCAGGAATGCGCAGCCGCGGCGTGAGGCGTGAGCGAATAAGGCTGCACGTTCGTCTCACTACTAATTTGCAACACTCCCCTGCCTCATTCGCTCACTTTCCTTAGAGAGCCCCCGACGCCCTACGGCACCCATCTGTCTTCTTTCTCTTCTTCTCGTCTACTTGCTACTAGATAGTCCATGACATATAATCCCCAACACCAACCTTGCCTACTGCCATGACATCCAAGCAATCTGCCGTCCAGCCCGTTGTCCCCGCTGCCAGCTCTTCGTCCGCCGCTGCGTCCAAACAACCAGCAGAGCCATGGTTGAACCCGCAGGTGTCATCATATTTCATCGCCGGCGGTATCGCTGGTGCAGCATCGCGGACTGTGGTATCTCCGCTGGAGCGGCTCAAAATCATCCAGTACGTATACCACTGATATTTGTATTAATCCAAGTCTGACGCTTGCACTTGTAGACAGGTTCAACCCAGGAACGGCGGCAAGCAATACACGGGAGTGTGGCGAAGTCTCGTTCGCATGTGGAAAGAGGAGGGTTTCAAGGGGTTCATGCGAGGGAATGGGATCAATTGCGTTCGAATCATACCTTATAGTGCCGTTCAATTCACAACATATGAGCAACTCAAGAAGGTGTGTTGCAGTCGAGTTGAATCGATATGCCGAATAACACACTCTCTAGTGGTTCACCTCAAAGGGGAAGAGACAGTTGGATACCTCCACCCGATTGACCAGCGGTGCTCTGGCTGGCATTACTTCTGTCTGTTCGTCCTATCTGACTTGCTGCATGGCTTTGCGTTTGTTTTCTTTAACGCCTTTTTGTGTTTTCTGTGACAGGCACAACATACCCACTAGATCTAGTGCGCTCGCGATTATCAATCGCAACTGCGTCCATGATGGCCGCGAATAGTTCTGCGGCGTCTTCATCGTCATCGTCATCGTCATCGATGCCCCCGCCTTCATCCGCAGGAGCATCTACATCGCCACAGCTGAGGCTGGCCTCGGCGCTCCACACATCCGCGCGCCCGTTACCCTCGGAGCTTACCATGTGGGGCATGACTCTGAAGGTAATGCGAGAGGAGGGTGGCATCCGAGCATTGTACCGTGGCCTAGTGGCGACCTCAATGGGTGTGGCGCCATACGTCGGGATCAATTTCGCTGCGTACGAGGCCCTGCGTGGTCTCATCACGCCTCCTGGAAAGAATACTGTGGCCAGGAAGCTGACTTGCGGAGCGCTTGCTGGTAAGCGGTACCTTGGTCAGTGTCTATGGGTGCCTTTCGATCTGACTTTATATGGCCGCAATTATAAAAGGATCGATGTCGCAGACGCTTACATATCCGTTTGACGTCCTTCGACGGAAAATGCAGGTTGTCGGCCTGGGTGCGGGCGCACTGGGCTACCAGTACAACGGCGCGCTAGACGCAGCACGCGTCATTTTCAAGACTGAAGGAGTCCGTGGGATGTACCGCGGGCTTTGGCCGAATTTGCGTGAGTACAGGGTCATATGTTCTAGGAACGAGGTTTGGCAGGGACTGATGCACGTCGCGGTAACAGTTAAAGTGGCACCGAGCATCGCAACGTCCTTTTTCACGTACGAATTGGTGAAGGAATTCCTTCTTGGCTCGGGGTGAACGTGGGCGTGAGAGATGATCAACAACGTACATTCTAGATTTGTATTAGACAGACATCGCAAGCGAGAGGGTGTGAGGTTCCCTTAGTCACCCTTTGTCCCTTTATGAATACGTAACCGTTCGCCTCTTTTTCCTCACCCACACGCACTCTTCTTTTCCCTTTCTCAACCCCGCCTTTTATCTCGCTCGTCTTCATGATCGCTCGTCTCTCCAGATAATCTCGATCCTTAGTCCACGAGCGGGAAGTGGGCAGATCTCGTGTTGTGTCCACACTCACAGGAACAAGCCACCTCAGACACGTCCTTGCCTCGCTGCAACCACATTGCCTCTCTACACGCCCATTCTCCCCTTTACGTCCTCGTCCCTCTTTAGCGCGAGCAGTCAGCTACTGCGTGGCGCTGCAACCCCTCCAGTCTAGCCTCCTATTTCCATCAAACTTTTTTTCTGCCATTTACCGCACATCATGCCCTTCCGGAGACACGATGCACGCCGTCGTGGCCAGCCAGGTGGCATCCAGCTGTCCAGTTCCTCTGCCTCGTTGTCTTCCTTCTCATCAACAAGCTCTTCCATCCTCCCCGCTGCCCCCCCGCCAAACTCGAGTCTTTCCGATATAGCAGCAGCACATCCATCAACTTTCACTGTGCCCAAGACTCATCTCCCCCCCGATATCATCCTCCCCGCTCCCCGTTCCTCTTCTCTCATTCCAACAATGGGCCAAGTCCCGTCTCGGCCGACCGAATTCCCTGTCCCACCACCATCCCCGACCGTCCCTACATCTTCCGGCAGCGCCGGTTCCAGATTCAAACGTGTCTTTGCCGGTCGCAGAAAAAAGAGTGAAGACGTCTCGCCAACTGCCATGACCGCTTTGGCTCCAGCGCCGATTGGGATGGGGAAAAGTCGCTCAGTGATGACGCCGGCGTCCTCCCGAGCGCCATCTCCATCGGCACCTAAACTTCCGCAGCAGCCGTCCGTCTCTGCGGGTCCCGGATATCCCGCATCACCATTCACTCGCCATGTCCCAGCCGAGCACCCATCTGCTCCTCCCCCGAAACCTTTCCCCCAATCGCCATTGCCATCGGATCAAAGAAGTTCCATCTTAATGACCACTCCTGGTGTTCCGGCGGCCCTACAGCACGTCTCTGAGACCGAGAATGCAGAGGCTACCGCAAGTGTAATGCGACGGCCAAAGAAGAAGGATTCGGACCACGATGTCATGAAAGAGGATTGGCGTAAAAGCGACTCGACAATGACCAGCTACTATACGGTGCGTCCACGTTCGGGGGCGTCGGGAGGAACACGCACACCTCGGCCTGTCTCTATGGCGGAGTCGTTGCAATCCACGAGCACCGTGGTCCCTGCGGGCAGGCGACTGAGCGCCCTGGTCACAGAGGCCGAGTTTATCATGACCGAGGAAGGTGTCTCCCGCTCGTCGGCAAATCCCCTAAGCCGCAAGACGTCTCCTTCAGGATCCTCAAGGACCCGCAAAAGGCACTCAATATCTCTCTCCTTTACGTCACCATTCCCTTCCAACCCACCAGCAACGTCGGCTGCTAGTTCCGAAGGTCATTCTTCTACTAGACCCGCGTTCGATCGTCGGCCCTTGGTTGATGTGGTTTCATCATTGAACAAGGCTCCTACGAGCGGTAACATCGGTCCTTTGCACAGCGCAGATTCTCAATCAGCCGCGGGTCGCATTAGGGGTAACGTTTCAGCGCCATCGGCGGCCAACTCTGCCTCCACTTCATCATTACCTCAGCAGCCACCATCCTCCCCAAGTCAGCATGGCTCCCTTCGCCAGACTGCCATCACAGTAACGAGCGGCCTTGCACCTGCAGCAGGATTTGCCATGGGATTCGGTAAGCGTGCTGTCGAACGCATGGGACGTGCCCTGGGCAGCCTAGGCTCGGGTCACAACTCTTCCGGTCATTCGTCATCGTCTTCCTCGATCGTAGTCCCGGAGGAATTTGGGCGCAATGCGTCGAGCGTATCACTGGCATCGCACGCATCGCAGTCGCAGACTGGCAAGGGCAAGCAGCGACGGACACCCAACGCGCCGTCTGGTGCATGGAGTGTGAACACGCTTAGCAGTACGTCGACCGGACATACCGACCCAGAGTCGTTTGGGTTCACAGGCCCGACATTGGGCGCCTGTCTACGTGGGCCCATGCGTAACAGTTCCGGGGGATTCGTCATTGGCGGCTTGGTCTTTGGTCGGGCCTTGAAAGCCTGTGTCCATGACTCTGCGATCGATGCCGTGCGCCTCGCACCACCCACATCAGACAGCTCACAATCAGGTGAGGCACCTGGTGTTTTTGCGTCCGTTTCCATATATTTATGATGTTGTGTAGTCCCGTCGGCCCTTCATGAGCGGCGGTTACCCGCGCTAGTGGTCCGTTGTGCGGAACACCTGATGAAATGGGGTGTCGAGGAGGAAGGTCTCTTTCGGTGAGATAGCTTATAAATTAAACGCAATCCCTCTTCATGTGTGTCGAACAGAGTCAGCGGGCGTGCAACACATGTTGCCAAGTTACGCTCAGAGTTCGACACCGGTGCGGATTTCGATATGTTGGAGTGCACACCTGGCGACCTGGACCCTCACGCGGTAGCATCCATCTTCAAGACCTACCTTCGGGAACGTGCGTGATTCATAATTTGAGATAACTGAGTTCACCTCTGATACGCGATGTGGACAGTTCCTGAGCCCATTCTTACGCACAAACTTAATCCCTACTTTGAGGCGGCCATGCTTACTGAGACGAACGTCAGGAAGTCCATTGAAGAGCAGACTGCGCCTACGCGGAGTGTTAGTGGAAAGGGTCCGTCACTCATCGACGCCCGTTCTTTGCGAAAGCCGCCTTCTTTATCGACCTTGGCATTGCCTAATTTTTCGGGAATGCGACCCCCGTCGCAAGCCCTGCTCAATGCTTTTGCTTCCCTTCTGGCGCGTCTTCCTCAAGAAAATAGGGACCTTCTTCGCACTGTCATTGATGTGATCAACTTTGTGGCCCAGCGAAAGGACATTCGCATGCCACTGAGCAACCTGACTCTTGTGCTATGCCCTACGCTGAACATGAGCCCACCGATCCTTCGGGTTCTATGCGAAGCACAAGACATTTGGAATGGTCCTCCGGAAGGCTGGGAGGACAACACTGAACTTAATCCGAAACGTGGAAATCCAGACCCTGGGCCCAGCACCCGATCAACAGGCCGCGACTTGGAGCAGAATGCTACTACAGAACCTTCCTTACCACACGGTGACGGTGATCTGAATGATCGGAGTTCTGCCAGGGAACCTGCTGTTAGCGCTTCCGAGCCCAGAACAGAGACCCGAGTATCGTCGAGTGGGGTTCAGGACGATTCCCACAGGGACGAGAAACAGATTGGAGACGACCGTGCTTCGTACCTCTCAGCAAGTGACTCTCGTCCGTCGACTCCTGCATGGGGCAAAGGATCACCTCTGGACCCATGGTCGCCACCCGCACTGACGTCCTCGTCTGATTCACTAACGACGCCTTCCACATCGTCTGAAGCACCCTCCATTCCTCAGTTAGCAGCTCCCATGCCGGTCAATGCATATTACGCCAAAGAGAATTTCGTCTCCAGCACTATCCCCGACTTTGTTCGCACATCCCCCCAGCCCATCGACCATGTACCTGTGACGTTTCCGAGAAGTAACACAGCTCCCGGAACACCTTCCCTACAGTGTTCCTCCAACATTCTACCTCCGCTCTTACCGTCAGAACCCAGCTCGCAGAGTCTGAAGCCGACAAGAGTGAAGCGGCCATCCCTTACGGCCTTATTCTCAAAGAAATCTGTGTCTTCGCTTAGATCCTCGAGATTATTTTCTTCCTCGTCGTCATCTTCACCGTACTTCGATGCTCGTGATTCCCCCTCGCGATCCTCACCAGCTTCCCCAAGGACACCAGGCTCGATCTCCCCATCATTGATCTCGATGCCTTCCTTACTACCACGGCGCAGCTCGAGCAGTTTGCCACCGTTGCTTAACACATCTATAGACTCTTCCTCACTTAGCCTTGCCGTCAGTTTGAACGCAGATGAACCAGGAGACTCTGAGCGCGCAGAGCTGCGTGCTCCTATATCGAGAGAATCCTCGTCAAGTCCCCAGCCGGCGGAGGCTTCCCGGCAGTCGTCACCTACGAGCCCTGTGACTCCAGTGACATCGCAGTTCCGCAATAAGTCGAAGCCGCCAAAGTTATCGCTGTCTCAGCCGGAGCCACTGCAACCGCAGTTGTCAGACGATTCATTTGTCTCTGTTTCATCAGCTTCGTCTTACCACCGACTAAGTTTGTGGAAGAACGGCACTGGTGACGATGGGCTCCAGAATGACTGGGCACGTAATGTGCTCACCGATTTGGGGTGGAGCCCGGCAGCAGTCGAGCACAGCATGACCGGAAAGTCATGAATTTACCTGTATCTATAATTACATTTCGGGTTGCTCCCTGTTAACATCCTGGTCCTCAGTAAGCACCCAAGCGATGTCTAGTGACTGGTGTACCGTTGACCGATTTTTTACCTACCTCATACAAGGACATTCTCGTACAACACATCGACACCAGCAATGTATCTTCCACTTTCTTTTTCTACGCCACTTCTGCAGCTTTTTACCTTTTGCCTCACTCTTTGGTGTTTATATGGATCAACCTGCCAGGTGCATTCACGCACAGTATATCTGCTTACCATGGTTAACTCAATTCATGTTCGATCATACCCCGGATCTATCCTCTTTGCTCCTAGTTAACACGCGCTACTCCCATCATTGATGTAACCCGTGCGCAGTTTGATGAAGAAAGTCACTGATAGGTCCGATATGCCGGTAAATGAATCGATGAGCGTTGAGTACGTTGACTCCTCAAAAGACGAGCGTCACGAGCGACGTCATCCAAAGTGGTGTGAGAAGGGTGAAAGGGTGACAGAGTAAAAATTGTGAGTAGATAAATGCGCCCTTGAACACGACCTCTCTTTTCCTCCTTCTCTCGCCCCTCATCATGGCCACCAACGTCCGTAACATACAACAAAAGCTATTTAGATCAGAGCCGCTCGCCTCGCAAAGTATATCAGATCCACCAAAGCCTGATAACCCCCTTACCATATCAATTCCCAAGACAGCTACGCCACCCCCGGCGAACCCTCCGCCAAAGTTGGGAAAGCCCCCGGAGTCAAATACCCGGCCTACGTCGGATGAGAACGGCGGACTTTATCGTGATAGACTTGGCCGGAGTTTGGGTTCTGCTTACAAGACCGTAGAGCATCACCGCCTCGATCAAGACGGCAGGCGAGAAAGACACTGGAAACGATGGGGCCCATACGTCTCTGATAGGCAATGGGTTCGCAGCTGCTTGTCTCCATCTAACCGCAATGCCTGGGCTCATAATTCCTCCAGGCAACTGTCAGAGAAGACTATTCCGGGGACGGTGATGTGTGGGCGCACTTCCCCCATGAGCATGCTCGTTCACGAACCTATCGGTGGGGGGAAGACGGTATCGCAGGCATCAGTGATAACCACCAACGTCTCTGCTTTTCTCTTGCCCTGTGGAACGAGAAGGATAGAATGCTCAAAGAAAGGCTCTTCGGCGTGTCAGGGCCCCAAGGAAATCACGGAGAGGATGTCAAGGAGTTGTATTACTATCTAGATTCTACGCCAACTCACTCCTACATGAAGTTTTTGTACAAGTACCCGCAAAAGGCCTATCCGTATGAAGACCTCGTTCGCGAAAATCAGCATCGCGATCGCGAGGTTGTTGAGTTCGAGATACTTGACACCGATGCCTTCGACGATGACCGTTACTGGGACGTTTTTGTAGAAGTGAGTAATGTGCTTCCCTACATAGGCCACCGATTTCATCAGATTATCTTTCCAGTACGCAAAGGACGAGGATGGTCCTGATAACATTTACATGCGCATCACCGCATATAATCGCGGTCCTGACCCCGCCACTTTGCATATCATTCCTCATCTCTGGTTCTCGAACAGCTGGTCCTGGGGCATCCCGCCTCAACCACGCCCTAGTCTGTCGGCGACCACAAACAACCGGATTACTGCCGCTCACGACACCCTTGGAAGGACCCACTTGTATTGTTTCCCATCTCCTCCTCCTGTCGGACCAGACGGCCAAGCCATAAACGACGGTGCGGACGGTGCGGACGACACGGTGGAGCCAGATTTGTTGTTCACCGAGAACGACACGAATTTCACGCGCTTGTGGGGCGTCCCGAACAAGTCACCTTATGTCAAGGATGCATTCCACGACCATATTATCCCGGCGCATCGGCTACCAGGTCACCAATTTGTCAACGGAAGATCCAAGGCGAGCGTTGACGGCAAAGTCTACAATGTCGCGAACGGAAGTGACTCCGAGTCGAGCTCTGGGCGAGCCACTCCAGTCCCTCACCACAGTCCACAGTTTGTCAACCCCGATAAGACTGGAACCAAGTCCGCCGCGCACTACATCTTTAGGGATGTCCCTGGCAGAGGCGGATGCGCTGTCGTGCGAATGAAGCTCACTCCAAACACTCCTCAAAAGGATCCGACGCTCGAAGATGAGGGCCTATTCGACGATGCTATGGAGGAACGCCGTAGTGAAGCTGATGAATTCTATCACAGCCTGACCCAGGGCTACGTGTCTGATGATTTGCGCGCGATCATGCGCCAGGCTCTCGGCGGCATGCTATGGACAAAGCAGCACTATAAGTTCATTGCGAACCAATGGCTTGAGGGCGATCCCGCACAGCCACGCCCTCCCCCTTCTCGTAAGTTCCTGAGGAGTAACAAGGTGTGCCCTTCCAAGCCGTGCGTCAAAGTACGCCCAAGCTGATTCCTTCGTGTAGGACTGGATGCACCTCTATGCTTCAGACATATTATCTATGCCCGATAAGTACGTAATCACTACTGGATAAGTCATTGTCACGAGCGATTTCGCAGATGGGAATATCCTTACTTCGCAGCATGGGACAGCGCTTTCCATTGCATTCCGCTTGCCGTGGTCGATCCTGCGTTTGCAAAGAAGCAGCTTGACCTGCTCACCCGTGAATGGTACATGAAACCTGACGGACAGATCCCTGCATATGAATGGAACTTCTCCGATGTCAACCCACCGGTACATGCGTGGTCAACGTTCCGCGTGTTCAAAATCGAGAGGAAACTTTACGGCCGCGAGGATGTCCAGTTCCTCGAGCGTGTATTCCAGAAATTACTTCTTAACTTCACCTGGTGGGTCAACCGTAAGGATGCAGATGGAGCAAACGTATTTGAAGGCGGATTCCTTGGCTTGGATAATATTGGTGTGTTCAACCGCTCAGAGCCGCTGCCAACAGGGGGTGCCTTGCGCCAGGCGGATGGTACTGCATGGATGGCATTTTATTGCCTGAACATGTAAGCATTGCCGCACGTTCACAGATACGTACTTGACGAGTCGCGACTTAGGTTGAGCATGGCTCTCGAATTGGCTAAGCATAACCCCGTGTACGAAGATATTGCATCGAAGTTTTTCGAGGTGGGGCTGCGTTCCTACGCCATTCGATAATGACGACCTATCATGTTGTTATAGCACTTCATCTTCATCGCGGATGCCATGACGTACCATAGTGGCGAAGATAACCTTAGCCTGTGGAACGAACAGGACGGAATGTACTACGATGCGATTCAACGGGGCGATTATAGCATGCAGTTGCCTGTCCGCAGCCTCGTTGGGCTCATTCCTCTTTACGCGACTCTTACCCTTGAACCCTCCCTTGTAAACCGTTTCCCAGGATTTAAGAAGCGAATGGACTGGTTCCTCGAAAATAGGCCTGAAGTTTCCGGTCGGAATATGGCCAACATGAAAGGCTTGTATTCTACACCGTCCTCCCATTGCCACTATTTAACTTCGTTATCCAGCTCGTGGTCGCGGCGAACGCTTCTTGCTTGCGCTCGCAAGTAAAGAACGTCTAATTAGCATTCTGGAAAAAATGCTTGACGAGAGCGAGTTTTTCAGCGAGCATGGCATTAGATCGTATGCTTTAACCCATATGAGATGCGGATATTGTTTGACCTACATGCCTACTCCCACAGCCTATCGAAGTTGCACAAGGACCATCCATGGGGGATGGAAGTCAACGGCCAAAGACACGAAGTTGGCTATTGGCCCGGGGAGTCCAAATCGGGGATGTTCGGCGGCAACTCGAACTGGCGTGGTCCAATCTGTGCGCCATTCTCTCCAGTTCTCCCGGCGACGTGACTACTGACTCCAGTCATAGGGCTAGCAGTGAACTTCTTGCTTATCGAGAGTCTTCAGAGATTCTATCAATACTACGGTGATGATCTGCAGGTGGAGTGCCCCACCGGCAGTGGGGAATATATGAATCTGCTTCAGGTAGCCGAAGAAATTCAGCATCGCATTATTCATATCTTTGGCCGAGATATACATGGGCGTCGCGCTCTCAACGGAGGAAACCAGAAACTCGATTTTGATCCCTTCTTTAGGGACTATGTTTGGTTCTTCGAGGTGAGAATTACGACAGTATCTTGACATCTGGCGTTCAGAGGGTATACTACGTTGTCCAGTATTTTCACGGTGATGATGGTCGGGGCCTTGGGGCTTCACATCAAACAGGATGGTAGGTGCCCTATGTATTCGGTGGATATACGCTGTCTCCTGAATTAATCTCGCAGGTCAGGCCTAGTCGCTTACCACATACTACAAAGCGGCACAAGCTGCCGTCTACCCAAAACTCCGAGGAGTGTGTACACTTTCTTTCATAGATGGTCATGAGCTAAGTGCCTAATCCTGTGCACAGCCCCTCGCAGTCTCGCCCATCACTACTTCGATGTACGTCATAGTAATATGCTTTCGGACTGTCCATGTTTGACACCTTCCAGGAATCGCTTGATTCTCGATCTGAATACGCCGATGATGTCCACTCACTCATGAGTGCGGTCAGCATAAATGACCTGAATACGCCACTATGCGACGTCTCACCCGATGCATTGTAACGCAACAATGTATCCCATACGCGCCTGGTCCTTCCCAATCACATATATAGACCTCTGTACATATCCTAACGTAGTAGGCGGTGATTAAGACGCCTTCGATGGCAGTACTATATCACGAACATAGACAATCAATGACCACTGGTAATCAATGTTAAACAGTAGAGGTGAACCGGGCATATCGAAGGTGGTATTCCGACTGTCAGCGCGGGACCGTGAACCAGACTGTGGCCAAGTGCCCTCCACGCGTACAAACCCTGGGTTCCAAGATTTGCACGCACAGAAAGGCTGGGGTGTTGAAGGAGTTTTCCGTGTGGTGCAACGCACTGCGATCACGACAACCATGACGCAGGCAGGAGATGTTCCCAGTAAGGCGAAAAATAATGAGTGTAGTGTTCATAGCAATCAAAGTAAAGCTCTAGTAAATACTACTGTACACTGGTTATCAACGGAGCCCTCGAAGGGGCTTCTGGAGAAGACCTTGCTACTCTGGCAAGAAATCCACGAAACGCTGTGAACTAGGACGCTGACAGACAACTGAGTAGATATCAGGGGAATATAGATGGAAGTGAGTAGGAAGGGAAGATCACCTCAACCCTTATTGGTGCGGTGATGGAGGGAGTGGGAATAATGGGGGGGGATATTGTCAAACCGTAGTAGCGGGCGGGCCGTAGAACCATATATTCTTCCGAAAGGAGCATGATCGATGCAAAAAGAAATGACACCGAGAAAGGAGAGAAGTTAATGCGATGATGATGTGATGGCTTGTCAAGTCGGGTCCAGAAACTGTGCGGGGCGAAGACTGATGGCGAAATGGAGGTGGCACGCAATGTAGATAGAGGGGAAACAGACAGGTGGTACAGCAAGATGAAAATGGATGAAGACTTCCTTACGCGACATGTAGAATGACTTGCATCTTATCACCGAAAGCCATATCTACGTCCTCCGTCGAGCGCATTGATATTAAATCACCCTCCTCGTCCTCATACTTGACGCGAAGGGGGCCATCGTCCCGCCGTGGCCCGCAGAGACGAATCTTCTTGCCGACCCGCTCTACGAGCTCGGTATACTCGGTTGCGCGCGAAACTTGGATGACAAAAATGTCAGAGCCAAAATGTACCTTCACCTTCACCGGAGTGTCGTATGATGATATTGATGATCGACCGACTGCGCCAGATAACGAGGAATCGCTCGAACCAAATGGCGTGAGAGGTGATGAGCTATTAGGGGAATATGCCGAGTCTTCGCCAGTGGATTGGCTAGAACCGCTTGACCGCTTCGTCACAGGGTTCGTCGATCCTTGCATCCGATCCCAACCATTCGATGGCAAGGGAGGGGGCACACTCTTTGGAAGGTATGCGCTGGGTTGGCTCGCACTTCGAGTCCGACTAACGTGACTGTTCGCAAGTTGGGCGGAAGGCGAAGTAGCACCGCTCCTCGGTTCTCCACTTTCGTAGGGTGGACGCAACCGCGAGGAGCTATACTGACTACGTAATTGCGGGCGGCCACCGGTGGTCATGGTGCGAGATCCAGTACTGAAACCTGGTTCGGAGACATAGCTCATAGTAGGACCTATGCGAGAGACAGGCACTCGAGGATCCGGGCCAGATGGAAGGCCAGGTACGTTGCTCCGCCACTGTGATAGCGCGGGACCGTTTGCATCTTCTGTATGAGCTCGTGGTCGCTCATAGCCAGAGTACTGGTCCAAACCGGGCGTTGCTGCGCCTCGACGTCCATCCAAGGGAGTAGCACGACCGGAAGTTGGACTGGCATTGCTTGTGGGATAATCCTCGATGTCGTCGTCGGGATCAAAGCCATCATGGAGATGGTACCAGATGGCCCGCTTGCGTGACCGCTAATACCGTTGCCGACAGGTTGTTCATCATAGGGACTTAACTGACGATAGGGCCGACCGCCATTGGCATACGGGTGTGGTGCAGTTAGCGGTGTGGGGTGGGCTGACGACCGGTCATGGATCCCATTACGTGGTGGGTGGGTAGAGGGGTAGCCAGTGGGGCTGCTGAAGTAGGCAAGTCGCGAATTGCTGCGCTCAGATGCCCGGCGCCTCGCAACCCTTTCAATAAGGCGGTTGACAGCAGTCTCCCATTGTTTCACCTGTTCCTCGTTGCGACAACGAAGTGTGAAGAACTCTAGATCGTCGTCACCCTTCCACGAGATATTGAGCGAATAGGAGCCTAGCAATACTCAGAATTGATAACGGCACAAGAGAGGTCAAATTACCTGGCGAAACAATCCTTGCTTCTGTTACATTGTTAAGATAGATACGACCTTTCAGAAAAAGAGGTGTCATCTTCTTCTTTGAGCCATTAGCAAGCCCAGACATGGATGACCCATTTGCTTGAGGTTTCCTTAGTAGAGAGTTGCTCTTGCTCCCCTTCTTGTTATTGTTGTTGTTTCCTACCCCACTCGTATCCTCCTTGCAGCAGAGAATGATGCGCTCGAATAAAAATACATGATACTCGCGGTCAACCTCAGACTTGGTGACGATGAAGATATCTTCCAAGAGAAGCTCGCCAAATTGGGAGACGTGATGACCCTTCCAATCGTCGACACGTGAAGCAAGGTTCTGTACCGTCTGGAGGTTTTCCGCGCGACGTTGAGCCTCATTAATCTTGTCGGTTATCCGCTTAGCCGCGGCTGATCCCGCCTTGAGTTCCTCGTAATGGGGATAATCAATCGGAGAGGACTTTTTAAGCAATTGCTGATGAAAAAGTCATTCGGATGAGCTGGAAGAATTGGGGAGAGGAGTCAACTCACATCTAGAAGTAAAGGGTATTTGCATATCCGCTGGACGGGTTTGATCAGGAAAGCTGGCAGCTCCGACTTAGCATTGATCAGGTGATTATATTTCTGTTGACACACGTTTGGTCAGAGACCACCTCGGAAAAAAGTCACAGCCACTGCTTTGGGTCTCCCAGGGAGACTCAAAGCACGCAAGTATAGGAATCAGACGTACCACGAGATTCTGTTCCTCCATGAGCATCAACTCGGATGCATTCGTATAATTAGCACAATACGGTTCATAGACTGCGAACTCTTCTTCCTTTTGTTCCAAACGCAGTGAGTTGTGAATGAAACAAGCCAGGATACAAACAAAGAACAATGTCCAATGGAAGCGTCGCCATCAGCGCCGCACAAGAAAACGCAAGTGGTGACTCACGTTGTCGGTGAATAGAAGGCCCCATCGTTGGTCTCTCCATGGCATATCCGCAGTCCCCTCCAAACGAACTAAGAATCCCCTTTGGAAGTTGAGGAGTTTATTGAGGTTAGGAAAGAGTAAGTGGATGGTATCGCGATCGAGGGTATTGCTCTGTGATAACTCTTGAGCATATTTCTATACAGAAAAACGTGTTGAGTAGTGACCGGCGGAGAAGACAAATTCATGCGCACCTGCATGACCTCGAGATCCTGCACGTATTTACGCTCTGTCTCCACCAATTCACGTATAATATTATTCCGTTCAGCATCAGGGCCATTTGCGGGGGTAGGTATCGCAGGTATATCCAGTCGCATGGAATCGAAGGATTCATGAGTAGAAAATGTTGAGGGAGGTGAGGGGGGAGGAACCTCTTCGAACACGTCAGAGGGGAGGCGATCGACGATATGTGTAACGGTATTGACAACCTGGACAACCACTTAGATGACTCGGAAAGGCAAAAGAACAGAAATGAAACCGACCTTTACGAAGCCATCCGAGTTGGTACGATCCCATAAATCTGTAACGGTGAATTGCTCGCCATGATTCAACTGCTTTACTTGTATTGCGAAGAGGGCGATGGCACGTTTCTTGGCGCGTTCATTGTCGATATCGACGGACAGAGGATCAGTGTCGATGTCAATTGGGGTGATGGGGGGAAGGAGGAGGTTGAAAAGGTAGCACAAGGGGGTTCCGAGGGCAAAACAGTCCCAGACTGTATTCACGACCTCAGCGGAGCTGCGGAAAGAGCCAGTAGGGGAGGAAAGGGCGAAAAATTGGGGGAATCCGTGGATTCGGAGGAGACGCGAGCGTAAAGCAGAGCATTGCTGGTAGAGAGACGTTGACTGGGAGGCAGCCTTATTGAGGAGGGTGTTGGTGCCAATTGGGATGTCGATTTGGACGACTCCTGGGGATATCATTGACTTTTTGCGACCAGCGACAGATGCCATGACGGATGCAGAGGAGAAGGGGGTAGAGGGAGGAGAGGGAGGGAAGGGAAGAGGGCACCTGGACGGAGAGTGAGAGGGAGAATGAGGGAGGGACGAGGAAGACGGCTTGAGCAAGCTGTAACTGTCCGTTGATAGGCCAGACCCTTTTTTCACACCCCGACAATTCATTATTATTATTATTTATTATACTCTATCTATTCCCGCCTTATCCCTCCGGTCCCACCGTCGTTCCCCATCAGATCAAAATCACCATCCATCACGCTGCAACTGCCAAGGCACCCAAGTGGAAGTGGGGGGACAGCATGCGTGGCTTACCTCCACCACACCTCCTGGCTTGTTGCTTGTAACTGCGCTACGGTGCCGCTTCATTCCGACTGTCTGTTAAATGGAGTATACGTAGTGGTGCTAATCGTTTTTAGGGCGACGCTCCTTACGTGATGTGGTTTTCTCTCTATTTGTGCACCACGGGTTTTTTGTCTACGTGAATGATGTTCGTTGCCAGATGACCTCTCCCGCTCTTTTTACTGGTTACTGTACCAAAACTTATGTACCATTCGAGGTTGGAAGATCCTGCGCTGCGTTTAAGGGCAAATTTTCCGAAGGCCGTGCGGAGTGGGCTGTAAAAATACGGACACGGTGGCGTACGTCCGGTGGCTGACTTTCAAAGTCCGCTTTCTGAGTGGCGATTCAGTGACAGGGGACTCGCCCTCGCAACTCCGTCCCTCCTCGCCGAGACCCATGGCACCGGCTCATCCATCTCTACCTCGCATTCAACAGCAACAGCAACAGCAGCAGAAGGATCAGAGCGCGAACCCAGACATCGCAGAACATGGCCTCTTTCTGGAGCCCATGATGGGCACCCCTCTGGCCATGTACATTCATAAGGATGTTCTTGACCATGACCGCGTTGTCGACCTTATCACGGTAAGTTCTCGTGCTGGCCGTAGGTCATGATTTATAGCACCCCCGACGCGTCTTTGTATATATCTTTTGAACATTTCAGATTTGCAACAACCGTCAATAGTTGCTGGATTTTCTATTCGATTTTTTTTTCCCTTCCATTCTCCCGTTCCCCAGTATTTCTTATTCTATTCATTAGAAAAATGGAGGCGTTGTCGCCAACTCTTATAGTGGGGTCAATTATATCTTAGGTATGAGACGAATACAATCCACTTGGAGATATTCTTTATCTCACTATCACGCACCGCAAATAGTGAACCCGCATACAGAGTCAGGGCAAAATTTATATCGTCAATATATCGGAAAGAAAGCCAAGGTTGTCTTAGACGCTCGTTGGGTACATGAGTGTATCAAAGCCGGGGTACTTCAAACATTCGTGAATAACTTCGCAGGGTGTAAAGTGACGGGAAATGAGCAGTAAGTCCCTCTTTCAAGTCGTCCCGGCCATTCCCATTGACCCGCTTGCAGGGTCCGCCCACCAGCTTCCGCCCCTGCACCTGCACCCATTGTTCCCCAAGGCATCATATCTCAAACCGCAGGTCCATCAAGGCAACAGCCCCCAGTACCACCTACCGTGCCCCAGGTAGTACAAACCGCTGAAGCATTCCAGACTCAGCTTCCGCAACCGATGCAGGCGGTTGAGCCAACTCCAGCTCCCTTCGCATACCAGGCCTACCAGAGTCAGCTCCAGCCCACTCCCCGCACAGTCCACCCTTCCCCCGCTGCGCCACCTCAAACCTGGCAGGCTCCTAATGGCATCGCTCCTGAACAAACGCAGGGCCATCTACCACAGCAGATGATCCAGCCAAGAGGCCCGTACCGCCACGACGCTTGGGATCCCACGTATCAGCCTGCAGGGCCACCCCCGGCGCCGATCGACCATGCTACTACCTCAAGTTTCGAGTATTCTGATCAAGCTTGGACTTCGGAACAGTATTTCGCGCAAGGAGTACGTGCTTTGTCTTTTGCAGTGCAAGATCTGAACTTCTGCGCGTAGTATGACCCGTCCTCTTACCCACAACCTTATATGCCTGAAGGTGGCCCATCTAACGAACCGTCCTCGCCACCTACCGAAACTAACGATCCCCCCCGGGGACGCAAACGAACACGGACCCAGGTCATTTAAAGCCCTTTGTTGTACTTATTCCCACTGACCGTGGAATAGCCTACACCCGCGCCTCCCGCCTCGGCGCTGGTCAATCGGCGCAACCCCAATGCGCGCTCTCCTACGCCGCCATCGCGGGTTGTCAAGAGTACATATGGCGGGAATTTATTCACGCACGAGGACATCGAGTATTTGAAAAAGTATATTGATTATTGTGTGGCCCAAGGTCTCGTGCTTAGTTTAAGAGAGATATGTGAAAGAGTTGCCGTAAAGGTACGTTACCGACCGATTCAAGCCATTTCGCGAGATTGAAAGGAAATACGCACCAGGCCCCTCATCACACGTATGTCTTGCCTCACGTCGTCGCCACATAATTCATATATGAGTATAGGTTCTACTCATGGCGCCGATACTGCAACAAGCATCAGATTCGCCTCGGCGGCTATGCTATGAGTAACAACCTCAGCGATGATGGTGAAGGAGGGGATGGGACTGTTCCCGCTCAGGCCGTTGCCGCTAGTCCTGGTTCCAATGGAATCGTCAACATCCGGGAGCGTGTCCGTACCGAACTCAGCAGTGGAGAACGCTCGCGCTCCCCAACCCCGCCCAAGGCATTATTCCGCAGTACGACCGGCAAGGGTGTCGCATTTACGGACGAGGATGTTGCATTCTTGATCAAGTTGTTAGACTACAAGAAGAAGTAAGTAGTGAGGTGATTGCACCCCGATATGGCGTTGAACCCTTCTCGTAGATCCCAGGGCAAGCTCGATATGGTTACCTTCTGGAAGGAGATTGCTCAGAAAGTAATTGCACCGACTTCTCGATTGATGTCTAGTGATGTCATCCATATCGCAGGCCCCCCACCATTCGCGAGCATCCTGGATGAAGTTTTATCGCAGACATAAACATGAGCTTAACCACACCGAGAATGACGAGCCACTTCCGCAAGCCCCCGAAAAGAAGATGCGCTACAGCCGCGCAGATGATGTGCTTCTCGCAAATTTTTTCTTCAACAAACCCGATGGTACATCGGACAAAATATTTCAGGCTTTCGGGCGCTTGGTCAGTTTCACTTTACTTTACCATCCTCGATCGCTTAGTCATCCTCTTCAGCACCCACATCACCCATGGAAGGGCTGGCAGGAGCACCACAGGATCCATAAGCAGAAAATCGACCACCTCATCCAACGGCTAAGCGAGGGCCATTTTATTGACGAGCCAGATCCTGCGGCTGAGTCATGAACGGGGGGGGAGCCATTTACCGTCTTTTGAAGGATGACGTGTACACGATTTATGCCACGAATTTGTATCACTAGCATTTGTGAGGACAAGGAACTAGCTTCGTACGGCGAGCCCCAGATAGGAGCAAGCCCAGTGCCTTGACGTTTGAGGCGGACGTATGCCCCTGCGAACACTCTCGGGGTTAGATGAGTTGATCTCGGATCATATTTCCGCGGCAAAGGACTTTGGAAAACAATACCATTGGTATGTTCGGTCCGAAGACTCACCTCATTGTCCTTTTTGTTGGCTTTCAGTACGTTGCTGTGACGAAATGAGCACAAGTACAATAGCACTGTCATAGCAAGTCCTAAGTTAGGCGTGGCTACTTCCTCCGTCCCAAGAGTTGGGAGTTGCGCTGACATCTTCAGTGCTCGAAGTGCAGCGGCAGCTTATGTGCGAGGCTGGAACGGCCGACAGTCGCAGATGGGGTACGTGTATTTGTCCTTCACTTCTCCGAGTAACTCTCGGCCCTTGCAGAAGAATCTCGGAATGAGGTCCGTCGTCGGATCTTGCTTGGTATTGTCCCGCAGCGTGTCCGAGCTCCATCCGAGAAACTAGTTAAACATATTATAAAGAAAAAAACTCAACCCATGCCCCTTTTTTGAAATTGAGACAGAAAGTGCCCTCGGTGTTATAGTGGCTTTGGAAGGAGCGTTTAAAATGATAAACCGACTGGTGATTGCATTCGTACTTATGCATCCGCCTCTGCGTCGTAACCCCAATCGTGACTGGCCCACTAGCAAAAGGACGCAACTGGCATACTTTCAGTTTCCCGGTATGCCGTAAATTATGTTATTGCTTCTCCATATTTCCCCACAAGCAAAGGCCTATCCCCAATTCGCAAATTGCGGAACAACACCTCGATCCTATTTATGATACCGCACTAAAAGTAGTACCAGGGAAATCGATCGATGATTGTGCCATTTTCGGCGTAATTTGAAGAAATCCAGATCGTCCCATCAGAACCTCAAATCAGTAGAGAAGATTTGGATTAATTTGATGCGTTCAACAGACCATCTGGGAAATTATTGCCGCGAGGATCGAATGGTGGTCGAGCCACGTGAGTTGGACATCTTCCTCCTTATCAGCCCTGCGTCTCAGTAAAAATTGAAAGAATCACCGATTGCTGAGACCGAGAATAGAGCGTTTTTTCCCGAGGACAAATGGATTCTTTCGCGTTGAGTATCATACAAACACATATAGACAACACGTCGTACATCGAATCGAGTTCATGAAATTCCGTAATGCATATAATGATACGTGTACCACCGGTTTTGGAAAGGCAATGCAATCGCAACTGCCC
>Ga0137394_10000257_pt1 | contig 37079 bp, 28 predicted proteins | sample czobulk116metaG_FD_108278 | JGI IMG/M metagenome (GOLD analysis project Ga0137394, IMG submission 108278) | Vadose zone soil microbial communities from Angelo Coast Range Reserve, California, USA - czobulk1.16 metaG | ecosystem: Environmental > Terrestrial > Soil > Vadose zone | place: USA... | reverse complement strand
GCACCCCGCACCGGTCCGCGCGATCACCAGCCGCGACGGCTGGACGCCCGAGGCGCTGGCCGACGTCTACGACACCGCCCTCGGCCAGGACCGCCTACGGCGCATCGACGCACTCGGCATCACCTGGCCGCCGCGAAGCGCTTAGCTTCGATCACTCGCTGGCGCGCTTGGCGGAGCGGCGGACGGGTGGCGGCGGGGAGCGGGCCCGGGCCGGGTCCGCTTTGTCGTTCGTGAGTACTCGAGGCTAGTGCGTCGCGTCCGGCCTCGTCACTCGCCCCAGGCTTGAAGGCAGGCGAGGGCGTCCGCCCGGCCGAGGTCGAGGAGGCGAGCGATGCCCTCCGGATCGAATTCGAGCGGGCGCAGCCTGAGGGGCGCGGACGGCGTGAGGACCTGTACGTCGACCGCCGGGTGCTTGAGGCGGGCCAGCTCGACGTCGCGGCGGATCTGGTGGAGCATCGCGGTCTCGAACGCCTCCTCGGCGGCCCGTCGGATCGTCGTCGGCGGGCCGCCCGGTTCGTCCGACGCATAGCTCATCACGACCAGGGCGCGCGCCACCGGCATCGCCTCGAGCGCCTCGAGGACGGGCGCACGGCTCGTGAGGCCGCCGTCGACGAGGAGCGCTCCGTCGACGGCGACGGCCGGAAAAGCTCCCGGGACCGCCGCGGCCGCCATGAGCACCTCCACCGTTACCGTGCGGTTGTCGAAGGCCCGTGGCTCCCGCCGGGCGAGGTCCGTGGTGGTCACCAGGAGACGGATGGGTGAGCTGCGGATCCGCTCGAAATCGAGCGACGCCGTGATCAGCCCGCGGAGGGGTTGTGGGTCCAGGAGCGAGCTGGCGCTGCCCAGCGCGCGAAGCGTCAGCCAGCCCGGGAGGAGGCCGGCGAAGAAGACGGGTGTGCGCAGCGAGTAGATCTGCTCGCGTCTGAGCGTGCGCCACATCGCCTCGAGCCGATCGGCGCGTCCGGCGACGACCATCGCGGCGTTCAGGGCGCCGGCCGACGAGCCGGCGACGATCCTGATCGGGAGCCCGCGCTCGGCGAACGCCGCGACCGCGCCGGCCTCGTACGCCCCCTTGGCGCCGCCTCCGGACAGGATCAGCGCCGTCGGCACGTCCCGGCCCACGGGCGGCTGGGTGCACGTGGCGCCCGCGGCGCTCGGCGTCCAGAGAGCCGCCAGCATCAGCGCGACGGCGACCCATGCTCTCACCGCCGAGCCCTCAGGGGACGAGCATCGCGGTCAGCGCGCTGACGTCCTCGAGCGTGTCGACCTCGTCCACCGCATCGACGATTTTCCGGGCGTGCGACTCGCCGAGGATCGGGGTGGTGAGCGCCACGAACTTGGCCGTCAGCTCGTCGCGGGGCACCGGGCTCAACGCGTCACCACGAACCACCGTCGTCGTCTCCTCGAGCGTCCGCCCGTCGCGCAGCATGAGCCGTACGCGCGCCGTCGGCGCGTCGGCCCGGCGCGGCGACATCGCGGCGTCGGTGCCGACCTCGACCCGCCGCGCGAGATCACGGATGCGGTCGTCGGCGAGCGCCGGCGAGTCGAACGCCGCGGGATCGGTCCGGCCGAGGACGAGCGCCGCCGCGACGGCCCAGGGGATGGAGAACCGGGCGGCGAGCGAGCTCGCCGGCGCGGGATCGCCCATCCGCACGGCGAACGGAATCGTGACGATCTCCACCTTCTCGACGTGGTCGCTCACGATTCGATGGGCGCGGCGGAGCGCCATCACCGCGTCCAGGGCGAAGTGGTTGAACCGGCAGCAGGCGTGAAGCTTGAAATAGTTCTGCTCGATCCGGTACGACCCGCGCGCCACGTCGGCGCGCGCGAGCGCGTCGAGGCCGGAGACGACGAGTACGGCGTCGAACCGATCTGCGAGGATCGTGCCGTAGACATCCGACGGCGCGTCGGCGAGGCCCGTGAACCCGCAGCGCTGGAGCTCGACGGCGAGGAGGCCCTGGAAGGCCGAGCGGCCCGGGTAGAGGTTGCGGATCGTCGCGCCGTCGAGCGCGGGCGTCCACGTGTTGGCCGGGCTCATCGAGGCCGCGAGGTTGATGACCGCGCGGATCGTCTCGGCGGGTGCCTTGGCCAGCTTCGCGACGGCGACGGCGGTGCTGATCGTCCCCCAGGTTCCGTGCGAGTGCACGTTCGCGCGCGCCGTCGTCGCGCCGCCGATCCGCGAGCCGACTTCGTAACCCGTCACGAGGCTCTCGACCAGCCGCCGGCCGTCGAGGCCGCGCTCCTCGGCGACGGCGAGCGCCCCGGGAATCACGTGGATCGCCGGATGTCCGCCGCCGAGACGGCTCCCCTCGTCGACCTCGAGCGCGACGCCGGCGGTGGCGTTGGTCAGGGCGGCCCAGAACGAGTCGGCCTTCGCGCGGTGGCCGAGCAGCGTCGCCCTGCCGTGGGGCGAACGGGCGGCGGCCAGTCGCGCGAGCTCGCCGTTCTCGGGCAAGGCGCTTCCGGCGACGATGGCGCCGAGCGTGTCGAGCAGCACGAGCTTGGCGGCCGCGACCGTGGAGGCGGGCAGGGCCTCGAAGCGGGTGGCGGCGACGAAGGCCGAGAGCCGGTCGAGGTAGTCCACCATGCTCGATCCGCTCAGGCGACGGCGCCGGCGATCGGGGGAGTCGGGCCCCGGCGAGGCAGAAACCGGCCGTAGCCCGGCTTCTGTTCGAGCTCGCCCGACGGGTTCAGCATCACCTGGCCGCGCACGAGCGTCATCCACGCTCGGCCGCGCACCCGCCAACCTTCGTACGGCGTGAAGCCGGCGATGCCGAGGTGCTGCGCCTGCTGGATGGTCCACTCGGGCGTCGGGTCCCAGATCGTCAGATCGGCGTCGGCGCCGGGGCGGATCACGCCCTTGCGGGGCCAGAGGCCGAAGACGCGCGCCGGGTTCTCGGACATCACGCGGGCCAGCCACGTGGCGGGCAGCCCGCGCTTGGCCACGCCCTCGCTCCAGGCAAGCGGTGCCAGCGTCTCGAGCGACGGCGCGCCGAACGGGATCGGCTTGCCCGCGGCGTCCACGAAGATGTTCTTCCGCCCCGGCTCCTTCGCGGCGGGGACGCGCGGCGAGTGGTCGCTCGCGAGGTTGGCGATGAAGCCCTGGACCGAGCCTTCCCAGAGGGCGGCGCGGTCCGGCCCGTCGGCGGGACGGAGCGGCGGGCCGATCTTGGCGAAGGGCCCGAGCCGCTCCATCTCCTTGTCGGTGAGCAGCAGATACTGCGGGCAGGTCTCGCACCACACCTTCTGCCCCTCGGCCTGGGCGCGCTTGATGCGCTCGAGGCCGAGCTTCGTCGACAGATGCACGACGTACACGGGGCAGCCGGTGAGGCGCCCGATGAGGATCGCGCGGTTGATCGCCTCCTCCTCGGTCCAGTCCGGACACGTCGGCGGGAAGTCGGTCGGCGCCGTGCGACCTTCGGCGATCGCCTTGTCCTCCAGGTAGCAGAGGACGTCGCCGTTCTCGCAGTGGAGCTGGCAGAGGCCGCCGAGCGCGGCGAGCCGCTCCATCGTCTTGGCGATGAACTCGTCGGAGACCATGCGCTTGCCGCGCTTCTTGTACGTCATGAAGAGCTTGATCGACGAGACGCCCATGCCGAAGGCCTCGGGAATCCCCTCGAGGATGTACGGCTCGTGGTTCAGGATGAAGTGAAAGCCGAAGTCGAGCACCGAGAGTGACTCGGCCTCTTCGCGCAGGCGCGCGACCGCCTTGGGCAGCGTCTCGCCCTCGTCGTAGGTGACAAAGGGCAGGAGGGTGGTGAGCCCGGTGCGCGCCGCCGCGAGCGGCGCCGTCCGCCAGTCGTCGTACTCCGGGCCGACGTGGAGGTGGCAGTCGATGAGGCCCGGCAGCACGAGCTTGCCGGAGGCGTCGATCACGCGGTCGGCGGGCGGAAGCACCGACTCGGGCCCGATCGCGACGATCTTGTCGCCCCGGATCGCGACCGCGGCCTCGACCACGTCCGTGCTCGTCACCACCTGGCCGCCGCGGACGACGACGTCGACTCCGGAGGCGCTCATCGATTCGGCTCCTTCTCGGTCACGGGCTGGAGCAGCCGCCCGTAGTGCTGCGGCTGACGGCGCCCGAGGAAGTTCCAGCGCTTCCGGAGGGGCCCCATCTGCTCGAGGTCGATCCGCGCCACCACGAGCTCGTCGCCGCGCGTCGCCGCTCGCGCGAGCACCTGGCCCTGCGGGTCGATGAGGCAGGAGCCGGCGATCAGCTCGACGCCGTCCTCCACGCCGGCCTTGGCGACGCCGACCACGAAGCAGAGGTTGGCGTAGGCGCCGGCGCGCATGCAGAGCTCGTTGAGGTCGAGGGCCAGCGCCGAGATCGGCGTGTTGTACCCGATGAGGATGATCTCGGCGCCCTGAAGGGCCAGCGCGCGATAGCTCTCCGGGTAGCGGCGGTCCTGGCAGATCGCGACGCCGACCCTGGCGCCGACGGCGTCGAAGACCCGATAGCCGGTGTCGCCGTGCGCGAAGTAGTAGGGCTCGTAGACCTGGGCGAAGCCGTCGGCGGCCTTCGTGCCCGGCAGGTGGATCTTGCGGAACGTTCCGCACAGGCGCCCGTCGCGGTCGGTGAGGAGCGCCGTGTTGAAGTATTTGCCGTCGGCCTTCTCGCAGAAGCCCACGTGCACGGCGACGCGCGCGTCGACGGCGCGACGCAGGAGCGGCTCGAGCGCCTTCGGTGGCATTTCGCTCTCGAAGAACTGGTCGAAGTCGGAGCGGATGCGCTTGGGGAAGTACGTCGTCAGCGCCATCTCGGGGTAGACGATCAGCTCCACGCCGTCGCGCGCCGCCGCCTCGAGGAGCGCCAGCATCCGTTCGACGATCGCCTCGCGCGGCGTGCCGTCCTGGTTGGGACCCATCTGAGCAGCGGCGACCTTCAGATAGCGGGGCATCGTGTTCTCCTCTCGGGGCGGCTCGTCTGAACGTCCATCCGCTCGAGATTCTACCCGAGCCCGACGACCTCGTCAGGTCGGGCGGAATGCTTGACAACCCGGCCGGCGGGGTGGCAAATGTCCTGGCAGGAGGCTCAGACCATGCGCAGAATCCTCGCGCTCGTTCTGGCCGCGACCCTTCTGATCAGCCTGACGGCGCCAGTGGCCGAAGCCGGCGGCTCGACGGCGACGAACGTCGCGCTCGGGCTCGCTTCGTTTGCCGTGTTCAATCAGCTCGTCGGCGGCTTCTATTACCCGAGGTACGCCTACGCGACTCCGGCCTATTACTATCCGACCTATCCGGCCTATCCGACGTACGCGGCCTATCCGGCGTACCCGTCGTATTCCACCGTCGTCTACGTCCAGGCTCCGGCGCCCGCGCCGGCTCCGGCCCAGCAATACGCCAACGTGGTTCAGTATCCGCACGGGCGCTACGAGCTTCGTGGAGATGGGATCAGGACGCCGTATCAGTGGGTCTGGATCCCGAATCCGCCGCCCCCGCCGCCGGCGGCGCCCCCGGCACCCAAGGACCAGTAGCCCGGACTACTCGGCCGCCAGCCGGTAGCCGACGCCCGGCTCCGTCAGCAGATAGCGCGGCCGGGCCGGCTCGGCCTCGAGCTTGTGACGCAAGTGAGCCATGTACACGCGGGCGTAGTGGGCCTGCTCGGTGTGCGAGGGCCCCCACACCTCCCGAAGCAGCTGCTGATGCGTGACGACCTTTCCCGCGTGGTGAACGAGCGTCGTCAGGAGCTTGTACTCGATCGGTGTCAGATGGACTTCCTGTTCGTTCACCAGCACCTGGCGGTGCAGCTGATCCACGCGTAGCCCGCCCACCTTGAAGACGGCGTCGTCTCCCTCGTGGGAAGCGCCCGCGGTGTGGCGGAGCGCCACCCGGATCCGCGCCAGAAGCTCGCCGGCGCCGAAGGGCTTGCTCACGTAGTCGTCGGCGCCGGCGTCGAGCGCCGTGACCTTGTCGCGCTCCTGCCCGCGGGCGGAGAGCACGATGATCGGGACGTCCGTCCACTCGCGAATGTGGCGGATGACGTCGAGACCGTCCGTGTCGGGCAACCCCAGGTCGATGATGACGACGTCGGGCTGGCGAGAGCCGACCTCCACCACGCCGTCGGCTCCCGTCGCCGCCTCGAAGAGCCGGTAGCCCTGGCCGGTCAGCGTCGCACGTAGAAATCTCCGGATCTGCGGCTCGTCCTCGATGAGGACGACGACGGGATCAGGCATCGGCGGGCACCGAGGCCGGTGGCTTGCCCGCCAGCGGCAGCGTGAAGAGGAACGCCACGCCGCCCTCCGGCAGATTCTGCGCCCAGATGTGCCCGCCGTGCGCCTTGACGATGCCTTGACAGATCGCCAGACCGAGGCCGGCGCCCCGGCCGCCCGTCGGCTGGCCGCGATAGAACTTCTCGAAGACCTTGTCCTCCTCGCCGCGTGGCAGCCCCGGCCCTCGGTCGGCGACCTCGACCGTGACGGCTTCATCGGTGGCGGTCGCCATGATGCGGATGGGGCTGGCGCTCGGCGTGTACTTGATAGCGTTGTCGAGGAGATTGACCAGCACCTGCTCGACGAGGACGTCGTCGATCGGCACCAGTGGCAGGTCGGGCGGCACGCGGGTGTCCACGCGCCGATCGGCGAGCCGCTTGCCCAGGCGGCTCAGCGCCGCGCCGATCACCTCTTCCAGCGGGTGCCACTCCTTGCTGAGCTGCAGCGCGCCCGATTCGAGGCGCGTCATCTCGAGAAGGTTCTGGACGAGTCGATTGAGCCGGTCGGCCTCCTCGCGAATGGACTCGAGCAGCTCGTGCCGTGTCCGGGCGTCGAGGCGCTCGCCGGATTCCAGGATTGTGCTGGCCGCCCCCGTGATCGTGGCCAGCGGTGTTCGGAGGTCGTGCGAGACCGAGCTGAGCAGAGAATTCCGGAGGCGCTCCGTCTCGATCCGGACCTGAGCCTGCTGGGCCTCGTCGGCCAGGTACGCCCGCTCGATGGCGAGCGCGGTCTGATTGGCGAACGTCTCGAGCTGGTGCAGCTGCTCGGGCGCGTCGAGGGCGTGGCGATCCGCGGGGCGAATCCCGAGCGCCCCGACCGGCCCGCGCGGAGCGACGAGCGGCAGGTACAGCGCCGACGCCCCGGGCAGCGTGGCCGTGCCCAGGCCCGCGGCCTGGCGATGCTCGTAGACCCAGCGCCCGACGCCCAGCTCGTTGGCGTCGACCGCGAACTGGCTGCCGCTCCAGGCGGTCAAGACCCCGGCGTCTCCGGGCAGCAGCACGACCACCGGGCTGCGGAAGACCTCGCCGATGTGACGCACGGCGATCTTCAACAGCTCGTCCACGCCGCGCGTGCTCGCCAGCTCGCGACTCAGGGCGTAGAGCGCCGCCGTCCGCTGCTCGCGCTGGCGCGCAGCCTCCGCCTGCATGCGGATGCGCGCCGCGAGATTGCTGGTCACGATCCCCACGAGCAGCATCACCAGGAAGGTGAACACGTAGCGTACGTCGGAGACCGCGAACGTGAAGACGGGCGGCACGAAGAGGAAATCGAGGGCGCCGACGCTCAGGACGGAAGCGACCAGCGACGGCCCGCGGCCGTAGCGCGTCGCGACCACGACGATGCCGAGCAGGTACACCATGACGAGATCGGCGAGCTCGAAGAACGGGAGCGTCAGCCACGCGACGCCGCTCGCCAGCGCGACGACGGTCGTCGCCCAGCCGTAGGGGGCCCAGTCGGTCGGGATCGCGCGCCGCAGGACGGGCGCGATGGGCGCGGCATCCTCCCGACCGCCGCTGATGACTTCGATGTTGATGTCGCCGCTGCCCTTGACGAGCGCGTCCACGATCGAGCCGATCACGATCCGCTTCCACAGCGGACGGCGGGGCTTGCCCACGACGATCTTCGTCACGTTGCGATCGCGCGCGAACGCCAGGATCGCTTCGCTCATCTTCTGTCCGGGCAGCGTGACGACTTCGGCGCCGAGCTGTTCGGCCAGACGCAGCGTCTGGGTGACCCGATCGCGCACGTTGGCCGGGAGCCGGAGCTGCGCCGGAGTCTCGACGTACGCGGCGACCCACGGCGCGCCGAGCCGATCCGCCATGCGCTTGGCGGCCCGGACGAGCCGGGCCGAGTCCGGACCGGGACTGATGCACACCAGGAGCCGCTCGGCCGTGGGCCAGACCTTTCCGATCGCGTGCTCGTGCATGTAGACGCGCATCTGCGCGTCCACCCGCTCGGCGGTGCGGCGGAGCGCGAGCTCGCGCAGCGCGATCAGGTTGCCCTTGCGGAAAAAGTTCCGGATGGCCTCCTGAGCCTGGTCGGGCATGTAGACCTTGCCGTCCTTGAATCGCTCCAGGAGCTCGTCGGGCGGCAGGTCGATCAGCTCGAACTCGTCGGCCTGCTCGAGCACCGAGTCCGGCACCGTCTCCCGCACCACCACGCCGGTGATCTTGGCGACGACGTCGTTGAGGCTCTCGAGGTGCTGGACGTTGACGGTCGTGTACACGTTGATACCGGCGTCGAGGAGCTCGAGCACGTCCTGCCAGCGCTTGGCGTGGCGGGACCCCGGCGCGTTCGTGTGTGCGAGCTCGTCGACGAGGATCAGGGCGGGACGGCGCGCCAGCGCGCCGTCGAGGTCGAACTCGCGCAGCGTGGCCCCATGGTACTCGGCGAGCCGGGCGGGAAGGATCTCGAGGCCCGCGAGGAGCGCATCGGTCTCGGCCCGCCCGTGGGTCTCGACGTATCCGACGACCACGTCGACGCCGTCGGCGCGCTGCTCGCGCGCGGCGTCGAGCATGGCGTACGTCTTGCCGACACCGGCGGCGGCGCCGAAGAATACCTTCAGCGCGCCGCGTCGCTTGCGCGCTTCCTCGTCCTTGACGCGGGCCAGCAGCGCATCGGGATCAGGTCGTTCCCCCGCCACGCCCATAGTGTAGCGCCCGCCGCCCCCGTGGGTCGAATGCTGGGTCCGGCCGCCGTTCACGCGGGGCGTCGAGCGTCGGGGCGCCGTGGTTCACGACGTGGTGTCGTCGCCGCGCGCCGCGGCGACGATTCCATTCGTCCAGCTCGAGCGCCACCCGGTTGTGCCGCCGCCAGAGCGACATCAGCGCGAACGCCGCGATGACCACGACGATCTGGAGAACGCCGCGCAGGCCTCCGGCTGCGTAGGTCTCGAGCAGGGCCAGCAGGCCCACCAGCAGCACGCCGATGGTGTACAGGAGCCACCAGGTCGGACGCTTGTCGCTCGGCTCTCGTGTCATGGACGATCCTCCTCTCCTCATGACACAGCCGGGAGGGGTCAAGCCGGCGTCAAACTCCGGGCGGTCTGCGTTAAGAGCGAGTCAACGCGGTGGAAATGCCTCGCCCGACTCCACGACCTTCGCATTCTTGCGGAATTCGTCGCCATCGAACTGACACCGCGTTCCATGTGGTCGTCAAAACAACGAGTCAGGTGAAGGGCACCAGCACACGGGAGAAGAGCTATGAAGTCCCAAGCCTGCTGGATAACCGGGTTAACACGCGCTTGACGCCCGCGATGCCGGTTTTGACGACTTCTTGACGTCCGGCAGCCCTAAGCTGAATTGCGCGCGATTCGTAAAGACAGGAGGCGGCGATGAGCGACTTCTTCTATCTGGGACTCAGCGTGCTGTTCTTCGCGCTCACCTGGGCCTTCGTCAAGCTCTGTGAGCGCGTGTAGGAGGCTTCCATGCCACTGCTCTACGTAGTCGGCGGCGTCGTGTCGTTGGGGCTCCTGGCCTATCTGGTGCTGGCGCTGCTCAAGCCGGAGCTCTTCGCATGACCGGCAACGCAGTCCTCCAGCTCGTGCTCTATATGGTCGTTCTCCTGGCACTGGCCAGGCCGCTCGGCGCCTTCATGGCGCGGGTGTACGAAGGCCGACCGTGCGGGCTCGACACGGCGCTCGGCTGGCTCGAGCGCCTCATCTATAAGGTCGCCGGCGTCCGGCCCGGCACGGAGATGGGCTGGAAGACCTACGCCGGGACCATGCTCCTCTTCAACCTCGCCGGCCTCCTGGTGGTCTACGCGCTCCAGCGGCTGCAGGGCGCGCTGCCGCTGAATCCCCAGGAGCTCGGCGCGGTGTCGCCGGATTCGTCGTTCAACACCGCCGTCAGCTTCGCGACCAATACCAACTGGCAGGGCTACGGCGGCGAGACGACGATGAGCTACCTCACGCAGATGCTGGCGCTCGCCGTCCAGAACTTCGTGTCGGCGGCCACGGGCATGGCGGTCGTCGTGGCGCTGATCAGGGGATTTGCCCGCCGCTCGGCCGAGACGATCGGCAACTTCTGGGTGGACCTCACGCGGACCACCCTCTACATCCTGCTGCCGCTCTCGTTCGTCTTCGCGCTGGTTCTCGTGTCGCAGGGCGCGGTGCAGACCTTCGGCCCGCCGGCCAAGGCCGCCGTCGTACAGCCGACCGAGTACGACGAGCCCGTTGCCGACAAGGACGGCAAGCCGGTTCTCGACGAGAAGGGGCAGCCGAAGACCAAGAAGGCCAAGCTGACCGAGCAAGTCATCGCGGTGGGGCCGGTCGCGTCTCAAATCGCGATCAAGCAGCTCGGGACCAACGGCGGCGGCTTCTTCAACGTGAACTCGGCGCATCCGTTCGAGAACCCGACGCCGCTCTCGAACTTCCTCGAGCTGCTGGCTATTCTGCTCATCCCGGCCGCGCTCTGCTACACGTTCGGGGTGATGGTCGGGGACACGCGCCAGGGCTGGGCGGTGCTGGCGGCGATGACCGTCATCTTCGTGGGCCTGCTGGTCGTCTGCGTGGTCGCCGAGCAGAACGGCCACGTGTTCGTGAAGCAGGGCGTCGACCACACCGCCACCGCGCTTCAGTCGGGCGGCAACATGGAAGGCAAGGAAGTGCGGTTCGGCATCGCGAACTCGGCCCTCTGGGCGACCGCCACGACCTCGGCCTCGAACGGGTCGGTCAACGCCATGCACGACTCCTTCACACCAATCGGCGGGCTCGTGCCGATGTGGCTGATCCAGCTCGGCGAGGTCGTCTACGGCGGTGTCGGCTCCGGCCTCTACGGCATGCTGATGTTCGCCGTGATCGCCGTCTTCGTGGCCGGGCTGATGGTCGGCCGCACGCCGGAGTACCTCGGCAAGAAGATCGAGGCCTACGAGATGAAGATGTCGTCGCTGGTGATCCTCATCACGCCGGCGCTGGTGCTGATCGGCACGTCCATCGGCGTCGTCACCGCCGCCGGCAAGGCCGGGATCGCCAACCCCGGGATCCACGGGTTCAGCGAGATCCTCTACGCCTTCTCCTCGGCGTCCAACAACAACGGCAGCGCCTTCGCCGGGCTCTCCGCCAACACGCCGTTCTACAACACGGCGCTCGGGCTCTGCATGCTGTTCGGCCGGTACTGGCTCGCGATCCCCGTGCTCGCGATCGCGGGGTCGCTCGCGCGGAAGAAGATCGTCCCGGCCGGCGCCGGCACGCTGCCCACCCACACCCCGTTGTTCGTCGGGCTACTGGTCGGCGTGGTGCTCCTTGTCGGTGCGCTGACGTTCGTCCCGGCGCTGGCGCTCGGGCCGATCGTGGAGCATCTCAACCTGATCGCGGCCCAAGTGAGGTGACGAGGGTCATGGCTGGCACGGTGAAAGCGCGCGCGCTCTTCGACGCGGCGATCGTCTGGCAGGCGATCGTCGACTCGTTCGGCAAGCTGACGCCCCGGCGTCAGGTGCGGAACCCGGTCATGTTCGTGGTGTACGTCGGGTCGATCCTGACGACGCTCCTGTGGTTCCAGGCCGTGGTCGGCAAGGGCGAGGCGCCGGCCTGGTTCATCTTCTGGGTGTCGGTCTGGCTCTGGTTCACGGTGCTGTTCGCCAACTTCGCCGAGGCCATGGCCGAGGGGCGAGGCAAGGCCCAGGCGGCATCTCTCCGGAAGGCGCGGCGCGACCTGCAGGCCAAACGGCTGGCGCGGCCCGAGCGTAGCGCCAGGTACGAGGTCGTGGCCGCCTCGGCACTGCGCAAGGGTCACGTCGTGCTGGTCGAGGCCGGCGAGTTCATCCCCGCCGACGGCACGGTCGTCGAGGGCATCGCCTCGGTGAACGAGGCCGCGATCACGGGCGAGAGCGCCCCGGTCATCCGCGAGAGCGGCGGCGATCGCAGCTCCGTGACCGGCGGCACGGTGGTGCTGTCAGATTGGCTCATCGTGGAAGTCGGTGCGAATCCGGGCGAGGCGTTCCTGGATCGGATGATCAACCTCGTCGAAGGCGCCAAGCGGCAGAAGACGCCGAACGAGATCGCGCTCGATATCCTGCTGGCGGCGATGACCATCATCTTCCTGCTGGCCACCGCGACGCTGCTGCCGTTCTCGCTCTACGCCGTGGGGGCCGCCGGGCAGGGGACGCCGGTGACGGTGACCGTGCTGGTGGCGCTCCTCGTGTGCCTGATCCCGACCACGATCGGCGCGCTCCTGTCGGCGATCGGCATCGCCGGCATGGACCGCATGATCCAGAAGAATGTCATCGCCATGTCGGGCCGCGCCGTCGAGGCGGCGGGCGACGTGGACGTGCTCCTGCTCGACAAGACCGGGACCATCACGCTCGGGAACCGCCAGGCGACTCAGTTCTTCCCCGCGCCGGGGGTCGCCGAGCGAGATCTCGCCGACGCCGCGCAGCTGGCGTCGCTCGCCGACGAGACTCCTGAGGGCCGCAGCATCGTCGTCCTTGCGAAAGAGAAGTACGGGATTCGCGAGCGCGACGTCGAGAAGCTCGGCGCCACCTTCGTGACGTTCACCGCCCAGACACGGATGAGCGGGGTCGACCTGAACGGCCGCCGGGTCCGCAAGGGCGCGGCGGACGCGATCGAGAGCCACGTGAAGCAGATGGGCGGCGAGGTTCCCGCGGAGATCCGCGCCGCCGTCGACACCATCTCGAAGTCGGGCGCCACGCCGCTCGTCGTCGCCGACGGTGCCCGGGTGCTCGGCGCCATCCAGCTGAAGGACATCGTCAAGGGCGGCATCCGGGAGCGGTTCGGCGAGCTGCGGCGAATGGGGATCAGGACCGTCATGATCACCGGCGACAATCCGTTGACGGCGGCCGCCATCGCCGCCGAGGCCGGGATCGACGACTTCCTGGCCCAGGCGACTCCCGAAACGAAGCTCAAGCTCATCCGCGACGTCCAGGCCGAGGGGCGGCTGGTCGCGATGACGGGCGACGGCACCAACGACGCGCCGGCGCTTGCCCAGGCCGACGTCGCGGTCGCCATGAACTCCGGCACCCAGGCGGCCAAGGAAGCCGGCAACATGATCGACCTCGACTCCAACCCCACCAAGCTCCTCGAGGTCGTCGAGACGGGCAAGCAGATGCTGATGACGCGCGGCGCGCTCACGACGTTCAGCATCGCGAACGACGTCGCCAAGTACTTCGCGATCATCCCGGCCGCGTTCGCGACGACCTATCCGGCGCTCGCGGCGCTCAACATCATGCGGCTCGCGACGCCGCAGAGCGCGATCCTGTCCGCCGTCATCTTCAACGCGCTCATCATCGTCGCCCTGATCCCGCTGGCGCTGAAGGGCGTGCGCTACCGCGCCCTCGGCGCCGCCGCCGTCCTGCGCCGTCACGTCTGGATCTACGGCGTCGGCGGCATCATCATCCCGTTCCCGGGCATCAAGCTCGTGGACATGATCCTGGTCGCCCTGGGCCTGGTGTAGAGGAGCCGACGACATGCTTGCTCACGTGCGCGCCGCGATCGTGTCGCTCGTTCTTCTGTCGGTCGTCACCGGCATCGTCTACCCGGCGGTCGTCACGGCCATCGCCCAGGCGGTCTTTCCCCACCAGGCGAACGGCAGCCTGATCGTGAAGGACGGCAAGGCCGTGGGCTCGGCGCTCATCGGCCAGCCCTTCGACGATCCGAGATATTTCTGGGGGCGTCCGTCGGCGACCTCGCCGTTCGGTTACAACGCCGGCGCCTCGGCGGGCTCGAACCTGAGCCCGACGAATCCCGATCTGATCAAGGCGGTGCAGGGGCGCGTCGACGCGCTCCGCGAGGCCGATCCCGGCAACACGGCGCCGGTTCCGGTCGATCTCGTCACCGCCTCGGGGAGCGGGCTCGATCCCCACATCAGTCCCGCCGCGGCGCTCTACCAGGTCGCGCGGGTCGCGAAGGCACGCAAGCTGGACCCGGCGGCGGTGCGGGAGCTGGTGACGCAGCACACCCAGGGACGCTTCCTCGGGATGCTCGGCGAACCGGGCGTGAACGTGCTCGCCCTGAACCTGGCACTGGACGCGAGCGGGGCGGGTGCGGCGAGATAGCTCGTGAAGAAGAGGTGGTCGTCGCCGCTGGACGACGCCATCCGCATCCGGACGGGCGAGCGCGGCGACGAAGTCGTCTGAAAACGCCCGCAGTCCCTGTAGACTGAAGGACTGCGATGAGCGAATCCGAAACCGACCGACTGCTCGACGCGACGCGGAAGCTCGCCCGAGGGACGGCAGACGCCCGCGAAAGGGCGCTGTTCGAGGAGGCGCATCCGGCCGACCTCGCCGCCGTGCTCCGCCAGCTCCCGCTCGCCGACCAGGTCGCCATCCTCCGCGCGCTGCCGCGGGAGCGAGCCGGCGACCTCATCCCCGAGCTCGATGACCGAGCTCTGCTCGATCTGGTGCGGGTGCTCGACGAGGTCGAGGTCTCGCAGATCCTCGACGAGATGCCCGCCGAGCACGCCGCTGACGTCGTCGAGGAGCTGTCCACCGCCCAGGCGGAAAAGATCCTCGGGCTCATGCAGGAGGCGAAGTCCGAAGAGGTCCAGGAGATCCTCGAGTATCCCGAGCACTCGGCGGGCCGGCTCATGTCGCCGGACTTCGTGGCCGTGCGCGCCGACGCCTCGGTCGAGCATGCGATCAAGCACATCCGCGATTCGGTCTCCTCGGAGCGGGCTTTCGAGCTGTACGTCGTGGACGAGCATAAGCACCTGGTGGGCGTGGTGCCGCTGCGGCGCCTGCTCACCGCCGATCCCACCACCTCGGTGTTCGCGATCCGCGACGAGAACGTCATCAGCGTGACCCCCGAGATGGACCAGGAAGAGGTCGCGCGGATCGTGGCGAAGTACGACCTCGTGGCGATCCCGGTGGTGGACAAGCACAATCACCTGGTCGGCACCATCACCGTCGACGACGTCGTCGACATCGTGCACGAGGAGGCCTCGGAGGACATCTTCCGCATGGCCGGATCGGACGCCGCCGAGCTGGAGCGGCGGTCGCCGCGTCAGGTGGCGCTGATGCGGCTGCCCTGGGTGCTGGCCACCCTCGTGATCGAGCTGCTGGCCGGCGTGATCATCCACTACTTCGATCAGACGCTGAGCAAGGTCATCCTGCTCGCCTCGTTCATGCCGGTGATTCAGGCGATCTCCGGGAACACCGGGCTCCAGTCGGTGACGATGGTGGTCCGCGGTCTTGCGACCGGGCAGGTGCGGGTCGGCCACTGGGGGGAGCCGCTCCGGCGCCAGGTCCAGACCTCGAGCATCCTCGGCGGTATCTGCGCGCTCGTCGTGGGCGTCGTCGGGTGGGTCTGGCACTCGCCGGCCTTCGCGTGCGTGGTGGCCCTCTCGATGTTCATCTCCGTGAATCTTTCGGGCTTCGCGGGGACGACGATCCCCATGCTGTCCAAGAGCCTCGGGTTCGATCCGGCGATCACCGCGGGCCCCTTCGAGACGGCCTTTCAGGACGTCCTGGGTGTGACGATCTTCCTCTCGCTGGCGACCGCGCTCCTGCACTGGCTCACCTGAGCCGGCGGCGACGGGCCAGCCGACCCAGCCTCTACCGGGCGACTTCCTCCAGCTTCTCGTCGCCCAGGCCGGGCTCGTCGGCCTCGAGTCGCACATGGACCCGCCGGCGCCGAGCGTGACACGTCGAGCCTCAAGCCGGCGTCAAGAACACGCGGGCCGACGTTAAGAATTCGTAAAAATCGAGTTCCGCGGCGCCACCCGCTTGCGCTCGGCGTAGAGTTCTTCCTGGCGTATGCGACTTACCCTCGTGAAGCGCCTCCTCCTCGGCGCGCCGATGCCGCTCGCCCAGGCCCGGCACGAGCGCCTGAGCAAGACGGTCGCGCTCGCGGTGTTCGCCTCCGACCCGCTGTCGTCGGTGGCCTACGCGACCGAGGAAATCCTGCTGGTGCTCATCCTCGCCGGCAGCGCCGCCCTCAGCTACTCGCTGCCCGTGGCCCTCGGCATCGCCGCGCTGCTGGCCGTGGTGGTCACCTCGTACCGGCAGACGGTCGCGGCGTACCCGCAGGGAGGCGGCGCCTATCTCGTCGCGAAGGACAACCTCGGCCAGTACCCGGCGCTGACGGCAGCCGCGGCGTTGCTGGTGGACTACGTGCTGACCGTCTCCGTGTCCGTCGTCGCCGGCATCGCGGCCCTGACCTCGGCGCTGCCCTGGCTTCATCCCTACCGGGTCGTCCTGAGCATTCTAGCGGTAACCGGGATAGCGCTGGGAAACCTCCGCGGTGTTCGGGAATCCGGCCGGATGTTCGCCGCGCCCACCTACTTCTTCGTGGCGAGCATGCTCGTCATGATCGCCTACGGCCTCGTCGGCGCCTTGTTCGACTGGCTGCCCGAGGCTCCGTACGAGCCCCATCCGCCGGGTCTCGAGGGCGTCGGCCTGTTCCTGCTCCTGAGAAGCTACGCCGCCGGTTGCACCGCGCTGACCGGAGTCGAGGCCGTCTCCAACGGCGTCCAGGCGCTCAAGCCTCCCGAAGGACGGAACGCTCAGACCGTCATGACGGCGCTCGGCATCATCTCGATCGCGATGTTCCTCGGGATCACGTATCTCGCGTACGATTTCGGGATCATCCCGGGCGGCGCCGAGACCGTCGTGTCGAAGATCGCGCGCCGGGTCTTCGGCACCGGGGCGCTCTATTACTGCGTGCAGGCCTCGACGCTCCTCATCCTCGTCCTCGCCGCCAACACCTCGTACGCCGACTTCCCGCGCCTCTCGTCGATCCTCGCGCGCGACCGCTTCGTACCACGCCAGTTCGCGAATCAGGGCGATCGGCTCGTCTTCTCCAACGGGATCCTGATCCTGAGCGGATTCGCGATCATCCTGATCGTGGTCTTCCAGGGCGACACGCACGCGCTCCTGCCGCTCTACGCGATCGGCGTCTTCATCTCGTTCACGCTGTCACAGAGCGGCATGGTGCGGCGCTGGCTGCGCCTTCGGGAAAAGGGCTGGCGCTGGCGCGTGCGGGTCAATGGGGTCGGGGCGGTGGTGACCGGCGTCGTCCTCCTGACGCTCGCGGCCACGAAGTTCGCCGAGGGCGCCTGGATCGTCGTCGTCGTCGTTCCGCTGCTGGTCGGGACCTTCGTCGTCATGCACCGGCACTACGAAGAGGTCGCCGTCGAGTTGACGCTCGACGGCCTCGAGGCCCCGCCCCGGTTCCAGCACACGGTGCTCGTGCTCATCGGCGACGTTCACCGGGGGGTCGTCCGCGTGGTGCAGTACGCGCGGACGCTTGCCCCGACCGCCGCGGTGCGGGCCGTCTACGTCGAGACGGACCCGGTGCGAACGGCGAAGCTCGAGGAGAAGTTGGGCAAGTGGGGACTCGGCGTTCCCCTGGTCGTCCTGACCTCGCCGTATCGGTCGCTCCTGCGTCCGCTGCTGGACTATCTCGACCAGATCCAGGCACGCGGCGACGAGCAGATGGTCACGATCGTGCTCCCGGAGTTCTTGCCGCGGCACTGGTGGCAGCACATCCTGCACAACCAGACGGCCCTGCTCATCAAGGGCGCGCTGCTCTTCCGTAAGAACACGGTCGTCGCCGACGTCCCGTATCTCTTGAAGCGCTGAGCAGAAGCTTCGCTGACCCGCCGTCCCGCGCCGGTCGCGATCCGGTGGTCACGCCTTCTGGGGAATGAATGCGTTGGGGATCACCTCACGACATCCTTCTGCACGCGGCCAATGCCGTCCTCGCCTACTCGGCGGGGGGCTCGCCCAGGCGGTCGAGCAGCTCCTCGGCGCGGCCGATGTACACCGCGGCGTTCACGGTGGTGAACTCGTGGCGCGCCTGGGACGCCTGGGCGATGGCCGCGCAGAGGTCGCCGCGCGCGTGCGCGAGATGGGCAAGGTCGAGCCGCGTGCGCGCGACTTCGAAGCGCGCGCCGTTCACGCTGAAGATTTCGAGGGCCCGTTGAAGGTGGCTGGCGGCATCGCTGAGCGAGCCTGCCGCCAGCGCGGTTCGGCCGAGGCTTCCCTCAGCGTATCCGATGCTGTGCGGGTATCCCGCGTCTCGCGAGAGCGCGAGGCCTTGCTCGCCGAGCGCCCGCGCCTTCTCGAGCCGGCCGGCGCTGCGCTCGGCCTCGCCGAGGATGGCCGTGAAGAGCCCGTGGAACTGACGGAATCCGAACCGGGCCAGCGCGCGCACTGACTCCTCCAGCAGCGGGATCGCGCGCCCCGGGTCCCCCTTCTCGAGCCACACGTAGCCGAGGAACGCGCGGGCGACAGCGCGGTTGAGCGGGTCGGGCGCCACCTTGAGGGCGCCCTCGCAGGCCCGCAGGCCTTCGCCCCAGTCTCCGCGCATGCCGTGGGCGATCCCGGTCATCCAGGACGCGCAGCTCCGGAGCCGCGGGTCGCCGAGCGTCTCGGCAATGGCCGAGGCCTGGCCTTCGGCCGCCAGCACCCGGGCGAACTCCCCGGCGTGGTACCAGTTGATGCCCAGGTGGAAGTACGAGGTCGCCAGCCACCGCGGATCGGCCGGGCTCTCGAGCAGCGTGATCGCCCGCTCGGCCTGGTCCACGCCACGCGCATACTGTCCCGCCCAGGCGGCCTCGATCGCGAGCATGCAGTGCGCCATGCCCTGGAGGACCACGTCGCCGGCGCGCGTCGCCTCGTCCAGAGCGCGCTCGAGGCTGGCCACGGCCCGGGAGTGGTCACCGAGGAAGCTCAGGACATAGCCGACCCGGAAGTGGTAGCGGGCGGCGAGGGCTGGATCGGCCAGGCGGGCGGCGCGCTCTCGGTGCTGCACCAGGAGATCGAGGCTCTCGGGCAGCCTGCCCAGGAAGCTCAGCGACGCGGCCTGGCGCACGACGAGGTCCACGATGAGCGCGTCCCGGCCGTCCTCGGGGAGCTTGGCGGCGTGGGCCAGCGCTGCCCGGCGGGCGGCCACCGCCTCCTCGAGGGCATGGCTGCGCGCGGCCTGGTCCGCGACCCCGGCCAGGGAGCGCACGGCCTTGGGCCACACCTCGGCCTGCACGTAGTGGGTCGCCAGCGCAGCGTGGTGCGGCTCGAGGTCGTCGCCGTGGAGGGCCTCCAGCGCCGAGGCGACCTGACGGTGGAGCAGCCTCCGTCGTGGCGGCAACAACCGATCCGAGACCACCTCGCGAATGCGCTCGTGCATGAGACCGAAGCGCTCCCCTGCTACCATCAGGATATGCCGGCGGACGAGCTCCTCGACCCCGTGGGCCGCGCTTCGCTCGTCGAGCCCGGAGGCCTGGTGCAGCAGCGCGAACTCGAACTCGCGTTCGATCACCGCCGCGACCTGGGCGAGCGCCTGGCCGCGGTCGCTGAGCCGGTCGAGCCTCCGGGCGATCATGTCCCGGACGCGACCCGGGAGTGACAGCCTTCCCTGACCGGGAACGGCGCCGCGCTCGCTGATGGCCCGCATGGTCTCGAGCACGATGAACGGATTGCCCTCGCTGGCGCCCCAGATCTCGTCGCCCTGCTGGGTCAGGAGGGCGGCTGCGGTGTTCGGCCGCGCCAGCACGCCCACCAGCGCCAGCGTCGCGTCGCGTCCGAGGCGACTCAAGGTCACACGCAACAGCCGATCCTCGGTGGCGAGCTCTTCGAGCGTGCGGTGAAGCGTCGAATCGGGAAGCACCTCTTCATCGCGAACGCTGATCGCCAGCAAGATGGGCGCCGAATGCAGGCGGCGCGCGCAGAACGCGAGAAAGCGCAGCGTCATGTCGTCGGCCCAGTGGCAGTCTTCCAGGAGGACCACGAGCGGTCGATCAAGCGCGATGCGCCGGAGCAGGTGGGCCAGAGCCTCGAAGAGGCGCAGCTGGTCGGGGGGGCCCGTCTCCAGCGGCCGGCCGGTGCCGGCGATCTCGGGCAAGAGGCGCGCCAGCTCCGCGCGCCAGGCGCCCTCCAGGCCGTCGAGGAGTTGAGGATTGGTCAAGACGCCGCCGTCGCGCAGCGCGCTGATCACGGGCCCCAAGGGCAGGATTTGCTCGCTCTCGTACGCGCGCCCGAGCACGATCCCGCCGCCGCGGCGGCCGGCCTCGGCGGCCAGCTCCGCCAGCAACCGGCTCTTGCCGATGCCGGCCTCACCGATGACGGCAACGACTCGGCCGCCGCCGGTCCACGCCTCACCGAGAGCGTCGCGCAGGCGCCCGAGCTCGACCTCGCGCCCGACGAGTGGCGGGTCGGAAGGGTTGATACCGATCGATGGCGTCGCCTCGCGGACGCGACGCTGCCGGAGGATCTCCTGGTACAGCTCTTTCGTCTCGGACTCCGGCTCGACGGCCAGCTCCCGGCGGAGGATCTCGACGCACTCCTGGTACTGGCGCAGCGCGGTGTCGCGCCTGCCGAGCTGGACATAAAGGCGCATGAGCGAGCGGTGCACGGCCTCTTGGAGCGGATCGAGGGCGAGAAGCCGAATCGCTGACTGAATTGCCGGGGCGGTGGTGCCGGCCGCCCGTTGATGGGCGAGGAGCCGCGCGAAGGCTTCGAGGGCGAGCTCCCGCAGCCGTTCGCGCTCGCTCATGAGCCAGTCCTCGAAGGTCGGCGCGACGACCCCGAGGCCGGCCAGGAGATCGCCGCGGTAGAGGCCGGCGGCACGGTCGAGCCCGGACGGCGTGCTCTCGGCCACGGCCCGCTCGAACGCCACGACGTCCGTTTGCACCGCGCCGGCGGCCAGGGTGATCGCGTCGCCTCTCATGACGAGGCCACCGCGCGCGGCGGGACTGAGCGCCTTGCGAAGCACGAAGAGCGTCTGGCGCAGGGCGTTCCGGGCGGAGGCTGGCGGGGTGTCGGGCCAGAGCAGCGCGGCCAGCTTGTCCCGGGGATGCGTTTGGTCCGCGGTGAGGGCCAGATAAGCGAAGAGGGCCTGGGCCTTCCTGGTGGGCACGGCGATCGGCGAGCCGGAGCCGATCCTCGCCTCGAACCCCCCAAGTAGCGACAGCATCAGCTGGTTCATGGCTGCTCCACCGACCTCAGCCGGCCCTCTAACGATTCCCTAACGCTCGGCGAACTATAAGCGCCCACGGGAGACACATGATGACCCCGGGGGGTGACCGGCCGCAAGCCGTCTTCATCGTGCGATTGGCCCGGGACGGGGCCGGGAAGGTCGCCGGCGTCGTCGAGCGTGTTCGGAACGGACAGAAGGAACGCTTCACCGCGCTCGAGGAGGTCGGAGCGATCGTCGCGCAGATGCTGGCCGACGACGAGGCCGAGGCAACCGCGCGTCAGGTTTAGGCAGCAGGCGAGGCCGTGGGCCGACACTGAGCCGGCCTGGTCCTCGAGAGCGCAAGAGGAGGGCCCTTCTAATGAGCAGTGGCAGGCAGTCGGCACGTCGTCTCACGCTGGTCCTGGTTGTCGCCCTGCTGCTGGCGACCGCAGGCATCCTTTGCGCGGCCGAGATCTTCACGAAAGAGCGGGGCGCTGGCGAGATGTCGGAGGCCGGCGGCCGGGGCGATGACCGTGGGGACGATCGTGAGGATGGCCGTGAGGATGGTCAGAAGCCGCAGGCCGTGCAGATCGACAGCATCTCGCCCTCCTCCGCCACCCCCGGCGAACTGGTAACGATCACGGGCGTGGGCTTTGGAGCCCGTAATGTGCGGATTGCCGTGGGTGGCATCGCCGCCGAAGTTCTGACCGCCTCCGGCCACAGCGCGAAGTTTCGCGTTCCTTTCGGCGTCCGGCCGGGCGTCACCACCGTGACCGTCACCAACCCCGGAGGACACATCGGAAGCATCGCCTTTCAGGTTCTCAACCGTGTGCCGCAGGCCAACGCCGGGCCTGACCAGACGGTCTTCGTGACAAGCACCGTCCGGTTGGACGGAAGCGCTTCCAGCGACAGCGATGGAGACGAGCTCAGCTTCCACTGGTCGTTCCTCTCACGGCCAAGCGGCAGCAACGCAGTCTTGACGGATGCCTCCGCCGTGCGCCCCGCCTTCGTTGTCGATCTGCCTGGGCGCTACGCCATCCGTCTCATCGTCAACGACGGCTTCGCCGACAGCCAGCCGGACACGGTCCTGATCGACACGCAGAATTCCCCGCCCGTCGCGAATGCGGGGCCCGATCAGACCGTGGCTGTGGGCGCGACCGTCCAGCTCGACGGCAGTGGCTCGTCGGATGTCGACCATGACCCCGTGAGGTTCCGGTGGTCATTCATCTCCAGACCCGCCGGCAGCCACGCGACTCTGACCGACGAGACCGCGCCCGGTCCCGTATTCGTCGCGGACCTGTCCGGCAGGTATGTCGTCCAGCTCATCGTGAACGACGGCATCGTGGATAGCCGACCGGACACGGTCACGATCGACACTCGGAATTCCCGTCCGATCGCGAATGCGGGATCTGCTCAGACTGTCCTGGTGGGCGCGACGGTGCAGCTGGACGGGAGAGGATCGTCCGACGTGGACGGCGATCCCCTCATGCTCCGGTGGTCGTTCGTGTCGAGACCGACCGGCAGCGCGGCCACGCTCTCCGACCCCACCGCCGTGAATCCGACGTTTGTCGCCGACGCGACCGGTACGTACGTCGTGCAGCTCATCGTCAACGACGGCGCAGTCGACTCTGAAGCGGCCACGGTCGTGGTCACGGCAAACCCGAGGCCCGTCAATCAGCCGCCCGTCGTGAGCGCGGGACCCGACAAGACCGTCACGCTGCCCGGGACGGCAACGCTCAACGGCTCCGCCAGCGACGACGGTCTGCCCTTCGGCTCGGTGTTGACGATCGGTTGGAGCAAGGCGAGCGGGCCGGGCGTGGTGATCTTCGCCAACCCCAGCGCGCTACAGACCAGCGCGTCCTTTTCGGTGGCCGGTGATTACGTCCTGCGCCTGACCGCCAGCGATGGCCAGCTCTCGTCGAGCGATGAGGTGGCGGTGACGGTCAATGCCGTCAATCAGGCCCCCGCCGTCGATGCCGGACCCGATCAGACCATCAGGCTCCCGAACACCGCGACGCTCAACGGCACGGTTAGCGACGACGGCTTTCCGTCTGGCTCGACCCTCACGATCGCATGGAGCACGGTCAGCGGCCTGGGCACGGTAACCTTCGCGAGCCCTAACACCATGTCCACGACCGCGACGTTCTCCACCAGCGGCCAGTATGTCCTGCGCCTGACGGCGAGCGACGGCGCCCTCTCATCCAGCGCCGACGTGAGAGTGACGGTAAATCCGGCGAGCGGCGGCGAGGGCCTGCCCCCCGACCCGGCCACCGTCGCGCCCCCGGTGAACCCCACGATCGCCACGGACATCAGGACCTCGACCGAGTTCCTCTACACCGGCGCCAACCCCATCCAGACCGGCGTTGTCCCGGGGACCATCGAGGCGAAACGCGCCGCGGTTCTACGGGGGAGGGCGCTAACCCGCGACGGAGTGCCCCTCCCCGGGGTGCGGATGACGATCGTCGGTCGTTCGGAGTTCGGTCAGACTCTGAGCCGCGCAGATGGCATGTTCGACATGGCCGTCAACGGAGGCGGCTTCCTTACTGTGCGTTATGAGAAGGCCGGCTTCCTGCCCGCCCAGCGACAGATTAACGTGCCGTGGCAAGATTTCGCCTTCCTGCCCGACGTGGTCTTGATTCAGCTAGATTCTCAGGTCACCACCGTCGACCTCAGCGCGAGCGTGTCGATCCAGGTCGCTCGCGGCAATCCGGTGACCGACGCAGACGGCACCAGACAAGCCACGCTGTTCTTCAACCAGGGCACGACGGCGACCATGGTGATGCCGGACAGCTCAATGCAGGCGCTGACGACACTCAACGTCCGGGCGACCGAGTACACCGTAGGCTCGAACGGCCCCACCGCGATGCCAGCCGAACTGCCGCCGATGAGCGCTTACACGTACGCCGTGGAGTTGAGCGCAGACGAGGCGATCGCAGCAGGAGCGAAGACCGTTAACTTCAGCCGGCCGGTGATCCAGTATGTCGAGAATTTCCTGGGCTTCCCCGTCGGCATGGCGGTCCCCGTCGGTTTCCTTGATCGTGAGAGGTCGGTGGGTTTTTACAATCGCGACACATCGGCATGGATACCGTCGGACAACGGCCGGGTCATCCGGATCACCGGCGTTAGCGGCGGCCTGGCAACCGTGGATAGCGTGGGGACCCGCTCACTGCCGCCGCTTGTCCTCAGCACCGCCGAACTGCAACAGCTTGCGACGTTATACCCCACAGGTCAGACGTTGTGGCGAGTGCCGATCACCCACTTTACGCCATGGGATTACAACTGGCCTTACGGTCCACCGCCGGACCTGCGCGCACCCAGGGGAAACCCTGTCGCCGCGGACGAACCGCCGGACGAGGATTGTAATTCGACAGGATCGATCATTCAGTGCGAGAGTCAGGCCCTGGGCGAGGAAAGGCCCGTTACCGGCACACCGTTCCGCCTGATTTACAGCAGCGATCGTATGCGTGGCCGTGCGCACGGACTCAACATTCCGCTCACTGAAGCCGATATCCCGGCCAGCCTTCGTCGCATCGAACTTGAGATTTCAGTTGCCGGGCAACGGTTCGCTCAAAGTTTCTTCGCAACTCCCAATCAAAGCTACAACTTTCGCTGGGACGGCAAGGACGCGTACGGACGTAATGTGCAAGGTGGAACCCTGGCGACAGTACGCATTGGGTATGTTTACGGTGTGGTATACCAGGAACCGGCACAGTTCGCGCAGAGCTTCGCCGTCCTTTCGGGCATTCCACCCATGGCAACGACCTTGCGCCGGACAGCCGGCGGCGGTGAGATCACGATCTGGCGGGAAAGCACGCATCATCTCGAATCTCGTTCTCTCCACGCTCGCGCGGGCAGCGTGGGCGGGTGGAGCCTCAGTTTGCACCACGACTATGATCCGCGCATCGAAGTGCTTTACAAGGGGGACGGTACACGACGCGACGCGCAGGTGATCGGCGCTGCCATTCGCACGGTGGCAGGGAATGGAGTCGCCGTCTTCGGTGGAGACAACGGACCGGCTACTCAGGCTGGTCTTAACAGTCCCCACGGAATAACCGTCGCACCGGACGGCAGCCTCTATTTTACGGATCAGTTCAACCACCGCGTCCGCCGGATCGCCCCAAACGGAGTCATCACGACTATCGCGGGGAACGGCATAGCAGGCTTCAGTGGCGACGGCAATCTTGCCACACAGGCGCGGTTGAATTTTCCCAGCGGAGTGGCTGTAGCGCCGGACGGCAGCATCTATTTTGCTGACACCAACAACAGCCGCATCCGCCGGGTCGGATCGGATGGAATCATCAGCACCGTGGCCGGAAATGGCGGCGAGGACTTTAGCGGCGACGGCGGCTCGGCGACGCAGGCGCGGCTATTTGACCCGAGTGCCGTAGCTGTCGCGCCGGAAGGCAGCCTCTATATCGCGGATCGGTTTAATGGCCGTATCCGGCGGGTCGGGCCGGATGGCATCATCAGGACTGTGGCCGGGAATGGCAACTTCGGCCACCTCGGCGACGGCGGACCGGCCACGCAAGCACAGCTAGGCTTTGTCGAGGACGTGGCCGTGGGTCCCGATGGCAGCTTTTACATTGCGGACGAAGACAGGGTCCGCCGGGTTACGCCGGATGGGATCATCAACACTGTCTACAACCTTAGCGTTCTGGTCCGCGATGGCGTGACGGTCCTTCCGGCCGCGGCAACACGTCCCGCGGGAGTGACCGTGGCACCCGACGGCTCTCTCTATATCGCCGACCATAACTGGAATGTCATCCGTCTCACGGTGGACGGCATCAGTGTAAGGGCCGCGGGAAAAAGCACGTTCGCGTACAGCGGTGATGGCGGTCCGGCGATTCAGGCGGGACTGGTAAATACGGTGGCCGTGGCCGTCGCGCCGGACGGCAGCTTCTACATCGCTGACAAGTTCAACCATCGCATCCGGCGGGTGGGCTCGCCTTTGCCAGGATTTTCCGATGGTGCCTTCGGGGTTGCCTCAGAAGACGGGGACGAATTCTACGTGTTTAGCGAGCTACGTCATGCGCAGACCATCAACGCATTTACCGGCGCGGTCCGTTACCGGTTCAGCTACGACACCAACGGACGTCTCACGGCAGTCACTGACGGCGACGGCAACGTCACCACGATCCAGCGTGATCCGAGCGGCAATCCCACCGGCATCGTGGCGCCGTTCGGGCAACGCACCACGCTGGCCGTGGATGCCAATAGCTACCTGTCGCGCATCGTCAACCCCGCCGGCGAGGCGTTCCAGTTCTCCTATACCGCTGACGGCTTGCTCACCAGCTCCGTGGACCCGAACGGCAACATCTCGCGTTACACCTACGATATGCGCGGCGCGCTCGTTCGGGCCGATGATGCCGCCGGTGGTTTCAAGACGCTCACGCGCACGGAGATTTCCAACGGCCATGCTCTTGTTGCCTTACAAACCGCTCTTGGCCGCACCACCACGTATACTGTCGAGCGACTCTCCTCCGGCGCGAGGAAACGGACGGTTACTGACCCGAGCGGCGCTCATGCCGAGATCGTGATCGGCCCCGACGGGAGTCGCCGAACCACAGACCGCGACGGGACTGTCACGAGTTTAGTGTTCGGTCCCGATCCGCGCTGGGGCATGCAGGCGCCGGTCGTCAGCAGCTTGACGGTCACAACCCCTGCTGGACTCACACGGACCGTCACTGGCACGCGGACGGCAACGCTGGCCAACCCGAGCGACCCGCTGAGTGTGCTAACGCAAATCGAGACGATCGCTATCAACGGACGTACCTTCACCAGGCGTTACGACGCAGCCACACGCACGCTCACCGAAACCAGCCCCGAAGGCCGTACGCGCATGATGATGCTCGACGCCAAAGGGCGAGTCATCCAGGAGCAGGTCAATGGGCGCGAGCCCACCACGTATACCTATGATGCCCGCGGCCGGCTGAGCGTCGTCAGGGAAGGCGCCGGTTCTGCGGTCCGCACCTCCACCCTCGCCTATGGTTCTGACGGCTTCCTGGCCAGCTTGACGGATCCCCTCGGCCGAGTCACCAGCTTCACCCGCGACGCCGCTGGACGCCCCATCAGCCGAGCGACTCCTGACGGCCAAACAGTCGCCTTCAGCTACGATGCTGGCGGCAAGCTGGCCAGTCTTACGCCGCCGGGCCGCTCCGCTCACAGCTTCTCGTACACGGCCGTGAATCTCATGTCGAACTACGCGCCGCCCAATGTGGGCTCCGGCAACACCAGTACCGGCTACGCGTACGATAGCGACCGAGAGCTCACACGGGTCCTGAGGCCGGATGGCCAATCTGTCGATCTGACCTACGACAGCTTCGGCCGGCTGAGCACACAAGCTGACGCGCGAGGCGCCCTCGGGTATACGTATGACGCGGCCGGCCGCCTGGCGGGACTCACGGCTCCCGGCGGTCTCGGTCTTGCCAGGAGCTACGACGGATTCTTATTGACCGGCGAATCGGCGAGCGGCGCCGTCACGGGCACGATTGCACGCAGTTACGACACTGCATTCCGGCTCACGAGTCAAGGCTTGAACGGCAGCGCCGTCACATTCGCCTACGATGACGACGACCTGCTGACCCGGGCCGGCGCGCTCAATCTGACGCGCTCTCCTCAGCATGGACTCGTCACCGCGACAAGCCTCGGGACGGTCACGACCAGCCGCGCTTATACGAGCTTCGCCGAACTCAGCCGCCTGAGCACTTCTGCGGGCGCCACGCTACTGTACGACGCGCAGTACACACGCGATTCGCTCGGCCGCATCACCGAGAAGGTCGAAGCCGCGGGCGGCGTCACCGACAGCTTCGCTTACATCTATGACCCCGCCGGACGGCTCGTGGAGGTCGGCAAGAACAGCGCGCTCGCCGAGAGCTACACCTATGACGCCAACGGCAATCGCACCAGCGTCACCGCCGCCGGCGCCACGCGTAATGCCGTCTACGACGCGCAGGACCGGCTGACGCAAGACGGCAGCACGATCTACACCTATACGGCTAATGGCGAGTTGACGAGCAAGACCGCCGGCGGCCAGACGACCACGTACAGCTATGACGCGCTGGGGAACTTGACGACCGTGAGGCTGCCGAACGGCGCTCAAATCGATTACCTGATCGATGGCCGAAATCGCCGCGTGGGAAAGAAGATGAATGGCGTACAGGTCCAGAGCTTCCTATATGCCGGCAACCTGGGCCCCATTGCCGAACTCGACGCGAGCAACAACGTGGTCAGCCGCTTCGTCTACGCCGAGAGCAACAACGTCCCTGCCCACATGATCAAGAACGGCACAACGTATCGTCTGATTGCGGACGACCTGGGTAGTGTCCGTCTGGTCGTGCACACGTCGACGGGCACAGTCGTCCAGCGGATCGACTACGATCCATGGGGCAACGTCGTGAACGACACCAACCCCGGCTTCCAGTCGTTCGGTTTTGCCGGCGGCCTGTACGATGCCGACACGAAACTCGTCCGCTTCGGTGCCCGCGACTACGATGCCGAGACAGGTCGATGGACCGCAAAAGATCCGATTGGCTTCGTCGGTGGAGATGCCAATCTATACGCGTACGTATCGAATGATCCCGTGAATGACGCCGACTCCGACGGACTCAAAGGGAAGACCGTAAACAAGAAAAAAACTTCGAGCAAAAAGGCTTCGAAGCCGGCAGGCGCGTGCAAGGCTCCCAACCTGGAGGTCGGGTTTGGCCCCATCGAATTCTTAGACGAGCCGCTCGAGGTCTGGGTTGGCGACATCGAATTCTTAGACCAGCCGCCCAAGGTCGGGGTTGGCGACATCGAAATCTTAGAGAGCGACGGCAAACCGACTTCCGCTGAGGCATTCAAGTCATCGGCGGCCGGCATTAAAGGCTGAGGAGGCGCTGGCTACGCATCGTCGAAATGAGCGGAGTGTTGCGTAATGCTGCGAGCAAGGTAAATCGGACCCGGTTTTCTTGGACACGGGGTTTGAGCGCCAGGACCGTGACGCCGAGAGAGGCCCAGGCCCGACGAGCGTGGGGCGGGAGGGTCTGCAGGGACTTCCCGTCCCACGGGGCTCTTGATCGCCGGACGGCCGCTACTGGGGATTCCTCAAGCGGGAGAAGATCATCGGGCGGGCGTTTTGTCACCTACTCGTCGTGGGACAGCACAAGGCAGTGGCCCAACTTCGATCGCGTGGCACGACTACTCTGAGCCGGGGCGACGCTGGACACTTCGCACACAGCAATCAAGTTCGGGGCCTCTAGCCGCCGGCTGCTGACCGCGGGCCTCAGGCGACTCCGGCACGTCGCCGAGAGAGTTGAAGGACGACCTTGGTGCGGATGCCTAGCTTGGCGAGCATGTCGATCAAGGTGTCGGTGCTGAAGAGGTCGATTCGACCGCGCATGAGGTCGCTGACGCGAGGCTGGGTGACGCCCAGAAGCGCGGCAGCCTCGCCCTGCTTCAGCCCGCGCGCCGCAATCGCCTTCTGGAGGCTCAGCATCAGTTCAAAGCGGACCTTGAGGTGTAGAGCCTCATCAGGCGGGAAACCAAGGTCGCGGAACACGTTACCGGTCGACCGGGTCAGCTTCACTTTCTTCACGGATCACCTATCCCTTTCGGCGCGCTCGCTGCTGGAGCAGCAGGTGCAAGCGATGCCTGGTGAGATCGAGGTCATTCTGCGGTGTCCGCCGCGTCCGCTTCTCGAACGCGTGAAGGACGTAGACCCGCCTCGGCGAAGTTGGCGAGGTAGGAGACGCGGTGCTCGGCGCATTCGCCAGAGCTGCAATCCGGCGATCTGCCTAGCGGCGTCTGGGATAGCCTCTGATCTTGTCTCGGGAGTCCCCGAGCCAGATCAGCGGCTTTTCGGCCATGGCACAATATACAAGAACTTGGATGCTACGTCAAAGCCCGGCGGCCGCCTCACTTCGGCATGGCAAACATCCCAAACGCCGCGGTGCCGGTTTGGGTGCCGGTTCTGCATCACAATGAGGCGGCGCCCGCTGTAAGTGCGCGGTAGAACGGCGTGGGGGACGGCAGGTCGTCATCGGTCGCACACTGGCCTGACGCACTGCGAAGAAGTGCGCGTAGGTCGAACGGGTGATGGAGCCCCGCGCGAATAATCCGGGCTCGAGCTCGCCTCGGATGGCGGGGCCCCAGCCCCGCCACATCCTGCGGCTCGCGCTACCATAGGCCCGGCGGAGGTGTGGCATGCCGAGCATCGACGAGTACGCGCGGCGTCCCCGCGAGGAGAGGCTGGCGCGGATCGGACGGACGCCGGATGAGCTGGCGGACGCGGTGCGGGGGGCCGACGCAGCCGTTCTCGCGCGCCGACCGGCTCCGAAGAGCTGGGCCGCGACGGAGGTGATCTGCCACCTGCGCGACAACGAGGAGTGGTTCCTCGAGCGCATGCGGCTCATCGTGGAGATGGACCTGCCGCGGTTCGTCGCCACCAACCCCGATCGCTGGGCGGACGAGCGGCAGTACCTCACCAACGACGCCGCCGCGGCGCTCGCGGCGTTCGCCCGGCGACGCCGAGAGACCCTCGAGTTCCTGCGGCCGCTCGGGCGCGACGCGTGGGCGCGCGCCGGCGTGCACGTCGACTCGCGCGGGCGGCGGACGATCGACGAGTTCCTGTCGGTGATGGCGTGGCACGACGACAACCACCTCGATCAGCTCAGACGCGCGCTGGACGGTCGCGCGTGAGGGCCTCCCGCATGCGGTCGAGCGCCTGCGTGAGCATCGAGCGGGGACAGCCGAAGTTGAGCCGGACGAATCCCGCGCCGCCCGGACCGAACAAGAACCCGTCGTTCAGCGCGACCCGCGCTCGCTCGAGAAAGAACGTGAACGGGTCGGCGCCCGCGGTCCCGGCGCTCCGACAGTCGAGCCAGGCCAGATAGGTCGCCTCGGGCGGGGCGACCGTCACGCCGGGCAGACGGGTCCGCACGTACTCGGCCACGAAGTCGCGGTTGGCTTCGAGGTACCGCAGGAGCTCGTCGAGCCACGGCTGGCCGTCGCGGTAGGCGGCGAAGGCCGCGGTGTAGCCGAACACGTTGACCGTCTGCACGAGGTCGACGCGCCCGGCGACGAACTTCTCCCGCAGTGCGGCGTTGGGGATGACGGCGACCGAGCACTTGAGCCCCGCCAGGTTGAAGGTCTTGCTCGGCGCCATGAGGGTGATCGTTCGCTCGCCGATCTCCGGGTCGAGCGACGCGATGGGCGTGTGGCGGTGGCCCGCGAGCGTCAGCTCGCAGTGGATCTCGTCGGCGACGATCGCGAGGCCGCGGCGCAGGCAAACCTGCGCCAGCCGCTCGAGCTCGTCGCGCGTGAAGACCCGACCGACGGGGTTGTGCGGGTTGCAGAGCAGGAAGAAGCGCGTGCGGTCACGGATCGCCGCGGCGAACGCGTCGACGTCGACCTCGTAGCGCCCGTCGGGCCGGCGCGCCAGCGGCGCCTCCTCGCGGGTGAGGCCGATGCTGCTGGCGGCCCGGAGGATGGGCGGGTACACGGGCGTCTGTAAGATCAGCCCGTCGCCGGGGGCCGCGAGCACGCGGCCGGCCACGTTGAACCCCGGGATCACGCCCGGAATGAGCACCACCGCCTCCGGTGACACGTGCCAGCCGTAGCGCTTGAGCAGCCGATCCGCGAACAGCTCGTGGAACTCCGGCTGCTCGAACGCCAGATAGCCGAAGACGCCGTGGTCGACGCGCGCGCGCAGCGCGCGGATCACCGGTTCGGCGGACTGGAAATCCATGTCCGCGACCCAGAGCGGCAGGACGTCGGGACCGTACTTCTGCCACTTGGAGCTGTCCGTGTGCCGACGGTCGATCGGACGATCGAAGTCGTAGGTCATGGCCGTTCACGTTATCATGCTCGGGCGAAAAGGAGGCGACCCATGCCAATGCGAATCGGCATCATCGGAGCCGGAGCCATCGGAAGCGTCGTGGGCGGGATGCTGACGAAGGCCGGGCACGACGTGACGCTCATCGACCAGTGGCCGGAGCACGTGGAGGCGATGCGGAAGAACGGCCTCCGCCTCAGCGGGACCTGCGGCGACCACACGATCCGCGTCAAGGCGCTCCACATCTACGAGGCCCAGGCCATCAGCGAGCCCTTCGACGCGGTCTTCATCTCCGTCAAGTCGTACGACACCGAGTGGGCGACGTCGCTGGGCATCCAGTACCTCAAGAAGCCGAACGGCGTGGTGGTCGACTTCCAGAACGGGATCAACGACGAGCGCGTGGCCGCGATCGCCGGCCGCGAGCGCACGCTCGGCAGCGTGATCACGATCGGCGCCGGGATGTACGAGCCCGGCCACGCGATGCGCACGGACACCGGCGCGATCGGCTTCAAGATCGGGGAGCTGGACGGCAAGGACACCGAGCGCGCCCGCGAGCTGGCCAAGCTCATGAGCGACGTCGCGGTGGCCAAGGTCACGACGAACCTCTTCGGCGAGCGGTGGTCGAAGCTCACGGTGAACTGCATGGCGAACCCGCTGGCGGGGCTCTCGGGCCTCGGCACCGCCGAGGTGCGCACCCAGTCCGGGCCGCGCCGCATCGCGATCTTCGTCGGCGGCGAGGTCGTGAAGGTAGGGCGCGCCTGCGGCTACGAGGTCGAGCCCATCTACGGCATCGTCGCGCAGCGGTTCGTCGACGCGTCGGAGGGGCGCGGGTTCGCCGAGGTCGAGGCGGACGTCGCCGCCGAGGGCCAGCGGCGCGGCGGCGGGCGGCCCTCGCTCCTGCAGGACGTCATGCGCGGGCGTCGCACCGAGATCGACTACCTCAACGGCTACGTCTGCGAGCAGGGGCGGCGCCGGGGAGTGAAGACGCCCGTCAACGACGCCGTCGTGGAGGCGGTCCGCAGCTACGGCGTGGGCAAGCTCAAGCCCGACCCGAAGAACCTCGAGCCGATCCTGAAAATCCTGCCCAACTACTAGCGACATGGGGGGCCTCGACGGGCCCCCCAAGCCCCCCGCGCTCGGAGACGCCCCGGCAATAGCCGGGGCGCCCCTCGAAATGCTCCGACAGACTCAGTCGGCGTCGCCGGCCCACGTCAGGCGATGAAGTCGGCGGGCGAGACTGCCGTCGATGGAAATGCGGGGAGGACTTCCCGGTCGGCGGTGACGAATGGGGCGCCCAGGTCCTGGGCTAGGCCGACGAACTCGCAGTCACGGGCTGGGACGCTACGCTGTACTCTCCACCGACCATCCGGTGTTCGGCCTCGTGAGCGATTCGGATCGCGTCGTCGAGATCGATCTCACGCCGGCGGACCAGCCCCGCCAGAGTGTTGCGGAACTCCGATCGCCAAAGGAGCGGCGCCACCCACACGGGGTCCCGCACCAGCACCGCCTCGGCCTGCGCGGTGCGCTGGCCTCTCACGTAGAGGTAGACAAGAAGATTCGTGTCGGCGACGATCACGGTCGCCCGGCGGCCTTCAGACGCGCGAGAGACCGATCAGTGAGTCGTGAGCGTGCCGGCGTCCGCCGGATCTCCCGGACGCGAGCCAGGAGCAGCTCCGTGTCCACCGGTGTAGCCCGGACAAGCGTTTCCAGGCAGGCGATGACCTCGAGGTTGAGGCTGCGGCGGTGCAGGGCGGCGCGGGCCTTGAGTCGGCGGACCACAGGCGCCGGAACGTTCTTGATCGTGAGATTGGCCATCCGATCCCTCCGATGTATCCAATGTGGTACCAAAATGGAACCACCTCCCACGATACCCGGGAGATCGCGGCAGCGTCAAACGCCGGTGTGCCGTGCGCGTCGCTTACGCGAACGCGAAGAACCCCTTGCCCGTCGTCTGCGTGTCGAAGAGCCGGTACGCCTCGTCCGCCTGGTCGAGCGTGAAGCGATGGGTGAGGAGGCGGTCGAGCGGGATCCGACGGTCCGCGACGAAGCGCGCGCACTCCGCCTGGCCGATGCTCGAGAAGGTCCACGAGGCGTGGATCGTGAGCTGCTTGCGGATCATGTCCTGGCTGATGTCGAAGGTCGTCGTGTTGCCCTCGCCGACGAAGCCGACCCGGCCCCACGTCGCGGCACTCCGCACCGCGGCGACGCGCGCGTCGGGATTGCCCGTGCAGTCGAGCGCGGCCTCGACGCCCTCGCCGTGCGTCAGCTCGCGGAGCGCCGCGACCGGGTCCGTCGCGCGCGCGTTGACGACGGCCTCGGCGCCGAATTCCCGGCCGAGGGCCAGGCGCTCGGGGGCGACGTCGATCGCGATCACGCGCGCGCCCATCGCGCGCCCGAGCATCGTGGCGCTGAGCCCGACCGGGCCCTGGCCGAAGACGGCGAGCGTGTCGCGGCCGGACACGTCCAGCCGCTTCAAGGCACCGTAGGCGGTGCCGGTCCCGCACGAGATCGCCGCCCCGGCCGCGAAGCCGAGCGACTCCGGGAGCGGCACGAGCGTGTACGCCGGCACGCTGATGAACGGGGCGTGACCGCCGTGCCCCGTCATGCCGTAGACGACGATCCCCTGGCGGCAGAGCTGCGACCAGCCGACGCGGCAGTGCTTGCAGCGCCCGCATCCCTTGTAGTGATGGATCATCACGCGCTGGCCGGTCGGCGCGTCGGCCTCGCTGACGCCGGGGCCGCGCTCGGCGACGACGCCGCATGGCTCGTGGCCGGCGACGACGGGTCCACTGCCGGCGCCCAGGCCCAGGGCCGCGGCGGCGTTGCCGGCCGCGCGATAGGGGTGCAGGTCGCTCCCGCACATACCGGACGCCTTCATGGCGACGACCACGTCGCCGGGGCCTGGCGTGGGATCGGGGAAGTCACGCAGCTCGAGCTTCCGGTTGCCGAGGAAAACTACGCCACGCATACGCCCCTCCCTTGCGGCTACCCTATCACCGTTCTTCATAGGCTTGCCTCGGACGGCGGAGCCCCAGCCCCGCGTCGTCCCGTGGCACACACGACAGGAGCCCGTCATGCAGACGATCAAGCTCGGCGAGGTGACGATTTCCCGCGTGATCGAGATCGACCGCTCGTCGTTCCCGACCGCGTCCATGTTGCCCGACTCGACCGCCGACGCGATCGCCGCGCACCACCACTGGCTCAAGCCGCACTTCTTCGACGAGCGGACGGGCGACCTCGCCTCGCGCATCCAGACGTACGTCGTGCGAACGCCCCGCCACACGATCGTCATCGACACGGGCGTCGGCAACGGCAAGACGCGCGCCGGCGCGCCGGCCTGGCACTTGCGCAACAGCTCCTATCTCGACGACCTCACCGCGGTCGGCGTCAGGCCCGAGCAGGTGGACTTCGTCCTGTGCACCCACCTGCACGTCGACCACGTGGGCTGGAACACGCGCTGGATCGATGGGCGTTGGGTCCCGACCTTTCCCAGGGCGAAGTACGTCATCGCCGGCGCGGAGTGGGAGTTCTGGAAGTACGAGAGCGACGCCGGCAAGGAGGAATCGGGGTGCATCGCCGACAGTGTCGTACCGGTGGTCGAGGCCGGCCAGGCGCTGCTCGTCGACAGCGACTTCAAGGTCGACGAGTACCTCCGCTTCGAGCCGTGGATCGGCCACACCCCGGGCCACGTCTGCGTCCGGCTCACCACTGCGGCGGGAGCCGCCGTCTTCTCGGGCGATCTCATGCACCGGACCGTGCAGGTGGCCGAGCCCCAGTGGTCGAGCCGCTTCTGCTACGACCCGGCCCAGGCGCGCGCGACGCGGCGCGCGTTCGTCGAGCGCCATGCCGACTCCGGGACGCTGATCCTGGCCGGGCACTTCCCGCAGCCGGGCTTCATCGTCCGGGAGGGCGGCGGCTACCGTTTCACGCCGGCTGCGTAGACGCGCGTGCTCTGGTACTCGAACTCGTAGGGTTCGCGCGTTGTGATCTCCCCGACCGCAAAGCCCGCGCCTTCCAGGTAGGTCGCCATTTCGGCGGGTTGATAGAGCGTGGCGTCGATCGAGACGCCACGGCCGAACCAGTTGTCGGCGTGGACCGCGCCCTCACCGCCGTGAAATGCCAGCATGAGAAGGCCCCCGGAGATCAGGACGCGCGCCAGCTCCCCGAGCGCGCTCTCCACTGCGGAGCGCTCGAGGTGGATCAGCGAGTAGAAGGCGACGATCCCGGCCAGCGACGCGTCGGGCAGCTCCAGCGCGCGCAGGTCACCCTGCTGAAACCTCATTGTCGGATTCAGCTCGCGCGCCAGGGCCACCATGGCGGGTGAGAGGTCCAGACCGAAGACGTCCACGCCCCGCTCGGTGAGATAGCGGCCCACGTGACCCGGTCCGCAGCCGACGTCGCAGACGCGGCCGCGTCCTCGCACGCGTGCGGCGAAGCGATCGAGCAGCTCGCGGTCGAACGGCTTCCGCTCAAGCTCGTCGAAGAACTGCTCGGCGTACGGCCGCGCGACCTGGTCGTACATCCCGGGCAGGTCGGGATTCCAGTGCCGCGGCGGCACCTCAGGAAGCGAGCTGGGGTTTCCGGTCGAACCAGGGGCGCGCGGCTTCGAGCTGCGCGGCGAGACGGAAGAGCGTCGCCTCGTCGCCGTACCGCGCGACCAGCTGGACCGCGACCGGCAACCCCTGGGGTGATCGGCCGAGTGGCAGCATCATCGCGGGCTGACCGGTCAGGTTGAACCACACGGTGAAGGGCGAGAACGCGAAGACGCGCCGCCAGTACTCGTCCACGTCGTCCATCATCATGTCGAGCCAGCCGAGCTTCACCGGCAGGGTCGCGAGCCCCGGCGTGAGAACGGTCCGTCCGGCAGACCCGCGCCGATCGCCACTCGCCCGTAGTCGTAGAGGGGTATCGTCACGGCGTTGACGGCGGGGTTGCGCGCCTCGACGCGCTGGATCGCGGCCTGCAGGAGATCGCCCGGCGAGACCTGGCGCCGGCGCACGAGCTCGGCGAGACCGAGCGCGTCGTACCGCTCGTAGTCGGCGAATCCGCTCACGTTCCTGTCCGCCGCCTCATCGGAGGCCATGTTAGCCGAGGCGCGGCGCGAGGGGCCAGGCATAATGAGGCGGCTCATGAGCGACATCCAGGAGACCACGGGCCACACTCACAATCCCCTCGTCCGCTACTTCAGGCTTCTGGGGCCCGGCCTCGTCACCGG
>Ga0137394_10000256_pt1 | contig 37127 bp, 25 predicted proteins | sample czobulk116metaG_FD_108278 | JGI IMG/M metagenome (GOLD analysis project Ga0137394, IMG submission 108278) | Vadose zone soil microbial communities from Angelo Coast Range Reserve, California, USA - czobulk1.16 metaG | ecosystem: Environmental > Terrestrial > Soil > Vadose zone | place: USA... | reverse complement strand
TGTGTTCAATCTGAATCTGTCTGAAGCAAACATTTTCTTGGTTCGATTCACTGGACGTTGATGATGATGTTGGCCGTGCTTCGCCCATAAGCGTTTGTGGCGGTAAGCGTGTACGTCGTTGTGACCGTTGGATGTACAATGAGGGTGGTCCCACGCACCACGCCAACTTCGGTCCCAACAGAAGGATTTACGTAATAGTAGGAAACATTGCTGGCGTTCCAGCTTAACGTCACGGCCGTACCAGCGGAGACCGTAGTGGCAGGAGCGGCAAATGTGTTGATGATCGGAGCCGGACCCGTAGGCACATTGCTGGAGCTGATCTCGGTTGGCATCTGAACAACTTCAAAATCAGAAGCCGTGATGTTCCCGAGAGTATGTAAGTCGCTGTCGTTCCAGCGGGTGTCTGGTGCTCCGGTGATGTACATCGCGCTTCCATTGTCTGCCAAAATCAAGCCGTACTTCTTCATCGCGGTTAAGATGACCTGGTTTGGAGTCGAGAAGGCTGAAATATCCACGTTGGCTTTCAAGCGCAGGCGCATGCCCATGGGAACAGGCGAACCGCTGTTTGTGGCTGCCCAATGGGTTGCCGGAGGAACAAATGCCGCCCATGTCTTTGGCACGGTGAATCGAAATGCGTGATTTACGATACCAGAAGCCACTTCGTCGTAACGCACCAAGCCTGGAAGGATGGGGAGTCCGGCCGCATCTGCCGACGTCCAAGTGTAGGGGCGGTTTTCGTAGTTCTCTAGGTCCCACACCGCGCTGTTGTTTGCCGACCACTGGCCATTGTTGTATGCACCCAGCCACACCTCGTAGAGCCAGCAGGTATTTTTATCCACCACCAGGACGTGTTGGTCCGAACCGCTCTCGATCGGTGCGTTCGCGGGGAAAGGCATCGGCATCAAGTCGCTCTCAGACGAATCCGCGAGATTGACTTTCACGAGTGGCGTAATCGAGGAATCGACGATCATGTACGGAATTCCGAACCCGGTGCTACCGAAATCCGAATGAACCGGCGCAGTCGAGCCAACATAATTGATGATTGAAGATGAGTTGGGATCCACCGGGGCAGTCGAAATGTCTTCATTCCAAGTATTGGTGTTCGGGAATGGGACAAAACCGTTGAAACTGCCGCCGATGCCCACGCTCATGCCGGCGCATGCGGAGCCTGTGGTGGTCGTTACACTCACTGTCACCGTGCTGGTCACTGAACCTGCACTGTTCGCCGCCGTTAGCGTGTAGGTCGTCGTCGCCGCCGGCGCTACGCTCGTCGAACCGCTCGCCAATGTCGACGTGAATCCCCCAGGGCTGATGCTGATACTCGTTGCTCCACTCGTCGCCCAGCTCAGCGTGCTGTTGGTCCCTCCATTGATGCTTGCAGGGTTCGCTGTGAAAGAGGTGACAGAGGGGGGAGGCGGCCCACCTGGTTTGGCTGCGCTGGTGTAACCAGCGCAGCCCGCGAGGCCGAACCCCATCAAGAGCAGGGCGATCAAAAGGAAGGACCAATTACTGTTGAATTCGTAGGAATTCGAGCGGCTACAAGAAAAGGAAATTCCGCTAAACGCTCTGTTTTGGCCAAGGAGGAAGGTATCTTTCATCATCATGACGGTTAAAGCTTACGAATTGCCCTTTGCACCTGATACTGGCCCGAAGGACAGAATAAGGTCAGCTATGTGACTTAGTTAAGATCAATCCGTAAGTGTCGATCGAGGATCGAGGGCCGTCTTGACCAGTTGAAGGTTGACTATGCGGCGCAGCGTGAGTTTCCCGCGAGCTCTCGGCGGCGAGGTTCCAAGGCAGTGGTTCCTTAGTGCGGTTGATAGGGTGATCGGGCGAATGCGCGAGAGCACCTCGCGACGCGTAGCGAATCGCCTTCGTGGTGTCGAATTTTCTCGATAGCTTGCCCAAGGTCTTTTGGTCTTTTTCGAACCACTGCTTCAGCGATTCCAGGAACGGCCGGCTGGGAGGACACTTGGTCTCCAATCTACCGTTTTTCAGAACCCGGGCGATGAAAAAACGCGACTAAACGCGAAAATTGTCGCAAAAATGCCGAAATTCGACGCCAACTGGTCAAGTCGGGTCAGGGTCCTCACAGAAGGCTTCACACAAATGGAACAGGCGGAATGATGGAATGATAGATCTCAGGGAGTGACTGTGAACAGCGCCTGCATTCCGCCTTCGATGTGATCGTTTACGTGGCAGTGGAAGAGCCAAGTCCCCACGTTGTCAGGCACCATATCTGCCTGGACCATCATCATGGGCTCCAGATGAACCATATCTGTGCGCATATTGTTGAAGACCACCGTCTGGCCGTGCCAATGCGGAGTGTGAACGTCGTCTTCGTTGCTGTTGGCAAACAAATACCAGCGGACACGCTCTCCCTTTTTCATGGTCATCACCGGGAGGTTGCCTTCGATGAGGCCGTTGAGACTGTAGAGAAGGTAGCGTTGGCGGAAGGCGGGATCGCTGAACTTGAGTCCCTGAGTGTACTTCCTGCGGTTCATGGCGTTCGATTCAAAGTACCAGCTTTCGGTCTCATCGAAGACAGCGAAGGCGACGATAAACTCGCGATCGACATCCTTAGGAGTCCCGTCCGGCTTTGTCGATCCTCTTGGACTCACAAGGATAGGCCCGAACAGTCCGGTATTCATGTCTCGCGGTTCCACAAAGTGTGAGTGATATACCCATAAGACGGAGCTGGAGTCTCCTGACGCTGGCCCAGCGCGCTCAGGTACTGTCCAAGTATAGGTGTAAGTTTGGCCAGGTGGCACCCCATCGCCCTTTTTTGCCTCGGGCGATGCGTTGTCGCTGTAAAGAGCTCCCTCTGAAGCTTTGTCGTACGCCAAACCATGCGGGTGCATACTGCAAAAGAATTTTGTATTGTTCTTGAAAAACACTTTGATGACGTCTCCCACCTCGGCGCGGATGAGTGGTCCCAGAATTCCCAAATGCTCCCACTGCGGTGGGCGGTGCTTCAGGGTAGTGAACGTCCCATCGGTATATTCGAGGTACGCGGCCTTTCGATAGGTTGTTGAATTGATCCCACTTTCATTTTCGGGCCCTGGAGTACCAGTCAAATTCCGCCCACCGGGCGCGTAATTCCACATCACGTCCTCCGCTGCGATGTAGTAGATGCGCACTCTTGGTTTGGAAGGGTTCTCTGCCTGCGTGCGGGATGAAGCTGCCGGGACAACAAGGCTGAGAAATAGCGTTAAGACATAAATTGTCCTGCTTCTAGTCAAGCCCGCCTTTGAATCACCGTTCATGGGATTCTCACCGATCATCGGCTGTTCAAATCCATGGCGTCGAGACAATCATAGAACCCTCGAAAGAGTCCAGCGAATTCCACTGGTCCTTACCGGACGCTTACGTTCAAATCGCACTTGAGGTCTTCCCAGAGTGCCAGTCCATCGCGCATTTCGAGGGCAAGTTTAAAGGAGAAAGACCGGAAACCGCGAGAGAGAAAGAGAGAATGAACGTTTGCCGAAAACGTAATACGCTTTAGGAAAATAGGGACGCTGAAAAGCTGTGCTTGGCTGCGTTCCGTCGTTTGCTCCAGCGATCAAGACATCGCAGTACTTTCTGAGCCTAGTTTCAAACGCGAATCATGGCGCTGGGACGCGGACAATCAAATCAGCGTCTCATATCGTCAACTGCCCTAGCGTGGCCGAGAATGAAGAGCCTCTGAGCTGAGTGCTGCACACCTACCCCCTCTGCAAAATGTAGCTACGGCAAAGAGATAACGGATACGTTGCTAAACGCGATCGGCAGATTGGAGACGTCGAGGGCCACAGCGCCCTGGGTATAAGTAGCATCGGTTGCGGTGATGACCAAGACGTTGTCGTAGTAGACTTTGATAGTGCTGGCCTGGAAGCTCAGGCGTAGATTGTGAACCTTCGTATCCATCACGAGACCGCTCGCCGAAGCCAACAGGGAATTGCTTGCATCAATATTCCACTGGCCGATGCTAAATAGCCGAATTATCCCTTGCGCCGGATAAATCCAGGCGCCATAGCTGGCTCCGGTGGTTGGATTCAAACGGCCACGGAGTCCCCCCGGATAACCAGCGGTTGTGGAAAGTTGGAAGTCTGCAGCGACGGTGTAGTCCATCCATGAGGAACTGCCCGCCCAAGATTGCGTGTGGCCGCCGCCGTTGTAAGTGTAAGTGGCGTTCGCAACAGACCAACCGGAAGCCAAGCCGAGAGGTCCAACAGTCCAGTCCCCTGCACCAGTGCTGAAATTGTCGCTAAAGAGCAGAGTTCCCACTTGGGTGGCGACAGAAATAGTCGCCGGACTGTTGTTAACATCGGGAGACGAGATCGTAATTGTGTCGCTGTAGCTGCCGTTGGCAAGCGTACTCGCGTTGGGCGAGACAGTTACAGTGGAAGGAGCTGAGCCAGTCGCCGCACTCAACCCAAGCCAGTTGGATGTAACGTTGGCAGACCAACTGAGGGAGCCCGTCCCCAGATTGGACACTTGGAACGTTTGCGGCACGGGATTGAGCGTCGAAGCCCCAAAGAAGGTCAGCGCAGAAGGGGTGACTGACAAGATGGCTGTCCTGATCGCGAGTGTAACGGGGATTGTAATCGGCGAATTTGCAGCGCCCGGTGCCGAAAGTCTGATCGACCCACTGTAGACTCCTTCGGCCAGACCGGTAGTATTGGCAGATACAGTCAGCACACCCGGGGTTATTGTAGTTGAGGCGGAGATAGTAAGCCAAGGCGCTCCACTTGCGACTGAAGCGCCCCAAGTCGTCGAAGCCCCCCCAGCAGTGATATTGAGAGCTTGAGGAGTCGGAGTATTTCCAAGCATGGCGCTAAAAGCCAAACTTGCCGGGGTCGGCGTGACCAAGGTGACTTGGTTCTGGACGCCAGCCACACGAACGTTGGAGTACGAAACTGGCTGACTATCGGCATCCAAACAAACAAACCCTGTTGTGTACGCGCTGTCCGTAACATTCATCAAAGGATTGCCATCCCAGGAAACCGTAATCGAACTTCCGTAGAGGGCCACTTGCAAATCATGAGAACCAGTCGTACTGAAGGTTGCTGTGGCCTGACCAAGCAGTGTCAGAGAAGGATCGTTAACACTCCAGGCAGCGACCTTGTACAGAATGATTTGATTGGAGGCCGGATACAACCACACCACATATCCGGCGCCGGTGGAGGGATTGACGCGCGCACGAACTCCACCTGGCCAATCAGAGAGATTCGACAACTGGATATTGGTGTCGAATGTAAAGTTGGACCAAGCGCTGTTTCCAGCACAAGATTGGCTCAGGCCGCTTCCATTGTAGGAGTATACGCCGTTGGAGGCGGTCCAGCCGGCGGAGTTCCCCATGGGCGAGATAATCCAGCCTGTGCCAAGATTTCCAAAGGTCTCATTCATATCCTGTGATAAGACCTGAAGAGTAATGGGGATCGATACCGGCGAGTTTGCAATTCCAGACGCTGTAATGGTTACGTGACCGGTGTATCTTCCAGTAGCAAGCCCCGCCGCATTTACGCCGATGCTTGCGCTTGCAGGAGTCGAACCGGATGCGGGCGAGGCAGAAAGCCAAGATGAGTCCGTGGCAACGGTGTAGGAAAAGCTCCCGAGCCCGGGGTTGACAATGGCGAGCGTTTGAGCGGGCGGCGAGGCCTGGCCAGTCAGCGCGACAAAATTCAAGGTTGAAGGACTCGCGTCGATGGCGGATGGAGGGGCGATTACAATCAGAGTCACGTTGATTGCCAATGGCGAGTTGATGGCGCCCAATGAAGCCAATGTAATCGTGCCATTGAACGTTCCAGCTCCCAAAGTGGATGTACTAACGGAAACCTGAACACTTCCGGGAGTTGCGCCGCCGGAAGCAACGGCAGTCAACCACCAAGCGTTACTCGAGGCAGTCCAAGCTAGTGAGCCGCCGCCTCCCGCGGTCACTTGGACAGTTTGGGCCGTGGGGTTCGGCCCCCCATAGTTGGCCGAATAACTCAAAGAAGTTGCTGAGGGAGTCAGCGAACCGGTATTGCTGTTCTGACTGGTTACCAAGATGTCGCCGAAGGAGACGACTTGCGTGAAGCCTTCGAGTGCGATTAGACCGCTTGTGTATGCGGAATCGGTCGTGGTGATGATGTTCTTGCCGTCATACTGAACTTGAATCTGGCTGCCGTTGAACACAAGAGTGACATTGTGGAAATTGCTCGTGTCAAACAGGGCGGACCCAGACGCGATTTGAACGAGACCTTGATCGATGCTCCAACCGGAAGCTCTATAAAGAATGAATTCACTCAGAGCCGGATACAACCAAAGCATGTATCCCGCACCGGTAGCCGGATTCACTCTTCCGCGGATGCCTCCTGGATAATTACTCATGCTGGACAATTTGAACGGTACGTTGACGCTGTAGTTCGTCCAAGCAGTGTTGCCAGCGTAGATCTGGCTGTTGCCCGCACCGTCAAACTGCGCGGTATAGCGCGACGATTGATTGACAACTGACCAGTCATTTCCAAGTCCCAGCGGGGAAGCAACCCATCCCCGCAGTCCCTGTGTCGCAAAGCTGGTGGAGAGCAAGACGTTTGTGAGATTCAAACTCACAGATATGATCTGGGTGGGATTGTTGCCGGACGCGTTGATGGTCACGGTTCCGTTGTACGTTCCAACAGTAAGGCCGACAGTGTTCACAGACACATCAAGGGTATAGGGCGTAGTCCCGGAGGCGGCCGAGATACTTAGCCAAGAAGCGTTGGTCGACGCGGTCCAAGTAACCGCACCGCTCCCCTCGTCGAATAAAGAGACCGACTGACTTGGCGGGTTACTGGCCCCCACCTGGGCAAGGAAGCTCAAGTTGGATGGATTGACAAGGAGGGCCGCTGGAGCGCCCGGCATACCCATCGAGGGTATGTAAGTGACATCGACCCAGTAGTTTGTTGCATTGAAGCTCGAGGTCGGGAAGCTGCTAAGGGATCCATAGCTAAAGACCCCATTAGGTCCGGAGACGCCATTGGCAAGCAAGTGTATCGGAGGGTCATTCAATCCGGCGGTAGAGAAGAAATTTCTGTCGGCCGAATAGTGCCCGGCAGGCGCAAAGTAAGAGGCAACGTAAACCGTGTTTGCGGTGATTGCCGCAGGCGTACTGAAGTTCACCTGCTGCCAGCCGGAACTCGTTTCGTTGGTGAAAGTCGCGCTCGCGAGTAAAGTACCGGTGCTCGACCACAAGTTACCAACGTGCGTACCCATGTTGGCGGTGCTCTTATAGAACCGGATTCCAGTGATATAGCCGTTGAAATCCGAGCGGAATTTGACGCCTACTTCAACGGAGTTCGCATCTCCGCTATCAATAGTGGACGGAGTGGCTGACGATCCCCAAGCACTGCACGGGCAATCTTGAGGCACCACGGTTACGAATATGCCAGCCGAAGAAGTCTCCAAGTTGCCGCTGTCGTCGGCAGCGCGAGTCCTAATCGTCGTCGAGCCCAAAACTGTAGGTGTCCAAGCGTAGGTCCAACTCGCGCGACCACTGGCAGGATGCCACGTGGCGCCGCCATCCACGGAAACTTCAACGCCGGCAACTACTCCGCCACCGCTATCCATCCCCAGGCCTGAGATCGTAATTGCTGAGCCGGTGGTGATAGCTGCACCAGAAGTAGGTGAGGTGATCGATGAAACTGGCGGGGTCCCGTCGGTTGAAGCGGTCCCTGGAACCAGGCCTCCTTGCAATGCGGCCGGTTGAACCCCCATGTCGGCAAGGAGGTTTACCGTAGCTTGCTGCATATTAGGGTCAGGATCCTGAGGGAGGCCGAATGGATCGTCATGGTTTCTGTCGAGTCCCCATGACCACTGAACAGTGCCAGCCCCAAAAACGAGTGCGCCGCTTGGCGCGCGATACATCATAAGGTGATGGGTGGCAGTTCCGGCCCCGTAGGTGGCGCCCCAATCCAATAGATAGTCCGAGGTCAAAGGGTACGTTGAAGTGGACAGGCGGAAGGCACCGGCAGGCCGAAAGCCATTATCGCCATCTACGTCCCATTCGTAGCCAAGGGTTTGAGCGGGAAATGTATACGTGTCATTTGACGCGAGCAATGCAACCGCAGTGTTTCGCCAGAAGCGCATTTTGCCATCTGCCGCGGGAACTTTTATCGACTGCGTGCCAGGGTTGTCCGTCCCTGTGCCATTGACCGCGAACAGGGTGCCGGTGAGCGAGTTTTCAGGACGTCCGCCATCGGCAGGTGGGCTGAAGCTTGGGTCGCGCCACGTACCAGTCCAAATAGGGGGATCACTCGGATCGACCTTCGTGAAAGCAAGAGTTTCTTTATAGCAAACCAGAGTGCGGTTTGGCGTATTGCTGCCATCCATACTATTTTCCAGCCGCGTCTTCCAAAAAACCTCGTTGCCGCTGAAGAAAGCCATGTTCACGCCGGCGTCTCGAGCCGCTTCTACGTTTGCGCGATGCGGTCCCGACCAATATTCATCGTGGCCCGCAGTCATGTAAGTCTTATGATTCAAGATCAAGTTGCCGTTGCGGGCGGCGTCAATGCCAGTGAAATAGGTGACGCTGTATCCGTTTGACTCAAGCCATCGGACCATGGGGTACTCGGCACCAAAAACCCAGGTCGCGGCTTCCTGCTCGAAGCCGCGTGTAATAAATGGCCTGTTGTAGCTAACCTTGAAGGCACGGCCCGGCAGATCAAATGTGTCCAATTGTCCATACAGGCTGTGTCCACCGTAAGCGTTATAGGCCTGCCACGTTTCATCCGCTGTCTGAAAAAGCACATCGGAGTGGCTGGAATCATTCCGGACGATAAATATGATGTGATTGCTGTCACCTGTATCAGGTCGGACTATGTGGGCGAAATAGATCCCGGAAGTTGCAGCTGAAGGGACCGACCAGGAAGCCGAGATCGCCCAATTGCCGCAGTCCGTCAGACCAGTGGTGGAATCAGTTAAGCAGGCAGGCTGCGACTGAGGGAGGTTCGCAGAAGGAGTAATCGATGTGATTTTGCGCGCGCCGTTTCCGCCGTAGTAGCCCATACGATAAATATCGATCGTGTAGAGGTTCGCGGTCGTCCGTATTTTGAACGATATGGTCTGGCCTTGATTGACGCTGATATCAGTGGCAAACCCTTGAATCGTGTCATTCCCCGCTCCGCGGATATCCCATTCGCTTGATGGATTTCCCGGCTTGGAGTTTTCACACACGATGTCGTTCGCCATAGGCGGAGTGCAGCCGAAGGTTTGTGCCTTTACAACATCCGAGCAGAGACTGCAAAGTACTAAACCGAACACAATCGGCAATCCTGTGGAGAAATATCTGCTGAGTGAATCGGCGGGAAAGGACTTACAGGGATAAGTCGTTGCTTCATCCTTGCGATTCGCCATTCCTTGAAGTCTCTTCACCAGATTCATCGATTCCTCCACATCCAGGCCGTTGTCATGAGACTCAACAAGGAGCGCAAATACACTCATGCCATACTATTCCAGGGAAGAGTGGAGCATTTCGGATGCCGATCGCCTCAATCTGGGAATCTCCGGCATCCTCCGTTGTGATCGTAAGCCAATGAATCAAAGACTCTTACGTCAACTCTAGGGATGCAACAATGTTCAAGATTCGCGTACCAAGGAGCGCGAGGGAGTCTACGCCAAACAGTTTCTCGAATTGTGAAGAACATTGCCGCAATCGCATGAGCTCAATGGATATTGCGATTCGGCGAAATTCACGATTGTCAAAACTAGTTCGCATCGACCGAAATGGAGGAAAGCCTAAGAGCTCTCGGTGGAAAGTGAACTGCCCGATGGTTCTCCACCTGAGAAGGATCGAAAGATCTCGCATCCCAGAAGTTCACTGCGCAGTGAGGGGACCTTCCCTATTGCCATCCGCAGTTAGGTAGTTCGCGAAGATCCAATTTCGCGGATATTGTCGAGGATAAACTCTTGTTCCTGATCTGTCATCTGGTGAAAGAGCGGTAGAATGATGCATTCATCGGTCGCCGCGTTGGTCTCGGCTAACTCTCGGTCCCAGCGTGCGGAGCGATAGGGCGCTTCGCGGTGCGAGGCCATGATGCCCCGGCGCGTTGAAATGCCGCGATCCAAAAGTTCCTGCATGAGGTCGTCGCGAGAGACAGGTGGGTCTTTTACGAGACGCGCCATATAAGACTGAAAATTATGGCGCGAACCAGCCGGTTCGCTTGGCGGAATAAGCCAACCGATCTTCAACAGTGCTTCCGTGTAGCGAGCAGCGCAAGCCCGACGGCGTTCAATGAAGGATTCAACGCGGCCGAGTTGAACTAAGCCAATAGCAGCCTGCAGATCGGTCATGCGGAAGTTGTAACCAACCTCATCATAGCTTTCGAGAACCACGTGTTTCGCATTGTGGCGGGAAACATCGGAAACGGTCATGGCGTGTTGTCGTAAAGGGCGGAGTCGTTCCGCTACCTTTTCATCATTGGTAGTGATCATCCCACCTTCGCCGGTAGTGAGAATTTTCCGCGGATGGAAGCTGAAGCAGGCTATCCATGCGTGTGGCGCACCGATGTGCCTCCCGTTGTAGACCGAGCCGATGGCACATGCAGCATCCTCGATCACCAATAGCTTGCGGCGGGAAGCAATCTCGTTGATTTCGTTCATCGCCGCGGGGAGACCAATCTGATGTACAGCTAGGATTGCCCTGGTCCGCGGGGTTATTGCGGCTTCAATTTTGTTCGGATCGATATTGAAAGTAACGGCATCGATGTCCACGAACACTGGTTCAGCGCCCACGTAGCGGATGGAATTCGCCGTGGCGATGAAAGACAAGCTCGGACAGATGATTTCGTCACCGGGGCCGATACCCGCCCCGATGAAAGCAAGATGCAGGGCAGTGGTGCAGGAAGAAACAGCGATAGCATGTTTCGCCCCAACGTAATGGGCAAACTGCTTTTCGAATTCCGCGACTCGCGGGCCCTGGCTTAGCCAACCGCTGCGCAACGACTGAATAACTGCCTGCTCTTCTTCCTGGCCCACGTAGGGACGGGCGATCGGTATCGAGTGCTTTATGGAAGTGGTAACGCTCATCTCTTTAGTCCTCAATGTCAACCTGGCCGGTCCTAGCCCGCGCAGACGAACAAATCTAACATTCTAAACAGTAGCGGTTTCTGCTACCGCTTTGCTGGCCTGCCACCACTCCACAAGGCGCTTCAAACCTTCCTCAAGTCCCACATGAGCCTCGAATCCGATTCTTTGCTTAGCGTTGCCTGTTTCTGCGAGGCGGCGCGGGACGGCATTCACCTGTCGCGCTGGTCCGTATTCTGGTTGCATACTTGAACCCATGACTCGCAAGAGGCTGGCGGCCAGCTCGTTCAGGCTTGTTTCAACCCCGCTGGCAACATTTAAGACCTCATCGTTGACGTTGGCTTTGGCGGCAAGTATGTTTGCTCGAGCGACGTCTTCGATATAGACGAAATCCATCGTCTGAGTGCCATCGCCGAGAATGAGCGGAGGCTGGCCCGCGGCGATCCGTTCCATCCAGCGAATCAGGACTTCGGTATAAGCGCCGTAAATATCCATCCGCGGCCCGTAGACATTGAAATAGCGCAACGCTGCATAGTCCAATCCATACATTTCATGGAAGCTTCGCAAGAGCCCCTCGTTGAAAACCTTAGCCGCGCCGTAAAGCGTGCGGTTATTGTAGGGGTGATGTTTTTCGCTGGTGGGGAACTCCTCAGCCAGGCCATAAACCGAAGCCGATGAAGCAGCGACTAATTTTTTTACCTTTGCCGCCACGGCCGCTTCGAGAACATTAAAAGTGCCGTCGGCAAGCACTTCGAGGGCCAGGCGAGGCTCTTCGGCACATTGCGTTATGCGAATAGCGGCTTGGTGGAATACCAGGTCGATGCCTTGCATTGCCTCGCGCAGGAGCTTTGTGTCTCGAATATCGCCTGTGACAATTTGAACGCGTCCATTGGCCATCGCCCAGGTGAGATTCTCTCGTCGTCCGCGAACAAAATTGTCGAATACGATTATTTCTGGATTGTTCTCGCGAAGCAGCAGATCAGCGATGTGAGATCCGACTAGCCCTGCTCCACCCGTGATGAGTATGCGTTTAGCTTGAAGGTGGTCCATAATTCTTTATTCACCTATCAGTTGTGAGCTGGCCCAGAGTTGATCGTTGTAGCATGCTCGACCGGCGTGCCGGTTTAGCTCTCGCGACGTGAACGCAAGAACTTTGCCGGAACACCTGCCACGATGGCGAATTCGGGGACATCCTGAGTCACCACAGCGCCAGCCCCGACGATAGAATTCGCGCCAATATGCACGCCTGGCAAGATACTGGCGTTCATACCCACATCGGCGCCATAACCAACGAACACTGGCTTGATCACCAAACTGGTTGCGATGATCGGAGATTCGAGCGGCTCCCCAGTATGGGCCGAGCCGAGTACTTTCGCCCCGGGTCCCCAGCCGACATACTCTTCGAGCTCCAGACTCCGGGCATCGAGATAAGCCTGTGGGCCAATCCAGACATGGTTGCCGATCTTGCAGGTACCGTCGTAACGTCCCTGAATCATGGCCTGGGCGCCAATGAAAACGGCGTCGCCAAACTCCATCGTCTCCGAGTGCTTCAAAACAACCCCAGGGCCAATTTGAAGGCCATGTCCGGCCTTTTTGGACATCGCCCGAACCAGAACGCGGCGCATCAGATAGTCATACGCACTCTCGCCCTCGCGGTGCCGCGAGTAGAGGGCGTGCAACTCCTCATTCGAATGCTTCTCGCGGAGCGACGCCGCGAAATCCCATTCCCAGGCAGGATCAGGCTTCACCACTTTCCGGCCAAAGGTCGCGGGAACTTCGCGAACGGCTATGCCCGCCCGTTCGATGTGACCACCTGCTGACATTCTAGAATCTCCCGAACTGTTTTCGCGACGTGTTCGACGTGCTCAAGAGGTAGTTCCGCGTACATCGGCAACGAAACGTGATTCGATGCAACGTGCTCGCTCACGGGAAAATCGCCCTTCTTGTAGCCGAGAGCAGCATAAGCCTTCTGCAGGTGTAGCGGAACCGGATAGTGCAAACCGTTTTCTATCCCCTGCTCCGTCAAGGCCCTGCGTAGCGCCTCGCGATCTTCCACCATGATGACATAGAGGTGGTACACATGCTCCGCATAGTGCATCTGTTGTGGCACGGCTACTTTGCTGCCAGCGAACAATTCGTTGTACCGCTTTGCAAGGGCGCGCCGATTCTCATTCCAGCCGTCGAGATGTGGGAGCTTCACGGCGAGGACACCGCCCTGAATGCCTTCGAGGCGCAGGTTATAGGCGGGAAAGTCGTGTTCGTACTTCTTGACCGAGCCGTGATCTCGCAGCATGCGCACCTTTATCGCCAGTTGGGGGTCGTTCGTGGTGACCGCGCCGCCTTCACCGCAAGCGCCAAGGTTCTTGCTGGGATAAAAGCTGAAACATGCGGCATTGCCAAGCGAACCTGCGCGGCGCCCCTTGTACTTGGCGCCGTGCGCCTGGCAGGAATCCTCGATCACGGGGAGGTTATGCCTGGTAGCAATGGCATTGATGGCGTCCATATCAGCTGGCTGGCCATAGAGATGGACAGGAATGATCGCCTTTGTGAGGGGAGTGATGGCCATCTCCAACATTGCCGGGTCCATCGTGTAAGAAACGGGATCGATGTCAACAAAGACAGGACGCGCGCCAGTGGCATTGATCGCTTCGGCTGTCGCAATAAAAGTGTGGGCAACGGTAATCACTTCGTCGCCCGGCCCAACGCCGAGTCCCTGCAAAGCTAACTGTAGGGCGGCAGTACCGTTGGTCACGGCGACACAATGGGTGGCTCCGCAATAGGCGGCGAAAGCCTTTTCGAATTTTTCGACCTCAGGGCCAAGAACAAAACTGCAGTTCGCAAGTACCCGATTGAAAACGTCTTTTATTTCAGGCTCCAAGGCCTTGTGTTGCGCCGATAGATCTACGAACTTGACTTTCACGCTGCCTCCATTTTTCGCAATAGACGGGCGGGATTTCCTGCAACAATGACGTTGTCCGGTACATCTTTGGTTACAACGCTTCCCGCACCCACAATAGCGTTTTCTCCGATGGTTACACCGCACAAAATTGTGACGCTGGTGCCGATCGAGGCACCCTCTTTTACGCGCGTCCTGACTACTTTCCAGTCTTCCTCAGTCTGCAAGCTACCGTCGGGATTTGCCGAACGGGGATACTTGTCGTTGATGAACGACACGTTGTGGCCGACGAAAACGTTGTCCTCGATCTCCACACCTTCGCAAATGAACGTATGACTGGATATTTTCACATTCTTGCCGATGATGGCGTTCTTCTGAATTTCAACGAAGGTACCGATCTTCGAATTGTCACCGATCGTGCATCCGTACAGGTTGACGAAGGCAAAAATTTTGACGTCTTTTCCAAGTTTGACGTCTGCAGCGATGCGGCAGAAGTCCAAAGGTCAGCTCCCCGCGCTAGCGAGCGCTTCGACGGCACTCTCTGTGATGTTCAGATTGTCGAGCAACACCTCGTGGCCGTTGGCCTCAAGCGACTGTTGCGCAGCCTCCAGATAACGCACAACGCGGTAACCCGCGATGCCATCCGTAATTGGAACGCGGTTTTCATTGATCGAGGAAACGAATTCTTGGGCAACGCGCTGCAGCGCCTCCGTGGTGTCGATCTTGGGTATGAGCACGTCGCCCGTGCGATAGCCGACAAGAGCCTGGTAGCGCTTTTCTGCCGAGCCGTTGATAACTATGCCCTTGTCGTAGACGCGGATTTTGTCGGTCGGTTCAACGTCGTCGTATACGACCATCTTCTTCGAGCAGCCGAGTAGGGTCTGGCGGATCTTCACGGGAGCTAGCCAGTTCACATGGAAGTGCGCGATGACGTTGTTGGGAAAGCGAAGAGTCATGTAAGCAATGTTGGCGATTTCGTTGCCGGCATGGCTTGCGCCTATAGCGGAAACGGCAATGGGCTCGGCCCGGAGCAGGTAGTCCATGATCGAGAGGTCGTGAGGGGCAAGATCCCAAATCACATTGATGTCTTTCTGGAAAAGCCCGAGGTTCACACGGATGGAATCAAAATAGAGAATATCGCCGAGCTCTCCTGAGTCGATCAGTTCGCGCATCTTGCGCACAGCACTTGTGTAGATAAACGTGTGATCCACCATCAGCACGCGGTTGACGCGCTTGGCCAGCTCGACGAGTGCGAGGGCGTGTTCCGCAGAATCCGCAAGCGGCTTCTCAATCATCACATGCTTGCCGTGATCGAGGGCGGCCTTGGCAATGGGATAGTGGGTGGAAACGGGGGTGGCAATCACCACTGCGTCTACTGCGGGGTCCTTCAATAGCTCTTCAAAGCTAGTTGTGCACTTCACCCCAGGATAGCGCTTGGCTATCTTGTTGAGCCTATCTTGAGACAGATCCGAGCACGACACGACCTGGGCATCGTCCAGATCACTGAAGTTACGGATCAGGTTAGGTCCCCAGTAACCAACGCCAATCATTCCTATGCGTATCAATGTCTTGCACCTCTTGAGGGCTGAGAATATGAGGCCACTCTGTCTGTCTTCCACTCGCGCTATCAGTGATCGCAAGGCATATGCCATTCGGCTGTTTGACGGGCGCCTTTGGCTCTGGGATAAGTCATTCATTTTGCTGGTGTTACTTCTTCGATCTGGATGTGCTTGTCATAAATCGATGGTCTGAATGGCACCTTAGTCCAGTTTGGTCCAGAAAGTTACCATAAGGTGGAAGAAATTATGGTTTCGATAGGGGATGCGGAGTTGCATCCTGCAAACTGCGCCTAATCTGTTCATACTATTGAGCTTATCAATAAGGGTATGTGTGGATGACGCATGGCGTTCGTTTATCCGGACGAACGCACAGGGAAAGACTGGCACGAAGCCAGGCTTTATCGCGGTGTGCTTCGTGCATTGAACAGCCTTATTGGGCTCCGCGGCGAAGAACCACGACTTTGACGGTTTCAAATAAGATCGCCATATCCACTAGGAGGGAGAGATTCTTTAAGTAAAACAGATCCAGCTCCAGTTTTCCTTTTGTGTCCTCTAAACTTGCGCAGTATCGAAATCTTACTTGCGCCCATCCGGTCAATCCAGGTCGCACCGAGTGACGCAGATTAAAGAAGGGAATCTTTTCCGATAACGTCTCGCAAAAAACCGGCCGTTCCGGACGAGGCCCAACAAGACTCATCTCTCCGCGAAAAACATTAAAGAGCTGGGGAATCTCATCAAGGCGGGTTTTTCGAAGAATTCGGCCAACACGAGTGATGCGGTTGTCTTGCAGAGAAGCCCATTGTGGCCCGTCTTTCTCAGCATCCTGAACCATCGAGCGGAACTTTAGCAGTTGAAATTCGCGTCCCCGATAACCCACACGCGTCTGACGAAAGAAAATGGGCATTCCCGATTCGAGGTAAATGACAAGAGCGATAACCGGAAGCAACGGAGAAACCAGTAAAAGGATGATCGAAGAGACGAGAATGTCCATGGTCCGCTTAGCGGCAAGCAAGATGGAGGACTTCTTGAACCCATCCGACAGGATTAGCCAGCTCGGGGAAAGATGTTCAAGTGTAATTCTCCCAGAGAGCCGCTCAAAACAGTTGTGAACATCTTCGATGCGAATCCCGGCAAGCTTTAGATTCAACAATTCCCTCACGGGAGTGCTGCCTCTTCGCTCCTTCAAGGAGAGCACCACACGATCGATTTTTTCTCGGGCGACAATTTCTTCGACGTCGGCTGTGGCGCCGACAATCCGGGGATTGACCAAGGACTTGCCCAAATCCTGGCCCACTTCATCGAGGAATCCGACAACCTTAATGTTGTATTCCGGATGGCTAAGGATGTGGCGGACCAACGAAACGCCCCCCTCGCCTGTGCCCATTATGAGCACTCGCTCGTCTCCCCGCGCCAACAAATTTGTTGCGTTTGCCGAGAGTCGCCAACTCAACAGAAGAACAAACAGTAACGGTGCGGCAGTCAGCGCAATACCTCGCCCAAAGCTCGCCCCCAGGATGATGAAGTAGATGACCGCCAACACTAAACAAGCCGTACCAAGAGCCTGCATTGTGTGCGCGAGGAGATCGGCCCGTCGACGCACCACGCGAAAATCGTAGAGGTCGTTAAAGTAGAGTGACAGCCAGCAAACCAGAGTTACCACGCCGACCTTGGCCAAATACAGAGTATCGTGAAGATTCCCACGAGTTGTTCCAGGCAAACGTACGGCTGTCGCAGCCAGCAACGCAAGGACCGTAGCAGCAATGTCTACCCCCATTAGCAGGAGCGTTCTCGTTGGAACTTCATGGGAGCCAATTCGCGGCATGTTAGTTTTAGCCTGAGCAGAGCGCGGTGGGAGGACGTTCCTCCTGAGCCTTGCGCTCCCCACGCTTAGAGATCTTCAGTGATGCAATTGGGTAACCACATGACTGGTTCTAACATATTTGTTTTCAATTACTTCGATGGATACTTGAGTGAGTCTCCGAGTTCTCTGGGAAAACTTCTTCTCGTTCTGTTGCAGTTCGCAGCTTTCCGTACCTTGTGGGGAGCGAGGAGGAGCTCTAAGAATCAATCGGCTCACTACAACAACGGCCTCGGGTGACCGTTCCTTCCTGTCTTAGCCTTTTTTTCGCCGTAGCCATACCCGTAGGAATAAGTGCCGCCGTATGAGTCGACTTCTTCTACCGCATTCAAAACCACACCAACTATATTGCTCTTTCGCAATTCCTGCCTGGCTTTTTGAGCCATGGCCGACGGAGTCGATTTGGATCGCACAACCAACAGCACCCCATCCACAAGGCGGGCCAACACGCTGGCATCGGCAACCGGCAGGCACGGCGGCGAATCAATGATTACCCAGTCGAAGAGGGGTGCAACTCGATCAAGTAATTTTTGCAAGCGCCCGTTCGAGAGCAACTCACTCGCATTATTCCCTGCGCCGTTCCCTCCAGCGATGAAGCAGAGACTCCCCTCCTGACCATGCTGAATGATGTCTGCCTCAGTGGCTTCGTCGCGAAGATACTCAGACAGGCCAGGCGAAAGCGGTGCCCCCAACGGAAGATGCAGTCTCGCACTCCGCAGATCTCCATCAACCAAGAGAACCTTTCGATCGCGCTCGCGAGCGATTGCTTGGGCAAGATTTGTTGCAACAAAGGTCTTCCCTTCCCCCGCGACAGCACTTGTCACCAGTACCCTCTTAACGGGCGCACCATCCCGCAGTTGATACAGTCGAGTACGGAGTGTACGGAACTGCTCTGCGCCTCCATGTGGGCTATGACTATCGGAAAAGACAATCGTGTTGGGGTCGGGTTGCCATACTGGCTCTGCGCATTGCTTCAGGAGGTCGTCAAATCGCAGGTATTGTCCGGAGATTCCGGCATGAGCGGGGCGCAGTGTAGACTGATGCTGTTCCGTCACCGGAGTGGCGGGGATCTCCTTCGGCGCCGACGAGATTTGTGGGTTTTGATGGAGGTGCTGCCGTGCGACCGGCGAATCCTGTGTTTTCTCGCCATGCGCCTTTTTCAGGGCCTCGTAAATCTTACTCATGATTTCCTTTCCCGTAGGGTTGTCGCAAGCGGCTTCGGCGGGTCGTCTGGCCGCAAAATCGTGAAAAGATCACGGAGAAGTCCTTGCACTCGCTCTCCGGGTTCCTTATTGACGTCCGACCAGGCTCCTGGGGTACCGATTGGTGATACTTGGTCCAGTTGGAACTCCTTGGCAATTTCCTCAACAATATTCGCCGGCACGAGCTTGATTCCCTCGGCAAAGGAATTGATCAAGGCATGTTCACACAGGAGATTGACGACACGCGGGATCCCTTTAGCATAGTGATTAACCGAATCCATAGCCTCCTTGGAAAAGATGGGCTGGCCGTTTCCGCCGGCGATCCGCAAGCGCTCTGCGATATAGCCATACGTTTCTTCCTTGCTCAGGGGGACCGTCCGGCTGCGGAAAACAATTCTCTGCCGCAATTGCCGCAATTGGGGCTGCATCAGTTTTTCTTCTAGTTCGGGTTGCCCGGAAAGCACTATTTGCAGCAGTTTTTCGCTGGAAGTTTCCAAATTTGTCAGAAGACGAATTTCTTCCAATAAATCGTCAGAAAGATTTTGCGCCTCATCCACGATGAGCACGGTGGTCTTCCCAGCCCGGTAACGCTGCAACAGCCACTGGTTGAGCTTCAAGAGAACCTGGCTTTTTATGCGTGTTTCGCAGGGAATTCCCAACTCGGCCATCACGAAATCAAATAGCTCGCTAACGTTCTGCAATTGGGAGTTGAAAATGAAAGCAGTTGCTACATCCCCCTCCCGGAGCCAATCCAGAAGCCGATTGAGGAGTGTCGTTTTCCCAGTCCCGACTTCACCGGTGAGCAAAAGGAAACCCTTGCGGCTCTCGATGCCGTAGGTCAAAGCCGACAGAGCTTCCTGTGTGCACTTCGTCAGATACAGGTATCGCGGATCCGGACTAAAGTTAAAGGGCAGGTCTTTCAACCCGAAAAAGTTTTTGTACATTCTCAGTTAGACCCCGACATTCAAATTGATCGGCTCATCCGTCGGCTCCGCGGTCATCTTTGGGGAGCTGTTGTTGCCATTTGCTCTCGACGGTTTCATACCTGGAATCACCGCTAAAGTCGGCAGTTTCAGTAGGAGCTCTACGTCTTTCTCGGTCCTGAGAGTGGTATCCTGAGCCTCCAGGAGGAACGCGATCGCCAAGCCAAATCCTAGTCCCCCGGCGAGACCACCAAAGGCGAACAGGCGCCGGTTTGGAAACGTCGGCTGCTGAGGCAAGCTAGGCGGATCCAGCACTCGAAATTGCTCTCCCTGTTGACGCCGGAGCAGATCGCGAGACATCTCGGAATCGCTCTGTTTTTTCAGCAAATCGTTGTAGATGTTTAGAGCTGTTTGCGCATCGCGGGTGATAGCCTTGTACTGCTGTGCCACAGCGGGTGTCAGCTCTAATTTTGCCTGGACCCGGCTAATCTGTTGCTGCAACCGCAATTGTTCCGCCATTCTTTCGCGGATATTCACCTCGATTTGGTGAAGCTGAGCACGTAGCTGCTGCGCCTGAGGTGTATCGACGGACAAACCCGGCTTATCCGTCTCGCTTTCGGAGTGTCCGTTAGCAGCTTGCTCGTCCATCCTTTGCTGCAAGCGCGTCATTTCATTTTTGACTTTTATAACGTCAGGATGCTCGTCTGTATAGCGAGTCCGCAAAGAGGCAAGCTCGTCTTGAAGCGCAGCGAGCTGTCGCGAAAGAGCATCCGGGTTGGCAGCCGTTTGCGATATTTTGGCGGTGGCTACTTGTTGGCTCAGAGCCGATTCCAAGAACAATTTGTCTTGTTGGGCCCGATTCAGCGATTGCGTCACCGAATCCAATTGAGAAGCCAATCCAGTGAGCAGGCTGAAATTAGTCTGGGCTTCCTCGGGAAGGGCCCCCATGTATCGCCTTTGGAAGTCCGCGAGCTTGGCATCCTGATCATCCAACTTGGCTTTTGCCTCTTGTAGTTGTCTGTTAATGAAATCTGTGGTGTCCTCGGCCTTGCGCTCGCTGATAATTACATTCTGCTGCAAAAACATTGTGGTGATCTCAGTACAAATCCGCTGTGCCAGCTGAGGCTCGCTCGCCATCACATTGATAGTAAATCCAGGCAAGCCATTTGCATTGGTGCGGTCCATCGGTCTGACCGCACTTACGTCGATTGAGCTTCGGAGGCGCCCAACCAATTCCTCCATTGGATGCTTGCCGAGATCTTCTTGGTGGAGATTGAATTTCTCAATGATCTGCTGAAGTCTCGTCCGACTAAGAATTTCCTCTCGCATCGTAGCGAGGCGCTGGTTTGTGTCGCCGCCAATTGGCCGAACGAGTTCTGATGACACTGCGGGCGCCTCTACCAAAACCACGGTCTCCGACTTATAGCGCGCCGGCAGAAAGAGCGAGACTACGTAGGCGCCAACCGAACACAGTATCGCCGGGATGATTAAGACCCACTTGCGCCGCCGCAAGATGGTCTTGTAATCTTCAACCGTCAGTTCATGCTGACCAATCATTCCAAACCTGACCCTTTCTCAACTTTCCAGAGTCTCCGAACCTTCTATTCGAGCACGATCGGACGGAGTCCCCAGTTGTAACCGATGGATACCGAACTGCTAAGAGTGCTGACTGTGCAAGCAGGCAACGTGCAGACCGACGCCAAGCTTGACTGTCCGGATGCGCTATAAGCGATAAAAAAGCTCCCGTAGCGCACAAAGTGGCGGTTCACTCGGGCCGTTACAAACCACGCTTGGGGCGAGATCATATTCGCGTTTGGTGTAGTCTGCTGAATTGGCTGGTTTCTTGAGTAACCAGCTGTAAATGCCCCATCCCAGTCGCGATTGAAAGTGCGACTAACAGATCCAGAGAGTAAGTCTGTCGTCGCTCCCAGGAATACGCCGCTCCCACCGGTGAGAGAATGATTAAAGGTAAGTCCGGCCGCCAAGTGACGATACTGATAGTTGAGTGAACTCGACGCAGTCCAAGTCACGAGCGTCGACGGACCGGCTAGCGGCGCGTGGTATACCCGCGTATCGGGGCCGGCCCCAACTTGAAAGCTCAGGCGTCCTGTAACCCGCCTGGCAAATGACATTTGCACATTGTGATCCTGAATGCCTTGAAAGGCTTGAGACGGATTGGCATACCAGAAGTCGTTAAATCGATAAAACACGGCAATCGAATTCTTGCGATCCAATAGGTAGTTGTATCCGCCTTGAAATGTGGCGTAACTGCTATTTTGGAAGCCGGCGTTGACAAAATCCAAGAGTCCAAATGAGCCGACGAAGGTGAGAGAAGCCCGGTGGTTGAGCGCGTAACTTACCTCGCCAATTGCCGCGTTGCTGATCTGGGGAGAACCTGTGATCAGAATGGACTGGCCTGGAAGAAAGTCGTTGCGAAAACCGGCGTTCGATCCGACGCCGTTGCCCAGGCCCACTCCTAAGCTGTTTAACCCCCCCAAACCTCCGAAGCCGAATGGCGACTGCGATGTATAGCTCAACTGATCGCCAAACATCGTGGACCAACGGCCCCAATTGATCATGTCAGAGAAATGAAGGTTCTGAATGCCGGAGTTCCCTTGGTTGGAATCAGTTGAAAATGATCCGCCCGTTAAGTAGTCCAGCGACAGACTTGATCGCCCCGAAGTCCGGCTTAGGGCCAACCGTCCCGTCAAATAAGTGGACTCAATTACTGCCGGGCTGCCGGATTGGCTGGAATTGTAGGGGTTGGTCTGTGCCTGTGAAGAGATTCCAAAACTCGGCAATAGAAAGCTATGTACGGAAGGTGGCAATCCGAGCGTTAGATTCTGAGCCCCCGCGAGCGGAGTTGTATCCGCTACCACCTCTTGCTCTTCAATCACAGGAAAGCCAGTTGCTGCTTCTTTCGCGGCAGGGGCAGTGGCAAGCGATGCCGAATTAGTGGGAAGTGGTTGTTGAGCCCCAGCGCTCGGATTCTGCGCGTTACTGAGAGGAACCCAGAGAACTAGGCTGCTCAAGACGATCCCGGATAGGCAGATTTTACGTGACATGACTCCTCCTACGGAACCACAATCGTATCGCCAGCCTTCAACAGGAGGTTCTGCTCCATCCGCTGGCCACTCAGGACTTCCTTGAAATTGAACGGGCGCCGAACTTCTTGGCCGTTTTCCAGGCGTAGAATGTATATCTTTGTTTGCTTGGCAAACGGTGAGCATCCTCCTGCACTGGAAAGTGCCTCCAGAACGGTCATATTGGGCACCAGTGGGAACGCTCCGGCGCGGTTCACTTCCCCGACGATATAGATTCTCTGGCTGTTGACCCTGCTGACGATTATCGTCACCTGTGGCTCGGCAATGAACTTTTTCAGCCGAGTTGTAATCTCCGAGCCGAGCTGCATGGGAGTCAAACCAGAAGCTTGTACGTCGTTGAGCAACGGCAGTGATATCTTGCCATCCGGACGAACTGGCACGGAACGCGATAGATCGGCCTCTCTCCAAACATTCACAATCAGTTCATCTTCTGGACCGATGATATAGTTAGGATCTTCGGTGGCCGGTTTCGCGTTGGGCCCATCCACTCCGCCATTACCCGCTTTGTCCTTGTCGGACACCAACTTATTGTCAATAGGCGGTTTGCTGGACTTGTTTTGCGCGGAGAATATCGCCGCGGGAAACGCCAGTAGAATCATGAGTCCCAGGATCTTCGAATTTCTCATAACCTATCTCCAATGCTTTTAGACTTCTTCCGACTCGGGCACCCGGATCTGCTTCAATTTATAGAGGAACGACTTGTAGCTAATCTGCAGCGCCTCGGCGGCCCTCTTCCGGTTCCAGTGCGTGCGCGTGAGCGTTTGCAGAATCAGTTCGCGTTCGGCATGTTGAGAAGCGGCTCTCGCAGCGGCTTTGAGCGAGCATGTAGTCAACGTGGTTCCGATCGGGGCTAGAGGCGTGGGTCGGGCACTTAAATCAGACACCGCCAGTTCCTCGTTCTCAAGGGCCACAATTTTCTTGATTACATTTTCTAATTCACGAATGTTTCCGGGCCATGAATAATGAACCAGCAAACCAAGTGTGCGTTCGCTCAGACTGACTTTCTCCCTGTGGAATAACTGCGAATACTTGTTCAGGAAAAACTGAGCCAGCAGTGGGATATCCTCTTTCCTCTTGCGAAGCGGAGGAAGCCTCAGGCAAACACCATTGAGTCTGTAGAAGAGTTCGCTCCGGAATCGGCCACTGTGAACCTCAGATTCGAGATCACGCGCAGTACAAGATACAATGCGACTGGCTAAGGGTTGGTTCGTTTTCAGCCCATTCCCTTCTGGGAGCAGATGTAGGAAGCGCCTTTGACAATTTGAATCTAATTCGCTGACCTCGTCGAAGAACAGCGTGCCCGCGCTGTTGCCGTTTTTCGCATCCAGCCCATTCTCAAAGTCGCGTAATTGGGCCTGGAACGACTCTGTGCCAAAAGCTGTACAACTCAATTTCACGAACGGCAACTGTCGATGTCTCGAGAGTTCGTGGATCTGGAGGGCGACCATCTCTTTTCCCGTGCCACTTTCCCCCACAACCAGAATCGGAAGGTCGGTCGGAGCGATCTCAGAAACCAGCTTTTGCACCGTCTGCATTTCCACGGTGATCGTGGAGAGGCAAAACTGGTTCCCAAATGTGCGCAGCTCGCGCACCTGGCTGTTGCCAGATGTTCGGACTCGCTCCGCGACTAAGGCCTTCTTCGAATTGTCAATTGCGTTCGTCAAGTTATTACCTAAGATTCTCTCGGCTTCAAGAAGCACGGTGGGTTCCACCCTTCCAGGAGACGTGCCCTTAACCTCCAAGTCTGCTTAAAGTCTGTAATTAGAGCAGATTACATGTTGAATGCCGAGCCCAAGAAAGTACTTCAGGCTCCAAAATGTCTAATTAACTTCCACAAAGTTCCCTTCAGCTTACCGGTGTGATTCGGATGATCGGGGAACAGTCAGATAGCGCTCGTAAGGAAAAGTCCCACGGGGCGAAACAACTACCGTAGAATCAAGGTAATAAGTGCCCGGCCTGCAGCTCCTGCTCCTTGTCTCTGTTCAACCTTTCCGTTGATTCGTAAGTTGCCAGTAACCTAGGGCTATGTCTGATACAAACAAAAGCTTTGTTTTCAATACTTTGTGAGTCCTACTAAGTTCTTGACAGGCTTTGCTTAACCTGGTACTCCAATTGCCTTATATCTCCGAGATAACTTCTAGAATGAAAGCCCCGTCGAAATTCGCTTTCGGAACCTTCCTTATTGTCGGTCTCACTTGGACTATCGGATGTGTCCGCGACCCCACCGTGAAGAAGCAGCGGTACTTTGAGAGCGGCAAACAATACCTCCAACAAGGTAAGTATCCAGAGGCCGCTATACAGTTTCAAAACGCAATCCAAATCGACAAAGACTTTGCCGAGGGCCACTCTCAATTGGCCCAGTGTTTCCTCCATCAGGGCCTCTGGAATGACGCTCACAGGGAATTAACCCTCACGATAACCTTAGAGCCCAGGAATTGGCAGGCGCAACTGGACCTGGCCAATCTTTTTTTCGGTGCAAGGCAGTTCCAAGAAGCCAGAACTCGTGCTGAGTCCGTCCTGAAGGAAGATCCCAGCCAGATCTCCGCTCAACTGCTCTTGGCCAGTAGTGACGCGGAATTGGGAAACCTACAGGCGGCGCTGCAGGAGGCTCAGCAGGCTGTCCAAATGGCTCCAGACAAACCCGCACCGTACCTATCATTGGGCTTCCTCCAAGAAAAAAACCACCAACCTTTGGAATCCGAACACAGCTTTCAAAGGGCCATCTCGCTAGATCCGAGATTCCTACCTTCTCGACTCGGTTTTGGTAGTTTTTACCTGCGCCAACAGAGATGGACCGAGGCCGAAGCACAATACCGCGCCGCTGTAGAACTCGCCCCCAACGACTCGCTTCCCCGTGCAGCCTTTGCGTCGTTTTACTTTGCATGGGGAAAAAAGGACCAAGCAGAGCGGATTTTGCAAGACGCAAAGAAGGTCAAGCCCCGCGATCCAAGTTGGTACCGGATGTTGGGTGACTTTTATTTGGTGAATCATGACACAGAGAAAGCTCTCGCCGAATTTGGTCTCCTGCGTCAGGAGCATCCTGATGACCTCAAGGTAAAGAAGCTCTATATTGGAATCCTGATTCAGAGCAGGCAGATCGTTCAAGCTATGAGCCTGAACGAAGAAATTTTGAAGCAAAATCCCAAGGATGCTGAAGCTCTCACCCTCAAAGGCCAAGCGCTGAATCTCGACCAAAAATTCATAGAGAGCACCCCCATTTTGGAATCCGCGGTCAGAAGCAATCCAGACGCGCCGTTTGCGCACTTTCAACTGGGTGTGGCGTACTCCAGGTCTGGGAATACCCAAGGTTCCGAAAAAGAGTGGCGTGAAGCCGTTAGACTGAAGCCCTCGTTGCTCGAAGCGCAACAGGAATTGGCCAATCTGGCCCTCCGAACAGGCGATTGGGAAATGCTCGAACAGAGCGCCTCCGCCTGGCTCGCCTATGCTCCCACCGCTCCACAAGGTTATGTTCTGCGCGGCACAGGTCGGCTCAAAAGAGGCGATCTCTCGGGCGCGGAAACGGACTTTCGACAGGCGATCGCGCTCGAGCCCAGGACCGTGATTGCCTATACACGACTAGGCGACGTAAGGTTCTTGCAGAAGCGGTTCACCCAAGCAGAACAGTTTTACGAGCAGGCCTTGGAATACGATCCCCGAGCAATCGAGGCACTACAGGAACTGGCCAATCTGTTCCTGTTTCAAAAACAGCCAGAAAAAGCTCTGAAACGTGTGCAAGTGCAGGTGGCGAAAGTTCCGGATGACAGCGCCTATCATCTTCTGCTCGGACAAGTATTACTCACCGGCCACAAGGCCTCCCAGTCGGAGCCAGAGTTTGAAAAGGCTGCGGAGCTCGACAATTCCAATTTACTAGCCTTCTTTCTCTTGGCCCAATCACAACAAGAAGCCCATCAGGCGGACGCCGCCGCGTCGACCTACGAACGTTTGCTGCGGGAAAACCCCAAGAATTTGCAGGCTTGCGTCGCGTTTGGCCTTCTCGAAGAACACCGCGGAAATTGGCAGCACGCCGAGGAGCTTTACCGCCGGGCTCTTGACCTACAAGCTACTCAGCCCGTTGCCGCGAATAACCTCGGTTATCTACTGCTCGAGCATGGTGGCGATGCCAACTATGCGCTGGCCTTGGCCCAGATTGCGCGCCGCGGAATGCCGTCCTCTGCGACCACCGCCGACACCCTCGCCTGGGCGTACTACAAAAACGGCATATACAGTTCCGCGATCGATCTCCTTACCGAAGCCACCAAGAGTGCTCCTCAGAATTCGACGTACCATTACCATCTGGGTCTCGCCTATCAAAAATCTAACCAAGTGGAACTCGCTAAGGCAAATTTTCGGCGTGCCCTTGAACTGGACCCCAAGTCGCCGCGTGCGAATGAAATCCGACAAGCGCTGCTCGAATGGACCTCAAACTAAGAACCGCAGCGGATTTCAGCCAGACGGGAGCCGTTCAATCCCAGTCCTGGTGGGAAGAAAACAATTTGCAGTCGGGGCTCCTTCCATGTCCTCGAGTGTCTATGCGTGACGTCACAACATCCGGGCACGGCAGGAAACTTACCCTCTCCAACTGTGGAATGTATGATGAAGCGCTTATTCAAGACCCGTTAGGCTTGATCCAGTAGCGTCCATAGAAGAAACCTAGGAAGGACCAAAGGTTAAGCTCCTCTTGAAAGGCTGTGGACGGCCGGCGTACCGCATTGACAGGTGCACGCGCAATGCGTCCGAAACGGTACCGTGGCATCCCAAAAATGCGAGGAACTCTCTCTGCGTTTTGTAGGTCCAGGATACCCTCTGAAACGCCAGCCCAAAACTTCCAATGCCGCAAGTAAGATTTTGACAGGCGAGTTTTGGGGATCCAGTGTTGAACAATCAAGTCTGGAAAGTACATCCCCCGCGCACCGACTCTCAGGAGGCGCTCATACATCTCGTCGTCTTCACCAATCATTAAACGATTGCCTGTGCGGCCGATCGAAGTATTATATGGACCAACCCGCTCAAGCAATTCGCGTTTTATAACTACGTTTCCCCCGAGGAGCAATCCTCGGAAGTCTGGTCCGTATTGCCTGGGCTGGTCGCCGAAATCCATCCAGCCGACTGCGCCTCTCAGATTACTGGATAGCCACTTCGGGGGCGGCACCTCGAACTTCGGGTGGTATGGGCCACCGATGAAATCCAGTCCTGGCTCTCGAAAGCAGTCCGCAATCTTTTGATACCATGTATCGGAAATCACTTCATCATCATCGATCATCGCCACCAGCCCTCCTTGACCGGCTGCGATTCCCGCATTTAGGGCAGAGGATCGGCCCGCTCGCTTCTCAAAAACATATTGAACGGGGAACCGTTTGGCCACCTCCGCCGTATTGTCACTGCTGTTGTTGTCTACGACTGTAATCTGCACCTGTAAATCGGAGGGTGGGGCAACACTCAGCAGGCTTCTCAGCGTGACCGATAAGAGGTTAGCTCTGTTATAAGTCGGGATGACTACATCTAGCTTCATGACAGCACGCTTCTCATGGAATAATTGGAACTCACAACGGTTAGCCAGCACCCTTTGGACCTTCGAAATGATTGCACGTTCACGAGCATTTATTCCTTTCAGTAGCCAATCCAGGTCGCATTCTCCGTTTCAATGTAACGACCAACGATAAGTAGCGCTTGGGTTGCCAGAACGGAGAAGGCCATTGCAACAGTGATCGAACTAAGAATCTCATCTCGATGTCCCGTTCAATTGATGCTCGGGCGGTCATTGCTGCCGAGTAGGCTTGGTAGCTCATGATCCTCCGGCGCCACAACCAGCGCCGCAGTCCACTTAAATCCGCTAGCAGCGTCGTGTCAAGCATCTTTGAGAAGTCTTGGAACATGTGTGAAGCGTCGCTGCTCAGACTAGCTGGTCGCCTGCTGTAGCAGGTGAGCGGCTCCGCAATGCCGATGAAGCGTCCGCGTCGGATAAGCTTGAACCACGCGCCCCAGTCCTCGCAGCCTTTCTGATTTTCGTCGAATCCCCCGAGGCTGAGCAGTGCCTCGCGCTGCACCATTACACATGAAGGCGTTAGCATGTTGCGCCACCGGAACTGCGGCCAAAGCGCGATGGGAGGCGTGAAGGCCTCTCCAAGTGCCTCCCCTTGCCCGCCGAAGATCTGCATTCCCGTGTAGACCACCAACGCTTCGGGGTCTTCCAGGGCGCGCTTCTTCTGAACATGCAGTTTCTCTGGTCGCCACCAGTCGTCAGCATCAAGGAAGGCGATCCATTCACCCTTCGCCACGCGCAATCCCGCGTTCCGCGCCTTCGCCGGCCCTCCATTCTGCTGGCGGACGTACTGAATGTGATTGCCAAAGGAAGCCGCTACCGCGGCAGTCTGATCGGATGAGCCGTCGTCGATGACGATTACCTCAAAGGGTGGCTCAGTTTGCTCCAGCACGCTGCGGATTGACCTCTGCAAAAACCTTTCCGCGTTATATGCGGGTATAACGACGCTGATATTCACTTAGGCTCCGGGCGGCGACGAATCTATCGGTGTGGGCCGGCCCATTTCTTCGGTCAACGCGCTTGAATCCAAAATAAGCTTTGCGATTCGCCGAGCAGCTCTCCGGAACTCTTTTCCCAATAACCTTTGTTTCGGACATATCGGTTTGGAGTTACTCCTATTTCAAAGCCGGCTGGGCCGCATTTTCCGAATCGGCCACGGGGCGGGGAGGAGTAGTCTGGTTGCCACTCTGCCTCTGCGCGCCCTTAAGCTCGCGCCGAATACCCTCCAGGACACCCACCCTTGGCTGCCATCCTAGAAGACCGGCGTGAACGTTCTGGAAGCGCCGTTTTGCCAAGGCCGATTTCATTCTATAAATACTCATCGGAGACTGACGCTTTAGCAATCGGAAAAAGATTTGCGAGAACGCCCCCAGGGCAAAAACCAACCAGCGTGGAATACGCAATGTGCGAACTCGTTCACCCTCGCAAAGGTGCAGCACTTCATCCTGACTGAGTTGCATCGGGTCTGTAATTTGGATAATTTGCCCGTCCCGCGCTTCACAGCGCACGGCTGCAAGAACCGCGTCCACTACGTCATCGAGGTAGATGAACGGGATCCTTACGCCTCCGTCTCCGAGGAGGACCCAGCGTTTTTTCACCTTCCACCCGATGGCCGCCGATAGAACTGGTTGGCGATCGCCGAAAATCTTGCCGGGCCGCAGAATGACTGCGGGTATTCTGTACTTGACCACATAAGCACTCACGAGCCGTTCCGCTGCGAGCTTCGCTTGTGTGTAGTAGCCCCGTTCCTCGGCGCGTGGCTCCAGCGGTCTAGTTTCATCAAGCACAGCGTCCGGGGGACCTCCAGCCCAGTCGAGAACTGACATGGAGCTCAAATAAACGAGTTTTTGTATACCGAATTTGCGGCATCCTTCCAACACGTTCTTCGTGCCGGTAATCGTCGCACACTGATGCTCAGGCCATGGGCCACTCATGGCCGCGCCCGCATGAATGACCGTGGTTGTCCCGCAGATCGCACGGTCGACAGCGTCGGGATCACCGAGATTGCCTACGATGACTTCTACATTGGGCGGCACCTGCGCCGGTGGCCTTCGCACCAGCAACCGAATCCCTTGCCCGGTATCTTGGAGCGCCCTGGCGACGGCACCTCCAAGGTTCCCGCCACCGCCCGTGATTAGAATTAACCCATGCTTCTTAACCTCGGTGGGGATCGAAACGTTCAGACTTCGAAGCCTGTCTTTATGCTCAGACTCCGCCGACCTACTAATTTTTTCGGTCCAGTAGACGGTGGATCGAGCGTCTTCTGGTAAGACCGGAGTGGAATTGCTACAGGCGAGCGATTCGTAGAAGACGCGGATCAGATTCTGGAGACCATGATAGGGCAACGCCCTACCCGTCAAGAAGCGTAGCGCGTTTTTGGGAACATCGAAAAGCATCGACGCCGAATCGGAGAGTGCATTGGCAACGCGTTCGATCGACTTGGGTAGGGGTAAGGAGGATCGAACCCCTTGCGACATCAGAAAGAGGTCTACGCGCAACACTCCTTTCGTGCCCTGGATGATGATCTGGTTTTGCAGGGGTCTTACATTCCAGGAAAGCTGGAATTGTCCGAGTCCCTCCCGGCATCGTACCAATGCGCGCCATTCATCAAATGCCAGGTTCGGGTCTCCTCCAAGTGATGCCCAATTGGCAGTGATGTCCTCAATCGGTCCAAGAAAAGCTTCAATTAGATAGAGGGCGTGGACTCCCAAATCTCGGAAAGGGTAGCTGGCGTTTCGATATTGTGGGGGCAGAGGGCCTCCCGCATATGGCGGATAGGCCGAACTTCGCAGGATGTCAACCGCAACGACCCGGCCGATTTTCCCGCCCCGCACGGTCTCGAGTGCGCGGTGCACTTGCGGATCGAAAAGAAGCGAGTGACCCACGCAAACCTTATTGCCACTTTGCTTCGCTGCTTCGACAATAGCGTCGCACTCGCCTGTGTCGAGTGCCAAAGGCTTCTCGACAAAAACGTGACAACCGAGGCGAAGCGCCTCTATCGCGATCGATGCATGGGTGTGAGGCGGAGTCAGAACATGTACGACATCCGCGCCCGCCTCGCGTAACGAGCTCAGCGACGGATAGGCTCTGGTCTTTGCAGAAGCCGCCCACCTACGGCATCTCTCTTCGTCGACGTCATACACGCCCATAAGCTCGACGTTTTTCAGCCGGCGCAGAGCGGCGAGGTGATATTCGGAAATATGCCCAGTTCCTACGAACGCTGCCCGCAACTTCATCTGCTGATTCCTTTGCTCTTGAGCAGACGACCTACGTGCGTCGTCACTCGGGCGGTTGCCCGCTCCCATGTTTCTCCTCGCATCGCTTCGCTCCGTTCGCGGCGGGACTCCGCGGAGTCAACGCGAACCGCGCATTCCACCGCTCGCTCAAATTCCTCGCGGGTATGAGCGATCGCGCAATAACGGCGGTAATCCTCAACCTCGGGTAGCGGCGTCGAGACTACCGGCAATCCAGCGGAAAGGTACTCGCGCAGCTTCAACGGATTCACATGCAACGTGCGATCATCCACCTGATAGGGGATGATGCCGACGGAAAAAGCCTTGCAATAGTTTGGCAGAACAGCTTGCGGCTTGCGTCCCAGAAGGTGCACATTGCCGAGGCCGCTGAGACTCGACACATCGGTGAGCACCGGCCCTATCAAAACGATAGACCACTCGGGATGCCGCTCAGCGAGATACCTGATAAGACGAAAATCGACCCAGTCTTGCAGCGTTCCGTAAAAACCGAGCAGCGGTCGAGTCAAGGAGGCTACATCGGTGGGAATTTGTGTCGTTCCGTTCAGTGCGGCCGAAAACAGAGCATGGTCGACTCCGTGGCGCGACAAGTGCGTTTCTGAGTTCAGCGGTCGCCGATCGGCCACGAGGCTCTGGGCGCTTGCGAAGACAAGATCGGCGCTGGCCACCAGTCGCCGCTCCGCTTCCACCGTCCGTTCGCTGTCCAAATAATTAAACTTCGCCCATTCGTCAACGCAGTAATAGACCACCAATGCCTCACCCAGCTTGCCTACGTAATCGGCCGCATTAGGAAGAAAGCTCCAGAGCTGAAATGCTTTCATTCCCAATCTATGACTCAGCCATCTGATTATGAGTCGCAAAATACGTTCATTTATCATCTTTGCGAATTTGTTGTGCGGTAGTGGCAACACGAGTGGCGTGTAAACCCACATCTTTTCCCCGACCCTTTTTGGGCCGGCTGCAAAGCTCCAGAGTTTGCGAATGATTTTCTTCACGTCCCGGCTGCTGGAAAGTCGCGGTGTCCTCGTGGCAATCGAATTCAGCCAAAGCACTCGGTGGGTCTTCGCTAACTCAATCATGACATGGTTGTTGCTGGTTGGGCATTCCTCCCAGTCCTTCGCAAAGCACACGATGTTGTCGTAGGCCAAAGAGTTTGCTTTCGTGGCCGGCAAAACAAGATCTGCAATTGTTTCGGGGAACAGTCCTCGGCTGCGTGCCACTTCGATGATTCGCGGCAGAGCCTGCGCAGTGTATGGATTTGTGTCGTGCATCAGCACAACGTCACCGCTGTCGAACGGCTTCGAGCTGGCCCACTGGCTGAGTTGCTCAGCAGAATCCGCCAGATAGTCTTTCGAATCGCGATTCCAAAGGACGACTCCGCACCCTAGCCGCCATAGCGCCCACAGCTTCGCGAGTGTAAGTTTGCCGTGCGGGGGACGGAAGTAGCGTGTCGACCGAGCCTCTCCAGCCGACAAGATCGCATCATCTGTCTTCCTCACCTCGTCGATGAGTTCGCGAGCTGACGTTGTGGCCGGCTCGGAGTGACTGAAAGAGTGATGACCGAGACAGTGCCCTTCATCACGGATTCGCCTAACTAAATCCGGATACGAGAGGCAGTTCTTTCCTGTGACAAAGAAGGTCGCTTTCGCGCCGTATAACTTAAGCGTGTCCAGGACGATTGGCGTATGCATGGGATGCGGGCCGTCATCGAAGGTGAAATACACTGCGCCCGAGCGACGCGAACCTCGAACGATCCATAGAGTGCGGGGGAGTAGCGCGCTCAGCGCACGTCGGACAAGCTGTCGTGGCCGCCACGCGTTTGCCCGCTCAAGGAGCGCAGGACTCTTATGCATTTGGGTATTTTTCTCTGGCCGCCAACTTGCGTTGCCGCTGCTATCCGCGAGATCGACTTCCACCCTTCCCGCTCTTCGCTCCATAGAGTTATATGTCAGTCCTTCCAAATTGATGTTGAACCGCGGCCGTTTCCGCAGATTGTTTATCACGTCTTGATGTCGAATCCGCCGCAATTGCCGCCGCCACCGGGTCCCGCCCACCGCACAACGCTGAAACCGCACGGAACATTTGCCAGGCGGAAACAAAAAATGTTTCGGCCTGAACTTGAGCCGCCTCATCGGCAACCCAGTTGTATACGTTTACTAAATCCTGATTCAACAACCCTTCGGAGTTCGCTTCCTGCGTTCCGTGAGAGTACAGTTTTATAAAAAGATCGGCTCCCAGTCGTGGGGCCAAATCGAACCATCGACGGACGCGATCCGGGGATGGCCGATCATAGGCAGCCAGCTCACCGGTCTCCATGCGAGGGACGAGTCGTCCCTTCCAGCGCAGCCCAAATGGTCCTGGAATCATCAGCAGTTGCGGCATCGTGCCGCCGCCGACGGAAGCAGCAAGCCCCTCGTTATAGGATTTCGGCTTGTGGAGATCGTCGCGGCACCAGTAAATCTTGTTCAACGTTCTTGCTTGGGTCGGCGAGTTGCCGGAAGGCATCGTAAAATCTGCATAGCATCCCAGATCGCGAAGAATTGCAATCTCGTCATTGAGACCGCACCAGCGGCCGTCGGGGCGAGAATTATTCAGCGCCCAGTTGCCGTGAATGAACCCAAAGGCGATTCGACCTCCAACGGTGCGCAACAGCCCGTGCTCCTCCACCAACCTGCGACAAAACGTCCCCATGCGGCGGATGAACTCCTCACGTCCGCCTCCGTCGTGATGAATATGAACCTCGACATCGGCCATTCCTTCCCGCGTCATCTCCGCCAAAGCTGAAATGAACTCGGGATGGTACTCTTCTTCCGGATAGAAGAATGAATACTTCGGGGTTTTGCCCGCCGAATCCTTCAGCTGTGTGGCGATCCGCGGCCACTTTTCCCGCCAACGCCTGACGCGAGAGCTAGCGGTCGCGAAGTCCGCACGCCGCCAAAACGGCTCCCAATGATCTGTGATCGCAAGCCACACTCGACGCACAGGCGGGCGACCACCGACAACCCGACGTATGCGATCCGCGCAATAGGGACCCAGCCAGATCTCCGCATGACGTGGCAGATTCATCAGAAGGCACTGACAGACTTGGGGGCTGCCAGCACCTGCGGTTTGGTTGAGATCACTGACGCGCAGATCTCGAATGTCTCTGCCGCAACTTGTTCCCAACTGCGCCGTCTGCGCTGCGAAATCCTCTCGCTATCCCAGCTGCGATCCAATGCAGCAGATAGAGCTCGACCCAGCGCGTCCGCGTCGTGTGGCGGAACCAAGATACCGCACTCGCTGTCCACGAGATCGGGGATGCCTCCGACAGTCGTCCCCACGACGGGTCTGCCGCAACTGAGAGCTTCAAGAACAACGTTAGGGCACCCTTCGCGGTAACTTGGGAGCACGGCCAAGTCGGAGGCTGCCATCCAGCGCGCTACCCCCGCCGAAGCGCATGGAGCTACCCAGCTAACAGAGTCATGAATCTTGAGCCGCTTTGCGATTCCTTCCAGTTCAGGCCGCGCCGGACCTTCGCCGACCAAAGCAATCCGAAAACGCGGGCGCGCCGAGGCGATACTTGCAGCGGCCTGGAGCAGTTCGCGCAAACCTTTGGCAGGATCGAGCCGCCCCACGTACACGATCAGCGGCTCGTTCCCGATCAGGCCCAGCTCTTGGCGCGCCTGTTCGCGATCTTGTACGCGAAACACTGACGTATCGCAGCCGTTGGGCACTGTGTATACGCGTTCGGCGTCAGCTCCCATTGCAATGACCTTCCGGCGGAGATCTTCGCTCACGGTCAAGCAAACGCTGGCGTGCCGGAGGACGCGCCGTGTAAGCGCAGTTTGCAGCAGCCCCCGAACGTCATTGATGTCCGATCCGATGGCCTTAACCACAACCGGTATTCCCAATCGCTGCCCAACGCGCAACGCAGCAAAGCCATCCGGGTAAATCCAATAACTCAGAATCACATCAGGCGGATCTGCGGCGACGAGAGCTTCGATAGCACGGGCACATAGCAACCCGTTTGCTGCTCGCGTAATAACAGGAATAGCCGAATAATGGCAATATTCGGTCGGAATGCCCTCAGGTGAGTAGGAAAGATCTGTCTGCGCCCACGACCTGCTCTTCGGCAGAATCCATCGCCCGTAGCGCGCGTGGGGAGCAATGACCCTGACGCTGGCCCATTTCCGGAGCCGCAACGCAGTCTGGTAGACCGAGTGCCCGCGATACGGCTGTTCTCGAACAGGAAAGATCTGAGTTATAAGAGCGATCTTCATCCGGCATCCAACTCTTTCGCAATTATTCTTCCGGGCGCTCGCCTCCGGGTCATCAGATCGTAGGCCGAATGTAGCCAGAACTCTACGGAACAGCACCTGTTTTGGGCATCTAATCGTGAGAATCGAGCGTCGATCATGCTGCAGAACCGTGTTCGCATTTCAGGATTCGCTCCCTCCAAACTTCTTTGCTCGAACAGTCTTTGCTTGCGCTGTTCGTGTAAGAACTGCGAATAATTCCATATAGCGCTCGGCTACAGAGCCTACATCGTACTTCGCGGCCGCAACCTGTGCGGCGATTTGACCTCGCTCTGTCAGGTCGGAACAACGCCGGGTTGCTAACATCGCATCAGCAAGCTCTCCGCAATTGCCCGGCGCACAGAACCACCCAAAGGATCCCTCCTGCACGGCCTCGGCAATGCCTCCGACACGAGTTGATACGATCGGTAGTCCCGCAGCCATCGCCTCAAGCACGACCATTGGTAACCCTTCGCTCGAGGAGGAAACGACAAATGCATCAAACGAACGGAACACCTCGCCAACGTCGAGTCGCGCCGGTTCGATGCGCGCTCGGCCTTGAACTCCAGCACTGATGACGTGACTTCGCAGATCGTCCAAAAGGGGGCCGTCACCGACAATGTGTAATTCAGAGTCAGGTGCCCGATCCTGGACAAGTCGAAACGCATCGATCAGCAAGTCATAACATTTTACTGGAACTAGCCTCCCGATCGCTCCGAAAACAAATGGTTGGTTGCTACCAGAGCGAGTGCGCTGGCGACGAAAGCGAGCAACCGGTACGCCATTTGGAATGACCCTAGTCGCTACATGCCGGCCCGCCCACTGCGGTTCGATCTGCTGTTGAGCATGACGCGAAACGAAAACGACCTCATCTGTCAAGCCAAGCAGCCAACGGAAGTAACGCTCCCGGTACTCCGCGCCCCGGGACGAAACTGGACTGTGGCGCGTATTGACGACAGGAATGCGGGCCAGCCATGCTGCTGGGGCGCCGTAATAATGTGCGGACGGATTGTGAGTATGGAGGACATCCGCTCCATCGCGGGTCAGCGAGTTTGCGATTTGTGCCACGGCTCGAACTGACTTGCCAGCCTTCTTGTTGAAACAGGTCACTCGAATGCCGTTGGCGCGCGCCTCCAAAGCCAGATTGCCTTCGGCCTCAATGCAGTACAGCAGAGGCTCATGTCCAGAATCGCGCTGAGCGAGCGCCAGGTTCAGGGCCATCCGTTCTGCACCCCCCACCGCCAGGCTGTTGAGTAGTTGCACTATGCGCAAGCGCGGACGCCTATGAAGATGCTTCTCCTGATCGGCCCCTTGTTCGGAGTCCTTGGTAATGACAATGTTTGCCGTCTGTACCTGCACGTCTACTCCGAAGGTAACCAAATCTTCCGAAGATCGTCGCCCTTTACGAGGAAGTGCCAGAAACCTGCGATGGCTGCGGCATTCAACAGGCAGATTGCCGCAACCGGCCCAGCGATTTTGCGCAACACGCGGGCCTGCGC
>Ga0137394_10000255_pt1 | contig 37263 bp, 30 predicted proteins | sample czobulk116metaG_FD_108278 | JGI IMG/M metagenome (GOLD analysis project Ga0137394, IMG submission 108278) | Vadose zone soil microbial communities from Angelo Coast Range Reserve, California, USA - czobulk1.16 metaG | ecosystem: Environmental > Terrestrial > Soil > Vadose zone | place: USA... | reverse complement strand
GGCAAATCGTGATGACAGCGGATGAGACATCTCGTACGGAATGACTTTTCCCGTCCGGTCGACCAGCTCCACGCGTACGATTGGCGCGGGCTCCCGCGGGACCGGGAACCTGTCCCCAAGAATTTCCTCCATTGCGTGCACCTGGGTCAGCGAACGGTAGTATTCGGTGCCGAGCCCCAGGATCGCCGTTTTGTGGCGGCCCATGATGCCAAACGGCGACAACTCGCCGCAGGCCCACGGACTCAGGTGATGGGTGGCCACGAGCTCGTTGGCGAGTGGCCCACGCGCGCAGACGCTGTGCGTCGGGTGAAGACTGCGCATCACGCCGGGCGAACGGCGAAACAACTCGGAAACCAGGCCCATCTGAGACGCCGTCCGCCGCGCGTCGAAGCGGGCGTGGACGCGGTAAAAGTCACGATGATAGAGCTCGGTTGTTCCGAAAAAGAAAGCGGGCATCGCGAGGGTTCGTTCGGCTCCGACCACCCGCAGCATCAGGTTCAAGATGTCCTGGGCCGTGCCGCCATACATGGGGCGCATGTCCGAAAGCGAACTGTGCACCATCAGTATGTCGAAATCGGCGGGCAGGTGAGCCCGCAGTTCGGCCTCGAGCTTCGCGCTGTCGTACGTTCCGTACCAGGCCCTGAGAAGCGGCGCCGCTCGCGATCGAAGCCGCCAGACTCGACCCTTGAGGTTCTGTCGGAACCGCACAGAGGTAAGCCTTTTCAGTACGTAATGAGTTCCGGCCTTGAGGCTCATATCGGATCCAACGCCTGCATCGGTGCCGCCTGAGCCGTCCCCCGCTCCAAGAACTCGAGCAACAGCTTCGGCCGGGTCACGACCCAGGCGATCCGCCGCGCCTGGAACGCTACGGCTGGAAGGGGTGGCTTTACGATGATATTTCCCCGCTTTCGTAACTCGCAGAGATACGAGTCGAGATCGTCGACTTCATAACACAGGTGGTGCAGGCCACCGCCCCCCCTGAGGAACCGCCACACCGGTGAATCTTCTGCCGCGGGCTCTACGAGCTCGATGTGAGGCTCCGACGATGACATCGATCGGAGGAACGTCACGCGCACTTTTTGCAGAGGGTCGTGAAAAATTCGCGCGTCCCAACGTGCACCGATCGACCGCGCAAATCCCTCGACTTCGGCTTCTATATCGCGAACAACCACGCCGACGTGGTGCAGGCGTCTCTCGGAGGTCGAGTCTTCGGTCACACCTGGATCTCCTGCCTTCGTGTTCACGCGATCCGCTCGGAGGCGGAGGGGACCGCCGGGCGTGAGTCTTCGCTCAGCCAGTTCAGATAGCTCTCGAAAGAGGTGAGTCTCTCGATCTCCTCCGGCTCGACCTGAACGACGAACTCTTCCTCCACGGCCGCCGCCAGAATCACCGTCTGCAGGGAATCCCACGCGGCCAGCGAGGAAGCGCTCGCGTGGAGCGCTTCATGGTCGCTGCTCAATTCCGGAAATACCGCTCGAAAACAACGAATCAACCGATGCTGCGTTTCAGTCACCTAGGCACTCCATTCGATGGACAACTCACCTATGCATTCCGACTGATGGAACAGCGGCGGGCAGCGACGGGAGAACTCGGCTCGCCGAACGGCGCGAAGGTCTGGAGCCATCTCGGTGAGAAAGTCCAGCATCGGGCCGTTCCGTTCACCCCGTTTCCAATGAAATGTCAGCGGGTCCCAGCGGTCGAGCAGCATCTTCAAGCACTGGTATTCAATGCGCCGCGAAAATGCGCGGCAGCTCATCACCCAGACTTCGACGTCGAAACCGCTCTCCTGCTCACGGCCCGCAAGCACGGCGATCTTTCCGAGCTTTCCGAATCGATCTTCATATTCCACGACTGCCACGTGCGCGGCCGGGTCCGACAGATAGGCCTTCCATTCTGGTTCCGTGAATCGCGCGCCATTCAGATTGAACTGGTTCGTCTTGTTGATCAGCTCCAGCGCCCGCGGATCCATCGGCTTCTTGCCCCACCGAAACGTCACTCTGGCCTCCGCGCCGGCCAGCAGCGTTTCCAGACCCGCGCTGTCCCCGGCAGCCTGCCGTACGGCCTGGCCGCTCCGTAAACTGGTGACTCTCAACTCATCTTCTTCGCGAATCTCCCGCCGGCCGAAGCGATCGCGCAGCTCGACCAGAAAACCGGCGTCGTCGTTGCGAAACTCCAGACATTCGAGCCCGGGAAACGCCCTCTGCGCCTGCTCCAACTCCAGTCGACTGTCGTCCACGAACACGACGCTGTCCGCGCCTACGTTCCAGGCCTTCAGAATGCGTTCAATCGACTGGAGCTTCGGATGCCAATGTGCCTCGATCGGGAACAGGTGGCCGGGGTCTACCACCAGATCCCGTCGCGTGAACGCTTCGTGCACCAGAGCCGCGTCATTCTTCGACGCCACACCCACGAGGACGCCCGCTTCCGCGAGCAGATTCAACAAACGTTGATAGAGGCCGTGGAAATGCGTCCTGTGATCCGTATCCCAGGAAATTCCGCCCGGCCCGTCATCGCCCAGGACTCCGCTCCACATGGTCTCGTCGAGATCGGTGATCAACCCCTTCTTGGGCGCCGCAGGCAGTGCCACCCGCACCAATCCCGCGGCCAGGGCATCGGCGTATGCAAAACGGTATGGAAAGCCGCTCATCAGCTCCATCCTCAGATCGTGCCGGCTCTCCCGGCACGCCATTTCAGGATGAACGACAACGGCCCGCGTCGAGGCTGCCAACCCGAACACCATCTCCCTCAGCGCTGCTTCGATGCCGTTCAATTCGCTGCCCCGCGTGTGGAATACGGGCGGCATCGGCAGCGCCGGCAGGCTCAGCGCGACGGGCGCTTTCTCCGCCAACGCCGCGATTGCGTTCTCGATCCGCTCGAGCCGCGCCCGCGCGTCCGATATCACGTTGACGTCGACCACGCTTACCGATCGCCAGCCGAGCCGCGGATCCAGATCGGCCCACTCGAGCACCACGAGGGCCGCATCCGGACGCTCGCGTGCGTTCTCGATCGTGCCGGCGAGATCGCCGTACAGCCCGGTCCGAATCTCGACGCTCCGGGCCGGCAAGGCAAGACGGAAATGCGCCTTCAGCGCCGTCAGGAGGTGGAGGGGCTCGCATCCGCAGGCCAGCAGCGCGTGGAACGGCGGCCCCTCCTGGGCAACGTTGGCAATCTGAAGCGCTTCAATTAACCGCATTGACGACGGCTCTTCCTGATATCACGCGACGTTCCGGGCCGACCACCTCAGCGACGTCGATGAACGTCCGATGCCATAGCTCGAACATCAGCAGGCTGAACAGCTGCCGCCGATGATCCTGTTGCCCTGTGATGTGCTCATTGATGAGCGCCTCGATCGCGGCAGGTCGGAAGTAGATCGAGCACGCGGCATCGCGCGACAACAGCAGGCTGCGAACGTAGCCGGAGAGCTCCGAGCGGAACCAGCGATCGACCGGCGTCTCGAATCCACGCTTGCGCCGATAGATGACCTCGGGCCGCAGCCACTTCGCGATCGCGAGCTTGTGGACATACTTCTGGGTCCTTCCGCGTATCCGCAGGGAGGACGGCAGCGCCTCGACGACGCGCATATAGTCCACATCGAGAAACGGCACGCGCGCCTCGATGGACGCGGCCATCGACATCTTGTCGCCGTAGGTGAGCAGGTCGTCGCTCAGGGACAGGCGCGTATCCACGTACGTCATCTGCACCAGCGGGTCGAGCGCTTCAACGCCGCTCCGCCAATAATCGATCACCTCGCGCACGCCGCTGGAGTCGCCTCGCTGGAGCGTGCCGGGCCGCCAGAGCGTTGCCTTCATCGGCTCGGAGAAGACCGCGTAGATTTGCGCAAACCGCTCGGTGACGTCCTCGGTGCCGAGACTCCGCACGGCCCGCTTGAGGCGTTCGCCACGAGGCAGGCGCTCGACGAGCGGCCGGACCAGACGTTCACGCATGTCGACCGACAGGCGTCGGTAGAGCGCGCCGTATCGCTCCCCCAGGTACCGCGGATAACCGGCGAAGGGCTCGTCGGCGCCCTGTCCGGTCAGGACGACCGTGACATGCTCGCGCGCGAGCCGGCAGACCGAGTACATCGCGAGAGAGGACGCAGAGCCGTTCGGTTCGTCGAGGTGCCAGATCGTCTCCTCGAGCAGTTGCTGATAGTCGAGCCGTGTGAGAATGACCTCTTCATGCCGGGTGCCGAAGGTGGCCGCGGTCCTGCGGGCTTCATCCAGTTCGTTCACATCGTGACCATTCTCGAAGCCCACGGTGAAGGTCCGCACCGGCCGATTGGTGAGCCGGCTCATGATCGCGACAATCACACCCGAATCGACGCCGCCGCTGAGCAGGGCGCCGACGGGAACGTCGCTCATCATCTGGCGCTGCACTGCGGCCTCGAGACGCTCCTGCAGCAAGGCGATCCAGTCGCGCTTGGCCATGTGGCCGTTGCTCGCCACGCCCTCTGAGAAGTAGCGTTCCACCCGACATCCGCTCTCGTCCTTGATCAATCGATGGCCCGGCGCCAGCTTGCGGATGCCGGCAAACATCGTCAGGGGCGATGGCACGAACCGGAAGGTCAGGAAGAGGTCGAGCGCATCCAGGTCTACCCGCCTCGGGATGCGCCGATCGACGAGGAGCGCCTTGATTTCGCTCGCCCACGCCAGTCGCCGCCCGTCGTCGTGATAATAAAGCGGCTTGACACCGAAGTGATCGCGCGCGAGGAGCAGGCGGCGCCGCCGCGCGTCCCAGACGGCGAGCCCGAAGATGCCGTTCAGACGCGCCACGAAGTCGTCGCCCCACGCCTCGTAGCCGTGCGCGAGAACTTCCGTGTCGGTGCGTGTCGTAAAGACATGCCCCTTCGATTCGAGCTCCGCGCGCAGGTCTTTGAAGTTGTAGATCTCACCGTTGAGCGTCGCCCAGACGCTGCGGTCCTCGTTGGGGATCGGCTGGTGGCCGCCCTCCACGTCGATGATGCTGAGGCGCCGCGCTCCCAGCGCGACCAGGCCGTCCACGTATTGGCCTTCATCGTCGGGCCCCCGGTGAACGATCGCCGAGAGCATCCTGCGCAAGAGCACGGGGTGCTCGTCGCTGTTCGCGCCGCCGTGCCAGCCGGCAATGCCGCACATATGTGTCAGTCTCGGATGAAAGCGAGTGGCGATGTGGCCGGCCGTTCCTCGGTTTGCGGCCGTGTCAGTTTGCTTGGCGTACCGCCGAAGGAGTGCGCGTGACGTCGGCGCGCGGGGCGATCGAGCAGATTGTCGCAGGTGGCCTGGAGAACATGCTCGACGGAACGATGTCCTGCAGGAGTCGCACGATTTGATGGAGCGGCGCCAATCCGCCGTGGACCACAATGACCACTCCGACATACAGAGTGCCGAACAACACGGAGACGATCGCCGTGCGGCCGACGGCGGCGAGCGACGTCATCGCGTCAGGCAGCGGGAGCCCTGGCGTGATGACCACGCACACGGCGCCAGCCAGCGCCGAGGCCACGACGTACTTCCAGATCGCGCCGACGACAGGGCCGATTGGAAGGCCAGTCGGCCTCCTTGCGAACCAGAGCGCCGGAAGCGTGAGCACCCAGAATGAAGCGACCCAGGCGACGGCAATTCCCACGGGACCCCATCGAAGTCCCAGAAGAAAAAGCAGGCCGGTGACGGTGAACTCGACGATCCCCCACCGGCACCAGCGGTCCGCCCTTCCGATGGAAAGGTGAATCCACCCGTGCGTGAAGTAGAGAAGCATCATCCCGATGCCCGGCCCGAAGAACCTGAAGATCCGTCCGGACTCCTCCCATCCGGGTCCCAAGAGCATCAGAATGAGATCCTTGCCGACCAGCGTCAGAGCCGCACCCAATCCCATCCCCACGAACGCCAGAATGGACAGTGCGCCGAGGAAGTACCGTTCATGCCGATCGAGGTCGCGTTTCAACCGACTCAGCGCCGAGACCGCGACGGAGGTGAGCGGCGCCGAGAGTTGGTTCGCGGGAAGTACGAATAAGTCGTATGCCTTCTTGTAGAACCCCAGCGGCGCCGGGCCGAAGCGCCAGCCGACGAGCAGGTTGTCCAGGTTCCACGTGAAATAGTTCGCGGTAAAGCGCGCATAGGTACTCAGCGCAAACCGGACGGCCGGCCCCGTCCCCTCGCGGCGCCGCGGCAGTCCCGGCGTCCATCGACACATCAGCCAAGCCCCGGCGCACGTCGAAAGCGGCAGCGCGATCGCTCCCGCCACCAGCGCCCAGTATCCCCACGCCGCCCAGCCGAGAACGATTGAGACGGCCACTGAAATGGCGCGCGCGATGACGTCGTTGGCGGATACGACCGAGAATCGCATCGCGCGTTTGAGGAGAGCGAGGTGCTGGACTGAGATACTCGTCAGCAGAATGGTGACCGACATCGCGGCGGCGACGGGCGCCACGCGCGGGTCCCCGTACATACGCGCCAGGAACGGACCGGCGGTTGCGAACCCGATGGTGAGACCCAGACCGGCGGCCACGTTGATCCAGAACAGATTGCTGATCAACGCGTGATCGATGTCTTCACGCTGGAGGACGACCTCCGTGAACCCGTTCAGGCCGAAGTTCATCAAGAGCAGACTGAACGTCGTCACCATGGCGACGAGACCGAAATCGGCCGGCCCGAGAAGACGTGCCAGAATGACGGTCGCGATCATTTGAATGGCCAACTGCAGCGTCTGCGCAAGCACCGTCGCCCCGGCGCTCCGCACAGCGCGCCGGCGAAAGCCGTCTGCGGGCGCAGCGAGACAGAACTGACCGTGTCTGTCGAAGGGCGTCATTGCTCCAATTCGCCCGATGGTTCGGGAACCTGGGTGACCGCCAGGAGACAGGCGATCCAGACGGGGTGCATCACTTTGAACGCCGCCTCCGTCAGGTTATACAGAAGAGCCACGACGAAGTACGCGAGCTTGAGGCCGCCCACTTCCGGATTGCGGCTCAGTGAACGAACGACGTTTCGATACCCCGATGCCATGACGAGGGCAAGCAGCGCGACACCGGTCCATCCCAGATTCAGGAAGACCTCCAGGTAGCCGTTATGCGCCTGGTTCGGATGCCACCAGTACAGTCGCCAGATCTCCTCGAGCCGTCCCCCCAGCCAGAAGCTCTCGAAGCCCGCGCCAAACAATGGATCGACGGTCAGTCTGAGAACGTCATTCCAGAGTGCCGTCCGGCCGGTCAGCGTCGACTCGCGCCCGAGCGTCTGCACGACATCGGTCGCGCCGAAAAAAACGCCTGCGACAGCCACGAACGCCAGGGCTGCGGTGAACAGGTGCACCATCGAAGACTTTCGAGCGATCTCCGACACGCTCGTCACCAGTATGAGACCGCTCCCTGCCATGAAACATGCCAGCGAGGTTGCGGAATCGATCTTCGTGAAGAGTCCGAGCGCTATCAGCAACACTGAACTGTTGGCGAGCATTGCTCCGGCTCTGTTCGATGTGTCCGCCTCTCGGATCGCCTGGAGCAGGCGCCAGAAGGATGCGAGTCCGAAGATCAGGCACGCGGCACCGAGACCGTTCTTTCCGGTCGTGAGACCTATGTAATACCGGTTCCCCAAGGGGTCGTACTCCTGCCCGAATTGCGGGTAGTACTTGATCAGCCACACAGATACCGGGAGCACGAAAAACGCAGGTCGCGCGAGGAACCGCTTCACTGCAGTCAGCGAGTCTGGATCGGTCAGGACGACCAGAACCATCACCAGGTTGCCCAGCCCCTTCGTCCAGCGCTTGAATGCGACGAACGGATCGTCGGACCAGAGCACGCTGACCGCGCAGTAGAGGAAGAACGCGAGCAGCGGGCCGTTCGCTCGCAGGATATTTCCGGTCAGCGGCCCTCTCGAAACGAGCACGATCAACCCCGCCACGAGGAGGCCGGTGACGACCGCCACATCCAGACGTCCTGCTTCAATGTCCGCCTGCAATCCCGTCGTCTCGACTGGAGGCCATGCCGAGATCGCCCGGGATGCCCCGATCGACAACCAGGCCACGGCGAGCCACAGCGTCCATGACGCTTGCGATTCACGGTCGCGGTCGAGCCAGAAGAGCGCCAGGACGAGGGCGCCATAGACGACGGTTGCAAGGCTGGCAGGCATTCACCGCTTTCAAGAAGGGGCGCGCGCAACGTCGGGCGCTCAATTCCGATCGAGGAACTGCCGGTGCAGCAACTCGAGCGTCAACACCTTGTGAATCTCTCCGGTGTAATTCCGATCGCCGCTGACGTGGCCACGCACGATGGACTCGACACCGCTCCGTTCGAGGTACGGCCTGGAAAGGGTGCGCGCATCGAGCAACATGTCACGTACGTAAGCCGCAAGGGATCCGCGGTACCACAGAGCGAAATGGTAGAACTTGTGCCGGCCGACAAAGAGCCGTCGAAGGCGGAGCGCCGAGACGAGACGATCGGCCGGGGCCGCCTTCCCGGGCAGCCCGTAGTCGCACGAATACTCCGCTCTGAAAGTGAGCTCGTGGAACGCTCTCGCCGCCAGTCGGGCGACGCCCGGTTGCCCGCCGAAGCCGCGGTCGGTCCGGAGCCGCGCGAGCGTGTGATTTCCATCGCGGATCAGCCGGAGGCGCACATCGTTGTTCGCGAGGGCAGACTGCGGCGCGCGAAATACGGTCCGCACGAAGTCGTTGTCGAGGTACGGAGAGCGTATGGCGAGCTGCGTTTGCTCCAGCGCCAGGATACCGGTGTGATTCCAGGGAGCTTGCTGAAAAGCCGCAAAAGAAAGAGGGTGCCCCCGGGTGATCTCGTCGTATGTGTCCGCTGCCTGCCGAACGTAGGGAAGAAACTGAGGACGAAACAGGCCGCGCGCGGGCTCCACTGGCTTGAACGTCCGCGCCTGACGGAGTACCTCGTCGCCCATGTTGCCCGTCATCCTCACCGGGGCGATCTGGCGAGCCTTTTCGTTGATGTACAAGTCGGGGGCGCGTCCAACGTCTGTGCATCCGTCCGTGAGGTAAACGCTGCGCTCGGCGTAGGTGGGAAAGGCCGAGAGGAACTCCTGACCCACGCGGATCACTTCGTGGGGTTGCCTGCAGGCGCGCGCCACCTGCCCCGCCACGATGACATCGCGACAGTCGCGGAACATCCCTCCAAACGTGTAGCACGGGAGCGATCCCGGCGCAGGCTCCTGCCACGCCATGATCATTCGAGTGTCGAGTCCTCCCGTGAGGGACATGCCGATTCGTTCCCGGCCCTCGAAGTATCGAGAGAGATTCCGCGAAAAGACCGTGCGCAGCTCGCGGTAATAAGCCTCGGGTTCCAGCGCCTCCTGATCCTCCCAGTCGCGCGCCCGGAAGTAGGAGTCCTTGCGCTCGAGTATGCCATTCCGGAAGAGCCAGGCTGCCGATGGCGGCAGCACGTGAATGCCCGCGAACAGCGTGCGGTTCTCGAGAACACAACCGCACGCGACGAATTCCCCCAGTCCGCGGGGATCCGCGGTCCGGACCTCGGGCCGAACGGCAAGGATCGCCTTGGCTTCCGCCGCGAAATAAAAGCCCTGCTTCGATTCGTGATAGCAGATCCGGTGCATTCCGTATCGGTCGTTGAAGAGCTTCGCGGTGCCGCGCCGGCGGTCGATGAGCAGGCCGTGGAAGGCACCGTTGAGCCCGGCAGGAAACGAGGAATCCTCCTCGGCGAGATGGACGAGATACGAGGGTCCGTCTCGTGCCACTTTGGGCCGGCGCTCGGCGAGGTCGCGGATCGTCCCGGGCGCCGGGAACTCCTCGCCTGAAAATACCAGGCCAACGTCGCACGCTTCGCTCCAGAGGGGCATGCCGTCCGAGAAGGAATTCCTTCGGACGACCCATCCGACGTAAATGCCCAGCGACTCATCAATCCACGTTCCGGTCCGGTAGAAAGGCTCGTGGCGAAGCGCCTGAACCATCCGCAGGAGCTCCGCCTCCGCGCGCGCGCGCGGCATGGTCGTCAGCAGACCGACGATTCCAGGCATGTCGTGGTGAATTCGGTAAATCGAGATCTAATGGCAACAGGCCGCGACTTCCAGAGCCGCGATCTTCCTGGGAAGATCGCTTTCAACCGCCGCTGTAAAAAGCGCCGCGCCTTTCGCATTGAGATGAACGCCGTCCGGCTCGAAAAATGCGGCAGGGAGCGCTGACGGAATGATCGGCACCAGGGGGTCGAGCCTCGCCTTTCGTGCGGCGGCAATCACCTGCCGGACGGCATCCGGCGATGTCGACCACGGCGGTATCAGCAGCACGACCCTGGCGCCGTATGTCTCGCCCAGTTGACGCAGCGTCGTGAGTCGCGACGTTGCAAGGGCCTCGAATTCCGGGCCAATCCGACTGCCCGGCACCTTGTTGAGCAGCGTGAAGAGCTCCCGCGCGCCGGGGATCGTGCTGCGGAGAAGGTGCATTCGAATGACGCGCCGCGTGTCCCAGAATACGCTCCAGTGCGACAACAACAGGTTGAAGGTGGCCGTGCGGTCGAGCCCCAGGTCCGAACTGACGTCGACTACGTCTCGAGCGTCGAACAGCAGCATCGGTGACTCGGGACGCACGGCATTCTGGAGCAAGCTCTCCATGCCCAGACCAATGACCAGCACCTGCGGCCTCGCTCCATGCCGGAACAGCCGGCGCAGTCCGTACAGCCAGTCGTAATAGTGGGTGCCCTCGAGAAACACCGGATAGATCTGGAGGCGACCGGACGTCGACTTTTGCAGCCGTTCTACATCGATTCCATCCAGAAGCAGCGAGTTGCCGACCATGAGCACCGACGGCGCTTCCCCGGGCTGCGATCGCCGCGATCGAATGGCCTCGCCAGACTGCTGCCACACGCGGCGGTAGGCGGTCGAATGGCTCGGCAGCGAATAACGGGCCCATACTTCAACCGACACGAGAAGCAAGAGACAGACTGCCAGGAGGAGCTTGATGTAGACACCGGCTGTGGCTTCAGAACTGGAAATAGATGAATGCATTCCCGTCGGTTCCCGTAAAGAACGCGAGCACAAGAAGGGCGGCCGCTGCCACACTGGTCCGATACGCGTAAGGTGAACGGGCGAACAGATACTCTTCGTTCGTCCGTTCGAGAACCAGATCGACGGCAAAGAGCGGCAACGAAAATAGCGCCAGCATGCCGAGTGCGGCCGCGTATTCACTTCGCCAGGCGAGATTGGATAAACCACCGAGGAATTGGACCGCCTCTGTAAGCGACGATGCGCGAAAGAAGACCAGGGTCAGGCAGAACAGGTTGAACACGACCACCCGCTGCGCCCACACCGACAGCCATCCGCCGTCGCCGCCCGCCGTGGTTGGCGTTGTCGATGGCGCCGGCGAAAAGATCAGGCGCTCGATCGCCAGGGCGGCTCCATGGATCGCGCCAAAGACCACGAACGTCCAGTTCGCGCCGTGCCAGAGACCCGCCAGGAGCATGGTCAGCAGGAGATTTCGAGCGGTTCTGGACGGAGCGCCGGAGCTGCCGCCGAGAGGGATGTACACGTAATCGCGGAGCCAGGTGCTCAGACTGATATGCCACCGCCGCCAGAACTCCTGAAACCGCCGGGCGAGATATGGTTGCCGGAAGTTCACCATGAACTGGAAGCCGAGCAACTGGGCGCTGCCGCGGGCAATGTCGCTGTAGCCGCTGAAATCGCCGTACACCTGCCACGCGAATGCAAACGTTCCGACGAGCACGACCCAGAAGCTCGAGGGACCCAGGTCGCCGTTGAACGCCGCGTTCGCGACGACCGCGCAGTTGTCCGCCACCACGCACTTGCGGATGAGACCGGACAGAATCAGCATCATGCCGTCGAAGAACCGGTCGGCATCGAAGCTGCGCGGGCTCTGAACCTGCGGCAGCAGATGCGTGGGTCGCTGAATGGGGCCGGCGATCAGGTGCGGGAACAGGCTGATGAACAGCGAGTAATCGACGAACGATTCCGCGGCTCGGATTCGTCCCTTGTACACGTCGACGATATAGGCGATTTCCTGGAATGTATAGAACGAGATGCCCGGAGGAAGGATGACGCGTATGAGCGGCAGCGGAATGTTGTGTACGCCGAGCATGTCGAGCGCGTTGGCGAACGAGTCGACGAAGAAGTTGAAGTATTTGAAGATTCCCAGAATCGCGATGTTCGCAACCAGCGAGACGACGAGCCACCTCTTCCGGTCGGTGCGGCCTGGCGCGATTTTCTGGGCGATCAGAAAATCCATCGCCGTGCTGCCCATCATCAGCGCCAGGAACCGCCAGTCCCACCAGCCGTAAAACAGATAGCTGGCGCCGAGGACGAAAATGTTCTGACTCCGGTGACTGAGGCGCCAGTACACCAGCACAACCGGGATCAGGAAAAGAAAGTATGCCGGGGAATCGAACAGCACGGTGAATCAAGGCAGGGTCAGAAAGCCGCAGTCTGAAATTTTCGGTTGTACCAGAGGCTCCGGATTCTCCGAAGCTTGACGAGCACGGGCTCGGGAATGTGATCCACGAATCCACGATGCAGTCCAAGGCGAAGCGCTGCGCGGCCGACGAGCGTGAGCGGGACGTAATAGCGAGGGATGTCGACCCGCTGGAATCCGTTGTGCTTCTTGAAGTCGCTCAGGCTGTCGCGCTGTTTGTTCCTCTCGGAGAACCTCGCGTAGACGAGGTATGACATCCCCCGCGCCGCACAGCAGCGGACCGCGTCGGCGATCAGCGCATTCGTCGGAGCCTTGTCCCAATGGCCGATCATGGACACAATCTGCATGATGCCCATTTGTCGGTCGCTGGCCACCAGCTTCGCGAAGCCGATCAACTCGTCGCCGAGAAAGGCGCCAAGGAAGACGCTTCGTTCGAGGAATGTCGCGTGCTCCCGGCGCAGCGTCTCCAGGTCCTTGCCGAAATGCCGGAATGGCTTTCCCTGGCGGAACCGGGATTCGTTGTAGATGGCAGAGATGGCGCGGACAAGGGTGTCGTCGAAAGGCACCTCGCGGATCTCCACGCCTTTCTTCTCCGCCCGGCGCACCATGTTCCGTGTCTTGACATTAATCTGCCGCGTCCACCAATGGTCGAAGGTGGAGACCGGCAAGGCTGCCACGTTGTCGCGCTCGATGGGAAATGCGTACTTCTGCGAAGTCTCCGGCAATTCCTGCGTGAAGCTGAAGAGGTCGATCCGGGTCCCCGATCGCCGCAGCGTACCGAGCGCGGCATCCGGATCGTCGAGGAATTCAAAGCCGTCCGCCGCCAGCGACGCGATCCGGATCAGCCGCCCTTGCACGCGAAGCTCTCTGCCGCACACATTCATCGATCGTTTCCCCTGCTGACTCGCCCGGGAAGCCGGCTACGCGCTCCGCTCCTCGAGCTCGAGGCGGGACGCCGACCGCCTGGCCCTGATCTGGTCGAAGATGGCGTCCATGATCGTCGCGGTCCTCATGATTTCCCGATACGGGATGGGCACCGCCGTGTCCTGAACGATCGAACGGTAGAAAGCCTCGATCAAATATTTCATGCCGGCCTTCATCTGGAAGTCGCGGGCCAGAAAGGTCCTGACGTTCTCGACGAGGTTCCCGAGGTGCTGCTTCGCGAAGATGATGGAGGGGACGAACTTCTCGCCGTAGCTCTTGAACCTCCCGCCGCGCAGCTTGATCACTGTCTCGTGATCTTGATCGAGGAACAGGCCGTTTTCCGGCCCATAGATCCGAAACTGATGGATCGAGGGACGCATCTGCGACGAGAAGGTGAAATAGGCGGTGGTGCGTTCGCCCTCACAAATCACGACCCGCAGCTCGTCCACGGTCTCGCGTTCGCCCATATTCTTCAGAAACGGGCTCGCGAAACCGCGGACGATGACCTCTGGCGAGTCGGTGGTGAGAAACTCCGCGATCCTCGCGATGCCGTGGCTGATGACGTTCTGCAACAACCCACCCGGCAGTCTGCGAACCCAGTGCCGATGGTCGCTCAGAAGCGCGCGCGCATAGTCCCGGTCCGCCAGCTCGTAGCAGTAGTGGCTTTCCATGTGCACGGGCGCTCCACCCAGATACCCGCGTGCGACGAGCGCTCGCATGCGTCTCGCAGCGTGACTGAATTGATCGTCATGTCCGACCGTCAGCTTGAGTCCGTGCTCGATGGCCAGCGCGATCAGTCGCTGCGCGTCGTCTGCGTGGAGGGTGAGCGGCTTCTCGACATAGACGTGGCATCCGCGATCGAGACAGATGCTGGCGATGTCGACATGGCTTTCGGGCGGCGTGGTGATGTGCACGACGTCGGGCCGCGCCACGCTCAGCAGGTCTGACAGGTTGTCGAAATACTGTTTGACGGGGAAGCGCTCGTAAAGCTGCCGCGCCATCAGCGGCTCGTTGTCACAAACGCCAACGATCTGGCAGTCCTCGATCCTCTGGATCTGCGCCGCGTGCGCATCCGCAATCTTGCCGCACCCGACGATGGCGACGTTAAGCACAGCGGGGACCCCGGCAGCCTTCGAAGTAACGCCTGAATCCCTCTGGCGTCGACACCATCGGCGTCCATCCGAGCCGCGACTTCAGTTTGTCGTTGCTGTACCGCGTTTTCTTCCAGTAGGCGTGCCACCGCCGGCGATTGAAGACGGGTGGCAGCTGTCCCTGGGACCAGGTCGAATATCGCTCCCACAGACAGCAGAGCGCATGGCTGGCCGCGTGAGGAACATAGATCGATCTGAAGCGTCTGACGTTCTTCTTGTACCGGCGCAGGAACTGCCTGCTGGAGGGCAGATTATCGTCGACGACATTGAACACTTCGCCGTCGACTCCTGGTATCACTCCAGCCAGCACGATCGCGTCGGCGCAGTTGTCCACATACGTGAACGGTATCGTGTTGGAGCCACCCAGATGGAGAAAGATGCCAAACGTCCCGACCCCGATCCGGCCATTGATGTCCGCTTTTCCCGGGCCGTACACGCACCCCGGCCTGACGATCACGTAAGGGACGCCGAAGCCCCTGCCATACTCGGCGACAAGCTCGTCCTGCTTGACTTTGGCGAAGCAATACGGATCTCCACGGAGCTCAGGATGGCTTTCGACCGGGCAGGCTTCGTCGAGCCGCCTGCCGCGCGGGTTGCGCGCGTTGGAATACACCGCGAAGGAGCTGACGTTGACGAAGCGCCGCAGACCCTTGTGCTTCAGGCTGGCGTCGAGAAGATTGCGGGTGGTAACGACCGAGTTCATGACCGCATCTGGAAACGATTTCTCGCTTGCGCCGGCCGCGAGATGAAACACGACGGCTGCATCCATCGCCGCCGTCAGGCAATCCTGGCGGGACAGGAGATTGCCTTTGATGACCTCGACGCGCGCACCCTCGTGGCGGCCGGCGATCGCTTCGAGCCTGGACACGTCGCTCGACGGCCGAGCAAAGCACCGCACGTTGTGGAACCCGCGATTCAGCAGCGTTTCGACCACCCGGCCTCCAATGAAGCCGGTGGCTCCGGTTACGAGGACGGGATCGTCGTGTCCAATCAGCGCGGAATGATGATTCATCGGACCGACAGCTCGTGACTAATCGGTGACGTAAGGCTCTCTTATCGCGTTGATTCCAACAGCGGCAAGGACCCTGCCCAAGTGATCGCAGAGCTTGACGAGCACTGTCATGAACCGGCATTGGCCGAGCATCAATGAAACCGGCAGCGCGACCACATAGGCCGGCACTGCGACGACAGACTTGGCGACAGCGCGTGCCCCGAAAGTTGGATGCAGGACCGAGACGGCCCCCTGCAACAGCGCTCTTCTCAACATGAAGCTGCGTTTCCAGCGAATCGGTGGAACAACCTCGTAGGCGACGGCCTCGTCGCACCAGACGAACAGATGGCCTTTCTCGATCATTCGCCTGAAGAAATCCTGGTCTTCCCCGGTCCTGAACTCCGGCCGGAAGGGTTGTGCGTCAGCTGCGAGCAGATCGCGTTTCACCAGCACGTTGTTGGTCCGTCCCATCGTCCAGTCGATGACGGAACCCGTCGGATAGCTTGGCCGCTCGTAGAACTTGCCTTTGGCGACCCACGCCGGCGGCGTGCGGTCGAAGTGACGCCTCACCGGACCGATCACGCCGGCCGCGTGATACTCGTGACCTGCCTCGAATAACGTCAGCAGCCAGCGTCTGTCCGGAAACTCGTCGTCGTCGATGAAGGCCACGAAGTCGCCGCAGGCGTTCTCGACGGCCCTGTTACGAGTGAGCGCGATGTTCTGCCGAGGCTCCACGCAGTAGCAAGTCGGAACAGGCGACCTGCTGGCGAAGTCGCGAACCACGGTTTCGGCAGAGCGGCGCTCGTCGTTGTCGGCCACCACGAGGGAGAACGTGAAGAGGCCGCCGGTATCCTGGCCGTCGACTGCATGCAGGAGCCGTTTGAGCAGGTCCGGCCGCTTGTACGTGCACACGCACACGGTGATGTGGCTGGCGTTGTCGGTCATCGGAGTCACGAGGTCGGTTGTCTTCCTCCACGCAATTGCTGAAACACCAGCTACGAACCGAAGCAAACGGTGCGTCGAACCAGTCCCTTGAGGCGCCGAAGTTGGTCGTTCCGCCGCAACTCGATGAGCTCATCGGGAATGGCTCTCTCGACGCGGCACACCATGGCCCACACGTAACCGACGAGCATGAGCACGCCGCCGATGACATGGGGTTTGGTCGTCATCTGATAGACGCTTCGAAACAGCACAATCGCCGGATGACTGCCAAGTCGATAGTCTTTCTGCCCGTTCTGCAGCAGGCGCTTACACGTGCCGACGCAGTGCGCGCTTCCCACGGCTCGATGGTGTACGCAGGTTTTCTCCGTGAATGTCCTCGTCTGCCATCCCTCGGCCTGCGCTTTGAGGACGACCACCACGTCGATGCCCCCGAATTTGAGCGCCGGATAACCACCAATCGACTGAAAGCATTCCCGCCGGAACAGTTGACACGCGCCAGTCACGTCCTCTGTGCTGGTATACCGGTACGGGTACACGATCGTTCCCTCGCGGTAGGACGTCCCGACGACGCCTAATCGCCGATTCTCCTCGAACTTGCGCATCAGGTAACGAAAGTAGTCCGCATCGTCGATCGACACGTCGGCATCCAGGTTGCCCACCACGTCGTGCGCGAGGCCGGTCATGCTCGCGTAACCGGCGTTGAAGGCTTCGGCCTTCCCGGCGAAATGCCGTTCGCTGCGCTCCGAGGTTCTCACCAATTCGATCCAGTCGTATCGAGCTGCATAATCCTTGACCACATCGTCGGTGCCGTCGGTCGAACCGTCACTCACGATGACCCATTTCGCCGGCCGGACTGTTTGATTGACAACAGACTTGATGGTCAGTTCGATGTACTTGGCCTCGTTGCGCGCGGGCGTGACGAGAACGTACGTGAAGCCGCTGCCTTGCCGTGCGGTGGTCTGCGACGGTCGGGCCACCTCTTCCGCTATCGGCATATATGTGGCCTCAGACGCACGCGCGCTGCAGCAGGCATGGCTCGAGAAGGACCGGGACATCGGATCGTCGTGATGCGACGATGAGAACTCTCATGACTCTCTTCTCAGTGGAGCGGCACATGTCGACTCCAGGATGCCAACGATGTGCCCGACGATGCTTCTGAGAGCGGTTCGATCAGCGTTCTCGGGCCTCACGGGCCGTTTTCTTCGAGCCACGGAAATCTTCGTGTGGACATCCTCGACGCTCTCGAGGAGGACGAGCCGGCCCTTCTGGCTCAGGAATTGATCCACCGCGCCGATCTGTCCGCGAAACACACTGAACACCGGGACGCCCAGCGCGGCAGCCTCCCGGTTCATGGTGCCGCCGCCGCTGACGACGAGATCGGAGTACCAAATCAGATTCAGCCCATCGACGACGCGATCAGGAATCCGCATCCGGCCGGTCGAGAAAAGAGCGGGCCACCTCTGCCTCAGCGACGCCGCCTGCTTCTCGTTTCGCGGAACGGCAACGAGTTTCACAGCCGGGGTCTTGCTGAGGAATTCGACCGCGGCGTCAAAGAGCTCATCGCTCTTCGGCGTGTGATAGTGAGCCTCACTGGCAGGCGGGCGGAGTGTCACGACCAGGTCGTTTTCCCGCAACCTCAGCTGGCTCCTGAGCCGTGGGTCGGGAACGAATCGAGGAACGTAGACATCTTCCTTGATACCCGGATACCTCAGGACTCGATTCCAACCGCGCGGGAGTGCCGCGTCGGGAATGACTTCCGGGCACATCTGCCACGTCGGATAGATCACGACCGAGCCGGTCGAGAACTCATAATCGCTGATAGCCAGAGATGGGATGCGCAGAGATGTCGACACGATCAGTTGGGAACGCGAACAATGGGAGACAGCCAGATCGGGCTTCTCCGTCGCGACGGTCGGCATCAACTGCAGCGCACGCCAGCACAAGCCTGCTAACTTCAGAATCTTGTTCTTTCCGAAATGACGTCCGATGAGCCTGTAGTTCAGATTCATCCGGTCCGCCAGCTCGTGCACCTGGAAACAATCGCGCGCGGTGAGGATCGTCGTATGCCCGCGCTCATGGAGTGCCTGGACAATCGGCGCAAAAAATGGAACGTGTGGTGAGTTATCCAGATCGATCCAGATCTTGCCCTTCGCGATCGTGGAAGGGCTGGCAGTCCGAGGCCGCCAGGGCGCGACCTCGATGGCCTCGGGCGACGCGATGGTAAGGGACATGTCTTTTGTGCCCTTCAGAGCAACGGGACGATGGAGCTCCGGTCGCCGACCGCCGGCCCAACCTGTCGCTCGACCGCCGTACTCGGCGATAGCGACTGGATCACACTCGCCGCCACCCGTCTTTGTTGAGACAACGTGAGTCCCGGATACATCGGCAGGGAGATGACTTCCGCCGCAACGGCTTCCGCCACCGGCAGATCGCCTTCCTGATAGCCCAGATCCGCGTAAGCCTTCTGGAGATGCAATGGTGTCGGATAGTGAATCTGGGCGGAAATGCCGGCTCCAGCGAGATCCGACCGGAGTTGATCACGGGCGCGAACGCGGATCGCGTACACGTGATATACGGACCTCGCGCGCTCGGGCTCATGCGGAACGGTGACCAGATCGGTCACGGGCTCGAACAACCTGTTGTAGCGACCCGCGCTCTCGCGGCGCTCGAGATTCCATTCCGGCAGACGCTCGAGTTTGACCCGCAAGATCCCGGCCTGGATCGCGTCCAGACGTCCGTTGTATCCCTCGATATCATGCAAGTACTTCCTCGACTGGCCATGATCCCGGAGCATCCTGCACTGCCCAGCCACTCGCCCGTCGTCGGTCGTGACGGCTCCCGCTTCGCCGCAAGCCCCGAGGTTCTTGCCGGGATAAAAGCTGAAGGCGGCCGCGCGGCCCATCGATCCCGCCTTGCGCCAGCGGCCTTCCTCTCTCGAGAAATACTCTGCGCCATGCGCCTGGCAGGCATCCTCGACGACGACCAGATGGTGCTGCGCCGCCAGGTCCAGAATTGCGTCCATGTCGGCCATCTGCCCGTACAGGTGGACCGGAACGACGGCGGACACCGGACTGCCGGTGCGCCTGCTCACCAGGCGATCCGTGGCCGCGTCGCGGGTGCATGCGGCCTCCAGGTACCGGCGCAACTGCTGAGGATCCATCGTGTACGTTCGCTCGTCGATGTCGATGAAGTCCGGCCGCGCGCCAGCCTGGGAGATGGCTTCCGTGGTTGCGATGAAAGTGTGGGGGACGGTGACGACAGTCTCGCCCGGTCGCACACCGGCCGCGGTGAGCGCAAACCGCAACGCGTCGGTACCGCTTCCCACGCCTACGCAATGACGGACACCGCAGAATTCCGAGAACTCCCGCTCGAAGCCTTCCACCTCCGGTCCACCGATGAAACCTGCGGTCCGCAGCGCGGATCTGAAAACCGCCACCAACGCCTCTTCGAGCTCTATGTGAGGCGTCACCAAATCCAGAAAAGGCACCTGACCGTTGTCGATCATTGCGCCCCCAGAATATCGATGTTGCCGGTGATCATGGCGTCGGCGCTCCAGACCGCCGCATGTCTCGGCTGCGGAGCGCCGAGCCGGAAGACGTGTGGGTATTCCGCCTTGATCGCGTTGCGCGTATCGATGATGAGCGGCGCTCCCGCAACCAGGGAGTCATAGTCGATCGTGCGATGGTCGGTCACGATGACGACGCAGTCGATCCCGGAAAGTGTTGCCGCATCCAGCGATTGCGATTGCAGGGTATAACCGCCGCGCCAGGCGCCGGCGGCAAGCACAGGGACGTATGGATCGCTGTAGGACAGCCGCGCGCCTTTCGTGTGCAACAGTCCCATGACATCCAACGCCGGAGACTCGCGGACGTCGTCGATGTCGCGCTTGTATGCGACGCCGGCCACGAGAATGCGCGACCCGTTCAGGGGTCTTCTCTGCACGTTGAGCGCATCGGCGATCTTGTCGACCACCGCGTGCGGCATCGATGCGTTCACCTGTCCGGCGAGCTCGATGAAGCGCGGCTCGAACCCCTGCTGCTTCGCCTTCCACGAGAGATAGAACGGGTCGATCGGGATGCAGTGGCCGCCGAGCCCGGGGCCCGGATAGAAAGGCATGAAGCCGAATGGCTTTGACAATTGGTCCTCGTTTCTGCGGTCTCGCTAATCGACCGTCACGGTACGATAAGGGCTGCGAAGTTCGCGCCGGAGGCCCGAATGAATTTGATGGCGGTACCGCGAGATCATTCTTCAGCCCTATCATGAAGCGATGAGTGTTCGGTGGCGACGCTGGGCTCCACTCATCCCGGCCATCATCGTGTTCGGCGTCATCGCAGGTGTACCCGCCATCCGGGAATCGATGCTGCGTGCCGCCGGCCGGGTGCTGGTTGTCGATGAGCCGGTCGGGCCGGCCGATGTGATTGTCGTGCCCGCATGGGCCGGCGCGGCCGGCGCCATCGACGCATCCGATCTGATCCAACGAGGGATTGCCAACCGGGTGGCGCTGCTTCCTGAGGCTCCGGAGCTGGCGGAACAGGAATTAGCGCGCCGGGGCGTTTCCTTCGGCGACCAGAACGCCGCCCTGGTTCAGCTGTTCCGCTCGCTCAAAGTCGCGAACGTTGAGGTCATCCCCGACCCCGCAGCCGGTACCGAAGCGGAGGGTCAGGTGCTTCTCGCCTGGTGCGAACAGCACCAGTTCCGCTCCATCCTCGTGGTCAGCAGCCCGGATCACTCGCGCCGCGTCGGTCGAGTGATCCGTCGTGCCATGCGCGGCCATCCGACGAAAGTGATGATTCGATCCGCGCGGTACTCGTCGTTCGATCCCGACCGCTGGTGGACAACGCGCGACGGCATGCGCACGGAAATTGTGGAGCTCGAGAAGCTGCTGCTCGACGTCGTCCGCCATCCGATTCCCTGATGGGCGGATGTCGGCCACCGCGGTTCAGAGAAAGACGATTCGTCCTCGTTTCTGCAGCGACTGATCGGCCGCTTCGAGCAGCTTGACCACGCGCAGACCCGCTACGCCATCGTTGAACGGCGTGCGACTGTTCATGATGCAATCGATGAAGTATTCGAGCTCCACTCTCAAGGGCTCGGTCTGTTCGATTTTGGGCGCCCAGATGTCTCCAGAGCGATAGCTCACGAGCAATTCGCGGTCGAGGTCCTCCTTGCTGGTGATCTTCACGCCCTTGTCATAAACCCTGATCTTCTCGTCGCTGTCCAGGTCGTTCCACACGAGCATCTTCTGCTCGCCCCCGATCAGCGTCGTCCGCACTTTGACCGGGGACAGCCAGTTGACGTTCACGTGCCCGATCACGGTGCCGGGAAAGTAGACCGTGATGAACGCGAGATCCGCGAGACCGTTGAGATGCCTCCCACCGGTCGCGACGACCGCTTCGGGCTTCTCCAGGATGATGTGATCCATGATGGACAGGTCGTGCGGCGCGAGATCCCAGATGACGTTCACATCGTGCTGGAAGAGGCCGAGGTTCACGCGCGTCGAATCAAAGTAATACAACTTTCCCAGCTCGCCGCTGTCCACGAGCTGCCGGATTTTCACCACCGGGCCGCTGAAAAGAAACGTGTGATCCACCATCAGCCTGAGGTTCTTCCGGTCCGCAAGCTCGATGAGCTCCTCGGCTTGCTCGGTGGTCGACGTGAGCGGCTTTTCGAGGAAGACGTGCTTGCCGTTCTCCAGAGCCGATTTCGCCAGCGCGAAATGCGTCCAGACCGGAGTGACGATGGCCACCGCGTCGATGTGCGGCGACGTCAGAATGTCCGAGAAGTCCGTCGTCATCCGGATCGTCGGATACTGCCGGCGTGCGCGACTGAGAACCGCCGTGCTCTTGTCGCAGACCGAGACGACCTCACAGTTTTCGAGACTGTGGAGATTTCTGACGACGTTGGGGCCCCAATAGCCGTACCCGATGACGGCGACACGAAGCAGATCGGCCGGGCTCGTGTGCGGCTCGTCGTAGTCGGGTCGCTCGTTCGCCTGCCGCCGCGCGCCACTCAGAGGATCAAAAGCGGGGCGGGCATTGCTGCTCGTTGCGAGAATGGGAGTGTTATCGATACTCATTGGATGTCTCAAGTTGCGCCGTGAGGTGCCCGGGAATCTGCGACGTCAGCAGGCTCCCTTCCCGGCGATGACCGCCGCGGGCGTCGCGGCGAGAATCTTGATGTCGGTCCACAGGGAACGCGTCCTGGCGTAGCGGAGGTCGAGGCGCACCATCTCGTCGAACGTCGTCCGGCTGCGTCCGGTCACCTGCCAGAGTCCCGTGATCCCCGGCTTGGCGTCGACGACGCGGCGGCAATGCCAGGGTTTGTACTGCGCGAGCTCGTACGGGAGCGGGGGGCGCGGTCCGACCAGAGACATCTCTCCTCGCAGCACGTTCCAGAGCTGAGGCAGCTCGTCGAGACTCGTCTTGCGGAGAAAGTGTCCGATGGGGGTGACCCTCGGATCGTTCGTGATCTTGAAGAAACCCGGCTTGCCGGACTGCTGAGCGTCGCCAGCCGCATGAATGAACTGGGTGACGTACTCGTGATGGAGCTTGTGATCCGCGTCCGCGTGCATCGTTCGAAACTTGAGCATCCTGAAGGATTTCATCCTCTGCCCGACTCGCTCCTGTCGAAAGAAGACCGGACCGGGAGACTTCATCTTCACTGCGGCGGCGATGAGCAGGAAGACAGGCGCCAGCGCTATCAGCAGCGTCGAACTGCCGATGAGGTCCACCCCACGCTTGATCCCGTCGCGAATCGACACGCGTGCCGGCACCGGATGCAGCTCCGGGACGTCGAACGGCCCCAGCGACTGATCCTCGTCTGCTCCGACGCGCTTCGGCTCGGGATGGACGTGGAGTCGAATCAGGAACTTCTCGACCGTCTGGCGATTCGATCGTCTGATCAGCTCTTGATAAACACGAGCCTCGAGCTCGGACGCTTTGACCGCGTCGGTGGTGCGAATCTCCGGCAGGATGACGCCGATCGCCCCCCGCCACTCGAACCACCCCAGAACATCTGTTTCCCGCGTGATGGCCGCCAGGGCCTCGATGACCGGCACCCAAATCGATGGAGAATCACCGCCCTGGCGATCCTTGACCGCAATGGTCAGAAGAACCAGTGGCTGGTTCAGGCGATCCACGCGTTTCCGCTCCTTGATCAACACGCCTCTGAAGAGCTCTTCGCTGATGATCAGCGGCCGGCGCGGCTCGCGGCGCGCCGGCTTGCGGCGCGGACTCGAGGGAACGGAACCCGGGATCGCGCCGATCGACATGGCATCAGCGCGACCGATCGACGATGTTTCGGCTTGCATGGCAGCTCGTCAGCCTTTCAGTCCGGGCCGAAGTTGAAAAACGCGCACTCGGAGGCGGCGCGCAATGTCTGAAGAAAGACTCTTGCAAAGCGCTCCGGTGACCCGTTGACGAATCAGGTCGGACACGTCCGATTGCGGGCCGTCTTCGAGCTGATTCAGCACGGCCGCGGCCACGCGGTCCTCGCGGTACCAGCCGATGACGTCGGTCTCGCGGAGGCAGAGCCACAGCCCTGAGAACAGCTTGGTGGCGAGCACCGGATCGATGCGCGCATCGGTAGCGGCCTGCCGTTTCAGGTCCAGCAGCAGCAGCCGAACCGGGCGGCGCGCCCGCACGGCGCGCTTCCGTTCGATCTCCAGGAAGTATCGGAAGGCCTCCTCGTTGTAGGCCTGGCCCAGTCGGCCTTCCAGGGCGACGCCGTATGAGCGCCGATCCGCCGCTCCGTACATGTCTGGGACGCGTCCTAGTTCGGTGAGCGAGACACGAGAGAAAAGTTGATTTCGCGTGACTAGCACCGGCAGCTACGGGGTTGGTGGAGCATTCGAGCTGACCTTCGGACGTGCGAGATCGACAGCCACGTGATCGAGCTTTGGCCTTCCGCGACTTTCTGCGGCCGGAGACGGGAAGCCGTCCTGTTCCGGCCCATCAGGCGACGCGAGCGCACAGAGAAACCGTCCGATCTTGTCGTGATCGTGCCGGACGACCGGGCCGCGCGCGAGAAGGTCGGTCGTGACAACGAGCGGCCGGACGGCGGAGACCTCGAAGTCAACGCTGACCGGTTCGGCGCCCTCGGCGGCGTACCTGGCCCGCACCTTCGCCGGGATCGGGCCGTCGTTGATGACGACGTAATCGAGAGCCTCTGGCGGCAACCCATGCGCACGCAGCGCCTCAAGGTGTGCGGCGACCCCGAATCCGTCGGTCTCTCCCGGCTCCGTCATCAGGTTGCAGATGAAGATCTTCAGCGCCCGGGTCGTCACAACGGCCTCGGCTATTCCAGGAACGATCAGCGTGGCGAGGACGCTCGTGTAGAAGCTGCCGGGACCAAGGATCACGACGTCAGCCGCGTCAAGCGCCTCGAGCACACCAGCAGCCGGCGAGGCGTCGGACGGCTCGATCGCGAGGCGGAGCACCCGGGCGCCGCTGTGCGGGATGGCGGACTCGCCGCAGACCCGGCGGCCGTCCGCGAGGTCCGCAACCAGATTCACGCGTGTCGTGGTCGAAGGGAGGATGACGTCCTCGATCCCGAGCATGCTTGCGGCCAACCGGATCGCGGCGATCTCGTCTGCCGCCACCATGTAGAGCGCAGTGAGGAGGAGATTTCCGACGGCGTGATCCGGGCCGGAGGACACGGACAATCGACACAGCAATGCCGCCGTCACTTCCGGCGCAACGCGGGCCAGCGCGATGAGGCAGTTCCGAATGTCTCCGGGCGGGAGGACGCCGTACTGCGCCCGGAGTATGCCGGAGCTCCCCCCATCGTCGGCCGCTGTCACAACCGCCGTAATCTGGCATTCGGCAGGCAGGTGGCGCCGGAGGCCGCTCAGCACGGCTGGCAAGCCAGTCCCACCTCCCAGTGCCACGACCCGGCGAAGCTGGCGCATGCGCGTCACGTTGACGATATCGTGGGTCATCTCGAAGAAGGCAGTAGTGGCCGGTCTCGGTTGAACAAGGACCGGATTCCGGAGCGCGGCGCCCGGATGGCGCGACGACCGAGAGTACCGGGAGTACTAGCTATAGCTGGCTTCGGCCGTGGCGACTCGGCGTCAGCATTCGCCGCCACCAGCTCGCGTGGCGATCGCGTGACTGCGTGTAGTAATGGTAGTAGCCGTAATAGTTCGACAGCGGTCGCCTGTCGCCGTTGAAGACGATGCCGATCACCTTCGCCGGATCCAGGAGACCGAGCGCGTCCGCCACCAGCCTGCGCGGCGTCTTGTTCGCCCCGACGATGAGCAGAAAGCCATCCACCCATTTGCCGATGATCCGGCAATCCGGCAGCGGCACGCACGGCGGAGTGTCGATGAGCACACAATCGTAGAGCTCGCGGGCTTCTCTCAGAAAATTTTCCAGCCGCTGCGAGTTCAGCAGCTCGTACGGCGACGACTGAGGCGTGCCGGCAGGGATCACCGATAGGTTGAACCCTTCCAGGCGGCGCACCACGTGACGCAGCCCGCACGCCGGATCCAGCAGGGCGTCGGCCAGCCCGGGCGAGGACTGAACACCGAGCCCGAGATACTTGGCGACGCTCGGGCGCCGCAGGTCGGCATCCACGATGAGCACGCGCGCGTCGGGTCCCTGGGCCAGGGCGCCGGCCAGATTCAGGGTGGTGACCGACTTGCCATCGGCTGGAGTTGGACTTGTCATCGCGAGCACGTGGAGGCCACACTCCCTGCGCAGTCGTTCCACGCTGTGTCGAAGCGATCGATACTGGTCCGCCGCGTAGGAGTCCGGTGCGAGCAGGCTGACCAGTTGTTCGGCAATCTCGCTGCGACGAATCAGCGGGTGAGGCGAATCAACAGCCGGTCGGTTCGAGTCCAGCAGGCGATCGAGCTTCTTGAAATTCCGTCCTGTGTCCCGCATCATCCACGCGCGCTCGAAGTCAGGCGGACCAGCGTCTCGTTGTCACGGGCGATGTAACGAGAGCCCGAGACGATCAGGGCCAGGCCGATCACAACCGACACCACTGTCAGCGCGACGCGGCGCCATTGCCGGCGCTTCTCAGCGGTCGTGAGAATCAGCGGAATACTGAACAGCGTCTGGACCGCGACAAAGTTCCGCAAGTCGTCGATGCTGTGGAATGAGGTGTCGATCTTCTCGAGCGAGAGGACCGATCCGATGGCAAGCGCGAGCGCGAGGCAGAAGCCGATTGCGAAGAGACGCATGCGGCTCGGCGCGGAGGGATCGCGGGGCGGAATGGCCGCGTCCAGGATCCGAAACTGCTCCACTTTCTTGCCCTGCTCCAGACTCGATGCAAGCTTCGCTTCCTCGAACCGCTTCAACAGCGTGTTGTAGCGGTCCTTGGTGGTCTCGGAGTCCCGGGACAGCGCCTGATATTCCTCCTGCCGCTTCGGCACGTTCTCGACACGTTGCTCGTAGCTGTTGATCGCCTGCCGAAACGCCACCTCCTCGGCCTTCAACGCCTTGAGCTCGGAGTCGGTGTCGGCGATGGCCTGCAACAGACGCGTTGCCGGATCGGCGGACGCTGCCGTGGCCGCAGACGGCTCCGCGGTGCTCAGCAGGACCGGTCGCTCCGAGAGCTGCCTCTCGAGCTCGGCGAGCTCGGCCCTCACCCGAATGACTTCGGGATACTGGTCGGTGTACTTTCTTGTCAGCTGGTCGAGCTGCTGTCTGAGCTTCACCAGCTCCTCCGAGCCCGGAGAACGCGCCGGTACTCCGGGGACCGTCATCGGCGCAGCGAAGGCGGCCTCGGTCAACTGCTTCTCCAATCGCTCCCGGCGGTCCATCGCGCGGACCTGATTGTCGCCGTTCAGCCGGAGCTGCGTATTCAGCCGCTCGAGACTGGCAAGATTGGCCGCGACCTGCTGGGGCAATTCGCCGATGTGACTCAGGTTGAACTCGGTCACGCGCCGCTCCTGCGCATCCATCTCCTTCTTGACATCGTCGAGCTGTGCCTTGAGGAACTCGGCGGTCCTGACCGCCTGCCCCTCGCGGATCTTGCTGTTCTCCAGGACGTAGAGCGAGGCCAGCACGTTGGCGACCTGCGCCACCTTTCGGGGATCCCTCCCGTTGTACTTGATCGCGAACGCGATCGTCGGGCTGCGCCCCGTCGGCGTCACGCTGTTGAGCTCCAGATCGATGTCGCGCCGCATGCGGTCGATGATTTCGTCAAACGGCAGGCCCTTCCTCTTCAGCTCTGGATAGAGATCGAACCGCGTGATGAGATCCCCCAGCCGCGCGCGGCTCATGACCTCCTCGCGGATCGTCTGGATGCGGGTCTCGAGCTCGGCCGAGACCGATGACCGGACGAACTCCTCCGAGACGTGTTGTGTCTCCACCAGCACGGTGGCGGTGGCCCGATAGAGATTGGGCAGCGAAACCGTGGTGCTCACCGCGGCAGCCATGACGGCGGTGAACACGAGAAGAGCCACCCACTTGCGGCGCATCCAGAGATCCAGCGCCCATTCGAGTCCCGCGTGTTGTGCCCGGCGATCGTCGCGACGATTCTTCAGGGACATGTCTTGCTAGCTACGGCACGAGAACGACATCGCCGGGTTGCACGCAGAAATTCTGCGGCGCACCCGTCTTCGACCCGCTTCTCGATCCGTCCTTCGCAGTCAGCTTGTCATAGGGGAACGGAATCTGCTTGGTGCCCGCCGGCTCCTGCCGAAGGACGACGATGCGGCTGCGCGCGGCGTACTCGTTGAGGCCGCCAGCCATGGCGAGCACGTCGAGCACCGTGGCGCGGTCTTTCAGCTCGTAGCGGCCCGGCGTCTTGACCTGGCCGATGATGGCCACCTTGACGCTGTGGATTTCCTTGACCAGCACAGACACTGCCGGCCTGGGGATGTACGCGGTCAGCGCCTTCGTCAGGATCTCTCGCAGCTGCATGGGGGTGAGGCCGGCAGCGGTCACATCGTTCAGCAACGGGAGTGAAATCCTTCCATCGGGTCGAACCGGCACCGAATGAGTGAGCTCTTTGTTGTCCCAGACGGCGATGTCCAGGACATCCTCCGGCCCGATGACGTAGCCGATCGCGCAGCCCTCGGATGGCGGTTGCAGCGGCTGCGAGAAGCCGGCCCGCGCGGACGCAACCGAGACAGCGGCGATGGCCAGCGGGACCACCAGCATGCGGCACGCGATGCAGAGGCTGTGGCGGCGCATGGTCAGCGTGCCCTCTTGGCCGGTGCCGCGACGAGCCTGATCATCACGTTCTGACGAGGAATCGTCGCGTTCGCCAGAGCGGTGTAGAAACTGCCATGCTGGAGGTTCGTGTTGACCATGATGTCGAGCGAAAGCTCACTGGCGATCCGGCGCTCGACGTTGATCGTCAGCTGATAGACGTCGGCCTGCAGCGGAGCGTGTGCGCTCCGATACACCGCCGGGGACAGACGCATCTGGAGCGACGGCCGAGGCTTCCAGGCCGCGGTCAAGGCGAGACTCTGCGTGTCGGCGACCCCTTCCAGCCCGATGACAGTCGTCTGCGTGCGTGCATAGGCAAGCGACACATCGCCTGGCTTGAACTGATAGTGGACCGACGCCGAGACATCGGAGGCCAGCGAACCGTTCGTCACGCGCGGGCCGCCGTCAACCGAGAGGCTGGCCCGTTGCGTGATCCCATGGATCCAACCGACGCCGAGCGCATGTGATGTCGTCGCCACGGTCTCGAATGAAAATTGATGAAGCCGGTAGTTGACGCTCACGGCGTCGCGCGACGAGCGGTGATGATCCACACCGATCGTCGCGGCGTGGCTGCGAATGTCGAGCCCGCCTGCGACACGGGTTTCGGAGAACTTGTAGTCGATGGTCCCCGAGGTGACCATGTCGAGCCGGCGTGTGATCGACGTGTGCGCCGCAACCCGCTGAGCGCTCGCGCGCGCCAGCGTGAGGTTGGTCTCCACATTCAGCTCGCCCGGCGTTTGGGTCTTCAAGAGCTCGGCGTCGGCCGCCAGCGCCAGGCGCTGCCTGGGACGATACGTGAGCTCCACGGCCGCGCGCTGGCGCGCTTTCGTCGTGGTCAGCTCGGAGTGATTCGCGAAGCGCTCGACGTCGAGAGTGTAATGACCGAGCATCGTCAGCACCGGCGAGCGATACGCGGAATCAACCCCGGGGCTGACGCGCGTGATGAAGTCCGCCTGGCGATCGAACGCCGTGGAGAACAGGTTGCTGTCATATTCCTGGGCCGTGCCGAACAGCGGGCTCACCTGAAAGACTCCCTGCGCGCGCGCAACGCCGGGGACGATGACGCTCTGCATGAGCACCAGGGCGATTGTGATGTCTCGGCTCGCCGCCATCGACATGCGACGCACATCCACGCGTTATCGAAGCGATACTGCGGCATCGGCCCGCGGACGCGATGCCGGCGCGACGGCGACCGGCCGCCCGACCGGGGCCACCAATGTGCAGTCCACTTCCACCGCGACGCTGCGCCGAAGCAGGTCGACCGACACAACCAGAAGACCCTTGTGCGGATTGTTGTGAACGAGGATGCCTTCGATACCGGCGAGCGGTCCGTGTGTGATCCGGACCCGATGTCCCTCCCTCAGGTAGGAGTGCGGCAGAACGGGCAACCCGGTGTCCAGTACCCACCGGATGGTGTCGATCTCCACGTCAGCAACGATCGCCGGTCGATCCCATCGTTCTCCGAGGATTCGAGCCAGCCCGTTGGTCTTCAGGATCTCGATGTAGCCGGCCTTGTCCATCGCGTGGCGAACGAACAGGTAACCCGGGAACATCGGCTTGCGAATGAGATGCCGGGCACCGCCGCGTCGCGACCACACAGGGATCAGCGGGAGAAATGCGTGGAACTCCTTTGCGATCAGCTGATCGTAAACGAGCTGCTCGAAGTGGCTGTGGGTCCACAGCGCCAGCCACCGCCCATTCGCAGGGGCGCGATTATCGCTGGCTTGCCCGTGTCCGACCAGCTCTTCAACTGCCAAGGCTTCGCCCCCTTTGGTTCAGCCCCGGTGTTTCCTGAGGTCGAACCAGCACGCTCCCGTTAGCGGCGATCGGGGATGCGGCGGCTCCTTGCACCAGCCGAGTCGCCGATCCGATGATGAAATGTAGTGTGTTTGCCGAATGGGGAAAATCACACGGAGGTGACTAATGGTCATAGCACTCGTGGAGCACGCGATCTGCGCTCACCCTGTCGCCTCTGGGCCGGCGGATCCCGAGCCGGGTCGGGCTCACCGGGTCGCCCTTTGCTTCGTACATCAGCCGGTCGGCGCGCCGAATCAGATCGGCCGCAAGACGGGGCCTGACGGTGGGAAAGCGTCAGCGTCTGAGCCGGCTCAAGACCGCCTTCGATCGGAGGCGATACCGGCTCACCGCGATGACAAATGTCACCCGGGCCGTTTGTGCATATGTTTCGACGGTTCGCACGACGCGCCCGCAACCGACCAGACACCCGGCGACCGACGGCAACGCGATCACGACAATGACTGATTCTGATGATGGGGCCGGGCCGTCAGCGCGTATCACTGCGCCGCCCTTGCTGACGTTCTGCGTCACTCCTTTGTGCCACAGCGTCTCACCGGCCGCGCGATACCAGACCGTCAGGCTCAGGTCGAAACGCCGCACGCGCGAATCGACCGAGCGGCTCCGACGATGACTGAGCCGCGTCGCGCGAGCCGAGCGGGGTCGTCTTCGTCGCACGCCGATCGAAGCGGCAATTCCATTGCCAGCACTTCCAGGCAGAATTTCGTAAGGAATTGTCGGATGATCTGGGTCTTACTTCCCCGGGCGACCGTCTTAAGACTTGCCGAGTGTGGAGAAGAAGACCCTCGGGGCCGAATCAAAGGTCAGCCGCGAGACCGCTCTGCGTCGCCTTCATCGCCAGCTCGAGCCGGTTGGAGGCGCCGACCTTGTCGAACATCCGCGTGAGGTGGTGCTTGATGGTCTCCTCGCTCACGGAGAACTTGCTCGCGATTTCCTTGTTCGTACAGCCACTGACCACGTGAGCCAGGACCTCGCGCTCACGGGGCGTCAGACCCGTGCGTTGTTTGTAGCCGGCAGAGCCGGATGTCTGACTGAGCGTTCGCACCAGCTCGATCAGGTCGTTCACCAGCGTCTGCCCCAGCCAGGACCGGCCCCCCATCACCGACACGATAGCCTCGAACAACAGTTCCGTCGGCGAGTCCTTCATCACGAGGCCGCGGACTCCGAGCTGAACCGCTGTGAGCAGATGCGGCCTTTCGATCGTTCCGGCGAGCAGGATCGTGCGCATCCTGTCGCGGCAGGCGTGCAACTGGCAGAGTGCCTCGAGTCCGGACATCCGCGGCATGGAAAGATCGAGGAGCAAGAGGTCCGGTTTGACCGACTGGACGACTGAGATCGTCTCTTCACCGCTGCCGGCTTCGCCGACAACCTGAAACCCGGGACCGACGTGGACGCCGTACACGTCCATGATTACCGACGGCGGCGCCGTGAGCAGGTGACGAAGGCTCGACCGGAACATGCATTCGTCGTCGGCCAGCACGACGCTCACGGGACGACCCGGCGTACGACCGTAATTTTGAGGCTCGGCTGATGACATCAAGCGCCGTTCCATGGATGACAAAGAGCGCCGGTGCAGCAAGTCTCGCGCCGGCCCGAGTCGCTTCGTGTAAGTGTTACAGGAGAGAGAGTTGGTCGGAATGAAGCGATCGCGGGCGGATCGGATAAACGCCCGATCTCCAGACAGATCGAAAACACTCTGAATGAATTCATGACAGATGAAAGTCAGATCCCGTCGAGCAGGCGGTGGTGCGCTGCAAACAGCGCCACCTCGATCCGGTTGGAGGCTCCCAGTTTGTCAAAGATATGAGTGACATGCCTCTTGACCGTGCTTTCGCTGATCGAGAACTGTTGCGCGATCTGCTTGTTCGTATGCCCGTTCACCACCGCCCGCACAATTTCCAGCTCGCGGAACGTCAGGCCGAAGGCCTTCGTCCGCCGCCGCGCGACGTTGAATTTGCGCAGGCTGGCGGCGACGTTGGCCACAGCGTTGTCGCCCACCCAGTAGTGACCTTCCATGACGCTGTCGATGCCTTTGAAGAGCATGTCTGCCGCCGAATCTTTCGACAGCACACCGGCCGCGCCGAGCTGGACTGCGGCGACGACCTCAGGCGTATGGATCGATCCGGTCAGGACGATCGTCCGCACTGACGTCTCGGACGCGGCGATCTCCTGGAGTATCTCGACCGGAGATCGGCGCGTCGACGAAAGACCGAACAGCAGGATGTCGGGACACAGGTCGCGAACCAGATTCGCCAATTCCAATCCGTCGCCCGTCTCTCCCACGATGCGCAGACGCGGCTCGGTCTCGAGCAGCCGTCGGAGCCCGTCTCGAAAAATCGGATGTTCGTCGGCGATGACGATGCGCACCACGCCGGTGACAGGTACCGCCTCGTCGCCGGGACGGCAGGGCATGGGCCGGATGGCGGACGGGCTGGGGGACCGTCGTTGGCGCGCCAAGACCCGGATCTTATCCCGCGGTCCTGTAAAAAGTCCGACAGCATCGTAAAGAGGACTCGGTACGCTCACGTCAGTGGACCCGCCAGGCCGTTGATGCGATGACCGAGTGCAGGGTGGCGTTGAGCTCCTGCAGTGTAAATGGTTTCGTGATCACGGCCCTGAACCCGTAGGCGTGAAATTCCGCCATGACGGGATCCTGACCGAAGCCGCTCATGAGAATTGTCTTCACCGCGGGATCGATCGCGCCGAGCTGATCCATCGCCTCGGTTCCCCCGATGTCCCCGGGCACGACCAGATCCAGCATCACGACGTCGAACGGCCGATCGCTCGCGAGTGCGTGCCTGAAGCGTTCAACAGCGGCGCTGACACTGTGGGTGACTTCGGCGTCGTAGCCCAGGAAGTCCAACATGTTCATCGTCAACCGTCGAACAGGCGCTTCATCGTCCATGACGAGCACGCGATGTCTGCTGCCCTCTCCTCGTGTGATCAGATCGGATTGTTCCGGCAACTCGAGACTGCCTGCCGCAGGGAAATTGATCTGTATTGTCGTTCCGCTCCCGACTTGCGAATCCACCGCGAGAAAGCCTCCGTGGGTCTTGACGATCGAGTAGGTTGTCGCGAGGCCGAAGCCGCTGGCTCCCTGTTTCGTGCTGAAGTACGGATCGAAAATCCGGTTGAGATGCTCTCTCGGGATGCCAATCCCTTTGTCGGCGATCGACACTCTGACGTACCGTCCCGGCTCGACACGCAGCGCGTTCTCCCAGCGCCGGTCGACCTCGCAGACATTCTCCGCGCGTATCGTGATTACACCGCTGTTCAGCATCGCCTGCCGGGCGTTGAGCATCACGTTGTTGAAGACCTGGGCGAGCTGCCCGACATCTGCGTCGACGCTCCAGAGGTCGGGCGCAATGTCGAGCGCGCAGGTCACACCCGAGCCGCGGAGCGCGAGCCCCACCGACTCCTGGAGGATCTGCCCGATCGCCACGGTCTTTCTCATTGGCACTCCGCCTTTGGAAAACGTCAGGAGCTGCCAGGTCAGTCGGCGGGCACGAACGCACGCCTGCTCGGCTTCAGCCAGCCAATCGGTGGACGAGGGCGTCCGCGGCATGATCGCCCGCGCCATGGACACGTTGCCCATGACCGCCATCAGAATGTTGTTGAAATCGCGGGCCATGCCTCCCGCGAGGAGCCCCAGCGACGCGAGCTTGCTGGCCTTCGCGCGTTCCTCCTGTATCCTGAGCGCATCGGTGATGTCACGAAACGCCAGGACGACACCGATCGCACGGCCCTCGCCATCCCGAATCGGCGCGGTACTTTCCTCGATCGGGTGCTCTGTCAGATCGCGCGCCGCGAGGATCGTGGAGCGGCGGCCGACGTCGAGCGTGTGAGGCTCCTGGACCAGCCTCGCAACGGAGTTGCCGCAGCGTTCCCGCGTCTCCGGATCGAAATTCCGAAACACCTCCTCGAGCGGCCTGCCGTTGGCCTCTTCGTGGGTCCAGCCGGTCAGCGCTTCCGCGACCTTGTTCATCGAGAGGATGGTCCCGTCCAGATCCGTCGTGATCACTCCATCGCCGACGCTTCGCAGCGTCACGGTGAGACGCTCTTTTTCGTCCGCCAGCGCTCGTTCCGCCTGGCGCGCCATCAACAGGGCTTCGACCGTCTCCTCGTGCATCCTTCGAGTTTCCGCGAGGTACCGTGTCTGGTCTTCGAGGCGCTTGACGAAGAGCTCGTACGTGCGGTACGTCAGATACACAGGCGCCAGCATCAGCACCGCTTTCCACTGGTCACCGCGCTGGATGACGACTGCGGCCCCGGCGCCTGCGGTGCTGGCAACCATGAAGCTGACGCCGCTCCACAGAAAATCGTCGCGCCACACTTTCCCGAACGGTTGATGGGTGGACAGCGCAATCGCGCCGGCGACGAGGCCCGTGTTGACAAGAAAGTACGTCGCCATTGCGCCCACGAGCGGCTTCGACAGAGCCGAGAAGTCGGTCGGTGCCAGGGGCCCATAGAGCCCGTCGTAGGCCAGAGCCGTGACCACGATCGTGACCGCCTGCGTGGCCGCGCTGAACACGGTGCGATACAGCGGATAGCGCCGCCTGACGTGGAACGTGCACTGCGTCCAGGCGGCCGCCACGGCGACGAGCATGGCGTGTGCCGGCCCGAGCAGCACGAGCGACATGAGCTCGGCAGCGTGTGACACGGATAGCGTCGAGCCACTCGCGAGGGAGATCGGCAGATTGACCTTCCACACCGAGGTCAGACAAGCCGAGACCAGCAGCGCCGCATACAGCCACGGCCGCGGATAGGTCAGCGGGAAGAACGCGACGAATACGCCCGCGCCGACAGCGATGACTACAGCGACGAAGAATTGCGCCGCCGGTGGCAGTGTGCGCCACGACAGGTCGTCCGGCCGCGACGTGGTGCTCACGGCCGCCCGCGGTCTGACAACCGGTTCCAGTCCGAACAGTGCTGTCGCAAGCCGGGCGTGCATAGCGTTACTGATGCGGCCAGATCACCGGCTCGCAGCTCGGATCGGTGCAGCTGGTTCCCCACACCACACCATCTCCATCAGCACCGCTCGTGCCCCAGACGACCCCATCTCCATCAGCACCGGTCGTGCCCCAGACCACCCCATCGCCACCGCTCGTGCCCGAGACGACCGCGTTACTCGTCGCAGCGTAAACGCTCGCGCCGCCGGCTGAGATCAAGGGCTGACAGTCGGCGCCGCCGCACCTCGTGCCCCAGACGACGTTCCCAGAAGAGCCGGTTGTGCCCCACGGGTTCCATGTGCCTGCGCCACCGTCACAGCTTGCGTCGGAACAGATCAGGCCCCACTCGACGGTCTGACCCGTCGACGTGGTTGGCTCACCCCAGGTGACGCTGGTGGGCCACGCGTTGGCGTCGGCGGTGAGCCGGCCTCCCTGGAACAGGTGGTTTCCCCAAATGAGTTGCGCGCCCCAGTCCGGAGACGCCGGGTACGCGCTCAACGGGTCAGCAAAGAAGCGCGCGAGGTCCACGGCGCCTTTCGTGTTCAGGAAGCCGGCACCCTCCGTCAACCGGTCGTAGCCCGCGTACGACTGCGCCGTGTACTGCAGGATCGCCTTGATCTGATTGGGCGTCAGCGCGGGGTTGGCTTGAAGCATCAGAGCCACGGTGCCGCTGACGACCGGAGCGGCCATGCTCGTCCCGCTCAGGCTGAGATACGGCAAGTAGGACGTCTGCACCGTGCCGCTGAGCAAGTACGCGGCTTTGGTCGTGTAGAAGGCGCTGTTCGGATCGCTGAGCGATTCGATCCCGACGCCGGGGGCGACAAGGTCCGGCTTGGCGCCATAGTCGACTGCGCTGGGACCGCGCGAGCTGAACGCCGCAATCGTATCGTCCGCGCGGTCGACGGTTCCCATGTGGCTGGATGCCCCAACTGTCAGCACCCAGGGTGCGTTGCCGGGCGACGTGATGCCGCCATAGTGCGTGTTCCCCTGCGGGTCGCGGCCATAGTTGCCAGCCGCCGCCACGACCACGACGCCTTCCGCCACGACGCGCTGCGCCGCAAGCGTGAGCGGATCGGACGAATATGATTCGTACACGCCCGTCGCCACCGACATGTTGACGACGCGAATGTTCAGGGCGTCCTTGTGACTGACGACGTAGTCCAGCGCCGCGATCACGTCGCTGATGCGGCCCTTGCCCGAGCCGTCGAGCGCTTTCAGGACGGTCAGCTGCGCGCCAGGCGCGATGCCCGATCTGGCGCCGCTCGAATCAAATCCATTGCCTGCGATGATGCCGGCCACGTGGGTCCCATGGCCGTAGTCGTCGTACGGCGCCTGATAGCCGTTCACGAAATCGACGAACTGCTCGATGCGTTGGGGGCCGGGGCCCGACGAGCTCAGATCGTCGTGCCACGCCGTCGATCCCGAGTCGATGACCGCCACGCCGACCCCGGATCCGTCGTAACCGAATTGCTGCCGGACAGCCGTGGCTCCGACCGTGGCGCCGGTCCGTTCCATGGCGCCGACAATCACCCGATCGAGGGAGAGGTGCTGCACCAGCGGATTGCCGGCCAGGGCGGGCAATGAAATATTCGGTACGCTGGCGACCTGACCATCGATGATTGGGAGCGAGCGACCGAGAGTACCGCCTGCTAGTTGGATGAGCGGAGCGACGAGGATGCTCGAGGCAGCATCGACGGCGCGCACGATGACGCGCGACTCACCGATCAGCAGCGAAGCCCGCTGCTGCAGCAGCAGATCAAGTTTGGGCAGCCAGTTGGGCGGCGGAGGTGGCGGCGGCGGTGGTGGTGGCGGCGGTGGCGGTGGTGGAGGAGGAGGCGGCGGCAGCACCGGCGGCGGTGGTGGCGGCGGCGGCGGCAGCAGCACCGGCGGCGGCGGTGGTGGCGGCGGCGGCGGCAGCAGCACTGGCGGCAGTGGTGGGGGCGGCGGCGGCGGCAGCAGCACTGGCGGCG
>Ga0137394_10000253_pt1 | contig 37373 bp, 50 predicted proteins | sample czobulk116metaG_FD_108278 | JGI IMG/M metagenome (GOLD analysis project Ga0137394, IMG submission 108278) | Vadose zone soil microbial communities from Angelo Coast Range Reserve, California, USA - czobulk1.16 metaG | ecosystem: Environmental > Terrestrial > Soil > Vadose zone | place: USA... | reverse complement strand
GATGTCTCATTTTCAGTGATTGATCGGTGCACTGGTTCCTGTGCAAAACACGACATGCCAAGGGTTTCCTGGTATGCGCAGCAAACTTCCTCGAAAATTGTTGCAATCAGCTATCTCGCCTCGGTTGTTAAATCTCATTTCCAGTGGTAGTGTTGGAGATTATCGTGATTTTATACCGTGGGTTTGAATCCTTAGGCGAGTACAGTGGCGCTGAGATGAGCTAAATCTCCTTGTCCGCGGCCAGAAATAGAAATTGGCTGCGGTGCGGTGCCCCCAAATCATTAACTCGTTCCCCGTCCTTCTCAACTTTCTAGCCTCTGCATTCGACGATGATCACACCCTGGAGGTACTTGGTCTTGGTCCTCGTCGTCTTAGTATGTTCCGTAGCCTCACGAGTCTCGTACAAATTGTGACCCCTCTCTAGCTTGCACTCCATTTCATCCTCACCGTGTCTCACGAGGGATATGGCAATGCCACGTCCTTCAACCGCATCCTCAGTAATCATAAAAATTCGCACAAGTCGCAAAGTACAATCCCAGATCAGTATCACTGGCCAGTCGAGCCACCTTTTACGCTGAATCGTCGAGCCAACGCGACCATCGTCATGCTCGCGCGCAATGGGGACATCCAGGGCGTCGCGAAGAGCATCAAACAGATGCAAGACCGCTTCAACAAGCGCTTCCGTTACCCCTACGTCTTCCTCAACGAAGAGCCATTCACAGATCACTTCAAGAAGTGCGTCATCCATCTCATCATGTAGAAGGTCCCACACCACTCACTCGCTCCTATCACGACTCGACGACAGGAGAGTGACTGAACTAATTGACTCAACGGTCGAGTTTGGACTTATTCCTACAGACCACTGGAACCAGCCTAATTGGATAGACGAGGAGAAGGCGTCCGCCGCACGAGCAGAGATGGAGAAGAATAAGGTGATCTATGGAGGTACGTACTAGAGTTACCCTCTGACGTGGACACATAACCGACCCAGTTCTCAGGTAGTCTACCGTAAGTGTGGAGCTCCGCTGATGTTGGTGGAGGTATTGACCCCCGCAAAGGTACCGAAACATGTGTCGGTTCAACTCGGGCGTGAGCAACCGCTCCCTTCCATCGGATATGGTCTGACCTACTCGTCCCTAGTTCTTTTTCAGGCACGAGCTTTTAGCCAAGTATAAGTACTACTGGCGGGTTGAGTAAGCCATGTGTCCTAGCTATGGGCGGACCGATTTTCATCCCACTCAGGCCCGACGTTACCTTTTTCTGCGACCTTGATTTCGACCCATTCCTCTACATGCAGGACCACGAGAAAGTCTACGGTGAGTCGGGGTAAACATTTCCTTTCGGAGCGCTCAATGCGCTCCCCAGGTTTCACCGTCAGCCTTCCGGAATACGGCGAGACAATCGAAACACTGTGGCAGACTGTACGAGGTGCTTATCATTTCGTCCATGAGAGTGAATCGTTCTGACTCTCACGCCACCATAGAATTCATGGACCAGAATCCCGACCTTATTGCACCGGATAATGGGTTGGGATTTATCTCTGACGACAGCGGACTCACATACAACAGATGTCATTGTATGTCCTATCATCCCTGTCATTCCTCGTTCGTCACTGATCGTGCGTGCAGTCTGGAGCAATTTTGAGATTGCAGATCTCGACTTCTGGCGCTCTGAGCCGTACATGAAGTTTTTTGAACATCTTGACAACGCCGGCGGATTCTACTACGAACGATGGGGTGATGCACCAGTACATTCGATCGGTGCCGCCTTGCTGGTGCCGAAGGAAAAGCTACACTTTTTCCGCGAAGTGGGCTATCGCCATGACCCATTCCAACATTGCCCAACAGACTCATCACACAGACAAGGTAAATGTTGGTGTGACGAGGAACAGGACAACTTTGGTGAGTCACACCGTCCTCTGATGTGTGCCGCGACCAACGGTTTTTTGCGGGATAGATTATCATTGGTATTCATGCTTACCCAAGTATGACCGTCTCTTCGAATAATTTAATGACCGTGCTTCTGTTCCTTGTCGAGCAATTTAATATACATTTCGATGGATCAGACGATCACCTGGGTGTTCTAAACCGGTTGCATCTGAAGAGCAACTCTGCCACCAGAGGCAGTGGTTATAGAATGGACTGCGAATAGTACTGATACTACACAGGAATCAATTCCAAATTAAGATGAGATGATGGGATGGAAGGTGGCGCTGGGCTTACCGAATCATACAAGCGCGTCCAGGTTGAACCGAGCGACGTGTCGATGAGCCTGTCGACGTGTTCTACCACAAGCGAATGTATGAGTCCCTGTTGGAAGCGTTCCCGCAACTGCGCAGCAGTCTGGTCTCCGGATGCCGCGAAACAAGGCAGGGTGGAATCTTCCGCAGCTTCTTCCTCAGCATCGTACGCGAGGTCCAGGAAACGTGGTTATTACCTTTCTGCATAAGTTCCACCATCGTGACAATTCTGTCGCAGTGTTTTCGTGCGGCTTCAAATCCCTCGTGGAATAGCCTTCGGAATTCCCGTAATGGCTCGCCATCCAATCCGCCCAATACTTCGACGTACTCGAGAGGCAGCTTGAACGGAGCGGCCTCGAACCCAATGTTCCCTGGTGAGTTGGATAGCATGAACCCAAAGTCAATGTGAATCAAGTGACCGTCGCGATCCAGTAACATGTTGCCGTTATGGCGGTCTTTTATCTGGAGGAGATATGTGATTATTGAGTACCCCGCAAGCGATTTCGCAAAGTTGCGCTGGGCACGGGCAAATTTTGCAGAGGATGGGTCCCCATAGGTCTAAAACGATGTAAGCAGAAGCCTAAATATCGGGCGGGGAAACACACATTCTTGAAATGGTCCATAAGAGTGACATGCCCTAGTCGTTCTCCTGCTGACCGTCGTGCGTACTCGGCTTTTTTTATCGAGTGTATTGATACGGCATCCGTGATGGTTTCGACAAGACCAGAAGAACCCCCTGTAATGAGGATACGGAAGCTCGGGAAACATGTCAGGACCCAAACATGGGATAAACGGGACTGGCTTACTATCGCACCCAACACATGCAGTTCTCTTCTTTCCATATACGCCGAAACTCTTGTACAAGCTGAACAGCAAGCTGCTCTTGGCGGAGATCGCCGCCAGTCTTGACGATCACCGATAAGCAGTCCCAATTGGCTTTATAGTCGGCATCAGGAACCGACACCAGACAGAGTCGGTGGAGAAATACCTAGGTGACCATATGGTGACTCTTGCCGTACTCGACTTTTCTTTGCTGCCCAGCTTTCACTGAATACAACCGCTGACGGATCCACCTTGTTCAGTTCCCTTCGTATAATGCCTTCATCTTCCACTGTATTCATCATCGGCACGCCTATTCTTAATGGGCTATGACTGTCGCGATTTTCCCGCATACGCTGCATGCGCTCCTCCTCGAGTGCTAACATCTCATTCATGATGCGGTCCCGAATTGCAGCTGCCTCGGAGGGTTGCAGTTTCGTGCGTTGTGAGTGCGATGTGGGCTGTTCTTGGGGGACCCCAGCCAGTGACGGGTGTAATGGCCCACCCTCACGGGTGGTTGGAGAAGGTGGGGCAACCACGGTGAACCATGGTGAACCGGAGAGCCACTTCGACGGCTCCGCAGGCGTGATTGGAGGTCGCTCTTGGGCGCTTGGCGAGGCGCTAATTTGCTCCGGTACGAGACTGGCGTTCAGCTGAGAAAGCATCACGGCGGCAGTACGCATTCGCTCGGAATAGTCCTCCAGAGATAGATTTTGAGTCTGGATCGAGCGAGATTGCACGATCTGCTGAGGTGCTGTGTTCCCGCGCGAGTTTGAGCGTTGATGATCGAAGGACGACACAGGTAGCCCCGGGTCACTTTGTTCAACGGAGGGAGTATGCGGTTGTGATGTTGAACGAGACCAGGCAGCCAAGTCAAGGTCCTTATTCTTCGGTGTTGGGCGAAGAACGATGGAGTCTGAAAGGTCAAGGGGCCTCGACCGCAATGATTCCTGATCACCGTAGAGTTGTTCAATGAGATCAATTTCTTCTTCCTCTTCATGAGGTGGCACCGACGACGCGGTCCCGATAGTTGCTGCGGCAGAAATGTCTGAAAACGCTCCACTTTGCATCTCAGAAGTGTCTTCGCCAAGGACTGCGTCAGATACGTTTGTCCGAGAAGAGGATTGATCCTGGTTAGCGGGAGAGGTAGAGGTAAAGGGTATGAGGTCCTTCGATGTCCCCTTCTTTTCGTTCTCTTTGGCCACAATCTTCCGCAGGGTGGACTTATTATGACGGTTGTCTGGGTCAAAATCGAGATCGTTATGAAGAACCTCTATCACCAATAAATAAGGGGCTCGCTCTGCCGAGTTCAGCACAACGCATTCGCCGGGTGGTATTCGCACAATCCGATGATGGGGTGTGGGAACAGATTGGGGGGACGCAGCTTCATCTGCACTGAGACACCACAGTGGTATACAAACCTGGAAGCAATGAGATCCTGCGCCAGGTTGAGTGCTGAATCACATACCTCGGCTGGTAGTTTGTGGTTGAGGACTGTCAACTCAGCACGCAAAGCACTTACTCGGGCGGGTTTAGGAACCACCACGAGTCTGTTCGAAATGCTCTCCAAATTCAATATGAATTGGATCTATGGCACGAGTCAATATCGTATTGATGATGCAGAAAGGCGTCTACAGACCTCGGACCGACAAAAATGACATCGCAAAAGATGAACCTGTGAGCCGAAGTCGTACCTATTTAGTAAAAATTCCGAGGCATTTGAAGAATTTGGTGGGTGGGTTTGCTTGATAGAGGACAGCGATGGGACGGATTGAGTTACGGCTGGAGGAGTAATAGGATCTAGTTGTCCTAAAGGATCATCTGAGAACCTGGGTGGCCGTTCCTCCTTTCGAAGAAGAGAGAGGTCAGGGCTAGTGCACACTGCTCGGTTTACCTCACGCTGCTGCCTTCCTGCAATACTGCTCTCAAAGTTTACTCCTTCAAAAGGTGCAGGTGCTCGTTCGGGGGATTCTTCGTCTTTTACATCTTCCAGAGGACTGTCAACTTCATCATCCTCTATGGGCGGCCGATCATAAGGCGAAACGGCTCTTCCCCGAACCAAATCGTCTTCATACCGTTCCAGGCTTTTGACATCCTCCCCTTGCTGATCTAGCCGCCCTTGTTCGATGGCGACCTCCCCCATAACTCTAGAAAGAGCTGGAAGGCCGGGTGAACTGGCAAGCACAACACTCATGCCGAGTAACGCAGGGTGAAGACGAGGTTTCACTTTCTTCCGCAAGAATTGGGGGAATTTGGGAAAAGATAGGCCTGGATATGCCGAACCCGAGGGCGGGGGTATTTCCCCGAATATTAGTTCATGGCACATGAGCAACGTGCGTTGGCAAATTAAGCGTGATTCGGGGTTATGATTGGCGTTTGAGAAGTCCCTCAACGATGCTTGCATGAACCATAGTGTCTATGCTCGTGAAAAAGTCATACGGGTATCAGAACAATCGGGCTACACACAAGCATGGCTATGTGGGTGGACTTGCGGGAAATGTCCATGACAAAGCACTCAAGTGCCCGGGATCTTGACGGCCTGGAGACAAGGAGATGGCTGAGACGGGGTGTCAAAACGAGTCCGAAGGTGTTTCGTAACGAACATCTATGTTCACCATATGAAACCCCAGACGTCCCGAAGCTCGTCGATGGTGAATTCCTTCAGTCGGCGGGTGAGGTAGTATGTGATGCCGATGTTGTCGGAGTATAACATGAGATAGTGCAGAGCGACATGGACAGAGAAGTAGGAAGGAGAGAGGAATAAACGCAGAAGGAGAGCATGGGACATGACGGTCAGGTTGCGAGACCACGGCCGGGACTTCGCTATGTCCGTTCCGCTACACGCATGCGTATTCCTGGACACGTATCTCGTTCTCCTTACGCGACCATGTTCATCTTGCCATTGCTTTCTTTACTCGTTCTTCCACTCGTTTTCGCTTCTCAAGACAACTCTCGCCAGCAGCTCGTTAAGCTAGCGGTAGAGGACAACGGTGCCATCAATCTTGACCCCAAGACTTTCGACCTGCTCACGTCGCCCAAACGTGACTGGTCCGCCTCCGTTCTCTTCACTGCGCTCGACAAAAAAAGAAGATGCGGCCCATGCAGGTGAGCTGTGTTTTTGACGTCCCCTCACGATTCGAACTTACTGCGCGCGTAGGGAATTTAATCCCTCTTGGGTAGCTGTTGCCAAGGCATGGACCAAGGTATCATCGTCAGAACGCGACTCGCACTTCTTTGCTACCCTCGACTTCGAAACCAGTCAGACCATCTTTAAAAGGGTAATTCATCGTTTGCTCATGAAAGGCTCTGGCTCAATGGCGCACTAGATGGGCATACAATCCGCTCCAGTTGTCCTGAATTTTCCCCCAGCGGCAGGTCCCCGCAAGTCATCCAACCCCGACTCCCCTATCGCCCATGATTTCTCTGCGTAAGTGCACCAAGCAACAGTTCGAGGTGTTGATTCGATCCCCTTTCGACAGTGGATTTGATCCCAAACCCCTTGCTGAGCAGCTCTCTGCGTTCACACCCGTGCCCATCCCGTTCCACCCACCGATTGACTGGGCTATGTGGGGCACATTGGCTTTCTTTTCCCTATCTGCTGCCTTGTCTATTCGATTCCTGGCCCCTGTCCTCCGAAACCGCTGGACCTGGGCATTTATTACTGTCTTCACATCCTTGGTTATGACATCAGGCTATATGTTTACTCGCATCCGCGGCATGCCTAGTGTTGCCTCGGACGGCTCCTGGATTTCGGACGGCTTCCAGAGCCAATACGGCCAAGAAACAACCGTTGTCGCCACCCTTTGTAAGTAGCGATCCCTTGGTGGCTCAACGGGAGACATTGACATCATTTCGACAGATGGTCTGCTTTCGGCGGCTTTCCTGATGCTCACGCTTGTGGCACCCCTCCAGACCTCACCCACCAGGCAACGCATTCAAATCTACTTGTGGTCGAGTGTAGTGTTCGTTCTATTTTCCGTACTGGTGTCATTCTTCAGGGTAAAGAACAGAGGTACGACTTCCTTGATCACTGCAACTCTGATCTGATTGGTCTAATATCACATCAAAATAGGTTATCCTTTTAAACTTCTCTTTTAGTGTCTATGTGAGGAGATAAAGTCTAGAGTCCCATGAGCTATTGCAATAAAATGCGACAGGCTGCATAGCGCATAAATCAATTGAGGGGGAGGTGCAAGCGTGACTTGAGCTCTGAGAACAAGACATACAATTGAATAACATATGACAATGCAAAAATTTTAAGTTACTGTAATGGGATTATTGATGAAGGCGAATGACCTCAAGTCTCCGCATTGGGCTGTTGAAAGACATCCACGTAGCGGCTGCGTATGTTGCGCTTCGCTGCTTGTGACCGCGGCCGACTAGGCGGAGGTGTCGGGGATCCAGAGGGGGCCGGTGAAGGTGAATCCGTCAAGCGCGGAGATGGTGGAAGAACGCCATTCGCTAATCCATCTCCCCCTGGTGGTAAGGCTGATCGTGGACGGAGGACTGTACGCCTTGGAGGAGATGCAGAGAGATCAATGGCCGAAGCAGCACGCGCAGGTGGGGGTGCTGGAGACACGCCGTTTGGTATCCTCGGAGCAGGGTGGCTGGGGGATGTAGTTTGAGCCCTAGAAGGAGGTGGAGGAGCGGCGGCGGGTTGCGCGGCGTCGCCACCAGCCTATGATTATACATCAGATACGAAAATCACGACATCTGCAATCAGAACCCACCTTTTTGTTCACCCACCGCTTGAGTTCCTTGTCGTATACAAAGCTACTTTCCTCCCCGAGTGTAGCTTTGGTTGGGCCACGGGATCCTTCTTTATTCCACCAACGGCTGAACCAACTGGATGGCTGCTGAGTAGGTGTCGACTCTAAAATGGTAACGTGAGCACAACGAGTTATCAATGCTAGTTAAAGGGGTGTTACCTGATTGAGGCCGTGTATCGGTTTCGGTTGTCTTCGAGTCTGGCGCCGAGTTGACAGTGGTGCCGGAATCGTTTGACGAGGCTTTGCGTTTATTGGAAGAATTTCCCAAACCAAGGTCACCATCATCTTCGTTTTCATCATGTGTCGCGAGACTCGGAGAACGCGTGGGTATGCTAGATGTAGGAATTGCGGGGATTGGTGCTACATCCATTAATGACATGAAACCTGATGGCGGAGACGAACGACCATTAGGGAACATAGTGACGACCGGCGTCGAACTGGAATCCTCTGTGTTGGAAGAATCCCACCATGCTCCCCCATGCGAGTCACCATCTAACGCTTCATTCTCCAGCGGCTGATAGAGACCATTCGTCGAGTTGGTTAGAGGATATCCGCTGTAATTTGGACTGGCTTGGACAAAATGTGTCGTAGCGGCACTGGCCGATGCGATACGAGGAGCTGGTGACGAATTTCTATGGATTGGCCGGTATTCCATTGCTGACGATGCGCGGTCAATCTGCACCTGGGGGTTGAGGCGAACGGCCTGTGCAGAACCTGTTCTCCGGGGAAGATTATTCCGCGCATCCGGTAGCGCGTATTGATTCACAGTAGTTGGTTGGGGAGAAGGGACTTTTGAAGTGGTTGAAGACGTGATCGTACTATAATGCGAGAATGGACCAGCAAAAGTCTTGTTTTCATGGGGCGTCGTGTCACCATTCGAAGTAGGTGAGTCATCACCACCAGCAACGAACTCTGTGAGGCGACCGCCAAGCCAATTCCCAAGGCTATCAAGGCTCGGTCGGGTCATCTTGCCACGGATCCACGAGCCCGTCTTGTCCAAATGCGGCGCACCGATCAATCTATCAGCAAACTCCCTTAACTGTTCAGATAGCTCAGGGTGAGGCAATGCGTGTGCTCGGTTCAGACATGCAACGATGGCCTCGCAATACCTGTAATTCAAGCACTGAATCATTTTTTGTGAAAGAACGGCTATGACACCCACCTGCTCGCGGTCAACATGTGACCCATCTCCGCCAAGCTCGCCGCACGAACAAATTTGTATGCTTGTAAAGGAGGAAGCCCATTAAATGATTCTTGACCTTTGGAGGGGGTTGCCAACGAAAGAGCAAACTCGGCGATCTCCGAGAGTACAATTGCGTCGTCGCTCACATGGAAGTTCGGGGTCGTAGGACCACGTGAACCAACGAGCGTAATACGGCCAGGGGTGCCAATGCTTCCAAGCATAGCGCTCTGCGGTGCAAGGAGGTAGCTGCAGTTCACAAAAGTTGTTCAGGGCACGTATTCGCTACTCGCAGAGACACGTACCATGCATGTGCAGCTTCCACCAGGTGATTTTCAAGCAGACAGTCACCCAGGGCCAGAAGAGCGGACGAGCATTCTGACACAGAGGGGCCTGGAATGAGCATGGCAGCAGTGTCTGGCCATTTATCCAATACATTCACCGGGACGGGGACTGGCGAAGTGAAGTTCGGAGATATTGGAGTGATGTGAGATAAAGCAGGAGCTTGGAGCTTTTCACCCATTTTAATCAGAGATGTTGGCGGAACCAGCGCTTGTACTGTTCGCATGGCACTATCAATGAGTCGAAGTATGCAACGCTTAGACGATACACGCACTAGATGCAGCACCCTGGCCTGAGTACAGACTATATGCGACCTTCAAAGGTTCTCGGCCTGCGCTCGGAGCCATCGTATCTCGTCGACCAGGACCTGTGGCATCGACAATGCCTTGGGCGTTCAATTCGGAGCGGATGAACTCATTAGCGACCTCCTTCCAAGCTTCTTTGTCGATGCTACTCGCAATAATCATCGCGTGCGCCCATAACTTTTCATCCAGGGCATAGCGATATGCGGCCGAACGTTCACCCTGAGTTAATAGTTCCTGTATCCTATCAAGGGCCGAGGCCTTGACGGTCTGAACAGACAGGACACGATCATGGGGATTAAGAGAGGACAAGGTGAGAGACGACGCTGTAGCGCCGTCGAGACCATATGAAGCTGTTTTCGGAGATGTTGATTTATCAAGAACGGGAGCATCGCCAAGTCGGGGAACAAGAACTGCTCGGACTGCAGCTTCTACTGGAGGACTGCGATGGGGATTATATTCAGGGTCATAGGTAACTTCACGATTCACTTGAACGCTCACCTGCCAGACAGTTTGCCGTCATGTTCCAAAAGGACCTTCAACAGCTTTACAAGTGTGAGTTTCCCCTCCGCCTGCCTACGCTCGGGACTTCCTTGACTGAGATAACCGAGTCCACGGGCAATCTCTTCTGCACGCCCTTCTAGATATTCGATAACTTTCGCCTTATTGTTCTTTGATTGCGTAGCCACAGCTGCACGCACCAAAACTGTCGGTGATCCGGGATCGCAGAATAATGGGCCAGGGAATGAAGTCGATACATGATCGAGTGCGGATTCAGGGATCACCGCATGCAAGGGCCGCATTTGGATACCCGTCGTCTGCCTCGATGAAAGAGCGATGTCGAACCCAGTGTTCAATGTATTTGAGCCGTGGAAACAGAGTACCAATTTCCCACCAAAACCAAAGCTGACCACGGGTGCACGGCTCGAAGTCCTGCCCAAAGGATCATTACTACCCAATAAAGATGGAGATGGCGCATATGGTGCGTGGGTTTGAGGCGCAAGGATCAGCGTTTGACCATGTGATCGGTCTGTATCATGAACAGGCACGCGTGAAGTCTGGTGCAACGACGCCGACGCAGGTACTTCCGTTGGGTATGGGCCATGACGCGAAGGAACGTACCGGTCCGAGGTAATTGAAGAACGGGAGGAAACGAGGGAGCTATTCGACATAGAACGATCCCTGGCCGTCGAAGAGAATGGTTCTGTGTTACTAACAGGAGCGTAGGGATCATACGAGGGAGGATGGGGGGATTTCCATGACCGGATAGAACCAGGGGAAGAAACTCTAGACATGACAGACTCTGTGGAAGGTTCTGCGGTGACAGGCGTATATGACACGGACCCCGGAACAACGCCGGCGGGTGGAGAAACCAAATCACGACTCCTCGACGATCGAGGGCTATGCACAGACGAATTACCGGGAGAATGAACCCTATTTAGGGTTGGCGTGTAGCCGGGGACGTCATGGCTGCTGGTATGGATTGGCGCGGGCGATGAGCGAGCAACCTCTGTAGAGAAACTACTACCGGTAGTTGGCTGTCGGGTGAACCCACTCCCAGTGTCCGCATAATTGTATTGGTTCCCGGACAGTGAGGTATCTTGATGGTGTGGGCGTGCGGGGAACTCTCCCCGTTGTCCGGGCTGAGATCGATGGCCGTCCACTCGGTTCAAGGTAAAGACTTCATTATCACGTGAAACAACAGCTGGATGGCCAAGCTGATCAAATGGGATATTCTCTGCCGCACTGGGCACGTGTTGTGGCCAGACAGTATAAGAATGACCGAGGGAAGGCTCCGTAGGGATCGATGATCCGGAAACGATACGAGATTGGGGCTCGCGGTGAGGCGGTGATACGCCGGTAGCTAGAGAGGCGTTGGATTGTGGGCGGGAAGCAGCCGGAGGGGCAGGTACATGGGCCTGAGGCGTATATCGGCTTGGTGGAAGAGCCTCGCTAGGGTTCGTATAGTACGTGACATGTCTCATGTCCTGTGCAGCATACGTCTGTGTTGCGCCAGTGGGAGGAAACGCTCGAGAGGATCCGAGTGCACGAGAAATGTGCCTAGAAGGTTTCGGAGGGGGGATTGGAGGATCATAGGCATTGGTTGTCTTTGGACGATATAACGCCGCAGTCGGAGGGGGATCGGATGGCTTGCCTTCGGTGCCTATCCGTGTATGAACAACCTGAGGGGCGAGAGAACTGGGCCGAGCCGAGTATGATTGGTATCCCGACTGAGGAACCGAATGGCTGTCGTTGGCCACAGGCTGGTATGCCGAAAACGTAGCAGTGCGGTCATAGGGAGATGACAAGGGGGGGTTCGGATACATGGAGGAGCTACTGCTGTTGGATGATGGTTGTGATACAGGCCTGTATTGGTCGGATGTCGCAGGCTGCACGTGGGCTGCACGCGCGTGCAAGGGAGATGACGTAGTGTCACCCGACGAACCGTCACTCGGTTGCAGATGCAGAGTAGAGGGCCGCTCGAACGGTGGCCGCCCAGCACTCGGCTCGTAATTCTGCTGCGCCCCATAGACATGACCAACTTGATTCAGGTCCACACATACTGTGAGACCAAACCCTCTCGAAGGTGGAGACCACTCACCATTGTGCGAAGCCGCATGCTGCAAATAATCGCCTACGTAAGGATTCATTGGCTGGCTGTCGGTGAGATTACTCGGCGTCGATCCTTCATACTGTGTCTGGAAGTTGTCGTTGTGATGGCCAGCACTATCACTACTCCGCCGGTCATATTCGGGGTGTAGAGAACCATCAGCTTGATAATGACTTGACGCGCCATCATACCAATTACCCCCAATATCAGCTTCCCGCGTATCTGAGAGTGGAAGCTCACTGGGAGGTGAAGTCGAACTGGCGGCGAGGTCGTCACCGCCGTTAGTTACGATAATTCCAAACGGGTCAGAGGCAGAGTCTGCCGGGCCAAAGAGAGAGGCTGCTTCCTCCATGGCGGGGTTTGGTAAATAGATTGCTGACAGACGTGCAGCAAGCGCAAGCGTGGCAATGAAGATGGAAAGACGACCACAAAACTGCGAACACGGTGAGTGGCGTTCTCGGCTCCACGTCAGTTCTGAGTTCGTGTCTCCTTTTTTCCTTGTTTGTTCCGATTTGTCCGGAACTGGCATTTAATTGAATCAGAGCAACGCACAACCTTTCTGAACCAATGCTGTATTGTGATAAGCAACTGTGTGGGGAAAGCAATGAGGGGCATTGTGGGTAATTATATCAGTAGTTGGATATATATAATAGCAGGCTCCATGAAGAGCGACGGCACGAGATTTAGTAGCAAATGTAGGAAAGCTCTAACTGCTAGAATTTGTTGAAAATATTGGAGATGAACGGTATTATCAAATATCCAACGAGAAGCCAATTAGTATGCAAAGCAATACGCATGGATGGTATAGAGTGAGTCGACAAGTGCGTTGCGAATGAAATCAAAACGATGAATATGAATGTTGATCAGAAATATTTTGCGAATTTCAGGGCAAACTTTCGCCCGCTTGTGTCAACAGACGTTCGACTACGCGCAAAGGAACGACAAAAGCACGTCAGGTCTGAATTTCAAAGAAAGTTTCGGTGCAATTGCTCACTAGAGAGTAGGTGCTTGCTGTAGGCACTAGAGTACCTTCGCATGCTAACCAACTGAGGTTTAATCCGACTGATTAATTCGCGCTTCTGCTCCGGGTCTGCAACAGAAACCGCTCGTTGTAAAACATAATCTCAAGAGAGCGGGTGAGCGGACAAGCAACAAAGGAATGGCCAAGCGTGACTCACTCGCATACTGGTCCTTCATCATGGTTGCAATCGGGCTTACACCATCTTGCTTGGACGTCATCATCTCCTGTATGAGAGCCCGTCGAGACTCTGGGTCAGCAGTGAGGAGAGCCTTTTCACAAACGTTCGAAGCGAATTTGTGACGCGACATGTGAAGCATTTGGCCTCGTAGTTTCGATATAACCAGTGCTCTGTCATGTTGCTTGCCATATTCGAGAACATATTGCACGACGTAGTTCTGTAAAAGTGTAAGTTGGTCGCTCGTACAAGCTCGCGTACACTTTTGACGTACCCCAAATTGGTCTTGCATGAGATTGATAATGTACTTATGAAGTTCATCCATGAGCGGCCTAGTCTGTTCCTCGCCCAAGTGCTCGAAACATCTTTGGAGAACGCGACAGCCGTAAGGATGGGTTGAAAGTTCGAAAACGCTGCCCTTGAAAGCTGGAATAAAACTGAGACGTTCTGCCGGTACACGCTCGATGAGTTTTTGTACGACCTGGATGTATGGTGAGAGAGGCGCCATGCTATACAATGAGAGACCAACATGATTGCCATTTGCATCCTTAACGCATTTGAGTACGTGCGGTTCCAATTCTTTCACAATGGCAATTTGCTGCTCGGGAAGGATATATTCGATTGCCTGCAACGCATTAAGGAGCCGTCTTGACATATTAGCTAATAGCATCATTACCTTTTGAACGACGCGGCATGCGTACATCTGCACGGACAATTGCGCGATATGTGGCTCAATAGCATTAGCCAATATCGTCTTGTGCACTTGTGTGCCATGCTCAAAGAGCTTTTGGATGACCTAATGACCAAGTCAGGAAACCAATTTAATGGAAACGTGCGGCTAACTGACGTAGTTGCCGAAGACATCTTGAACAAGTTGCAACGTATTATCGGGAACGATCTCGTCAAATATTATCTGCTTCTCCTCGCTTGACGCCGTTTCAATCTTTTGCTGAATAAATCGTGAACCATGCTGGTCACCGCTAAACTCCACGATATGACCATAAATGTCCTATCAGGTAGTACGAAGATGAAATTCAAGGGATGTGTGACGATGGAAACACTTACGCAAATTTCCCACTTGCGGGACCGATTGGTGCGGAATTCTTCTAAAATCGGACTACGAAGCGTAACTGCCTCGCCGTCCCGACGGCGGGCAAATTGAGCCCCCTGGTTATAAAAAGGAATGGCATGAGGACCCAAACTTCCATACATGGCACCCGGCGTCCCGGGATGGACTCCGGGATGGGTGGCCCCAAAATCTACATGCGCTGCAAACAGATGGGGGGTGCCAATATACTGATGGGGAGATGGTGGTGACCTGATAGAGCCATAGCCTAACCCATGAGGAGGAATCTGTCGAGAATAGCATGAACAGTCGGGCGTCGGAACAGCGCGCGGGAGTGAACTAAACCCACCTGCATATCTCTTTTATGGTCATTGACTATGGGAGGCACGTGAACAGTAATGTGAGGGGAAAGCAACGGCGAATGACTAGGATGATATAATGTTGGTTGTGAAGGATAATAGAACTGAGAACCTGGGGGTCTTGAACTCCCCGTATAATCATAGAAAACGCCATGATGCTGTAACCATATGAGTATGCTTCGAAACAGTAGACAGTAGAAGAGATAAACTTACCGCGGGATACGCACTTGCTGGCACAGCACTTGGGGTGACTGGTGATGCGGTGTACATGGAAGGATCTGAAAGAGGTCAACCCAAAGTTTCATATACGACAAGTGACGACGCTAACCTGTGGGAGTGCCCGGGTAATACGGGGCATACTCAGGAAGTGGGAAGGTGGTGTACGGTCCTCGAGGCTGCAGCTGTGCAGCATGGAGATGAGGTAAGGTATTTGGGATACCAACAGAGGCATGATTTCCGTTACGGTAGGGAGAACCTTGGTGTGAGAAGGAAGCATCGTCCTCTACGCCCATGCCACGAATGCCCAGAGCCAAATTGTCTACGACAGATGGGCTGCGATTGGGGTCATATCCCATGGAATGGTTCTGGGCAACTTGCTGCGACGGAAATTGGGACGTAGAAAATGTGGGGGGTTGCGGAGAAGAATATCGTGGAGTGGTGGCAGAATCCGTGTTTAGATTAATGTCAAAACGTTGAGGAGAGAAGCTAGGTTTCGATCCTCCGAGAGGCTGATCGTCCTAATATACAGGTAATATTATGTCATAAAACTTGATGCACTGTTTTGTTGACTCACAGGTCGGGGAGAGAAGGTGACACCTTGCGCGACGCTGACCTGTCTTGGCCGGCCCTGTGGAGATGTTAGCGTACGTTGGTATGGACATGAGGCCAGCAATTTCTGCGCCCTCTCGAATGACCTACCAACGCAAATTCGCCTGTGTCATCATCCGCCCATGTTCCGCTATTGGATCGCCATCCCTCGTTCATGTTAGAGCGAAACGGCATCTCGCCTTGACTCGGGAGAGCGTCAGTGGTAGCTGGGGCCGAGCTTGCCGAAACGTTACGCTGGGGAGAGGGTGTAGAACCTCCCCACACCTGATCCCTAGTGAATAGGCAGACAGAGAGGTAGTTTGGTTTCCACTCACTTGCCATCCAGAGCCGAGGCTCGAATTCGCTAAGGCCCCTGGCGTACCCACGCCAACCCCAAGTGTACTGTTTGCTGGAGGGTGTGCCACTCTCCGCTGGGGTTGAGCCTGAGTGACGAAAAGAAACGTTACTGAGAAAAGGGCGGCTTCTGACACTAGAGGGCATACGTTGCCTGGAGAGCCCAAGGGCGAGTGGGTGCCGGACAACGACGATGAGCCTGATGGTTTTCTCGGTGCGTCATTGGTGTTTTGGGACATGAAACGGGAGGAAGAGGTCCTGTGACGGAAGAACACGGCGTTTCAGTAGAGCGCTCCCGTGACACGAAATGCATACGAAAGCCCACTCGGCAAGGAAGGGAAAGTGATAACACGGTCTTACAAGCAACCCAGGCCCAAGAAAGAGAGCTGTAGGACCGCAGTTGGCAGCGTTGAAATTTGACCCCGTGACCGAGCAGTCCCTGGTAGTCTATGCACATGCACAAGTAGAATGGGCTGAGGTAACAGCGGATGGATACCCGACAGACAGAGAGAAGTGGGGAACAAATAAAACGAGGTGACACTCACGTTGCCTGGATCCGGAATGGGGATGGTTTGCTATGGCCAGCGACGTCAAGCTAGCACAAGCGGGATGTTGGAGAGGAGAGGAGGACAGACGCCCTCTAGTTCTGCTGGACGGGACAGGTGGGGGCGGGAATTGGTCCCGGCGCTCGAAGCCGCACGGAAGGAATTGAATTTCGGAAGGAAATGACGAATGCAGGTGACTCTCGGCGACCAGTACTATTTGGTCCCGGCATAATAACTGACAAGTACAAACCGTGAAACGTACAGCTTATGGAGCGGAGCGGCCTTTAGAATTACATACATACTAAACGTACAACGGGTTCAATTGGGCACGAGTCGCAAAGGCTTGATGTGCTGTTTGCACGCTGGCTCTAGACGAAGTAAGGACCATCCCTCGCAGCCATCGCACACGGTTCATCACGGCAACGGCAGACCACGGGAACACCTCTCAAGGGTTTCAGGCGTTCAGGGCCATTATGAGGGTGCAAATTTACCTTTAATCTCGTTCAAAGAAGCATGGAGCCGACCACCTGGCTCCCCCTTCCACCGCGCGTCTTCCCGAAATAGTCCGGAGCTTGTGAAGCTGTGCGAAGCGAACACGCACGCTGTCCCCCACTATATTTTGTATACAATACGGTGCTCTCATGTACGTCTTAAGGCACGTGTTCTCGGGCCTCTTAAAGCTTAATATGATAGCTTGTCATTGCACGTTGCATATTGTATATCGTACTGTATTTTGTTCTCGTGCACTCGACGGGAAAGAAAAAAAAATTTGTTGGTCCGGTTCCCGCGGCCAAGTCAACTGAACCACTTCGCCGCTGTCAGGTTTGCTCCCATGTATCAGGGGACCGTAATTTAGGCTCAGCCTAGCCATTTGGGGCTGGACACCAAAAAAAAAATTTAACCCCGCGGAATGTCCGGACAACATCGACCTATCTTGACAATCGCTTTCAGTTCCATTGAGTGCACATGTATTGGGGATGAGTGTGTACGAGTCTGTAGATATAATGTATGACGGCCGATAGAGCGTACAACTAGCGTCGGGTATAATACTAAAACAGAAAGGGACCGAATGATATACCAGTTCATCGAGACTGGAAGAACCACGATGCGCGCTTGCCTGTGGATGGAATGAGTAAATAACAAAGTCGAGGGAGATATAACATGATGTAGGGAACTTTACCTGCACTGCAAAGGAACAAAATTAGATAAGCAAAACGATGATAACAAATGAAAAAGTGGCGTACCTTTCCTCATTTTGGACTCTAGCAAGTGGGTTGGCAGGGACAACTGGAGGGGCAGCAGTCTCGGACGTCGCACGAGGCACAGTCCCACCGCCACCGCCACGCAGAGGTTTCGCAATTCTGCCTGCGAAACTGAGTGGAGAAGAAACTGAGCTCTTTTGCGCTGAAAAAAAAAAAGTTTCAAATCTCCAGATAGGTGAGCGTCAGGCTCGTGAATATACTGTACCTCTTGCTTGATCCAATCGGTCCTTGACAGCCTGAAGCTGAGCTTCAAACTTCTGGTTCTGAAGGGCAAGCCGACGGTCGGCATCTTGGAGTAAAGCTTCAAGGTTCTGTATCCGTTCGTTTCTTGCGAGCAGCTTTCGTTCGGCTATTCCAGCTTCCTTCTTGAGGGCAGAGTTCTGATCGACAAGCTGGGGCAGTACGTGTGAGAGAGAGGCAGCAACAAGTAACGTGGCTCTACCTGTTTCTGGACCAGCGTCAGTTGTTCAAGATTCCGTTCCAAGAACGCCATCTTCTTCTGCTGTGCCTTCGAATTACTGTTTCGGATCACATTGTTGTATTGCTCTTTGATCTCGTCCAGCTGTATCTCGAGCTCGACGACCTTCTCACAGCGATTCTGTAGATCACGCATGAGTGATTTTTTAACACCGTCGAATTCCGCAAGTTGGACGTTGATAGCCTTGCGTGTCCGTTCAAGATCTTGAGCACTCTCTGCCAAATTCTTCCCACCTTCGATGCCAGCCGATGTGACAGCGAAGGCGCGCTGCTAGTGAATCAGAAGGGGGTTCAAGTATCCGCAACGACACGACCAAAGCCGACCTTGAGTTCTTCATTGACGCTCTTCAGACTGTCAATGGATGCATTCAAGCTCCGGACCTCATTACTCTTCATTTCCAGTTGCTGCTTTAGGTCGACTACCTCGCTTTGGTGGGCTTCACGTTTTGAAGCGTATTGAGTCTCCAATTTGTTCTGCGATGATACCCAGTATATTCGGGCTCATAAAGGCAGCGAGTACAATGCTCTCACCTTCAACGCGGCAGTCGACCGCGCAATGTCTGCATTGCTGGCCTCCTCGTCATGAATGACTTTCTCTGAATGACGAATCAGCCAACATGGTAAAGCGGAACTGGTGACATGTACCTAGGAGTTCTTCGTATTCCGTCTCCACGGCACTGAGGCGGCTCTCTAACTCGTCCTTCCGTCGCGTGATGAGGTCGCTCTCCTCCTGCTTCTGACGAAGGCGATCCACCGTTTCTCGGACAAGGGACTGACCTTCTGCCAGCTGCCGGCGAATTTGTGTGGCATCTTCTGCGGTCAGTGATGAGGCTTCCGGGTCCGACTCGATCGCGTCGAGCTTAGCAATAATCCGACGCATTTGTTCATCCTTCTCAGAAAACGTTCCCTGCTGCAAGCAACGAGATGTTTGCTACGTTGTCAGCATGCCAAGCTACGGATGAGAGGATATAATTCTTGCCATATCAAACTGCGCCATCATCAGGGCCATCTTCTCTTGCTTCTTCCTCTCCTTGTCTTCAGCAGAAGGATCCTTCTGAGAAGATTTCAACTCCGCAATGGTGTGCTTAAGTTCCTCGAGCTCGTTTCTAGCATCCCCATTCTGCTCTTTGAGAATATCAACAGTGATGACGCTCTCTTTGTTGTCGAACTCGAGTTTCTCGACCTGAAGACGGAGTTCGTTTAGCTGGACAGACATTGCCTTGTTTTCCTGTCACACAACCCAGATGAGTTGGCGCGTGGCATGACGCTATGAATGAAATTTTTACTTTTGAGGATGCCGCTTCCTGCTCTTTAAGGAAGGCCAGCTCCTCCTTCAATTCCTTGACAAGTTTCTCAGCAGCCACGAGCGCTCCCTCGCGTTCAGCTAGTTGATCACTAAGTTCATTCTCGCGCTTCAAGAATTCTTCTCTCTCGTCTTTGTCTAGAACTATCACGGTCGGGGTTTGTGGTCGACTATCCAATTCCTTCAAGCCCTCCACAGCAGGGTTAACTGGTGTAACACTGCGCGTCGAGGAAGGTGTGGGTGAGGCAGGTGTCTTCTTAGGCATCGTGGCCGATCCCGCCTTGTCTCCGGTAATTGGAGCCCACTCTGATGGATCGACGGCTCCCCCAGCGCGCCATGTGGCAAGTTCCGCTTCGAGGGCGGCGATCTGCCTCTGATAGGAGGTATTGGAAATTTGCGCCTTCTGGAGGAGGTTCTTGAGCTCGAGTGGTGAAAGCTCCGCATTGACACGGGCTGTATTCTTGATCGACTTTGCGCGGATACCGAAGCGAAGTGTAGACAAAGTCTCGGCCTCGTTAAAGGAAGCCGGTGAGCAGTTGATGACTAGCGTTGTGCGTGAGTTACCACCAAGAGATTCTTGCAAGATACGAGTAAGTTTAGAGTCACGGTAAGGTATATGTTTCGCCTTTGGGACGCCCGATAACTTCAATGAAAATGATTAGATCACAAAAGAAGGCTGACCTTTTCCGTAAGGGCGTTTATCACCATCCCAAGAGCGGAAAGAGACTTGTTGATCTTCTTTGCTTCCTCTAGAGTCTGGCCGGAAGCGCCAGTCTTGCCGACCTTCTCAGAGCCTGCTAGATCTACTAGGTATAAGTTGCCGGTCTTCTGGGCGCCAGTTTCGGTATTTCTTTGGCTGATTGTGATAAGGAAAATGGAATGCGAGCGAGAACTTTCAGCGTTCATGTCTAAGAGGAACGGCTCTATGGGTTCTCGCCGAAATAGGACAGGCAGCAACTTACTGGTAGACGTAACAACCCGAGCAGCTCCTCCCTGCCTCATAATCTCATAGACCTCGCGAGCACTACTAACGTAGTAGTCGGACAGATTTTTCACGTATACGCCTTTTGATTTCTCTTCGTGTATCTGGAGATTATCGTTTTGTGCTAAATTGAAGGGTTTTAGCGAAGATAGGAAAAAGGTCATTGTCAAACCCACGTTGCAGCAAATCTCTAATACGTTCCAGGTATATCTCCATGTAGGATACCTTCACGAAATATTCTAGGTGCGCATCCGACTCGACGATGGACTGGAATATCTGCTCGGTGATACGAGGGATTATTCCCTTCAGCTCCTCTGAATCTATGTCGGCCCCCTGGAAATATTTTGGTTATATACTCTGAGCCGGGGTAACAAAGGACGCACCATCATGGTAAAGGTCTTTCCACTGCCCGTTTGTCCGTAAGCAAAGACAGTTCCATTATAGCCATCAAGTACGTCTGGCGAACTTAGTTAGCTGTGCACGATGACGTATGGACACGACAGGCGGTATTTGAAAGGCATTCAGGGATACATACCCTTAACAATGCTAGAGAAGTGATAACCGTGACTATACGTCGAATGTCAGACGAGTAAGAACTCACTCTTTCACACCGTAATCAAACACCTCGTGCTGTTTCGTCTCCATAGGAAATACTCGGTCAAAAGAGAAACCATCCCTCTCCGGGCCTGAGCTGACTTGCGCAGAACGAAGCTGAGCAGTCTGCAGGTTGTCATCGAAGGCGACAATGATTTCGCTGCCTTCTCTTAACTCCAAGGCATTTGGTGGTCGAAATCTGTTGATGGATAGATTGGTTTTGAAGGTGCAGATCGTTAGAAGATGAATTAGAGACTGGAACGGATGTGTGACGACGCACCGACAGATGACCTTGATGTTGTTCGAAGACATGATTAGAGCGAAATAAAGAGTGTCTGGGAGGGGAAAGAACGCGTGAAGGAACGAGCCGACGTGAAACACGAGAAGCGGGCACGCGTTGCAGTTGCGGGCAGCGCCAAGCACGGACCGTCGCGACCACATTTGGCAATTTATCACATTGACTAGCTTTACAGTAACCGGTAGTGAAGGTGATAGAGTACAGAAATTCTATCGAGCAAAGACCCAAGAGCTCATCGATGCGCTCATTCCTCGTCGCTCCCCACTGACGGTGGGCCGACAGGCCTCGCTCGGCTTGAGGATGCCGTGGGACGCCGGTGTACTCGCCGCTCCTCTTCCTTCGCAGCGTAATCCGCCGCATCTATCCATTCCGAGTAGATATCTATAGGCTCTGTTAAGTCTGAAATCAAGCCATGATCAGTTTCCTAGAGAATCATATCATGTCCTCCGTGCCAAACGTACGATTGACTTTACTCTGAAAGCTCTGACCGCAGACTTTGCATAAAAGCTGAGCAATTCCCTCCTTCCTGTCGAGCTTGACGGTCACTGAATTATCGTGGTGACAGAATAAGCAAGTGAATGTAGTGTCTGTGACCCATCCATGAGAATGCGAGGTGGCAGAGAATGAGAGATCCATCCTACCGAGAGGGTCCCTCTTCCGTTTTTGGCCAGGTTTCCTGGAAGACTTTTTACGCTTCCCCATTGCTATCTCTGTGGTGGCTGCGTCAAGGGATACCCCAAGGGATATGGGGTCACTTGCCATCTTCGCCCTCACATAACATTATACTACACGGTCATGTGACAACATCTCGACGCTGCACGTGATTCGGCGCGTGTGGAGGTTGGAGTGCGGACGGCCCTCCCGAGATCCCGACTTTCACTCCTTGCATCCCAGCGATGGCCACTCGTCGCACTACATTCAGTCGCAGTCGCTCACAAACAGGGGGGTCAATGCCGCCACCCCCTCAGCCCGTGGCTCGACCTAAATCCGTCATGGCCAAAATTCAGCGCTCTGTGCCAGTAACCATCCCTTCGCCAGAAGAAGCATCCGGGCACCCCTTGGCGTCTCCTTCAACCACTTCCCTTGTACGGTCTAAGCCAGTGGCAAAGACTCAAGTACCACTTCAATCCCAGGAAGAATGTGAAACAAACATTCAAGTTGTGGTTCGCTGCAGGCGGCGCTCCGAGAGAGAGGTCCAGGAGAGTTCCCCGATTATTGTCAGTTCCGAAGGTGCCCGAAGTCACGCCGTGTCAATTGAAATGGCCGCTCCGGTATCGAGTCTAGGAGTCGTCACCCTCCCTCCGACAAAGACATATCCCTTCGACCTTGTCTTCGGACCAGAGGCAGACCAATCTATGATTTACCAAGACGTCGTTCATCCGATGCTTGAAGAAGTCCTGCTGGGATATAACTGCACTCTCTTTGCCTATGGCCAAACTGGAACCGGGAAAACGTAAGTCTCGCCATGTCGATTGCCCGAATGGAAAGTCATTTCTGGTCAGGTATACCATGCAAGGTGATCTTGGGACTACTCCTCTGGGGAACCCTGTAGCTACCGCGGGGATGATTCCTCGGGCACTTTTACGTCTTTTCAAGCAGCTGGAAGAATCCGGCGCCGATTACAGCGTCAAAATATCATATATCGAACTCTACAACGAAGAACTTCGTGACCTCCTCGCGTCAGATCTTGCGGCTCCTGTTGGGAGTAGTCAACCCATGAGCATGGGTTCGGGCAGTTCCCGGGATGTTGCAGTTGGCGGACTCAAGATCTTTGACGACTCCAGCAAGCGCGGCGTGCTAATCCAGGGATTAGAAGAGATACCTGTCAAAAGTGCGACAGATGCACTGGCTCTCCTCGTCAAAGGCAGCGACCGCCGCCAGATCGCTGCCACCAAATTCAACGACCATTCTAGCCGATCCCACTCGGTCTTCTCTATCACTGTGCATACCAAGGAGGTCTCAACTATGGGCGATGACCTGCTTCGGGTCGGGAAGCTCAATCTTGTCGATCTTGCCGGTTCTGAGAATATAGGTCGGTCGGGTGCCGAGAACAAGAGGGCTCGCGAAGCTGGCATGATCAATCAGAGTTTGTTGACTCTGGGCCGTGTGATTAATGCACTCGTGGAAAGGTCACCTCACATTCCATACCGGTATGTACTTTTCCTTACATCTAATATTGACGATATATTGATTTCGTTAAGGGAGTCCAAACTTACGAGACTCCTGCAAGATTCTCTCGGAGGTCGAACAAAGACGTGTATCATTGCCACCATCTCACCCGCACGTTCGAATATGGAAGAAACACTGTCGACCCTTGACTACGCTATTCGAGCAAAGTCCATCCGCAATCGTCCCGAGATCAACCAACGTATGACACGAAACGCTTTGCTTAAAGAGTACGTCGCGGAAATTGAGTGCCTGAAGGCGGATCTCCTTGCGGCACGGGAGAAGAATGGCATTTTCTTCTCCGAAGACACGTGGAATCAAATGAACGTGGAACAGGAGCTCACACGGACAGCTCTGGAGGAGACCAAACGCCAGGTCGAGATTGTTGCGAGACAACTCAAAAACGTACAAGAGGAGTACCAGGAGAGCATGAATCTACTTGCGAAGCGGGACGGCGAACTCAAGGAGGCGAAGCAGGAACTCTCGGAAACCAGCAACGTCCTGACAACGACGAGCGATGAGCTACAAACAACCAAAAGGGCATTGGATGAGGAGGTCGTTGTTCGAGAGTCCTATCAAACTACCGAGGCCACCTTGGATGAAGTCGCAAGGGGACTGAAGCACACAGCTCAAGAAAGCCTCGCAGACTTGAGTGCCATGTTTGCTAAGCTATGTACGAACGTCTCTACGAAATTCACTTTACGAAAGCTCAAAATCTTGTATAGCACGGAGGACCACAGCGCTCAGTGCGAATGTGGAAACCGTCCTCAACTTTGGAAGGGTTTCAACCTCAGAGACGCAGAAACTCTCCGCGGAATTGGACGTTTTCATCAAAAACACTACGCAAGGCCTGGCGAAGCTGCGCTCAGACGAAGGTCAATACCAAGCTAAAGAACTTGAGAATCTTGCTGGGCTCTCAGGTCGAGTCAATGACCAAATTCAGCGGGTACAAGATGTGATGTCTTTAATTCATGCGAAAGACGAGTTGTCTGCAGAAGCTTTGGGCACGGCGCAGACGGCAGTGAAGGAGGCTCACGACGGCATTCGCGCGGTGTTTTCCTCCTGGTCGGACAAGTTCGAGAAGTCTGGCTTTTCCCTCCGCGCTGACTTCGAGAAGTCTTCGACCGACGGCTTCCGAGCGGTACGTACCGTATCATCCTTTTCCGTAATACATATAATGACGACGTGGATTCAGGTCGAAAAAGCCCTGAATTCAATAGCGGTCCTTATCCAGAGTGTAATCCATGATAGTCAAGAGTACATATCCGCGGAACGCAAGCACAGCATAGAAGTCAGATCACTGGCAGAGGGTCAGACAGAGGAACAGATCCGCTACCTCAAAGAGCAAAATGCCCAACTGACTCGCCTGTTGCAATATGAGAAGTCAAAGTCAGAGCGCATGAAGAATGACCTTGTAGAACGTGTCTCGGGTCTCTTCAACGATTTCGTTACCGAAAGGGATAGATCGTTGGAGGAAGCTTTCACCAAGATAAAGCAAGAGAATGGCCAAGTGGAAAGCACCTTGAATAGCTTTACAGAGGAATACTCGCAGAAAGCTGATGAGGTCATGACGCGGAATCAAGAATTGAGCACCATTCTCGAGAAGAAAGGAGAACAGTGCAAGCGTCTTAGGGACGGCGCGACCAAGGTGATTTTGGTTATTGCACCCCTTTGCCCAGCGATTGATAAAGCTACCCAGTCCCTTGGCGGTGTCAGCGACACAGTCCTGGAAGGTCTGTCGAATATGCAGAGCCTTGTCACAACGTCCCTATCAACTTACTCCGCCGAGATAACACGGCAAACCCATGTGTTGAGCTCGACAACTGCGGATGGTAAGTATCACTCGTAGTCATGTACAGCTGCGCTAACATCTCATCAGGATTTGAACGCCATGATCGCGCAAAGAGAGCCAGGATCGATGCTACTGACAGTCTCGGTGTGGATATGCAAGCAGAATCTCGGCATCTCCAACACGCCATCGCTGCCATGTCAAAGTCATTAGAAGCAAATGCTTCTAAAGTGACGACAGAGGTACATACCCCGCCTACTATCTCCGTAGCTGACCCCCGCTTAATTGGTACCTTAGACTTCTAAATTTGCTAGATCGGCTCAAGTGTACCAGAAGTCTGCCTCGGAGCGCTTAGCCTCTATGCGCAAGATGACAGACTCGCTGGTCGAACAAGGCAGTAGGGAGGACTTGCCGACTGGCAGCACGCCTCGAAAGCGCATCTGGCAATATACTGATGATTGGGAGCTGACCAAAGACCGCGATACCATCATCCAAGGTTGGAAACGGAGAGCCGTACAGTCGCAAGATGAATCCGACTCCGACCCCGAGTCGTCCTTCGCTCGACAAGGTCGACAAGATATCGATATCCCTCAATCTCAATTACCCTCTTCGGGCAGCCTTGGCCTGAAGCAGCTTCCGCTGCCAAGCGTTGTCGTGCACCCCGAACACAACTCAGAACCAGTGGATCCGTTGCCCCCACCTTACCTTGAAGCCGACCCCGGACAACCACCCGCATCGAACCTTCCCTTACTGGTGGCACCAGCGGTCATTCCGAATAAAGTGCCACCTTCGGCGTTTTCTCATCCGTCCATAAAGGCAAAGATCGGCAAAGCGGGTTCTGATGTTGTACCCGCTATGGGCACCCTGACAGAGCGCTCGACAAATCTGATGTATGGTAGAGGGACTCGAAAAGCTCGATGATGTATGTCGTTGTCATTAGTCTGCGCATCCGGTGTATATCTACATTCATTTTTTATCGCAAGACTAGATTATTATGTTTTTCTTCGTTGGTTGTGTATGATGTGCGATCGTTGATCAGACTTGTGGCGACCGGCCTGACGCGGTCATGGCATTCCGAGTCGCGTCCGATGTTTCACTCTGACTCCGAGCCTCCACTTCGATGGATAGCTCAGAGGACACAGACACGCTTCTCGCTTTATTGTGTAGTGTTCTACCTGATAAAATCGCGCCCTCGAACGAGAGCCTTCTTGAGGCCTTGCTTCAGACAGACGGTGACGTCCAAAAGGCGGCTGAAATCGTATCGAAACAGCACCTAAACGGCCTAAACAACAAACGCAAGAGGAATGTGAGTTTGGATAGCTGGCTAACACGCGCCACTTCTTCCAAGCACGACAACGGCCAATCCTCGGTGCCAGACTCTACTACTGAACGGAGCCGACTGGGATCAGAATCACTTAACAAGAAGCCACGTTCTGCGAGTGGCACGCCGGCCACAGCGAAGAATGGCCCGCTGACCCTGTCGAAGCCAATAAAGCCAGTAAAAAATCTGCTGGGCGTCCTCCGCCAACCTCCCAGCGTCGTCACCAGTGGTATCCGGCGTCTTTCCCCGCTGACACTCGGCAATCCTTCGCTCGTGGCGCAGCACACCCCATGCACGCTCCATCTGGGCATTCTGCCTCAGGAGCTCGCATGTCGGCTCTTTTACACTATGCTTCACGAGGCACAAGAATGGTCGAGAAACAAGTGGTGGCTAGTCGACCGGTTGGTTGAAAGCCCGCATCGATCCTCTCTGTACACTCGGCACCCTGCCGAGGGCAATAACGAGCCTGCTTGGCAGGGCATAACGCGCGCATGGTGAGACATCGTGACGCCGTTTCTCTTTACGCTCATATGCTTCGCTACTTAGGTATAACGGCCGACAGGGTGCCGTCCCAAAACAATTCCCTCCACCCATGGAGGAGGCATGTAAGATTGTCGAAATGGCTGTCAACGCCGAGATGCGCAAGCGCAAACGGTTTTCCCTGGAGTGGGGCGTAGATCCCGGGGATCCCGACGGCCATCTCACATGGCGGGCCAATTTTGCCGCAGCGAATTGTTACGAGGGTTCCAAGGAAGCTGTCGGGTTCCATTCAGATCGCTTGACCAGCATAGGTCCCTATCCGACCATCGCAAGTCTGAGTCTGGGTATGTAAAGCTTTGCCACCACTTTCTTTCAACTGGCGGTACCGTGACGGTGACTGCGGCAGGGACACGGAGGGTTTTCCGCCTTCGAGAGGTCATCGCGCTCGATGAAGTTGGAAAACGATCTGCCCAAACATTCGACATCCCTCTACCACACAACTCGGTCTGTATATACTCCGCTTGCACGGCCGTGACACCGCCCATTCACCTGCGAGCGGCTCCCTCATAGCTTTGCATAATGCACGCGTCTACGCAAGAGAGATTCAAACATTCTATACCCCCGCGCAATACCATCGACCGTTTCCACCCTCCCTATCCTCGACCGCCCGACCTACCTGAACTCGCATTTGACCCGGGAAACTGTCGAATCAACATTACGTTCCGATTCTTCCGCCCCGATTTTCACCCCGATACGATCCCACGTTGTAAGTGCGGTGAGATGACGACGCTGCGGCCAGACATGAAAGGACGGCAGCGCGAATCAGAAAGGGACGGCAAGGGAAGGAGTCCGGAAGCCAGCGGGGGTCGTAGTACCACGGGCTACTGGTGGACATGCACTGCCGGAGATCAGAACGAGGGGAAAGGGTGTGGATTCTGGAAAGTGATGGATGTAAGAGCTGAAGGACGAGGGCCGTTTGTTTCGGATCTGTCATTGTAGCTATTCAAATGGGATTTAGGTGTTTGGCGTTACTTTTCATCAGTAATTGCGATCACTCCTCGATCTATTAGGTCGACTGAGCCGGCCGTATTACCTACTGATCTACCTCCTACCTTGGAAAGATGGCCATGGCTGTTCGCACCGCAACTATCTCTCGTAAAACCAACGAGACCGAGATCGAAGTATACATCAATCTTGACTGTCAGCCCGGTTCAGCGTCTCAACAAGTCATCGACGTCTCCACCGGGATTGGTTTCCTCGATCACGTACGTTCCCCACCGAACCTAGCGCTCTGTCTCATACACTCACAGAGATATCTATGCGGTTCATGGGTGGGGGTGCATAGATGTACCACGCCCTTGCGAAGCACAGCGGCATGTCTCTCACGCTCAAGGCGAAAGGCGACCTCTGGATAGACGACCACCACACAGCCGATAAGTTTCACCCCATTCACCACCGTCATCGGCACGAACGGGCATCCTAATCCCTGCCTGCGCTCACACAGGACACGGCGATTGCGCTCGGCACCGCTTTCAAGCAGGCGTTGGGTGAAGTCAAGGGGATTCGCCGATACGGCACGGGCTTTGCTCCGCTCGACGAGGCAAGTCTGTAATTGTATCTCTGTTGCAGAATACCGGTCATCACATCGCGCCGCTGACAGGCTCTTTCGCGTGCCGTTATCGACATTTGCTCGCGTCCCTATTGCGTGACCGACCTGGGCATCAAGCGCGAAAAGATCGGTGATCTCTCGACGGAGATGTTCCCTCACATATTCTACTCCTTCGCCATGGCGTCTGGGTGCACGCTGCATGTAGACGTTTTGCGCGGCCAGAACGATCATCACAGGTATGTTAAGGTGTCGGGACTGGTTGTGTACATAAGGTCATATCTTTCACGTTCAGAGCGGAATCTGCCTTCAAGGCCCTCGCTCTAGCCATTCGTCAGGCCATTGAGCGGACGGGAGGGAATGAAGTTCCCAGTACAAAGGGTGTATTATAGCATCACCGTTGGATGGTGTGCTCAACACGTTCGATCTGCAAGGCACTCGGAGCTTGACATGCTTGCTTGACACTCCAATGCGAGCCTTCGCCATTGAAAGGGATAAATAAATAATGTCATTGGATTGCACTCTATTCGTATCCTTTCAAAGGTCATGACCAAAGGAGGCATCGTTTCTCCGGCGGAGGATTAAGCTAAAATGCTCATGTGAAGGCACGTCAGTAGTTTTAATTGAGTAACGGACCTTCGCCTTCGAAGAGCAGTTGAAAGCCTTTGCGAATTCCGGGACGTTGTGCAAGGTCCCATCCACGCGGAATTGATTGGGAGAATGTGGGTCCGTACGAACCCGCTGGACCAAAGCCTCTGGTTTGATGTTCTCTGCCCAAATACGACCGAAAGCAAGGAAGAAGAGTTGATCCCTAGGAGTGATCATGAGAACTGACGTATATAAAGACGGTCTGCTATGCCATACCTTGTGTAATCAAGACCAGGTAACAAATATTCGTTTCCGGCCTCTAAAGAATCGTGGAATTGCGCTTTCCATGCACGGTATGCTTGAATTATACCCGAATCGCCGATATTCTCGCCAGAAGTCCTGAGAGCTGGTCAAGTACAGCCCACTACGATGCAAGATTTGCGTACAGATTCCCCTGCGATGAACGAGTCTCAGTGGAATTGTAATACGTTGAGAAGCGAAAGGCTTACGTTTACGTGAATCTTGCCACCGTGCCCGTCATCAACAGTGTAAGCTAAGATGAAGCGGTTTCGAGGTGAGAGAGAAGTATCAACGAAGCAGATGGAGCGCACCGGAGTATTGTTTCTCGAGGCAGCTCTGTTTCTCCATGAACCTCTCGCTTGTTGAATTCGTCCACCACTCTTCTAGCTTGCCTTCCTGGTTGTACAAGCGCCCGGAAGAATCGAAAGCATGCTTGTGACATTCAAACAAAATAAGCACATTCCCATTCAAGGGTATAGGTCGGGACACACAGTTAGCTCGTGAGAAGCGACTTCACCGAACGCTCCGTAGTTGAGATAGCCAGGCCAATCTTTGCTGAAGAATGGTGGCTGTAAAATGCCCGCAGGGAACACAATCTAGAAGACGTTTGTCAGCGGAGGCGTGCGCGTACTAAAAAAACCTACCTCATTCGCCGGAGGATTGTAGTAGGCATTGACAGTTGCCGGTGTCATCTCCCACGCGTCTAGGTTACGGCGTTTTCCTAACTGCTGCCACTCTTCGTAGACGTCGCTTGAACTGGCCCGTGTGCTTTAGTAACATATGAAAGTAGGACGTCAATACTATTTTATACCTCGCACTGAGCATGTTGTTGTAGTAGTCAAACTTGCTTATATTGACGCGAGTATAGTATCGCAGGAGCGACTCGGCGCTCTCTGTGTTAGGAGAACTAGGGTAGCCAACCTTCACGCGGATCGCATCGGCCTGAGAAGAAGCGTCATAAGGACGCATTCTACATAAAGATTGGAGAGGGTCTGACCTTTTCAGCGGCAGCGACGGCAGACTCCTCATCCATCCAGGATATAATCGGTAGAGACTTCTTGAAGGCCTTCACAATATCTATGCAAAATGAATTCAAACCCAGCAAAGGGGTGGATCCGTAACGCACCAGTGATCACCTTGGTGCCCTTCTCCTTGGAGTCTCCCGCGAAAGCCTCATTCACAAAGTATCTTCCAGCCGCGAACCCCAAAGCCTGATCGACACTATCGATGCAGTACTCCGCACGATCCCCAACAGCACCGGGCTTTATGCCTTGCAGAACCTCTCGTAAATTTCTTACAGCCTTCCAAGATGCCGTGGAGGGCCCAAGCCGGGGTGCCAACACAAGAGCGGCGCGAGAGACGAGATACGCCTCGAGTACATCTGTCTCAGTTTCGCTGAGAATGGAGGTAAGTGAGCGAGTGTATGCTGGATAGGTCACGACAACTTCAGAGGGATGATTGCGTGGCGTAAATGTCGCGAAATAATTGGGGAAATTGACTTGGGTTATGGTCTCGGTGATGTTGGATATAGGGACCTTGTTATAGGTATATAGAGGATCCTGGTATAAGATGTCTCTGCGCAACTGTCAGTATCTGATTTGAGTCTTTTTTCAAAATGTCCTAACAGGTCAAGGCTCGCGCGCGCAAGCTTCCACTCGAATTTAACCACTTCTTCGGCAAGTTTTGTTGCATTCTTTGGACGGTCCTTCCCGCCGCCGTCACCGCCATCCCCGTCGTCATCATCGTCCCACGGAGGCCAAGGCCTGGGGGGCCAAGCGTTCACAGGATCCTCGTTGACCAAAGCTTGCAAAGATTGCCTCTTCTGTGCCTCGTAATGGATCACAAGAAGACGCTCCAAAACGCTTGAATAGACCTCTCGCATCGTCTTGTCCTCGAAGTACTCCTAAAAGTTGTTCAAAGATAAGGCTCAAATCGAGGGCTCTGTGGACTGACCTTTGAAGGAAGACCGAGGCTGGGTTGTTGGAACCAGAGGATCATGAAATTTGGGTCGACGGCGGCGTCGCCTTCGACACCGACTTCAAAGAGAGCAGGAATACCTATGTTGAACGTGAGCGGATACAAAAATGCTGGTTCTCTCAAACATCTATTAACCTCTTGAATGCAAGAATGCCAAGGCGGCTGTCAACCGTTCGCGCTCTTTGTCGTCATCGTCAGTATTAGTGATCCCTGTGGAATCGCCACGATAGAGCTTTTTGACATGAGCGACGAAATCCTTGAGAGGTCCCTCGCCCAATTGATCCAAGGTATCCTCGTCCATGCAAGAGAAGTATAGGTTACGTAGTTTGGTAAGGAGTTGCTGATCAGCGGATTCCTTGAGTGAAGCGATAGAGATAGGACCGTCGCCATCGAGGATGTCCTTCACAATCTGCTGGTTTTCTTGAAAAAGAAGACCGAAGCTACCGAATCGGCCTTTATCGGAGGGGAGAGGATGGGCCTTGCGCCAACCTCCAGCTGGTAGGGATGAGCTAAGTAGTCTAGAAGCTGTGAGGCTAAATGAACCCACTGGCGTATTCGTAGAAATTCTCACAGGGGTCCTGTGTAGTGTCCAAGGAAGAAAGAATAGTGGCAGAAAGCACGACGCATTGCGGGGAGAAGCACTCTTTCTACAAACTTGTCAAACGAGATTAGATGTGGATGGATAGAGCGACTATTCACCCTTTCTGGGGGAACCGAAGGGCCAGGTGGAGGCACGCCTGTGACGGTAGTCGTAACAGTAGTTGTGGTAAATGACGGGACAGTGACAATGCTCGTGAATGTGCTGGGAGGTTTTCCTCCTCCTGGGGAATCAGGTGCATTGTTGAGTTTATGCTGGGAGCCGACGAATAGGCCGACGAAGATTGAGCAAAGCAGGAGGAAGAGCAGGAGGAGAACGAGTAATATCTTGTTGAGGGGAGTGAGTGGATCTTGAAGAAGTGAACCAAGTCTGTCGGTCAGGGAGCGAGCGGGAGGACCGCCATTCTCGGGATTATCTTGAAGGAGGGGGGCAGACTCTGGATGCGAGAAAGAGTGCTACCTTTCAGACGAATGAAAGTTGTTGGCTGTTACGACAAAGATGCTGACCTTCATCGGTAGATGGCATTGCCTGCCTGTCAGGCATGGCTTGAACCCTGCTTCGGGAGAGAGAGAATATATGGGAAAGTGAGCTGCGGGTGTATTCTGTGATGCCTCACGGTTGACGCGCGACCTTAATACTTTGTTCGGCACGTGGCACGTGTACGTACGTTTGCACGACTTGGCTCATTCATTCTTATACTGCCCTTGGTCGGATGAGATGATACGCACTCTCAACCTTCGTGCTCTGCGTCGCGTTCACTTACAGCGCCCTACCCACACAGTACCCCTGCTCTGCACTAGACCATTGTTTAACCTTTTTAAAAAGGCGCCTTCTAAGCCAGAATTCAAACCCGCCCTCTCTCAAGACAACCTTTTCCATCCTTTCTCCGAGTCTCCCTTTCCTGCACTAGTAGCTCGAGGAGAGGCCATCAAGTCGTTGGCACCATGTCCTGTTTGTGTCTCTCATCATGAACACATACATGCTCACACCGAGGCCCAACATCGAGCGGTCAGTTTCGAATGTCCAGACTGCGGGTGGCCCACTCATTGCACCGAGGACCACTGGCGTGTTGACAATGAACACGCGAAGTACTGTTCTCGTCTTCGTGAAGTGAATGAAGATGAGCACGACCTCCGCAGCGGTCGGAGACTGCGAGAATTTGAGTTGCCAGGTGCGTTCATCTTGCATATTGCATCTCACAAATTTGCCACTTACCTTCGTTCCGCAAGTGCAGGTCCACAGGACACGGAAGCTGCCATATCCTTCTCTAATTGGGACGTGTTCTGGTATACGCGTAACTTCCCGTCGATGGACACGGAACGATCACGGAGACACGCCAGCAAGCTACTCACATATCCCATAACGATCGGGTCTGCCATACACCAATACAGCCCTTTGACCCTTGGAAGTCAAAGGCTCACACCAGAAGGCAGTCGTTCGTTAGCTGGTATGTAAATTTGTCGTTCGATCTTGTCTGTAATTCGTAATTCACATGCACGGCACCCAGCTTTGCGACTGACGTTACACGGTGCGACGGGGACGCCTGAGACCGAAGAGGCCTCGATTGATAAACCTCAGATGCGAATATTCGTTCTTGGCGCACGGGCGGAGTCTTCCTTGCCTCCCCACGTCTGGGAGCAACTCACGCTTTTGTTCCCAGCAGCACTGTTCCACCTCTATTTTATCGGACCCCAAGTTTCACTACCAAAACCTCCAGCTACCACTTCCAGTGACACCGTGTCAGATACAGTGTCTCAGGCACCTAACACGTCCTCCGACCCTCAGAAGGGTGCCCCTGCATCTGCTCAATCTACCAAGTCCGACGAGGAAAAGCCGGTCTATCTCCCTAATGTGTATGAGCCTCCTACCCCTGCTCCCATTGCCCGACATAAGCGTACTCGGTTATCGATCGAACGCTATGGAGTACCGTCATATACGGTGCCATATACCCCACAGTTGACCATCACCGGAATGCAGTGCAACTATCATGAAGTACACGCGCAATTCCAGGACACCTTTGATCCCTACACCGACCTCTTCTTTATGTTCTCTCCGGGCCTCGGCTTCCCGTCACCGACCTCGATCTCTGATGTCACTGGGAAACCTCTCCTCCAAATCGAGTCTTCCACAGAATGGGGGCCTGCCCTCCCGCTTCTGTTAGCCACCAAGTGCCCTGTCTTCTTTACCGGGTTCTCCCCCACCGATGTTGAGCGTGACGTGAAGTCATTATCTGTCGCGCCAGGAGTCGCAGGTGAATTTGATTGGGTAATCACACCAGGAGAGAATGCATTTGGGAGCGAAAAATGGGAGGTTGCAGACTTTGACCCGAGGGTGATGGTCAGGGCGAACTGGGGGATATGGGCGATTCGGGGCAAGCGAAGGGATGTGAAATACGTAGATTAGATAATAATGATTACGCGAGACACGCGTCGCGTCGCGTTACACAGACCAGCCCTGACAGCCTCACCCACGATGGTGTTCGTCCCACCACCTCACCTGGCATCAGCGTCTCGTCCATCCTATGCAGAAACATACAATAACATCCTCGCTGCCCATAGAAGATCTCCGCTTTCAGCCGCTTCCTCAGTCATCATCCTCGTTGCGCCGGATGTCGACGCACTCTGCGCCGCCAAGATGTTCGCCGAGTTGTTTAAACAAGACGACGTCATGCATCGTATCACGCCCTTGTCTGGAATTGCAGATCTGGAAAGTATGCGCGATGAACTTATAACATATTCAGAAGTGCATCAGATCATTATCGTCATTCACCACACACTGAACGACGCGTCACCAGCTCCATACCCTCATCCTTCTGAACATCGGCTCTATCCTTGACCTGCCTTCATCGGAGTGGTTCGGTGACTTCCCTCCCAAAGTTCATGTGCACGTCATCGACTCAGGCCGGCCGCAGAACTTGTCCAGTCTGTTCGGCGAGGGTGAGGGAGCAGAGCGGATTATCGTATGGGATGACGGGGGAGCGGAGCACCTCGACGGGGAGAGGAAAGCGTGGGAGACGCTCAATGTGAGTGCCTTGTAGTCTAGCAGCCTTTTGCGCGCTGATTATATGTCTTCTTCTGAAGAATGACCCGGAACCGGAGTCAGATGAGAGCTCCGATGATGACTTGTCTGAAGACTTGCCCGAAGACTCCGCAGAAGAAGGCGTGCACAGTCCTTCTCGTAAGCGGAGATCCCTCAGCGACGGCAGTAGGACACCGAGTAAACGCAAACGTTTGGATGACGACGTAAGGACGTTTGATCCTGATATATACTAAGCCTCACAGTGGTTGCAGCGACGTCCTCGTGTGTCAAGAGAGGAGCGCGACCAGTACTTTGCCTTGTTAGATAAGTACTATATGTCCGGAACGTGGTACGGACAGAGCGCTGCTGGCATTGTCTACCTTCTTGCAACTGCGCTGGAACGCGTCGACAACGATCTCCTCTGGTATGCCTCACATGTCCCATCAATATTTTTTTCGTGATACTCACCGACCAAGGCTCGCAATCCTTGGCCTTACGAATCAGTATATTCGCTGTCGAATATCACGTCTGGAATACGACAAATTCCATTCTATCTACTACGACGAGGTTTCTCGTCTCAACCCTCCCCCGCCTGCGAACGATGCGTACGGCTTGGCCGCATTGAGTCCAGACGATATGTCACTGCGCACAACAGACGAACTCCGCTTTGAGCTTTTCCGGCATTGGACTCTGTATGATGCAATGTCCCACTCAAGCTATGTCGCAGGGAAATTGGGCACCTGGAAGGAACAAGGTCGGAAACGACTAGCGGGTCTTCTCGCAAAGATGGGGTCAGTAGCATGCGCACTTGTCTGCGTTTCGCTCATCTCACTGAAAGTTTGCCACAGGTTTTCCGTCCCTCAGACTCAACAACTGTACGCGCACATGGACATGGACCTGAAGCGCCAGCTTCGTGACAAGCTCGACGCGATCGCTCCAGAGTACGGCATGATCGAGCTCACGTACCCTTCCTTCGTACGGTGCTACGGCTATCACATGCAGCCTCTATCGGCCGCCGATGCCGTCGACGCACTCAACGCACTCCTGGACACCGCCACGGGTGTGAGGATCGAAGTAGAAGCGGACGGCGTGCGGAATGGCGGAGAGTGGTTTGGAGGCGGGCGCGTGTGGCATGCTGCAGGACGCTGGGGAGTCTCAGAAACGAAAGAGAAAGCAGGCGTGCGCGGTCGTGGCCAGGAAGAAGAGGACGCGACGGGGGAGAGAGAGGACGAGGGGCGCGAGTCTTTCCTTGTGCGGAACTTTTGGAATGCGTTCGACGCCCTCGAGGAGTGAGCATGGTCTTCTTTCAGGTGGTGTCCTACGAGCTGATTGTCCCTGGACGTCGCAGCGTCACCCGCCTGCGCGATGCAATTGGTCTGGCGAAGTCCGTCCACCAAGCGATCATCCGAACGGGTTCCTCTATCATCGATAAGAACGACCTTCGCATGATCCGTGGTCATCGCATCCTACAGCTCAGGCAGGGTCCCGACCTCGCCCTGTTCACACAGCCAGGCGTCCTATTCCGTCTCGGTCTTTGGCTCACAGAAGTGCTACGTGACCGGGTCACGGGCGTCAGCATCAGCAGGCGAAGCAAAAAGAAGAGTCTGCCTTTGATCCTCGCATGTTTGGATGAGCAAGATCAGACGTATCTTGTCATTGGTTTGAACGAAAGCATGGATTTTGGCGACATCAGGAAGAAGTGAGTGTCTTGGCGCCCCGCAAGCTGCAAAGTGCTGACCGTTGCCCAGCGAGTTCGGCCTGACTTTCCTAGACGCGAAGGAGGACTCCTCCGCGCGAACTCGGCATAGCTCATTCGACACCAATGTGTTGTTGGTCCACGAAGCAGATTTCGACAAGTTCATCGCAGAGGTCTATAACGCAAAGGACAAGTACAAATACTGATACTATCACTACCCCAGAAGTCGGACACTTATGTAAGCCCACCTAGTAGTCAGACAATGCACATATACGCACAACAAAGAAACATTAAACATTGCTCTTTTTTCGGGGTAAAAGCAGGCATTG
>Ga0137394_10000251_pt1 | contig 37611 bp, 41 predicted proteins | sample czobulk116metaG_FD_108278 | JGI IMG/M metagenome (GOLD analysis project Ga0137394, IMG submission 108278) | Vadose zone soil microbial communities from Angelo Coast Range Reserve, California, USA - czobulk1.16 metaG | ecosystem: Environmental > Terrestrial > Soil > Vadose zone | place: USA... | reverse complement strand
CACATTATAATGGCAATGATTAGAGGGGGAGAGGGGAATTATAACTTGTGTGGGCATGCAAGTTGCTAGAAATCATGGTGGTACATTATTATGCGGCCTTCTACATTATGTGGGGTACATTACAAAGGCACTACATGGACACCTCATGTCCCAATATGGAAGGAGTACTTCCAATTATGGAATATGTTAATTATGCCTATGTCACTACCATATGTTTTAGGAAGTATGTAGTCATGTCATGCTGTCCTCCAGTCGGCCCATGTATATAAGGACCAGCATTTCTCAACAAAATGACAGAGAGTTTCCCCCAGAAACTGTAGCACAGTAACAGCAGTTCCTAAGCCTTACAATACACTTCTGGTAAGCCTAATGCTGTGCTTCATTGCTGTGCATCAGCCAGTAATGAGTGCCATAGAATACCCTCACCAATACTGCTGCAGCTGCCTTAGCCTCAGCAAAAATGTTTCAGCCGTGTCCCGTCAATCACGCGCTTAGCGCTTGAGTAGTTTATTGTCTCCGTGAACAAGCCAGCAGTGAGTAAGGGTACGCCGCCGTAAATCAATTCCTCGGCGAGCAGTCTCATGGCTTGTTAAAGAACACGAACGAAACCTCAGGCTGTGAATTGCCATACTGTATTATATATGTTCTATACGACGTCCTTAGACGTCAATCGGGAATATCATATATCGGGCCCGCCGAATTTGCCCAATTTATTACCATCGCCCACATATGCTCTCGTGTCCATATCATACATGTCCAGGCGCCCTTTTCGTCTCCTTCGTCATATTGGTTTTCTCGATGGGCCGGCGACATTAAGTTCATCCCTAATAAGGGGAGTGGTTTTAAAAGAATGCACTGGGAAGAAAAGGAGAGTTGATCGCGGAAGGCAAGGAACTCACAAATGCTCAGTCAACGCCTCTACCGGTGCGCCAGGTGCAGGAAGTATCTCGCCATCAGGCGAAAGTCTTGGTAAGATGAGGATCTTATTCCTGCCGCGCAAGTAGTCGACCCTGCAAGGTCCCTGAGCCAACTCTTCTTCCGTCTGGCATCTCTCCCTGAACGCATCGTCGACCGCCGCCCGAGCTTCAGCGTTCAGCTTGGTCCATTCGCGCCGGCGCGAGAGCTTTCTCACGTCCTCGTGGATCGCCCTCAGCACGTCTTGAACCGTGACGCCGACGGGAGAACTGCTAGGAGCTTGAATGGTGATGACCTGGGGATATCCCTGATGGCTTTCTAGTCTTAGTAGCTGCATGGGTGGGTGGACGGCGGGGGATGTTAGCTCTTCGTTCGGGAGATCATAGTCGTGATCAACGGCTTGACTGGCGATATCGAGTTGGAGAAGATATCTTTCCAATACAGGATGTATGACCAGCGGGACCAACTCTCCCTAGATCATGATGAACGAGTTAGCGAAGTTTTCAGCCATGGAAAAATTTACCGCACCGATAATTCGGCTTCTGCATAAAAGATTAATTTCACTTCCTCAGGAACCTTGGGTTCCTCATCTTCATGTAGAATTGCGGCTGTCAAACCAGAATTCAGCTCGTCCCGCGTTTCTGGTGGTGATTCCATGACGCATACCGCCGTTCTCGATAAGTACGCCAATTTCATTTTGACGCAAAAAATCCTCCACTGCATCCGCAGTCAGGGTGTCCTATGTGCGCGGTCATCACCAGTTACCTCTGAGGGATACAAGAGGGCATTTTGATTTGGAATGAGACGTACCACCTCTTCGACGAGTTGAAGGTCATCATCATGGGTGATGGCTACGGCATCTGTCGTACATTGCTTTGGGAGGACAGTAAGTAGAGCCGAATCCGCCGAGAAACGACAAGAACACGGACCTCCGCGATATAATCTAATACCCCGATGAGCGTGTCGCGATACTGGAAAGCTCGACGTCATGTTCCGTCCTGCATCACATCACAGCAAGAAGGCCGCTCACACTTTGGACTCGCGCTATCGATTGCTTTCCGTTGTCTCGCCTGTTATCGGGATCGTCCGGGAGAAGTTCCGCGGTAGCCTCGAGGCTAGTCGACGACTCGGACGACATCCGCTTTGCCCGGAATCCCTTGATGAATACGCATTGATTTTGGGGTAGAGTACCCTTTCAATGCGTTGAAAGAAGGATCAGCGAACGAAGCCGCGATAAGACGAAAAGGACGGACTGGGCTCTGGTAACTATTCTGACACGCTACGCCCGGACGGACTTCGCGCCAATCAAAACTTGCCCCGCCCCCATCTGACGCGTGAGACCTCAGAGAAACTACTGCATCCTGGGTGTTGTCGGAGAATGCGGCGATCCCCCATGAGGTGACTAGGGTGCACCCAGTGACGAGAATGAGGTCTTCCATGCGTTCGACGTCCAGTCTATGTCTTCGCGCAAAGGAGAACCAGCTGCCGACGTGATCTCGGATGTAGTCTTCGAAGACCTTCGTGCGGATGACGTCTTCGCGGTGGCCATCGTGGGGAAGAGTCAGGAGCGCTCCTCGCCCTTTGCACCTATACGTGGTCTCGGTGGGGCTTTCCACGAGCGATGATGCAATGATATGTCAGATTGCAGCTAAAGTTTGTCTGAGACAAAGGGAACACATACTTGTCCGATGCCGCCGCAGTCGATTCCTGGGTGGAAGTCACGCAACGCGAATAGTAGTCTCCTGCGGAAAACTTCGATCGACGAACGTTCCCGAATGGACCAAAATCCAGGCGCGGGTAAGGCTCCGGTTCGCCAAGTAAGCGATTGGAGGGATCGTCGCATGGAAGCAGCACGTTGAATATCCGGGCAAAGTAGCCCTCCCTGATGTAACCGACGTCGCCGATCGAGACTTGTTGGTAGAAGTTGGCAGGGTCTGGCTTCCACAGGGGAAGTCCGTGACCGAGGGACCTGAGTTGCTCTCGGTAAACGTCGCAGGGTAACAACGTCATCATGGGAAGTAGCTGGAAGAGACTAGGGGACTAGGAGAGTGGTACTATGGGCGCAATCCGTCACGGACCTCAAGTTCTCACGTTCACACAGCCCAGGCACCTCGATGACTTTAAGAAAGCGTGATGATAGTTTTGTTATCGTGCCGCGAATGCACAGCTATAATCGCTTCACGATAACTCACAGTCGGTAGTGCCTCAGGCTATTCGGCGATAGTGGAGTGAAGATCTCAAGATCTCAACGATCTCGACGGCGATGATTCTGATGATGGGAAGATCAGATGATCTAATCAGCGACTTCACTCGTTCGACGAGCTGGCTATAACGTTTTAGTCATGTAGCCATCGGTTCTTCCTCCCTTAGGTCATAGATGGCACTCGTTCCATTAGTTTTTCTCTTGCTAGTGGCACGGTGAGGTTCATGGCTAAGGTATATAAATGCAAATGGGGGAGAAACCACTACAGTTATCCGTTCTCTTCTGCACACCAATCCGTTGTCAACGCGTGAGGTTACCCGTTCCCCTGTGCATATGTATTATATATTGCACGTCGCGCCATGCCAGTGAGAGAGCCTCAGAAAGCTAGAATATGCAATCTCCTCGGTGACTTCAGGTTCTCATTCGCATGCTATTCCCAGGGAAATCAGCAGTGCTCTCTCCTTCGCGAAATACGCGAGCACTCTCACCTCAAACACGAGTAAAGCGCCACAACAAACAGCGTACCGCAGCCGCGAAGCGCCGACGCCTCGCAGAGCGAGCGGGAGCTTCTCGGGCGGCACGGACGTCCGGCGCTCCACCGCAGCAGCCCTAGACGCGTACGCGAGTCTCCGACCGATGAACGGCTCGTAAGACACGCTCGCGCGTCGATAGGGCGGCTCGCGCGTCGGAGCGCTGAGCGCCCGAAGCGGGACGAGAAGCTCCTGCAACGTCTCTTGCTTCGTCGACAGGGACGTCGCCTCGACCTGGATGCCGAACGCCCGCTTCGACGCGTCGGCGTAGAAGTGGCCTGGCGGGGACGGCGCGCCGCCGCGCGCGCTCACGTCCGGGAAGAAGCGGAGCGTGCGGATGTCCTTGAGGACGTCGGAGACGGATAGGACGTAGCTGCGGACGAGGATGACGGTCGGTGCTTCCTGCTGTCCTCTACGCGGAGGGCGAGGGTAGGGACAGAACTGGTAGACGTCGAGGCCGATCTCGCCCGGGCGCTCCGGGTCGGATAGGACGGAAGGAATCACAAAGTGGCGATCGTCGAGGAACGAAAACACGGCGTCGTGAAGGCTCCCCACTCGGATCGGCTGTGCGTGATCAAAGGCATTTTTATATATATTTTCGCTTACCACGTGGGTTCACGGTAAAATAGCTCTGGGAGAGGGCTCGTACCATGTTCACGTGGAAGACGCCGGTCTTCCAGTTCCAGATCAACAATCGGTCGTCCAGCTTGTCGCTCCTCCATGTTATCATGCCAAGTAAGTCGCCGCATATCTCGTGTTTGCTGTTCCCCAAGAAGGGGTATTGGGAAGCTTCCAAACGGAGGACTCCCTCATTGGCAGAAAGGGCATGCGGCTGACCAGTGGACAGCGCGCGCACAAGTACCCTGCATGAAAGTCATCGTGAGTATATGCTCATGAGAGAGAGAAAAGAGGACATCAACGTCGCGGTATCGTGCCTCGGCACAACAACCAACAAGTCTTGCGTCGCATCGATGACAAAGCACATGACGACGAAGTCAAAGTCGATCTGCCAACGCCGTTCTGGAACGCCACGCAAGGGCGACGGGATGGATTGCACGACGAACGACCTAATAACGGCTTCCCCCATATCGCAGATGGGCAGCACGAGGGTTCCCCCCGAAACGTACGGGGCTTCGTGCGGAGGAGGGAGTTCGAGCGTCAGATGCTTGCTCCAGGAAAACGTGCGCCAGGCCTCCTCGTATGCTTCCATCAGCTCGAGCCGGCTCACTGCGGTGACGGGACTCGGTGGTCCGTCGCATAATCCGCGGGCGGCGAGCGCAAGCGCATACAGTAAAGATGGCGTCTGACTGACAACATCTCTGAAGACCTTGCACGTCTGACACAGTAAGGTTAGCCAGGCGAGCGGACAGGGAAGAGAGCGACGGAAGACCGGAACGAACAGACTTGAAGTAGACGAGTGAGCGGGCATCAAGGCGAGTCGCAATCGCGATGGTGAGTTCTGTGGGCAGACGATGAAGGGGAGACATCCAAGTTATGAGTCGTCAATTGAAGCGCGAGAGCGTTTTGCGTATGAGTCGGTTGCGTGGAGGGGCTTTTTTAAGGGCATGGCACGGTGGCACTAGGGGGCCACATTCTGTGAGGGCACAAGGATTGGTACTGCGAGGGTTTGTGGAGTGCCTTGAGCTGGAGATGAGTGATACGAGTAGGGGCTCGGGGCCCGACCTGTGGTGCCGTAAAAGGACGTCCGGATCCTCTTAAGTTAGGTCTGTTAAAGTAGCATAGACAGATGATACGTCTTTGAACGGACAGCAAAGTCGACAAACTGAACTTTTGCTGAGGGTGAACGTGTGGGGTTATAAGGCAGATTGTCTAATCCTTTGGCCACGCCGTTCATGAAGGGAGAGTATGATACTGTGGGACTTCGTAGTCACCAGTGCCTGAGACAGCTGCGAGAATCAGAGTTTGTGTAATGGGAGGCACAGGAACAATGTCTGAGCCAACACAGTCCATTACCGTGACCCGACCAACTTAGCATCCTCACTCCGTGAATTTGTTCGAGCCAGCGATTAGGTTGACTTGCAATTGTTATTGAGGTAGAAGGGGACAGACTGCTAGCAGCAGGCAGTGATGCTAACGGGTGGCCATGACCACGGCACGTAGGGATCAGATGACCACAGCCACGCGCCAAACTGACATGGTGTTGAACGTATGATAGGCACAATATGCAGGTGGTCTCCAGGAAAATGACGTTACGGGGACGCACAACATTGACAGTGGACATGGACATGGAATAGCAGACAGGGCATAATAAATAATTAGAAGAGAAAAAGACGGGAACGGGAGGAGGTTCGCGGCGCATATCTATGAACAGCAGTTGCTGACCTGGGAGGAAACCGGTTGGTTGACCTTGATCGATGTGGGGGCCGCAGCGGGAGCCGCATTGGCAGCATCAGCCTGCGAATCAATGAGGCGCGCCTTGATGTCGCTAGACGGGGATAGAAAACACAACATCAATATACGAAGGGAAAAACGTCGGGAAAAATCGAGATTGACACACCGCGCGAGGGTGAAGAAAGCCTCTTCGACGCCTTCATTTATCTTCGCAGAAGTCTCAATGAATTTGACTCCAAGCTCTTCCGCAAGCTCGCGGCCCTCTTCCTCTGTTACAGCCCTCTTATCCGTCCAGTCGGATTTGTTGCCAATAAGAACCTTGTTCACACCTTCCGAAGCGTGTTGCTCGATGTTAGCGTGCCACGTGCGGATGTCTACGTATGAGTAGGATTAGCTCGAAGTTTACACAAAACGACGGATACGAACGTACTGTTAAACGAACGGTCGTCGGTCACATCGTATACAAGCAAGATGCCCATCGCGCCGCGGTAGTACGCCGTGGTTATAGTGCGGAAGCGCTCTTGACCAGCGGTATCCCACTGTGGTGGGAACAAACAAACGCCCTAAGCTGGATTCAAGAAAACAGGACGAAAAGGTGCGCACGATTTGTAGCTTTATTCGTTTGCCATCGAGTTCAATGGTACGAATCTTGAAGTCTATGCCGATTGTGGTAATGAAGGAGGGCGTCCATGCATCATCGCAAAACCTGAGCAGGAGACAAGACTTTCCAACACCTGTGGGATCAAACATCAGAGTTGTACATATCCTGATCATGGTGTTGGTAGGAAGTACCTGAGTCCCCAATAAGCAGCAGCTATCCGCTGAGGTTTAGACTTTTTGTTGTTGTGAAGGTGGAAGTAACGTACTTTGATGAGAAAGTCGTAATGTGGGGGCGGCATGACGCTGTATCAGAGCTGAAAAAATAGAAAAGAATGGCGAGGCAGTGAACACGAGAAGAAGAGTGTGATGATGGAAAAGCCAAGTAGAGCGAATACACTCCCAACTGGATTACGTCAGCGTTCTCCACACCAGTCGAGACAACTTTTTTTTGGCTTTACCGTGTATCGACATGACCTTAGAGCTGCAATCCTCAAAGAAAAAATCAAAAAAGGACAGAAAAACCTCTGATGATAGAAAACGCAAGGATAGAGCTACAGACGTCTCTAGCCAAGGTGATCTTGCCATAGACGGAGAACAGGTAAGGGAAAGAAAGCGGAAGAAGAGTGAAAGAGAGGGTGCTATCGACGGTGCATTCTCTCTCTTACTCACTTTGCAGTGTGTTAACCCAGATACTGTGATACGCACATGCAATTATAGATACAAAAAGGCGCAAGGATAGAAAGAAGAAGGCTACGGACTTGGATATCGAATCACTAGCTGTTGAGCCAGGCGCCTGCCCTGCTCCTTTGTACATAGAGCCATGCACCGAACCTAAGGAGAAAAAGAAGAAGAAAGGGAAGAAGCGCAGAAACAATTCCGATTCCGATCCCATCGCTGTGACAGACTCTCGCAAAGCAAAGAAGGAAAAGCGGAAACACGGCGAAGCCTCAGATGCCACCGTTTCCCCAGACCGCTCCAAACGACCGCGCGTGACGATCTCACCCGTCGAAGCCGGAGCTTACCTCAAGGCGCACGACATCACCGTACACCTCCCGTCCTCCTATACATCCCCGCCGCTTCCTATAACCACCTTCGACGCACTCCCCATTCCAGATCTCCTCCGTGGCGCGTTCTCCGCTTTCAAAGAGCCGACGCCCATCCAGGCCTGCGCCTGGCCGCCCGCGCTCTCGGGAAAGGACGTGGTCGGCATCGCCGAGACGGGCAGCGGCAAGACGTTGGCTTTCGGCATCCCCGCGCTCGCGCGCCTCCTCTCAGATTCGTCCTCGTCCTCGTCTGGCGGTACGCGCAACGGCCCCAGCGCGCTCGTACTTGCGCCGACGCGTGAGCTCGCGCTGCAGACGTACGATGCGCTCTCCGCGCTGGACGCCGTGCGGTGTGCTGCCGTGTTCGGTGGCGTCGACAAAGTGCAGCAGGTGCGCGCCGTCAAGGGGGCGCAAGTCGTCGTCGGCACGCCGGGGCGTGTATTGGATCTCATACGTGATGGCGCGCTCGCGCTTGGGTGCGTCGAGTATCTCGTGCTGGATGAGGCGGATCGGATGCTGGATAAGGGTTTCGAGAATGACATTCGTAGCATCATCGGGCACGCGAAGCAGGGTGCAGCGCGACAGACTTTGATGTGTACGTCCGGTCATGGCTTCTGTTTCTGCTCTGTCTTGACGTTAGAGGCGGCGGGTAGTCAGTGCGACGTGGCCCGAGGCAGTGCGCCGGTTGGCGGACTCGTTCTTGCGCGACCCAGTACGGATCACGGTCGGTAGTGATGACTTGACAGCTAACAGCCGCGTCGCACAAGGTGTGTTTCCTATTTGCTCCGCATGCCTCGTAGCCGCCTACTGAGAAGCCCCCAGAGATTGAGGTGTTTGACGATGAACGTGAAAAAGAGTATGTACGAATTTCCGCACCTGCAAACACTTTGTTTATCATGCTCGACAGCCAACGCCTGCTCTCCCATCTGAAGAAACTCGCACCAAAAAAGACCGGGGGCGGTCCCCCGGCTCGGGTCCTAGTGTTTGTGCTGTACAAAAAGGAGGCGTCCCGAGTCGAGAATACGCTGCGGAGAGCGGGATACACCGTCGCCGCGCTGCATGGCGACATGACACAAGCGGCGCGGTTGGACGCGTTGCAGCAGTTCCGCGATGGCACAATACGATTGCTCGTTGCGACAGATGTAGCAGCGCGTGGCCTGGACATTCCAGACGTCGGCTGCGTGCTCAACTACAGCTTCCCGCTGACCATCGAGGACTACATCCACCGGATTGGCCGAACGGGTGAGAGGGGCTCTTTTCCTACCTGTGTGCTCGATGCTGACGTCGAAATTATGCGTGCGCGGTGGAATGGGATGTAGGGCGGGGTGGTAAAGACGGTCGGAGCATCACTTTCTTCACCGGGAGCAACCACGAGCGCAGTCTCGCAGGCGAACTGGCGCGGGTGTTGAGGGAGGGTGGAGTGGATGTCACGCCATTATCGAACAAATTCCCGATGACGATCAAGAAAAAGACGCATGCGGTGTACGGCGCCTTCTACCGAGAGGGCGTAGACATGAGCGCGGTGCCAAAGAGGACTGTTTTCGAGGAATAGAGCGTATTAGAGGATCCGTAGATGAATTACGAGTGATATTGGTAGATATATATTCCGTCCGATCGAGTCAACGTCGCGCCCAAGACTCGGATCAAAAATATTTATGTTACCAAAGTGCCCGTCGACGACGTTGCCCCCGCACACAACCTCACCGACGAGACACCGCTCATCGACTTGGATAAGGCGGTGCACAGTCGTTATCTGTGGCGCACCCTCTACAGCATAACCACCTGACTCACCCTTACCTTCGCAAGCACCGCGTCCGCAGCATTACCTTGTGTTAATCCCGCCACGAGATCTCGAGTCCGCCTACGCAGCCGTGGACATGATGGGTCTCTTCACCAAGGGGAGGCCACGCGGGCCTTCCTCTGCCGACGAGAAGGTGCCAGAGGACACCAATCCAGACGATACCTCCATCTTGTTCGTCCCCTCAACCCCGTCCCTCGTCCCCCTCCTCCGTAGATGTTCTCTCAATCGCTTCCTCCTGTCCACAGAGACGAGGATGAAGGCTCGATAATCTTATCCCTCATTTCGCAACTTAGGTGCGCACCCTCCTCCGATCCCTGCAGCGACCGACCCCGACGAACCTTCACGAACCTCTTCCTCCTCCTCTCCTCCGGTGGGGCCGACCCACTCACGCCACAGAGTCGGCATGGACCTCTCAAAGGTCACATTTCCAACCTTCGTCCTCGAGCCCAGGAGCATGCTCGAACGCATAACGGACTTCATGGCTCATCCGGATCTCATATTTGGGTGCGTCCTCTTCTCCGCGTATGTATGTATGCCCTGCAGCGCGGCACCCGCACTAGGACATAAATGATAATACCGGCTCCGCTACTTACCGGAACCAACTGACCGCGCATCATGCTGTGTCTTACTTAGCCCTCTTCTTTCTTGTGCCTCTCCTTAGAAAGATTACTAATGTCATTTGCATATCATATGCAGCGCCGACCTGTGCGAAGACCCTGAAGACCGTTTCATACGCGTACTCCAATATTACCTCGCAGGATGGCATATCAAGCCCAAGGGCGTCAAGAAGCCGTGAGCCATTCATCATCATCCCCTCCACCTCGTGTCGCCCGGTCCCCCTTCTCACGTACTCGCGTTTGCCACGTAGATACAACCCCGTCTTGGGCGAATTCTTCCGATGCCGATATGACTATCCGAACGGTACGCAGGGATTTTACATCGCAGAACAAGGTACGTAAAATCCTCGCTGTTCTCCACCCGACTCTACCCTCTCATCTCCGATCTCTTTTCCGTGTGCATGTACAGTATCCCACCACCCACCTATATCCGCTTTCTATTACGTCTCGCCGGTAAACAAAGTCGCCATCGTCGGCGAGCTCCGACCAAAGTCCAAATTCCTCGGCAACTCGGTCTCGACGACGATGGAAGGCGAGAGCCGCATAACGCTCATGGGCCGCCCAGAAGACGCCGGTAAACACACGAGGGGCTCAAAAAGCTTGCATGATGTTTTTTTCTGACAATGCCTTTTTTGTTTTCGCAGAGTACGTGTTGACGATGCCGAATATGTACGCGCGCGGCATTCTGTTTGGGAAGATGGTCATCGAGCTCGGCGACACGTGCACCGTGCGCAACGGCGCGCAGGATCTCCATGCCGATATCGAGTTCAAGACGAAGGGCTTCTTCTCCGGCACGTACAACGCCCTCGCCGGCCGCGTGAAGCATGGGCCGACCGAGCTCGGCGAGGTCATGGGCAAGTGGAGCGCGCTGATGGAGTTCAAGACTGCCAAGGTGCGCCTTCTTACATTGGACCACCTCCGGCCGCCGTTGTTTACCCTTACATCAATTTCTTCCTGCCTTCCTTGCTTACATATACCTTGTGCACCTCGGCGCCACCCCTCCACTTTCACCTTCACCTTGTCATTTTTCGTGTCGGGATGATGGTGATAAATAAATAAATAAAGACCGGCGAGAAACGCACGTTGTTCGACGCGCAGAAGCACGGCAGCGACGTCGCGCCGAAATGGATCGCGCCCGAGGACGAGCAGGAGCCTTACGAGAGCCGGAGGTTGTGGCGCGACCTGACGCGCGCCATCCTCGCCAAGGACATGGACGCCGCGACCGAGTCCAAGACGGCCGTCGAGAACGCGCAGCGCGAGTTGCGCGCGACGGGCGTCAAGCACGCGACGCGCTTTTTCGAGCTGCAAGACGGGCGCTGGGTGCCACGCATCCAGTGCGTTGCCTTTCCACCCCCCCCGTCCTCTCACTAGCTGTCCTTGCTTGACATTCGTGTATACTCTTTCGTCATACAGGTTGCCACAGGATCCACAAGAGGCAACTTCCGCAGTCAAGGCATGGATATGGTCCCGACCATCCGAAAGCTGAGCGAGCGCCGCCCTCCACCGTCTCTTTGTAAAGGATAGACCCCGACGAGCAGCGTGTTGTTGTACAATCTCCAGCCACTTGTAATTGCAATCCAATCTCTTGAAATTTCCGCTTTCCGCGCGTGAAAAATGGCATTAACAAATAGAAAAAAAAAGGTGGTATGATATCAATTGAGACAAAAGAGAGAGTTGTGTTTATGTAGGTGAGGGTGAGGGTATTGCATATAAGAAAGTGGTTGATACGCCAGCCGAATTAGCGAGAGTGAAAGGAATCCATATGAGAATCCAGAAAGAAAATAAGGAAATAAGGTCAGAGGTGTCAGTTGAGAAATCAGTTGGAGATATCTACAAGATCAGGTATAAAATGTTGGGTGAGTGAGATAAGAAAAAAGAAAAGAAAAAGCAAGCCCGTATGATCCATGAATGATTCGCCGGATTTAGTTATTTACTTACTCATACCACCCGTCGTTGCGGAGAGTCGGCGCGACAGAAACCACGCTAGGAGTGGGCGAAGCGACGCGTGACGACCAGTCCTGTTTCACATAGCGGCCGGGGCCGCTCCGAGGTAGCGTGCCTTGCCTGCGAGCAACTGAAACTGAAACGGCGCTCGGGGCATGCATAGAGTCCCATACGGATGTCGGGGGCGTGCTCGTGCGGCTCATGTCCACGCTCGCTGTCGGGGTGGTCGAGCGACTGGGATATACCGTGCTCGCGCGCGAGTCTGGACGCGGCGGTGGGGAGATTGTATGCACGGCACCTAGCTTCGTAGACCGCGTGGCGCCGTACTGTAGTTGGGCGACGCGGGCCTCGAGTGCAGCTACTTGGTCGCGCAACTTGTTCTCGCGAGCCTGACATGACGCCCTCTTAGCTTTGGCAGCGCGGCCTGATAATGAACGAAATACACACCATCGCAAGCCGCTCCTCAGCAGCCTTCGCATTGGTGTGTTCCTCCGCGAGCTGTGCCGCACGACGTTCGGCATCCTCAAGCGCCGCTCGCGTCTCTACGAGCGCGGTCTCGGTCTCGTCCGCGTGTTGCTCCCATTCGCCCGCGCGCGCCTCTTGCTCTTTGTAGCGTTGCTGTAAAGCGGAATGTTCACCTTCGAGAACCTTGCTGCGGTCGCGGATACGGCGGAGCTCCTTCAACTCCGGCTCATTCGACTGGGATCGTGTGACAAGCGTGGAGAGGCGCTCGAGCTGCTCTGTGGTGCGCCGGAGGTCTTCCCAGTGGGTCTGCTGTGCTCGCAGGGCGTTGTGCTCCGTTCGAAGGGCAGCAAGTGCTTCAACGGCTACCTCCTTGTCACGCGAGGCTAAACCTACTTGCGCTTCGAGGGAATGCACCTAATGGTAGTGAAGGTCAGCTCGCTCCAGAGATGTAAGACACAAAGTAGTGAAACGCACTTTGGAAACGAGAGCTTGCTTCTCTGACATCAGCTCCCTGTTCAGCTTCTCGAGCTCGAGAAGACGCTCTCTCTGGCTCTCGATGGTCACGTCCGAAATCTTCAACCGGGCCAACGATTGAGAGGACGCCTCCTCCAACTCCGTGGTGCGCGCCTGGGACGTCGCCGCATCCGTCGCGCGCAGTAGCATAACGGCCTGAATCTCGTCCACTTTGGCACGCAGCTGGTCACGCTCAACCTCGGCAGAGACCAGCCGCTCCATGACGATGTCCTTCTCCGCCCGCACCGCGCCGTGCTGTGCGCGGGCCTTGATAAGTTGGACCTGTAGGTCGGCATTCGTCGCCATCAAATTGCGCACTTCCTCAAAATCTTCTTTCGTGACGGTGCGAGCGAGCAGCTCGGCTTGAGCGACTTGCGCGGCTTTGACGATAGCGGCCATGGTTTCGGGCAGGTCTGTGAGACGGGAGAGGACGTTTTGGTGGAGCGCCAGAAGTTCGGTGGCCTTGACCTGCAAAGTTTCCTGACCAATCAATAAACCTTTGACGGTTGTGCCAATGCGAAGTAAATCCTCTGGGGACGGTTGACCTTTTCCGAACGTAGAAGCTGTTGAAATGAGATCGGCCAGCATGGTACGCAGCGGTTCCATCGTGGCCGTCAGTTGCTCTGGCAGGCCTGATAGGAGGGCCATCGCATCGTTGTTAGCGGATGCCAAGTCGCGTGTTTGTTGGGACAAGGCCGCCTGGCACTTCGACACCTCCACCACGCGGGAGGCAACGTCATTCATGGGTTCTAGAATTCTGTCCACCCCGTCGGCGACTTTGTTTGAGAGACCATCTAGCACACGGTCGCGCATTGCCATGCGCGAGTCCAGTCTCTCGACAACCAAATCCGACACTTGCTCCTTCATTTCGTGCGCGTCCAGCGGTCCAACAATGCGCCGCACCTCTGATGTCGCCTGGGCAATGAGAACGGGTACATCGATGTTGTTGCCAGCCGGAGGGTAAATTGTCGGCAGTACGGGAATGAGTCTGTCCACGATGAGGCCTGCCGTCTCCCGTTTGTCTGACGCGAGGTCGATCAGCTGCGAAATGTGGGGTTTGACGGCCTGAGAGAGTTGTTCCGTCAACAGTTCATAGTCTATTGGCTCTGCACGCGTGGCCACGATATGAGGCACGAGCACGGCGTGCAACTCGCGCACCAAGGCCTCGTGGTCGACTGTTGGCGCCTGGGGTGGGAGCGGGGTACGCGTCCGCGTTCGCTCGAGCGCCTCTAAACGTGCCGTGATCGGTGCTACTGCGCCGACAACAGTGTTCCGCGTGCGAGCGTGGTATATCTCGAGCATTGCCTCGGTATTCCCGCCACTGACGGGTGTTACCTCCGCGGACTGCAGTGCCTCAACGCGCTGCAGGATTCGATCGAGATCCTGCTGTATCATCGCGCGTGCTTCGGCGTGGCCTTGCTCGACGATATCCTTGACAAGTTGGAAGTCGAGCTCGCCTCTGGCGTCCACCTGGCTGTCGTCCAGGCCACGCGCCGCAGACTCTTGCAATTGCGCACGGAACAGAGACACGACCTCGTTGATAGCAGCATCCGTCGATGCCGAGCCCGCTCCACCATTGGCACCAGCCTCCAACCGTAACGCGCGCACCTCCTCACGAAAATCGTTCAACTTATTCTCTAGAAGCGCTTCGAGCCGCTCCTCGTACTGTTGTAACTCAAGACGGCGTGAAATATCCTGCGGTTGGCCCGATGTATCCGAGAACGAGGAATGGACACTGGCCATCGCGGGAAGAGAGGCGCGGCGATCACGGGCCTGCTGAGGCGGCTCCTGTAACAAGACGAGGTCCCACTGACCGGGGTCCGTGACGAGCCGTCCTCTCGATGCATTCTGTGAGATAGCGGGGACGCATAGGTCATCGAGTGACGGGCGAGATACGTGTTCGAAAATCTCGCGTGAGTTGAGCCGGCTACGCACAATGCCGCGCTGACGATCTTCGGTCTCCTTGGCAGGGCTCGGGTTACTGCCGTTGCTGCTCCCATTTGCGAGTGCTTTGAACAGGCCCGCTGGGACGGTATTCGTCGATACGGGGTGCTTAAAGTCGAGAGGGATCGGCGCACGTCGGGCTTTCATCGACAAGGGAATCGGCAACTCGTGCTCCATATCCCCGCCTTCCTCCCCATCTCCATCCGCGTCCGCATCTTCGTCACCCTCGCCATTTACTGGCCCTTCTCTAACCGGACTCTCATCGTGAAGCGCAGAGTCCTTAGTCGTGCCAATGTCGATGCCACCCAAGTCCGGTAATGTGAGCGGACGTACAGCCGCATTTTGAGCTCCTTGTCGCTGCGTGGGCGACGCCGGTGCGCTCTTGCGCAAAGGGGATTCTTGAGGGAACTTGAATGAAGTCATCACATTCTTGCCGTTGTCGCTAGCTTCTGACGGAGACACGGAGCCCACGGAGCTGCGGCGCTGGCGCTTCTCGCGACCCTGTTGCATGCGCCCCGGATCCTTGTCGATGTCAGTAAGCGGTGGCGGTGAGGGTAGAGTCGGAAGGGCTGGAGGCCGTGGCAAGGGGAACTTGGGCACGTTCGGCGGCGGTGTGAATGTGAATGCACCCGGTTTGAACTCTGGCGCCCCGACATTGAGGGGCTTGCCAAACGAGGCTGCACGAGCATGGCTGAATGCCCGGGGTGGCTGAGGCATCTGTGGCTGCTGTGGAAGCTGCGATGTGTGCTGCGTTTGGGGGCCAAGTGTCACAGCGGTGAACGACCCTGAACGACGACTCGGGCCCGCAAACACGAACGGTTTCGCGTGCGGGTTGAGAGCCTCTGTGCGCTTAGGAACAGGTGCTTGTACTGGGATGGGGATCGGAAGCGGGAACGGGAACGGCATCGGCATAACGTGATTCGATGGGTTGCGCGAGTGTGCCAGGCCAGGGTCATGCAATGGTAGCCGAGACGACGGTGGGCGAGAAGACGTGTGGAGAGGGCGTGCAAGGGGACGATCTACATTGTCATCACTCGGATTAGAAATCATGTCTTCCTCCGTGTCGAGGCGAGGTTGAGACAATAAAGTGGTAAGAGAAAGTGGGTTCGCAGGGGGATGGGGAAAGTTCGGGATACGGCGAGGGACCTGGCTCGATTCTTGCTGCTGCTGAAGGTGGGCACGACGCAAAAGACGGCGTTGTTGGCGTACTCGGCGAGCGCGTTCTTCGTCAGATGGGTTTGACCACTCGCCAATGCTCTCCTAGATGCGAATGTCCCGGCAAGAGAAATTTGAAAGGGCAGGTGAAGGTGAAAGGATAAAGGGTGCGAGGGAGACAAAGGAGAAAGTCGAGATCGGAATGATGGTCAGCACAAAATGCGGGGACGCGTGGAAACAACGCGGCAAGAAAAAATTTACGTACCTCGTCCTCTGTCATCTCCGTAGTCGTACGTAGATCCTCTGAATCGGTCCACTCCCCGACCGCGTCGTCCTCGAGGTCTCCTTCCCTCTCGCCTTGCTCGTTGAGGTCAGCCTCCAACTCCGCATCACCCACATGACCACCAACGGAGAGCAGCGATAAGGTAGTAGACAATCGCGAGACGTGGCGCGAGTGGATTCTGCTCTGTGCAGCTGTCGTGAGGCTGCCGACTTCGGCGTCCGCTTCATCGGCGTCAAGGTCCATATCCATCGTGTCATCTGAGCCCGGGAGGGCGATGCATGATGCCTCGGCCAACGCTCGCCCTTCCTCTTCCTCAAGTCCTTCTAGACTGTCTTGTTCAATCTTTTCCGCTTGCTCCTGCTCCTGTTCCTGTTCCAGCTCTTCGTCGGTCTCCTCGGGCACGTCAAGTCCAAAGCCGCGTATAAAGTCTGGTCTGCTATCCACACGCGTGGGCATGGCAGGCGGCGCAAGCGACTGGTCCGTTGGAGCGCCAGGGTCCGATCGGGTGTCAGGAGAGTGTATGGCATCAGGGCCGAGAGCTGTACTGCGACCTAATGGATTATATTCCGTGGGGGCGCTGAAGATCATATAGGGCCTCGAGGGCGTGAATGGTGCCGCAGCTAAGGACAAACTATATCCATGCCGTGGAGGGGCCAAGCTGCTGGATGCAGGTTGAATCATCGGAGGGGGAGGCGTCGGGTTATTCAAGGCCTGTGTTTGTGGCTGTGGTGAAACGGAAGCAGACTGTGATTGAGAATTCTGGGCCTGTTGGAGCTTGTTGAGTTTGAAGAACAGCAAAGCGGGGTCTGCGGGAGAGGATATCTGCAGAAAGAATGAGCGGAACATCCAGAGGAGAAAAAAAGAGACGTACCGAAGCAGCTCGTGCATGGGGTGCGTGAATGTGAGGTATTGTACTACTGCTTCCGGAGCCTTTTTCAACACCGAGCTTCTCCAGCTTCTCCTCGATGAACTTTTTCTTCAGTACCTCCCAAGCAGGCTGGAAGGAATATTAGAGAATGATAAATTACGACAGAAAAAATATAACTCACCTTTGCAGGTAAGAAGACATCTATCATTTCAGGGACGCTCGTCCTCAAACTGTCTTCAGGATGTATGGTGGCAGTCAAAACGTCGGGTGGTGGAACTGATGGTTCTGGAGGAACCAGGTGTAGAGGGATTGGTGTACGCGCAAAATGCGTCCGTTCTGGGGGTTTTCCATCGACAGCTGGAGCAGTCTCCTTAGGAAGGTTTACAACAACCTTCTTCGCTTTCTGAGTTTGAGCGGCCGCACTCGCGAGAGCGACAGCCGTCGGAGACGGAGGTCGGTAATTCTTACCTGCGCCTCCGAGCTGCGCTTTTGGTGGACCGCCGGTACTGATGCTAGGTTGTCGACGGTTGCGGAACGGCGGGAATTGTGGACCACCGAAAGCGGGAGTGAATTGATTTGTTGCGAGTGGAGTGACGGGGCCGCCAGGAGGCGGAAGGATACCAGCGACGGCAAGAGCGATACTTGCCTGGGCACGGTGGGAAGGACGGAGAGGAGGGCCGGAAGGGGGAGGAATAAAAGAGGGTTGTATTGGAGTTTGAAGGAGGGTCGGTGGAGGGAACGCCGCGGGGAACCCTTGGTGAATAGCAGTTTGCATCGCGGGAGAATAGAGAGGGGGGTGGTTCTGGACTTGATAGGGTTGCCCAGGTGGGATGGAAAGTAGAGAGAGTTGTTGTCGATGATTCCGACTCATCGTCGTCGGGTCGAGCTGAGCGAGACCGTCGTCGCCAAAAAGTTAAAATCTGGGTCGCGCGTCTCGCGATTCGAGCATTGCATTCTTCGCTCACGTGATACTTTGTGGCCTGCGTTTTGGCCAGCAAGCCTATCACACCAGAAGCAAGCCATTGCATCTAATGTATACGCACGCGCCTAAACGCCACATGGACAGCCTCGGTCTACTTATTAGCATCGGATAATGCTGTCCTCATGCGGTGCCATGCCCATCCCGGACAACATCGAGAAAATAAATTATTGAGTATGAGTTATCGTCCTCACGAAGAACCTCTTGCTTAGTGGAAACGGTGATAGACACCATGCATCTATCGGAGACAATATGGTATACCCTAGTCTATCTGTCATGTAGGGTGAGTGTATGCGTGGTGGGATATTAAATGGGAATTTCTTTCGTTTGCACAAGGGATTGTCGGTGTGGCATGACGACACTGGAAGTAAAAAATGAGCATAAGAAACGAGATTTTATCGTTTGACTCACTATCTAGGTCCCAAAGTCTGCATGTTTCAGCAGCTCCTCCCACTTAAACGTGTCCGGTCTCTCATGGAAATCACTCAAAAGCTCCTCCCTTTCCTTACTACTAGTAGAACCCCACAAATAGAAGCGCTGTAGCCCATGGGCGAGCAGCTGTGCATCGTGTTGACTCAATAGGTAGTCTCCCGTAGTAGATTGCGCGGCAGCAGAGGGCGTGATTTCGCCGCGCATGAGTACGAGGTTGTGCGAGGAGGCGAGATCGGAGTAGAAGGTTAGCACCAGGTAAGGCGTCGCGAATGTCTGACGGAGCTTGTACTCGAGCAACGGAGTAAAGATCGCCGTCGCCAGGCGTGGGTTTGCATGTTTATCGCCCTCTGGCGGAGCTTTTGGTGCGAAAGGATCGGAGGGATGAGGCGGAGGCGGCGCATGATACAAATCCCACTGCAGTACGTAGAACTCGTAGGCTGCGTTCGACGTGGCGTCCTTCGTGTCGCCCGCAGTCGTCCTCGCGTGGGGGATGGGGATGACGAACTTGGGGTAACGCTGTGCAACGCTGAGCAGTGAGTTATAAGTCCCGCGCGGAAGAGATGCGCAGATGAAACCGCGGCCTGTGCCGCCCGACCGCGAGGCGTGCAACGCCGTCCACAGGGCAGAGACTTGTGCCACCGTGTGGGGTTTCGATAATAGAAGATCCGTGTTAAGTATTCCGGATAAAGGCTGTCGACGACACGCGGTCAATGAGAACAAAAGCTCGAAGAACGGAAGCATCATACGCACCTTGATGGGAGAGCTGTCTTTACGGACAGATGACCCAAGGGGATGGTGTGCGCGAGAGGCGGATGCTTGTTGTACACCCTGCTCCTTCTGTGCTCGCTCCACTGAACGCGCTTCTGCCTCGATGGCCTTCTGCCGGTCTTGTTCACGCTGCTGACCTCGGATGTAGGCACGTAACTCCTCCACGCTCGTACCTCGTCTATCAAGTACAACCGGGAGAGTAAGATGCTAGTAAGGGACCGGACACCACCAGGACCTGTTGGTGAATAAGACTCACTCCTGAGCGGCGCTGCCTAGCTTGTCCGCATACTTAGCCCCGTAGTCGGTAACGTTTCTCTGCCATTGCCGCAGGTGACCACAGCGTGGCAACCGACGAAAGCCGAGATTCGTAAAGTTTGCTAGGTGTGTTGTTGTGGGCCGTAAGGCTTGCAGCATTGACAACAACGACACGATACGATGCAGTACGGATGAAAAACGGCGAGTCACGGGGTTCAAGTTGAGTAGATAAGATTATATCACTCGAGACGGCCTTGGACGAACTCTGCGTCTAGAAAATGACGGATTTAATCACTCTTCTAACGTTTCCTTCCACGTCTGATGGATTTACTGCTCTACATTCCTCAATCCATGACAATCAAACTGCATTGCCCAGCCTTCCTTTAAGCAAAGTCGCTCGCTTAGACGCCGACTCGGATCCAGGATCGGCATCAAGGTCTCGAGCTAGTGCAACTTCTCGATCGGTGGTGGTTGCTGGAGGGCCTGTTCGAGTCGTTGTTTCTGGTGGCTTTCGTGAGTGCGGCCTCTACTATCCCTGTGAACTATTTATCCCAAACGACCGACTTCGAATCCCCATCCATAGAGCAACCTCGCACACAACAGCAGATCGAAGGGACCCTTTTTCTCCTGCGCCGCTGCATGCGCATCATTCTTACTCGAGATTCAACCGATGATTTTCCACTCTCGTATGAACGCGTCTATGCTCTTTGCCGAGACGCCGTGGTCATCGACAACAAAGGGGAGACACTCGCCGACATGCTCGGGATTGAGCTCGACCAATCTGTTTCTCGCCTCGAGCGCGAACTGGCCGATGATATCTCTGGAGGCCTCGGGTTCGCATTGCCTCTCGCACGGGCGTTGACGTGGTTCGAGAAACAGGTTGAGCTCTTGGAGGACGTAATGACCTACCTCGACCGCGGATTTATGGCACAAACAAAGGAAGGCAAGGGGATACAGTTCGTACTATTTTCTTTTCAAATGGATTCAAACTTCATTTCGTTGACATGCCTGCAGACAACATGCGAACAGTCTACTGTTATCGCGCGTCTTTTATGACCCACGCTTCCACGAACGGGTGCGCGACGTCGTCAATGAATGGCTCACATTGGAATGGAAATATAGGTTCGTTCACGTCCCTCCCGTCTATCTATCTCTGAGGCAGAAACAGCTTCGAGCACCCCTCACGACCTTGCATTTGCACACTTATCCGACACCTCCGGATTCATGCACAGTATAACGCCCATTTCGAGTCTCCTTACGTGAACCTTCTCAGCAAGTACTATACTGACCAGGCCGCAAAGAGGTCTCGTCCCTCGGATGACCCGCTTACATTCCTCGACTATTGCGCTGTCAAGACAGCCGAAGAAATCTCTCGTGCGCGTGACGTTTTACCCGACACAAGTTGGGACGCCGTCCAAGCGACAACGGAAAGATCCTTTGTACTCGCTCACTTGGACTGGCTAGCAGATGGCGGTGAGAATGTCCACCCTCTGTGCTTGGATCCTTTCTGAGTAGAAAATTCGCTCAGTGATTGGGCGGCTTCTCGAGATGAACAACCCAGAGAAACTGAAAGCACTCCTTTCCATCTTCGACCGAGTCGGGGGAGTTCCCAAGCTGATCACCGCTTTCAAATCATTCGTGACGGTAAGCCCTGTAGCATTTCTTCCGATGGGTTTCTCACTCGATTATAGATCAAAGTCGCTGAGATCGTAAACGACGTTACTCGAGACGAGGAGATGGTTGAGCGATTGCTCGTGTTCAGGTCCAATGCCTCTCTCACATACTCGTTGGAAGTGTCGTTGTCCTCTTCCATCTCCAAAGATTTCCAGTATGCGTTACACGACGCCTTCTCCGATGGCTTCAAAAAGCGCCGCAACAAACCTGCGGAGATGATCGCCCACCACATCGACAAGCTCATGCGCAAGGGCCAGGGTTCCGCCAGCGACGAGGCATTCAACGAACAACTCGATTCCGCCCTTGCGTTGTATCGCTTCACGGCAGACAAGGACGTCTTCCGTGCGTTCTATCATCTCGCCCTGGCAAAGCGGCTCTTACTTGGCCGCAGCGCCAGCGACGATGCGGAAAAGGCCATGCTTAAGAAGCTTAAGGAAGGTGCGTATCTCTTCCCACCGTGCGTGGGGGCTGCTTGCCTCCACCTGAATACTGAAGCGACGTCTGACGGGACGTACAGAGTACGACCCCGAGTTCGGGATGGGCGACCACATGTTCCGAGACCTCGCGCTATCGCGGGACACGATGGAGGATTATCACAAACGCCTCGGACCTGAGCGTGCGGCGGAGCAAAGGCTCACCGCGATGGTCCTGCAACAGAGCTTCTGGCCGTTCCCTTCGCGCACGGCCCAGGAAGCCATCATCCCCGTCCCAGCACGTCGTCCTTTTCTTTTCATCCTCTTCTTTTCCCGTTTGTCTCACTTGTGTGTGAATATTAGATGCAAAGCGAGCTCGATGGGTTTGCCGCATTTTACAACGAAAAGCACCAGGGCCACAAGATCGAGTGGAACCATGCGCTCGGGATGGTCAACCTGCGAGCCCGCTTTGCGGCCGGACAAAAGGAACTTTCGGTGTCGCTGTATCAGGCGGTCGTCCTCTTACTTTTTAACGACATACCGGAAATCCCGTTTTCCGAAGTGAAGCTGCACACGGGCATCGGTGCGTCGCGTCGCCCCTGCGTAACCGCATTATGCATATATGCGTATTTCCTCACTTCCACGATGCTTTTTTCTTTCTTTTTACTTATGCTCTCCTGGTCGTTCAGAGGACGAGGTGTTGCGGCCCACGCTTCAAAGCTTGGCGTGCGGGAAGAAAAAGGTGCTCAAAAAACGTCCAGCTGGAAAAGATGTGAACGACGACGACGTGTTCGTGTTCAACAATGCGTTTGAGGATCCGCGCGCCAAGGTGCACATCAATACTATCCAAGTGAAGGAGACCGTAAGTGCCGCGACACTCTCTGCTTCTCTTTTTTTCTCAAAAAATAAAATAATCATGCTGCTCTGAAACCGGACCGTCGTCGTCGTAACGTCGTCTTTTGCAGCCCGAGGAATCGCAGCGCACGCAGAGTGCAGTCGAGGGCGACCGGAAGCATTACCTCGACGCGGCGATTGTGCGGGTCATGAAGGCGCGCAAGCAGCTCACGTACGAGCAAATAAAATTTGAGACAATTGAGGCCGTCCGTCGGCACTTTGTTCCCGACGTGACGAGCATCAAGCAACGAATCGACGGGCTGGTCGAACAGGAGTACCTTCGACGTGATGAAGAAGATCGGAACCTTTTCTTCTACGTTGCATGATGGCCCCATAACATCATAGAACACATACCGTCCGTGTACATCATCGTCTTGTGTCTGCTAATATTGCTTACTTCCTTGGCTGGCAGTTTTGCCCGGGACTGAAGGATGTGCTCGGACCCTTTTGCGTGATTCATTACAGCAACATTCCATTTTCCTTTTATGATAAAGATATTGTATTATTCGTGGAACCGAACCACCACCAGCCTTCAAAAGGTATAAAACAATGGTGGCTTGAAATGCTCACTTTTGGTTTATCTCGGGGTTTGTGGCATCACTCAGGCTGCGACCGATGCCGTGCAACCGGGTGCCGAGGCCTCTGAGGTGTTGAAGCGTCGAGGTTGTGAAATTTCTGAAGGCTGAAGCAGAGTTGCCAGTCGCCAGTGGGTCGGGATCCGTCCGCCAAAGACCTCGAGGCGCACAGTGACAGAACGCCCCCCCGTTTAGAACAACCGAGAGTTCCGAAAGAGAAGCCCCGCAGAAATTGTACTCGTTTTCTCCTCGTGGGCCGCGTGGGATGACTGAACGCCACCTTCATAAATGAGCGTTGTGGACTGAGGCAGGCAGGCGGCAGGCCATTGCGGCTTCCTTTGCCCGAATTCGAACTCAATCATCATCCGGGGATGCAGTGTCCATCCATTCAGGGGGAAGCCATCGCTCTTGTGACTTCGCCAACAGGTTTTTTCCCATCGCTAGTCGGTACACGCCACTCAACCACCCCCCGCACGCCGCTTCAGATTACCATGGTGGCATAATCCGTAATCCATCACATTCTCATGACTTCTTGGCCGTTTCTGGGAACTTCAGGGGCGGACGTACACGCCAAACACACGTCGATCCATAAAAGATCAGAAATATCAATAACGGATATGTCGGCCTTGCTCAAAAAATAAATGAAAACTCAGGTCATTTTCATAGAATGCGCGCCTCGCACCTTGGATCAAATTTCGGTGATATGTAAAGTGCAATATTATGGCCCACCAGCACATGGCACACGCACTGTACTGTACTCGCGCATGCTGTGCCGTGTTAGGCGTCCGAGACCCGGGCAATCTTCAGAGCGAGGTGCGATTCTGTACCATGTCTCTGACCTCGTTCCTAGGTGCGGGCTAGGAATCCCGATACGAGATTCTTACAGGTCGCATTTTTTGACTCCTGTTGCGTTCCTCCGCACAGCACCCCGAGCAAGCGAAGGAATCTTGCTCTGATCTGCTCATTATCGTGCTCTGGAGCTGGCGTTCCTGGGAAACTTCGAACGTCTTGTTCATGTCCTTGGTTACCAACCCGAACAGGTTTGAGCACAGGGATCTGCGTGGCCAGAACCCACATATGGATCTCGGGCTACTGTTTACTGTCGGTCAGAGTCGGGCCTGTATGATGTGGTGTGATTACGCGTTAGCGTTCCCGGAAGAAAAGAAGAGATGCTCCTTTATAGTAACGTCCACTCCGAAGCCCCAAGTTGAGGCCCATTGCGCTGTTTCATGCTTTTGGGTTCGGGTAACGCGACAATGTCAGTTGTGCGGCCGACATTTTCTGAAGTGAAACGGAACTTTTCGTCGAATACACAACCCGCGAAGCATGCGTGGGGCCACATGGGAGCTCGGGGAAAAAACGTGGTTCCCAAGCCGCGATTCGTATCACGTCTCAATAGCAACGCAGATGACGACCAATATGGGGAAGAGATGCCCGAACCCGAAGCAATAGCAGCAAACAACTACATCAGCCCCCGCTAAAAGCATGGTCAAGCATAGAAGAGAAGGAAAAGGGACGTGTACGGAGAGAAGCCGTCGCCAAGTGGAGTTCGCAGCCGTGCTTTGTTCTCCACAGTCGACGCAAAAAGACGTGGGACCTGAGCTGATTAGTAGTGGCTCAGTTGAGATGGCACGGGGAGAGGAGAGCCTGAGAGGAGAACATAATCGCCTCTCCCCTTCCATCCCATCCCTCCCACGTGTGCGGATCTCAATCAGTCAGGAGACACCAGGTTCCGGAAAGGTTCATCAGAAGGAACTTTTTGCTTTTCTTTTCCCCTTTTCGGGAGTAGGTTTGCGGGCATGTGACACAGAGGTAGAACTGCCGCAGACGCAAGAACTTGAAGACAGCCGGGGCCCGCCATCGCGCAACTTCTGTCTTTCCCAAAAATCACGGAACGATGACGGACTTACCCGATCAGCTACATACAGTGCCACGGGTGAACCCAGGTCTAAGACTGTGGGGGACGAGTTTGGAAACCAAAGAAAGCGGATGGCGCCATATGCGTGACTGAGTGTATGTGTGTAAGAGGACCCCCTAAGCGAAGGAGTGTTGGAGCCACCTTTTTCATCACACATGCCCTTCTTGGGAACAAGGACACCAGGAGTTTGAGTTGTCATCGTGGGCTGGAATGGAATGGAGGTGAGACTGAGGGAAGGTGTTTTGCTTACCGACGGGCCAATCTATTACCCAGAGTCTCGGCTCCGAGACTCTTGGCGAAGCATCGGGAAAAATTGAAAATACTTTTCATACATTTTTCTGCTTTTTTATCTTGTGGAAAGTTTGAAAAGTATATTTTTGCCATGGCTCTTAGTGGATTTTGAAGTAAGCTTAGTGGTGAAAACAGTATAAAAAAGTATTTTCAACATTTCCTGATGAAGTTCCAACCAAGAGGCGGACTCTAAGCTAAGCTTGCGATATTGTCGGATTTGAACGACCCATCCACGAGGCGAACTGAGACCATGCGTTCCAAAGTCGGACGCTGTGGGCATATACGATGTTGTACTAGTACTGTGTCCGAAGCGGGGCCAACAGAAGCAGGCGAAAACAGTTCTTCGAACATGAGACATCAATTTTTTGCATTGTCTCGAATTCCCTGCGGCGCACGACGCCGCCACGTCAAAGTATACTTGAGAGGGCCAAGGAAAGAAGTTCCGCTTCAAGTTCTGAACCTATTTGTTCTTGGATGTTCCGAAGAAAATCCGCAGGTGCTACTTCTGACTCGATCAGAACAGAGAACGGACGACGCGATTGCTTTTTTTCTTTTGGAAGCGAGAGCAGAGCGGCGGACGTACCACGGGAGTCGTGGGACTACAGTACAGTAGCTGCGCAAAAAAAAGACGACAATCCACGCGTTCGCGGCGCGTGGGCGACGGGTACGTTGCCAGCGACATCCTATTTATTTTTGGATTGTTTTGTGGTGTAGATTTTTTCGCTCCCTGCCATAAGTGAACCGGAATTTCTTTCGGTCGCCTGCAAGCCGGTGTAGTCCCGGTTCTACTTTTGTTCCTGTCCCACCTGGGCGCACCGCCCTTTGTTCGATGCGCTCCAACCAGGATTGGGGGATTGGGGCGGAAGAGAGATCAGCACCTTGGATCACCTGCGATACACCTGGGTTGCTTTTCGTTTGCGATTTTGAATGATGGCTGCTAGTGTGTAGGCGCTTTGAGAAGGGTCTCTCACGTCCAGGTGGCAACATCCAATCATCGATCAGCGCTGCCACAACCACCATAGGCCCTGAATGCCTGAACTACAGTTCCCTTGTCTTTTCGGCTGTTGCCAAGCTGTTGCCATCGAGATATCACTACTGTAACTTAACCGTACGAAACGGTTATTATCGTCATCGTCATTTTCGTTTTTCGTCCCCCTCCCACATGGCACATGGGGGAGAACCTTTCGTGAATCGGCTTCTCTCTCAGCCGGTGGTTTGCGTACAGAATGGGGATATAGAAATAAAAAGAAATTAAAGGCGCCACCCTCCGAGATTCCGCCCTTTGCATAAAAGGCTTGCAATAAGCGGCAAAGGTGCAGTGATCCCACTGGCAGATTTCGCGCGCGCGACACCGGGAAACGGGTTTGCTTGGCGTAATTCAGTTATTGAGATAGATGATCGCTTGCAGAGCAAGCTCATAAGCGCAGTTTCTATATGAACTGTCACGGTCCTCTAAAATCTCTATAGATCCAAGGGGCCCTAAAAGAATCCTGTGGATAATAATCGCTCCTTTTTCCGGAAAACAGCCAAGGTGCGGCTGCTCGCGTTGAGTGCTTGCGTCATGGTCGCGAGAGAGCCACATCAAGAACCTATTTTGGAAGAATGACTGTATTGAGCGAGGCGTGCTTACGGGGGCGATGGTCGGTGAGGGTACATTGACACAGTGTCGACGACCTGTGACGGTGAAGTTCTCCAGCCTTGGAGCCTTGGAGACTCTCAGCCACTGGCAAACAGAAACGTTGTTTTACACCCCTTGTTTCCCGGTCCTTGGCTTGCCCGATACGTCAATATCTCGTGACTTGAGTCCATGACTTGTATGTCGTTGCCCATACAACCGGCGCCAGGGTTCGACCAACTGAGCCTCCAGAAAGCGGGTGGTCTGTCTTGCGGTCGCAGCTTGACTATTATTCAGCGCCCACAAATGAGACGATAGTAAAGCAATTTTTTCACATATAGGACGTGTGGATTTACGCCGGCACGAAACTATACTTGTGAGCTGCTTTGTGCTCCACGTACGATGGCCAGATCCACGACAGCAGTTGAGCGAATTTGTAGAACGCGGGGATGAAAACGATCTTCTCACGTCCATCGATCGCACGTACGCAACGCTCTGCAACGTCGTCGCACTTGAGACCAGCCCGAGTTGGGTCTTCTTCTCTTACCGGACCACCATCCACCGCCGAAGCTCGAAAGTTTCCTTCGACGGTCGATGGAAGTACATACGAGAAATGCACGGAGGGATGTTCAATAGAAAGGGCTTGGTAGAGGATAAAAGAAGCGGCCTTGGTCGACCCGTAAATTGCTCGAGTAGGTGCGGGAATAACGGCAGCGAGGGACGATACGAGGAGAACGGATGGCGAGGAGCTCGTGGACCGCATTAGAGGAATCTGAGACATTTAAAGTCATCAAGGAGGTCGAGGTCAGGTAGAATAGAGGACGGACGAATGTCACCACAGAGAGTAAAGGTGCAAGGTAGTTTCCTTTGATGGCGGCCAGAGCAGCGTCTTCAACTCGCTGAACGCCGTCCAAACTGGGTTCTGTCACAGATGGACCTTTCACACCAGCGATCTCCAGGACAGGGCGCAAGGCGGAGACACCGGCAGCGACGATCAACGTATCAATACCATGCCACTCTATGAAAAATACACGAGAACGTGAGATGCAACATCGAAGGCTAGGATCATTTACATATGACTCACCTTCGTTTAGTCTTTCCTTCATTGATATCAGATCTTGCGCACGCGTGATGTCTCCACAAATGCTGAGCACCGACGACGACGAAACTTCAAGTTCCGAAGAGCTTGAATGGTGCACTTGGTCATGCGCACGCTCTTGCGCCCGCGTCAGAACCTCGCATTCGGACCGGACTGCATCCAATTCTGCACTCCTGCGCGCGACGACGCAGACTTTGGCCCCCCGTGATGCGTATCGATGAGCAATCGCGCGACCGATGCCACCGGAAGAACCTAGAATCAGGACCCGCTCCGAACAGGGGGGAATGACCGCAGGGCGGCGCGACCGCAGTCTTCCGGGTCCGAGTCGCCACTTGGCGAGACCGCTGAGGATGGCCAGAGCGATGGTGGCGGCGGCGGCGACGGATCCGATGGAATAAGTCACGCTCATTGTCTAATATCTTGGCAGTCTTGCGAGTTCGGATTGATGGTGGCTCAGGGCTAAGCGAGACAAAACCCGGGGCCCGTTCGCCACTGCACGCGGTGGTAACGTGATGTGCATAACGTGATGCGCGAGAACGGGGGCGGATGCGCATGCCGGGCGTCATCAATTATATGTAATTAATTTAGATTATTGTCGATAAGCCGATGGATTAAGTGAGGTCACCGAGGCAAAGATCGGCACGTCTATGATCATAGATGACTCCTCATCATCAATTATCTTCATTGATAGACCAATCTGTCTACACCGTCGACTCCTTCCAACTAGAGTGCGGTGTCGTTCTCCAGGAGGTGCCAGTCGCATACAGGACTTGGGGTTCGCTTAACGAAACCGCTGACAATGTTATGATAATTTGTCATGCGTTCACCGGTAGTGCCGACGTTCAGGACTGGTAAATTCTATATCAACGTGTCCCGTTATCGCCACTTTGACCAGTCATTCGTTCAAGGTGGGGCCCGCTCATGGGTCGAGGCAAAGCGTTTGACTCGAATCGTTTCTTCATTGTGTGCATGAATGTGATGGGCTCTCCCTATGGTACCGTATCACCCGTCACGCCGAACCCGAGCACAGGAAAGCCTTATGGGCCAGAGTTCCCAGCAACCACGATCCGAGATGACGTTAGGTGAGCTACTTCTTGTCGGTTTGCGCCCCGGCCAGAAGGTTTTATGACGACCCGTGGTTCGCTAGGTTGCATAAGCTCGTGCTTGATCACCTCGGAGTATCTTCGGTCGCGGTCGCGGTCGGTGGCTCGATGGGCGGCATGACAGTGTTGGAATGGCCTCTGTGCACACCGAAGGGATACATCCGTCACATCCTCCCGATCGCCACGTCTGCGTGTCATTCGGCGTGGTGCATCAGCTGGGGGGAGGCTCAGCGACAGAGCATCTACAGCGATCCCGAATATGCAGATGGGTATTATACCAAGCAGCCTGTGTCTGGACTCGCCGCCGCGCGCATGACGGCATTGCTCACCTATCGCTCGCGAGACTCGTTCGAAAGCCGGTTCGGACGCACCCCCCAGTTCAAGGACCCACCTGTGACAGTCCAATCCGTCGATCCGCAGCCACACTCGCCGCCTTCCGTCGCGGCACCCTCGAACGCCCTCGCTGCCCATAACGACGGCCTCCGGAACGTGCGCTCCCGCGTCTCGCCGCCGGGATCGCCGGCGTCAACCCGCACTGCCCTCTTCTCGGCACAGTCGTACCTCCGCTACCAGGGAGACAAGTTCGTTGCGCGTTTCGACGCCAATTGCTACATCCACATCACCCGCAAGCTCGACTCGCACGATATCGCGCGGGGGCGTGGCTCGCCGGAACATGTGCTCGCGCAGCTCCCCGCGAGTGCGCTCGTCATCGGCGTCGAGACAGACGGGCTTTTCATGCTCTCGGAGCAGCGCGAGATCGCGGCGGGCATCCCAAATGCGGAACTCGTCGTGATTCAGTCGCAAGATGGGCACGACGGTTTCTTGCTCGAATTCGAGCAAATCAACACGCACATCTTACGCTTCCTGAAGCAGGAATTTTCGGGATATTATCGGGATGGATCGGACGTTGCGCCAACGGAAAGTTTCGAGATACAAAAGTCCAGCGTGTTTGGTGAGGCGGAAGTCGATCTGACACGATGGTAGCCAAGCAGATAACTTCTCTCAGTTAATGTCAGGTATTTTTGGAGTACGGTACGGATCGTTACAAATTTGGTTGGTCCGCACAACGGACCCCAGGCATTTGGTCACGGCAGACGGCGGACGGAGAAGACAAGAAAGTTAGTAAGATGACGTGGGGAAAAAAACGAGTCATAAATAAGCTACAAAACGAATACACGTTGAGATCCTAGAGTACTTGTCGTGCTCGGATGGCTACGGCTACGAGAGAGGACGGGGGGGTAGTAAATAGTGCGAGTGCGAATCACGATTATACATGCATTATATTCAATGTCCGAGTTGTGCGACGCGTTTTCCATCGTCCATATCGTCGAAAAATTGGCCGAGCTCACCCTTCTCGAAGCCGATAGAGGTGCTCCACATGTTGTCTGCGGAGGAATTCGGGACCTTAAATGCGGGAAGTCCAGAACTCTGCTCGAAATTCATGACTGGGCCCGACTGGGCGGCGGTCGGGCCAGCTGCAGCGTGCGGTCCGTGTAGTTCTTGTTGGTGGGGGTGTATGTGCGACGGTTTTGTGTGGTGTTGCTGTGGGGACATGATGAAAGACGACAAATCCCCCTTGGGCGTTGCGGGCGCGGAGAAACTCGTGCTCGACATCAGAGACGGACCCTGGAGCCGTGCCCGCTTACGCGCTGGGCCGGTAATCGGCGGGGTGTTCCGGCCGGGCGCCCAGAGGATCTGAGGGGAGTGGTGTGCGATGTCCACCACGGGCGGAGGGAGCACTTCTCCGGGTGAGACGGACGACTCGGGTTGCCACCCTGGCTGTGGAGAAGCAACGGGCGTGTACGGCTGTTGCGCGAGGAAGACCACCGCGCGGGCGCGAGCGAGGGCGTTGGCCGTGCGCAGCGCCTGCGATTTCTCGTCGTCTTGCACGGGCGGCTCCGCGTACGCGGGCTCCAGAGCTCTGAGGACGTTCAGTGCCTTGTCGGCGAACGGGCGGCCGACGAATTGGGTCAGGTCGGCCGCGGCGTGCGCCACGCTCGACCGGAGGTGCTGGAAATCGAGTCGGGTGGGATTCTCGGCGATAAGGAGCGTGAGGAACACGGCGGCCGCGCAGACGTGTTGTGGGAGAGGGGAAAGGTGGGCGACGACGTTGGCGGCGTGTGGGCCGAGGGAATTCGGGTGGAGTTGGGTTCCTGTGGTTAGAAGGGCGCTCGCGGCGTCGACAGCCAGAGCCATGCTGGTGGCCGTCTCGGGTGTTTCGCTGCACAGAACTCCAGTGCCCCCCGCGTGTGCGCGGTGCAACGCAAAGCGTGCGTGTAAGAACGCAAGCCGTAAAGCGGCACCCTGGACTCCGGTACGCCTCGTGGCCGCTAAGGGTGCCGTTAAGCTCTGCGCGAGCGTGACATCGTCCATTACAATGTCAGCTGGGAGACTCTCGTGCCACTCCTGTAAAAGTCGGTCATGGTCCAGGACGGTGCCATAAGGCGCAGAGCGCAAAGAGGTCGCATCCATGAGTTCACCCATGAGATACGCTAGCCTGAAGAGAAGTATGTGCACTGTGTACACCGGCGAGGATTTGTCGTCTACCGTGTTGTACGCTACTGGCAGTTGTGTATCGAAATGACGTGAGGACATCGCGTAGGGCCGCCCAAACATAAATGCATGCCACCTGTTGATCATCAAGTCAATTTATTGGGGGGGGATGACGAGAGAAGAAGAGATTACCTATCAAGGAATACAATATTCCACCACGCCATGCGGCGACGTTCTGCTGTGACGTTCGGGAGACTCCAGGTGCCAGGGTCTCTGTGCAGACCTAGGGAAGTTCCGACGGCAATAAGCTCCGCCCGGAGCAACCAAATCTCCTCAGAGTCAACGGTCACCAAGGCGAGATAGTAGGCGCGAGCGAGTGAAAGCTCGATGCGATCAAGGTCCCTCCCGGGGGTGGCAGGTCCATGACGCTCCATAAGCATGAGGGAAATGTTGTAGCAGCGCGTCCCGAGCTCAGGACGCACAGGTGGCTGGCCCGGAGATACGCTATGCCCATCGGGTAGGTGGAATACGGCGGTGGCAAGCAGCACACAAGCAGTTGCGAGTGTGATGCGGCAAGGCCAAATCCCCGACTTGTAATTCGACCAGCGCCTCATAAAGGCAACCGCATCAACTGGGCGGTGCAGCCAGGTGCAATACTCAAAATAGTGGTCGAGGAGCGCATCGATGACGGCGAGAGGTGGCATCATCCGGACAAGGTCGTGGTCCTGCTCGTAGCAAGCCAATAGGGCTTTCGGACTGCGGTGACCGGTCGACGATGGCTCTTCTTGCTGGTCTGGCAGGGGCTGGATGTCGGAGCGTCAGATGTGGATGAGCTCAGATGTCCATTACTGGAGACAAAGACGAAACACACCCGCATCCCCAGATAGGATATCCACCCCGTCGGCCCGACGCCCGGGTTGAGCTGGGTGGGCCACGAGGACAAAGGAGAACTCAAGTGAGATAAAAGACCCCGCTGGGGTTGTGTTCGTGCCTCGTTCTGCGTTGCATCAGGTGGTAGCCTTGGTGCACGCTGTAGGGTTGTCAAGTGGGACTCGAGAAGCGAGAGAGACTGGCGGATTTTTCTAAATTCTGAGGTGGCATTGACTGAGCTCGTGGATGGTGTGTCAGTTCTAGTGATATCGAGACGAGTCAGAAGGATATCCCGGAAATGAGCGTGTAGATTTGGGGACTGACGATGCTACAGGAGACCCTCGTGGACTGGTGGACGAGTCCTTATCCTCAACAGAATAACATAGCGATGCATGGCCTATCATCCACGTCAAATCGCAAACGATGTAAGCGACGAGCGCGCCAGGGGAGCGGAGAGGTGTCAATACTCACCTCGGAGTACACAAGACGAGCAAGGTCGATTACTGTATTCGAACGGTCAGCGGGAGACGTTTACAAGGGATGGAAGCCCGGGTCGCACCGGTCGCATTTGAGCTTGCTATTTCGACATGGCTCACAGTTGAGGATCTTGCGGGAGCGCTTAGTCAAAGGTGCCGAATCGTGAGGCGAAATGGAGGTCTCTCCTGACTCGAGCATACCATACCAACGGGCTTGAAAGGACAGAGATGAGTGAAGTTAAATATTGGGACAGAGAGATACAGACAGAGTATAAGCGCTCAGAAGGGAGATCGACGGGGGAGATAAGAAGGGACCTTGTTGGGTAAAGCAAGGGATGAGACGTGAACCTTGTGTGATTCTCGGGAGAAGTCACGCTCGCAAAGCTATAGGCAACCCGAAGATAATGAGAGAGAGAACGAAGCCAGGGACACGACGGCGGCGGTCTTATCAACCTATTACAGGTCTCGGCAGTGCACTGTAAGAGCGAAAATATATCGCTGGGGATGAGTCTGTAACTTTGTGTGAGAGGATACTAAGATGGCTCCCTTGATGCCCGCATGAATGGCACCCGGGCACCGGATGTGCCTGATAAAGTGGATATTCTTCGAGATCGAAGCTGAGATCTTGAGATTTGCTTGATTTTTTTTCCTCCTGGCTTTGTTGTTATTTTTTTTTCTTACGGGATCTGTAGCGAGAAACTTCGCTCACTTTCAAGCCCGACGACCGAATGGAGAGCCTGACTACAGAAGCGATCACGTGGTGGCGTTATTGCCCTTTTTTAAAAATTTTGTCGCGAATATATTGGATTACCTAATCGACGACTTCGCCGCCACGTCTCGACTCGCGACGCGATGTTCGGAGCCCGACAAGTTCATCAACTCATCAACTTACTTCCTTTCCTGCGGTCTCCTCCCATTCATGGCGCGCTTCTCTGCCACCTCAACCCCGTCAGCATCACGGTCACGAACCGCCACTACAAAAAAGGACTTGGGCCTCGGTCCTGGCTCCATCGTGGACATTGCCGGTCGCAAGCTGAAACTATCCCCAGTTATCAACACTTTATTTCTCTGGATGACAGAGCGCCATGCGATTCACCAACGTCGTCTCGCAGGTCAACCATGGCCGTGGACCGATGACCCTATTCTGCAACAGCACACCTTCACCAACGTCTTTCGCATTTACGATCGCGTCACTCAGTATATCATCTGCAACGTCATCGGAAAAGGCGATCAAAACCTTCACGAAACCTGTTTTCGCGTGATTCTCTTCCGATGTTTCAACCGCATCTCCACATGGGAGCTCCTCCTGGCCCACTTTGGCGAATTGACATGGCGTGACTTCAATCTCGCGGCCTATGAGGCGGTGCTCTACGAGGAGTACAGACAAAACAATAGGCTCTATGGCTCATCCTATATCCTGCCAGCTCCCGAACTTGGTGGCACTTCTCTTGACGAATCAAAGGGCAAAGTAAATTACGCGAACCATTTGCGCCTGCTCAAAGTGATGATGGAGACGGACCTCCCCGGTCAGCTGGCACAGCTATCCGAGCTAAGCGATGCATGGGAACGCATATCCTTGTATCCTGGCATGGGTGCATTCCTCTCCTCCCAGTACGTCCCTTTGTGCCACCTGCTAGCTTTTCCCTTTGTTAATGTGCACAGGCTCCTCCTCGATCTCAACATGGTCCCGGAGCTTACCCGGCCCGAGGATTGGGCGATCTGTGGGCCAGGAGCAGAGTCATGCTTAGTCAAAATCTTTGGGCCCAGAGTAAAGGGTGCGTATAACGAAGCGCTGGCTTGGTTACAGCAAACGCAAGACCTCCATTTTGCACGTCTTGGCATTTCCCAGGAGCGCCGTCCATGCATTGGTTCTACCTACGAGCTCTCGCCTGTCGACCTTGAGCATTCTCTCTGTGAGTGTGATGTCTACTCACGGAAGGCACATCCCGAGATCAAGGGCCGTCGTCAACACATAGGAAGGCGCAACTTCTCCGCAAACCGCCCCCCTCTGCCTTCTGTGGTTCTGCCAAGTGGCTGGTGCCCTGTGGCTGAGGCTGTCAAAGCAAGAGCCCGCATGAAGCGAACTGCCCCACCCCCAGTTGACCCCAAAGACCCAGACCCTGCATGGGCATTGTCACATATTGTGAAACAAGCACCAGGTCTGCAAGGAAAGATGCTTTACCTTGTTCGATATGATGGCTATGGCCCAGAAGATGATCTCTGGCTCCCCGAATCAGATCTGATGGATGCTCCTGAGCTACTTGCTGAGTGGCAGGGTCTTCTAGAACAAATTGAGAGGAGTGTAGCTACTTGTAGAGCTGAGTGATATAGTGGCTTTGAAAAAGTTGGCTTTGTCAACAAATTATTTGTTTTTTGTGGTTGTTATATGCTTTCAATTATATAGATATTATTTAGGGGCATCTGCTCTATTTGATAGAGGATATGGCTTTATGCTAAGTATAGGTAAGAAACTTAATCTATGTTATCTTATGTTGTGATTCTTATGTTTTCTTATGTTCCCTTTTGCATTGCCCTCTTGTTTCCTCTGATCTAAACTCTTTTTTTAACAGATTACTTGTTAGAGGTATGCTAACCATGGGGCTGTGAAGATAACTGTTATGCATAGACTCTGGTATGAATCTGACTGCTTGCTTATGTGCTATTCTTCTTCTTACTGGATTGTGGGTTTCCATTCTAGGAATCCTCTGCTTATATTGCCTTGCCTTTTGCATCCTCTAATGAAGGATGATGTAATATAATGCATCAGGAAGACTACATTTGAGTTTTTGAATTTTATTGCACCTTTTCACATCTTTACAACTTTTTGCTAAGATATGATAAGATCAAGTATTTTATGACAACATTTTGTCTTATTTTTGCTCATTTGATGCAGAAAAGTTTCAAAAAAAAATATGTTTTATGTGATAAGACATGGAATGAAGTGAGGACAAATGCCTACACATGTGAGAATGCAAGGCAGACCTGAGTCAAAAATAGGATGGTAGAATGAGCAAACAAGGGGCTCATCCAATAAGGGACAAACTATACATGTACAAAGGATATGAGGTGAGATGAGAGCAATCTTTGGAAGATCTTCACTTTGTTGAACTGAATGCAGGCAGGCCTCAGTGGCACATCAGAAAAAATCAACTTTTCTTTTTCCATCTTACTACATCTTATTACATCTTATTCCTCTTATTTTGGGGGCAAGAAAGGAATAAGTAGAAATAAGATGATTTTTTTTTTCTAATGCACAGAACCAGCATTGAAGCTTAAAGGGTGAAGAGAGAAGAAACAAGTTCACATCAAACATTTCAAGAGGATGCAAGAGGGGAGCTGTATTTTGAGAGAGAGAAATCCAAGTTTTTATACAAATAAGCAGGCTGTACTACTATGAATGGCCATCTGAGAATATTGAGTCTAAGAGTAAGTATACAAACATATTAGAGCAGAGAACTATTAAAGAGAAAGGGAGACATTGGGAGAAATGTAAAGCTTCTGTGGGCTTTGATTACTTGACTTAAGTGTTCTGTAAAGTGGCAAGAGTCTGGTCAATGCTATGGTAAGCTGAACTGTATTTGTAGCAAGGGAGTGGCATATCTGCCAATATGCTCCAAGGTCTAAGGGCTACAGTCCCTATAGCCTTGGAAACAAGCTCCACTGTCTTTTATTTGGTTTAAACTAAGTTTAAACCAAATCTTAGATGGTTTATAATAATGCATGTATAGTTTTTATAAAAAAAAAGAGTTTCTAAACCAAGTTTGAAACCTTGAAACCATTTGAAATGACCAAACTGGAAATTAAACCATTTAGAATTGTATAGAGATCTTAACTAAAACTAAAAACCTTTAGGTTTGATTTGGTTTAAACCAAGTTTGGACTGATTGCCCAAACCAGAAACCAAACTGTTTGGAGTTTTAAAGAATTCTCCAAACTGAAACTGAAACTTCTGGTTTCAGTTTGGTTTAAACTAAGTTTGGATCAGTTTAAGACCAAACTTTCTCAACACTAGTCATATTACATCCTTAGAAGGGTGTCCAAAGTGACGGTGCATTAGCTTATAATCTTCCTTAATGACTAAATTGAGTGAAGTGGGGGTGACACATCAGAAAAAAAAAACTTATCTTATTCCTACTTATTCCTTTCTTACCCCCAAAATAAGAGGTTTAAATAAGAAATAAGATGGAATAAGTGGAATAAGACAAGTTTTGTTTTGCTGATGCAGAAGAAGCTTACAACTAAAAGAGCTTTTCACCACTGTTAAGCAGTTCACACTGGAATACTGGAGTGTTTGACTCTGGTAGTTTCAAGGTTATCATATGCATGTTCCCATAGACATGCATACCTTAAGTGAGAAAGTCCTTAAGGAAAAGGATTCTTTGTGTGATATGCAGCACAAAGAGGACATTATGTATGCAAATTGTCTTAGTAATCTCTTTCCCTTTTGGGTTATAAATAAGGTACTGCAATAGTACTGTCCCAAATCCATATTAAGTAAGTGGACTAGATGCTGTGTTCACACT
>Ga0137394_10000249_pt1 | contig 37861 bp, 36 predicted proteins | sample czobulk116metaG_FD_108278 | JGI IMG/M metagenome (GOLD analysis project Ga0137394, IMG submission 108278) | Vadose zone soil microbial communities from Angelo Coast Range Reserve, California, USA - czobulk1.16 metaG | ecosystem: Environmental > Terrestrial > Soil > Vadose zone | place: USA... | reverse complement strand
TTCGAGCCAGCTCAAAAAGCCCTCCCCGTCGTCGATCCAGTCGATCGGGACGTCGACCGGCGTCGCCACCGAATTCAGGAAATCCAGGCCAAGCGAGTCGGCAACGAAAAACGCGGGAATTGGTTGGGACATCGGGTGCCTCTAGGTAGATGAGAAAATAACCGGCTTGAACGGGATTGACAAGTTACTTCAATCAGCATAACCTGTCTACGATGATTAAGGAGGTTACGAAATTCTCAAGCCGCCTGATCGTGATTGAATTGGCGCCCAGGTGGAATTCAGGCGCATACAGGAGAGAGAAATGGCCGGAAGCGATGTGAATGTAGTGCTTGTACATGGGGCCTGGGCCGACGGTTCGAGCTGGAGCAAAATGGTCACTGGGCTCCAGTCAAATGGCATCAATGCGGTTACTGTTCCGGTTCCACTGACCACGCTGGCCGACGATGTGGCGGCACTCGACCGGACGCTGGAACGGGTTGAAGGGTCTGTGGTCCTGGTAGGCCACGCCTATGCCGGTGCCGTCATCGCAGCGACTCACGATCCCAAGGTCAAGGCGCTCGTCTACATCGCCGCCCTTGCCCCGGCCGAGGGGGAAACCGTTGCCGATGTGTTCTATCGCAGCGAGCCGCATCCCAAGGCACCGAAGCTCGCCCCCGACAAGCACGGTCTGATCTGGTTGCCCCACGATGCCTTTGCCGCGGCCTTTGCCCAGAACGCATCGGCCGAGGAGCAGGCGGTGCTGGCGGCCGTGCAGCGCCCGATCTCGGCGGCGTGCATCAGTGTTCGGGTCGGACGCCCCCTGTGGAAGGACGTGCCAAGCTGGTACCTGCTGGCCGAACAGGATCACATGATCGTCGCCGAGACCCAGCGTTTCATGGCCGAGCGCATGAAGGCGCGGGTGAGGGTGCATCCGGTCGACCACACCCCGAGCGTCACCGCACCAGGCCCCGTTGTGGACCTGATTCTCGAGGCCGCGCGTGCAATCCGCGCCTGATCGAACCCACGGCTTTCTTCCGGCTTCACCCCCGTCCCCCCACAGGCCGCTTGCGCGGCCATAGCTCTCAACGAGGAGAAATCACCATGACCGGCATCAAATACCGTACCGTTGACGTCGACGGCTTCAAGATCTTCTATCGCGAAGCCGGCCCTTCGAAGGCGTCGAAGCTGCTGCTGCTCCACGGCTTCCCGAGCTCCGGGCACATGTTCCGGGACCTGATCCCGCTCCTGGCCGATCGCTTCCACATCATCGCGCCCGACCTGCCTGGCTTCGGCCAGTCCGACATGCCGCCGCGTGCGCAGTTCAAATACAGCTTCGACAACATCGCCGGCGTCATCGATCGCTTTACCGAAGTGGTCGAATTCGACCGCTTCGCGGTCTACGTCTTCGACTACGGCGCCCCGACAGGCTTCCGGATCGCCACCCGGCATCCCGAGCGTATCACCGCGATCATTTCCCAAAACGGGAATGCCTACGAGGAAGGACTGAGCGACGGTTGGAATCCCATCCGCGCCTACTGGCAAGACCCTTCGGAGGAGAATCGCAAGGCCCTCCGCGGCTTCCTGGCGCCGGAGACGACGCGCTGGCAGTACACCCACGGCGTGTCCGATGAGGCCGCGGTGTCGCCGGACGGTATCGCGCTCGACAATTTCTACCTCGCGCGGCCCGGTGCCGACGAGGTCCAGCTTGACCTGTTCGGCGACTACAAGAGCAACGTCGCGCTTTACCCCGCCTTTCAGGACTACTTCCGCAAGCATAAACCTCGTTTCCTGGCGGTCTGGGGCAAGAACGATCCGTTCTTCCTGCCGCCGGGCGCCGAGGCCTTCAAGCGGGATATTCCGGGCGCCGAGGTCCGCTTCTTCGATACCGGCCACTTCGCCCTGGAAACCCATGCCCAGGAGATCGCCGGGGCGATCGGCGAATTCCTCCCCCGCTGAGGCGCGCCCCTGCGGCGGGTTGGGCCACGCCCGCCGCAGGCGCAGGTCACGGTTGGAGCTCGAGCTCCCGGCAGATGTTGATGGGTTCGTTGGTGCTGCTTGCGATTGCTTACAGTACTGGCGATCGGTGGCCGGTCAGCATCTCGCCCACCCAATGAGGGTGGCTACTGCCGAGCAGAGAAAGCCCTGGGATGTGCCGTTGATGTGCCGCGATTTGTACGGTTGTAGCCCAAGATAACTCTAAAATTGCACGATAACATTAGTAATGTTATCGTGCTGATAGTCTGTTATATAAAGGTTGGCATCGCGTGCGCTTTCAGAAAGAGGTTCAAAACTACCTTCGCGATACATTGGGCATTCAGGCTCCCATCAGAACCTGGATCGGCACGGCGAAGTTGCCGTACTACCTACAGGACGAGTTTGAGCTGTACGAATTGAAGGCGAAGGACTATGCCATCCTTTTGGCCGTAAACCACAAAAGAAAAGCCCCGAAACTTAGTTCGCTGCGCGAGCGCTTGGATCAACTCAGATCGCTGACAAATCGTCCAATTGTGTATGTCACTGCCGCCATGGCTTCGTTCGAGCGCAAGCGACTTATTGAGCAAAAAATACCCTTCATCGTTCCAGGCAACCAACTCTACCTGCCCGACCTCGGGATCGATCTGCGGGAATACTTCCGCCAAGTCGGCAGGGCATCCCAAAATAGTTTCAGTCCAGCCACGCAAGCGATGGTGATTCAGGCCCTGCTATCAAAGCCTACACAGAACGCCTGGCATCCAGCAGCTATGGCTAGTGAGTTGGGCTACACCGCAATGACCGTATCCCGGGTCGTGAATGAACTGACCGGTGCGAACATCGCGAGCCTCGATCGTCGAGGCAGGGCCCGATGGTTGCTCATGGAAAGGCCCCCTATGGAAACCTGGGAACTGGTACGGCCGCAATTGCGCTCGCCTGTAAAAAGACAATTCTGGATGCCAGGCGAGACAAACATTAATGACGATCATCTCCCTTTGGCTGGGTTGAGCGCGCTAGCTCATTACACAAAGCTCGCTGACCCACCGCAAATCGCCTATGCCGTCAATAGCGCACAGTTCAAAGCGCCTCGGTTCAAAAAACGTATGGAAACACCCGAGCCCTTGCCTGACAGTTTCCAATTGCAGGTGTGGAGCTATGCACCCATACTTCCCTTGGGTCACAAGACACCGGCTAGGAGCGCCGTCGACCCGCTTTCGCTGAGCCTGAGTCTTCAGGACGCAGCAGATGACCGGATCGAACTTGCGCTCGAGGAATTGAAGGAACATTTCCCGTGGTGAAGGGACTCGACCTTTTTCGCAAGCACTTTGACGGTTACGCGGATCAGTTCATCCTGATCGGCGGCACCGCGGCGACGCTCGCCATGGAACAGGCTGGGCTGGAATTCAGAGCCGCGAAAAGTTGACGCTGGTAAATGCGCTATTGGTGGGTAAATCAGAACCAGACCTTCCGCCAGGAGATCGATGGCGGTTATCTCTGGTCGCCGAAGCGCAACAAAAGCGGCCACCGCAATCCTTTCTACGAGTTCATGCGGGAAGTCTCTCCCGGAGACATTGTCTTCTCGTTCTGCGACACACGCATCGCCGCGCTCGGAATCGTCAGCGGCTATTGTCGGGAGAGCCCGAAGCCAGAGGAATTCGGTACCGCGGGCACGAACTGGAGCCAGATCGGCTGGCGCGTCGGCGTCCGCTGGCAGCGGCTCGCGAATGCCATACGGCCCAAGGATCACATCGCCCGGTTGCGGCCAAACCTGGCAACCAAGTACGCGCCGCTGACCCCGCACGGTAATGGTCTGCAAAGCGTCTATCTGACACAGATCGGCGCAAGCCTGGCATCGGCGCTTTTTGCCTTGATCGGCAAGGAGGCTACGAGTGTGGCCGATGTTGGTCACGAGATCGGCAGGATCGAACGTGACTCGCCGGCGCCCGAGCGGGACATCGAGGAGTGGGAGCGACGGGTCGAAATCGCAATTGCCGCTGACACGGCGATTCGCGAAACCGAAAGAATGGCGCTCGTTCTGGCGCGTCGCGGGCAAGGCCTTTTTCGGGACAACGTGCGTTCGATCGAGCGTGCCTGCCGCATCACGAAGGTCGAGCGCATGGAGCACCTGATTGCCAGCCACGTGCAGCCCTGGCGCGACTGCAGCAACGAGCAGCGGCTCGACGGCGAGAATGGCCTGCTGCTGACGCCGACCGTGGACCATCTGTTCGACAAAGGCTTTATTTCCTTCGAGGACTCCGGACAACTGATCGTGTCCCCGGTTGCCGACCAGAGATCCCTAAAGCGTATGGGCATCGATCCTGAGGGTCGTGCGAACGTTGGTGTGTTTTCGCTTGGCCAACGGCGCTACTTGGATTTTCATCGCGAAAACGTGCTGCGCATGGCGCGCGGAGTTGCGGCGCAATAGGCGCGCAGCCGTGTCGATGGGGCCCGCGTATCGCGGCTTAAATCTCTACTCATGAATCCATCCTCGACGGCAAAATCCGCTTAACGAGGGGCGAGAAGCGTCCCGCTTTGACCCAACGCTGCGCCGCCTGGATATCCGGCGCGAAGTACCGATCGGCCGCGTAGAAAGGCACTTCGCCGCGGATGCCGGCGTGAACCTGCTCGAGGCTGGCGGAGGATTGGGCAGGGCGGTGGAAGTCGATGCCCTGGGCCGCGGCCAGCAATTCGATGCCGATCACGGCTGCCGCATTGTCGGCCATGGGAGTCAAGCGGCGCGCGGCATGGGTCGCCATGCTGACGTGGTCTTCTTGATTGGCGGAGGTCGGAATCGAATCGACGCTGCACGGAGTGGCGATGGTCTTGTTCTCCGACACGAGAGCCGCGGCGGTGACTTGCGCGATCATGAAACCGGAATTCACGCCGCTGTTCTCGACCAAGAAGGCGGGTAGACCGCTCATCTTGGGGTCGACCAATACGGCCATTCGCCGCTCGGACAGGCTCCCGATCTCGGCCAGCGCGAGGGCCAGCGTGTCGGCCGCGAACGCCACGGGTTCGGCGTGGAAGTTTCCCCCGGACAGGACCTCGCCCGCCTCGACGAACAGCAGCGGATTGTCGGTGACGGCGTTGGCTTCTTGCTCGAGCGTGACGCTGCAATTGCGAATCAAATCCAAACAGGCACCCATCACCTGCGGCTGACAGCGGAAGGAATAGGGGTCCTGGACGCGCGAACAGTCGAGGTGCGAGGCGCGGATGGCGCTGCCCGCGATCAAGTCCCGGTACTCGCGCGCCACGGCGATTTGCCCGGGCTGTCCCCGAACTTCCTGGATGCGCGCGTCGAAGGGAGAATCGCTGCCCTTCAGAGCGTCCACCGACATGGCGCCGGCGACGACGGCCGCGGCAAACACATCTTCGGCGCCGAACAGTCCCGCGAGCGCCAGCGCCGTGGACACCTGCGTGCCGTTGATCAGTGCCAGGCCTTCTTTGGCGCGCAGCTTGAGGGGCGCAAGTCCCGCCAGCCGCAGGCCTTCGGCCGCGGGCAGCACCGTGCCGTGCACACGCACCTCGCCGATGCCGAGCAGCACCGTGCTCAAGTGCGCCAAGGGCGCCAAGTCTCCGGATGCGCCCACCGAGCCCTGCGCGGGGATCACCGGATAGACCTCATGCTCCAGCAGCGCGAGCAGGGCGTCGATCACCGCCATGGTGATGCCGGAGTGGCCGCGCGCCAGCGCGTTGATCTTCAGCGCGAGGATCAGGCGGACGATGGCGTCGGGCAGGGCCTCGCCCACGCCGGCCGCGTGCGAGAGCAGAAGGTTGCGCTGAAGCAGATCGAGCTGTTCGGTCGGGATGCGCGTCTGGGCCAACAGGCCGAAACCCGTGTTGATGCCATAGGCGGCATCTCCGGCGGCGATGATTTTGTCCACCAAGGAACTGGCGGCGGCAATGCGGCCGCGGTCGTGCGCCGACAGCCGCAGGGCCACCGGCTGCTCGTGAATTCGCCGCAAGGTAGAGAGTGAGAGCTCGCCGGCGCGAATCTCCAGGACGTTCGCCACTACGGCGACTCGATCATCGGCAATTTCAAGCCCTGCTCGCGGGCGCAGGCAATGGCGATGTCATAACCCGCATCGGCGTGGCGCATGACTCCCGTGCCGGGATCATTCCAGAGTACGCGCCGAATGCGCTTGCCCGCAGCCTCGCTGCCGTCGCACACGATGACGACGCCGGCGTGCTGGGAATAGCCCATGCCGACTCCGCCCCCGTGATGAATCGATACCCAGGTGGCGCCGCTGGCGGTATTGAGCAGCGCATTGAGCAGCGGCCAGTCCGAGACCGCGTCGGAGCCGTCCTTCATTGCCTCGGTCTCCCGGTTCGGACTTGCCACGGAACCGGAATCCAGGTGGTCGCGGCCGATGACGATGGGCGCTGAGAGCTCGCCGCTCTTGACCATCTCATTGAAGGCCAGCCCCAGGCGATGGCGCTGTCCCAGACCGACCCAGCAGATGCGCGCCGGCAAACCTTGGAAATGAATCTGCGAGCGCGCCATGTCGAGCCAGTGATGCAGATGCGGATCGTCGGGGATCAGCTCTTTGACTTTTGCGTCGGTCTTGTAGATGTCTTCGGGATCTCCGGAGAGCGCGACCCAGCGGAACGGCCCGATACCGCGGCAGAACAGCGGGCGAATATACGCCGGCACGAAGCCGGGGAAATCGAAGGCCTGGGCCACACCCGCATCGAGCGCGACCTGCCTGATGTTGTTGCCATAGTCGAATACCGGCAGCCCCATGCGCTTGAAGCGCAGCATGTACTCGACATGTTGGGCCATGGACCGAGTCGCGGCCGCGGCGGTGCCGGCCGGATCGCTCGCCCGCCGCTCGTCCCATTGCTCCACCGTCCAACCCTGCGGCAGGTACCCGTTGACCGGGTCGTGAGCGGAGGTTTGATCGGTCAGGGCATCCGGGCGAATGCCGCGCTCGAGCATGGTGTGCAGCACGTCGACGATATTGCCGAGGAGCGCGACCGATATCGGCTTGGCACTTTTCTTGGCGGTCTCGAACAAGGCGAGCGCCTCGTCGAGCGAGTGCGCTTGGGCATCCACATAGCCGGTTTCCAGGCGCTTGGCGATGCGGCTCTGGCGGCATTCCACCGCCAGCATGTTGAATCCCGCCATGGTGGCCGCCAAAGGCTGCGCTCCGCCCATGCCGCCGAGACCGGCCGTGAGTATCCACTTGCCGCTGACCTGGTCGTCGAAATGGCGCCGGCCCATTTCGGCAAAGGTTTCGTAGGTGCCCTGTACGATGCCCTGGCTGCCGATATAGACCCACGAGCCGGCGGTCATCTGCCCATACATGGCGAGACCCTTGCGATCGAGCTCGTTGAAGTGTTCCCAGGTCGCCCAGTGAGGGACCAGATTGGAGTTGGCGATGAGCACGCGCGGCGCGTCCGCATGCGTCGGGAATACGCCCACCGGTTTGCCGGACTGCACCAGCAAGGTTTCCTCTTCGGTCAGGGTTTTCAGCGTTTCGACGATGCGGTCGTAGCAATTCCAATCGCGCGCGGCGCGACCGATGCCGCCGTACACCACGAGTTCGGCGGGGTTCTCGGCCACTTCAGGGTCCAGGTTGTTCATCAGCATGCGCAGCGGCGCTTCGGTCATCCAGGTGCGTGCGCTCAACGTGGTGCCGCGCGCGGCGCGGATATTACGGGGCTTCAACGGGGCGAGCATGGTGGCATCCTTGGGGGCGAAGCGCCCCAATTGAGGGGCGCGAACGCCCCGGCGTTAGGGGCGGAAGCGCCCCGACATTTCATACCGGGAACCGGGGTAGTAGAGACGGGCCACCGAGGCAACGGCGCCGGCGGTCCAGGTGCGTCGAATCATCAGCAGACAGGGCTCGTCGCGCTTCATGACCAGCAGCTTGCGGGTGCGTTCGTCCGGCATCACGGCGCGAAGCACGTGTTCGGCCTCCTGCAGCGGCGCGACTTTGATCAAGTAGTCGTAAGGAGTGGTGGCGCCGAAATCCATTTTCAGGTAGCCGGGCGCGACCTTGGGCAATACATAACGGTCTTCGAGCTGCACGGGGCGATCGTTCTCGAAGTGCACGATGACGGAGCAATATAGCTCACTGCGCGGCGCAACCCCAAAGTCCCGCGCCAGATCCGCCACGGCGCGAACCCGCTCCAGGGATACGATTTCGGCGCGGTGCGCATGGCCTCTGGTGCGGATCTCATCGGCGATGCTGCGGATCTCGAGCGGATGCGTGTGTGCATGTTGATCCGCCACGAAGCTGCCGACTCCGGCCACCCGCACCAGCACGCCTTCATCGCTCAATTCCCGGAGGGCGCGATTCGCCGTCATCCGCGACACGCCGAAGGATTTCACGATGTCGTTCTCGGAGGGCACGCGGGTGGAGGTACCCCACTTGCCGGAGCCGATGTTGTCCAAAATGTGCCGCTTCACCTGCAAGTAGAGCGGCTGCAGCGAACCATTGGATTTGACCATGATCGAAGTCTAAGCTGTATAGACAGGTACGGTCAACCGCCAGTTTTTTTGCGCTGCAAGGAGAGGCTATTTAATCATCCGGGAGCGGCAAGCCCGTGCATCAGGTGGGCGAAGCGTCCGCGAAGAGCTTCGTCCGCTGCGTGCCGCCCCTCCAGGATGACCCACCGGCCCGCGACCATGACATCGCGGATGGCCGCGCTTGCGCCCGCGAACAGCAAATGGTCGAGCGCGGTCTGCGCCGTTGCGCCCACCATGGAGGGATGCGTGTCATCCAGCACCAGCCAGTCGGCCCGGCGGCCGACGGCGATGGCGCCCGCGGGCTGGCCGATGGCCTGCGCGCCGTGCTGCGCGGCATCGCGCCACAGGCGAGTGCCCACATGCGGCTCCGTGTCCGCGGCGAGTACCGCGCGCCTTTTCTTGCGCAGGCGCTGTTGATACTCCATCCAGCGTAATTCCTCGGCGGGACTCACCGTGGCCTGGCTGTCGGAGCCCACGCAGAGACATCCGCCTGCTTTGAGAAAACGGGTGGTGTCGAAGAATCCGTCGCCGAGATTGGCTTCGGTGCTGATGGAGGCACAGACGATCGCCGCGGCGGCGGCGATGCCCTTGAGCTCCTCCGGAGTTGCATGGGTGGCGTGCACCAGGCACCAGTGCGGGGTGAGCAATCCTGAGTCCAGCAAGAGCTCGATGGGACGCCGTCCCGTTTCCTGCCTGCAGGCCTTTACTTCGCGCAGTTGCTCGGCGACGTGTATGTGCACCGGCAGCGCGGCATCGAGACCGCGCAGCTGCAGCGCCGCCTCGCGGAGGTGTTCCAGCGGCACGGCGCGCAAACTGTGGAACGCGGCCCCGGTGCGCGCCCTAGACTGATGGCGTCGATCGGCGAGCCGCTGCTGGATGGCGCGCAGGAAAACATCTGTGTCCATGGCGAAGCGCGCTTGCTCGCGCTTCAGCGGCTTGCCGCCGAAATCACTGGTCTGGTACAGCGTCGGCAGAAAGGTGAGGCCAATGCCGGCAATCTCGGCGGCGTTGTCGATGGCCTCCCACAGGCCGTTCGTGCCGGGATACGGAGCGGCGTTCTTCTGGCGGTGCAGATAATGGAATTCCGCGACCGAGGTGTAGCCCGCCTTGAGCATTTCCACGAACAATTGCGTCGCCAGGATTTGCAATTCTTCGGGCTCGATCCGATTGGCGAGCTGGTACATGGCCCGGCGCCAGGTCCAGAAACTGTCGCGCGCCGAGAGCCGGTATTCGGTGTTTCCGACCATGGCGCGCTGGAAGGCGTGGCTGTGCGCATTCGGCATGCCGGGGATGGTGACCCCCGTGACTCGCTCCGCGACGAAGGTCGATCCGTCCGGGCCGGCGCCCGTGTCGACGTGGGTGATGATCCCATCGTCCGCCACCGTGACGGTGCACTCGCGGGCCCAGCCTTGCGGCAGCAGGGCGGATTCCAATTGGTATTGTTTCATCGGTTCTCCGGCCAGGCTCCGGCGTTCACGGCAGAGAGGAAGCGCCGCGCCTGAGATTGCGGTTTGCTTTTGTTTTGCGCATTGGCATAGAACCGAAATCGGCACCTCACCAGCAGAGGCCAAGAAATACGTGACGAACCACAAGCCGACCTTCCAGCGGGCCGCGCCGATGACTTTGTCTTTTTAAAGATGGGTGGTGCAAAAGTCGGCGTTTCCAACAGTTTTAAGGTCTTGTCTAAGGCCCTTGAAGGCAGTAGTTTTCGCCGATGTTGCTGGTCTATCGATATCGCGTCAAATCGCTGACCGGACTGCTCGACAGCCAGGCGCGCGCCTGCAACTTCGTCTGGAATTACTGCAATGAGACTCAACAACAGGCGCTGAAATGGAATAAGCGCTGGCCGACCGGCTTCGATCTCAATCGGTTGACGGCGGGAACCAGCAAGGAACTGGCCTTGCACGCGGGCACCATCAACGCCGTGTGTGAACAATACGCCAAGTCTCGCCGTCAGAAGAACCGCCCGTTCCTGCGGTGGCGGGGCAGGCGCTCGTTGGGCTGGGTGCCCCTGAAAGGCCGGGACCTTAAGCGCGAGGGGGAGGCCTTTCGCTTTGCCGGAAATACCTTCCGGGTATTCCATTCTCGACCGCTGCCGGAGGGCAAGATCAAAGACGGAACTAACTTCTCCTGCGATGCGCGGGGGCACTGGTTCTTGAACATCGTCGTTGAAGTCGCGGAGGCCGATGCGCGTCTCGTGCGCAGCGGGATTGGCATTGACTTGGGCCTTAAAGATTTCGCGGCCTTGTCCAATGGGGAGAAGATTGAGAACCCTCGGCTTCTGCGGCAGTTGGCTGACAAGCTCGGTACCGCGCAACGGTCCCGCAAAAGGTGTCAGGCGACTAACCTTCACGCGCGCATCGTCAATGCGCGCCGTGATTTTCACCACAAGCTCTCGACCCGCATCGTTCGAGAGTTCGATTACATCGCGGTGGGCAATGTGAACGCCGCCGGACTCGCCAAGACCCGCCTGGCGAAGTCCGTGCTCGATGCAGGCTGGTCTTCCTTCCGAACCATGCTCCGCTACAAAGCGACTGCGCACGGGGCTTGGTACGAGGAAGTGAATGAATCGTTCTCTTCCCGAGTCTGTTCGTCTTGCGCCTGCGAGACGGGGCCGAAAGGTGTCGCAGACCTCGGAATAAGAAGGTGGGTATGTTCTCAGTGTGGTGTCTCGCATGATCGTGATATCAACTCTGCAACCAATATCCTCTTCCGTTCGGGACATCGAACGCCTGCTGAGGGAATCCACGTCCTTTTCTAGGACAGGGGGATGTCAACTTGACTGAGAAGGTGTGGAGAGCCTAGCTTGACGCATCATTCATGCAACGGCAATCGCGGCAATCGGCGGGTCAACAAGTGCAGAATTTTCCGGACGGGGAGTGGGACAGGGTTTGGATCGGCGCCGATATCGCCACCATGACCGCGGGCGCCGAACCCTATGGCAGCATCAAGGGCGCCGCGCTCGCCGTCAAAGGCGATCGCATCGCGTGGATCGGTGAGGCGGGCGCGGCGCGGGATAGGGCCGCGGCGCGGGGAGTTCCGGTGCAGGAAGTCGGTGGCTTGTGGATGACGCCGGGACTCATCGACTGCCACACTCACTTGATTTTCGGCGGCAACCGGGTGGCGGAGTTCGAGCAGCGGCTTTGCGGGGTCTCCTACGAGGAGATCGCGCGGGCCGGCGGCGGCATTCAATCGACGGTACGGGCTACGCGTGAGGCGACACATGAGTCGCTGCGTGCGTCTGCAGCGGTGCGGGCGCGGCGGTTGATGTCCGAGGGAGTCACCACCATCGAGGTCAAGTCCGGCTACGGGCTCGAGCTTGCGACCGAGAAGCGCCTGCTCGAAGTGGCGCGCGCTCTTGCGGACGAGCTGCCGGTGTCCATCAAGACCACGTACCTGGGCCTGCATGCGCTGCCGCCGGAGTTTCGCGCCGATCGTGCGCGCTTCGTGAGCGAGGTCAGCGGGCCGTGGCTCGAAACCCTTGCTGCCGCCGGGCTGGTGGACGCGGTGGATGCGTTCTGCGAGAACATCGCGTTCTCCCTGGCGGAGACCGAGCAATTCCTGCGCGCCGCGCAAAGATTGGGCTTGCCGGCTCATGTGCACGCCGGTCAATTGAGCGACATGGGCGGAGTTGAGTTGGCCGCGCGCCTTGGCGCGCTGTCGGCGGACCACTTGGAGTATGTGAGCCGGGAGGGGGTGGGCGCGCTCGCCGCCGCCGGCACGGTGGCGGTGTTGTTGCCCGGCGCCTATTACACGCTGCGTCAGAAGCAGCCGCCTCCGGTAGCACTGCTGCGCGAAGCAGGTGTGCCCATTGCCGTTGCCACGGATTGCAATCCGGGTACTTCCCCGTGTACATCGATACTGCTCGCGCTCAACATGGCCTGCACGCTGTTTGGTCTCACGCCTGAAGAAGCCCTGAGCGGCGCCACCAGGCAGGCTGCGCGGGCGCTCGGCCTGCGCGACGAGGCGGGCACGCTCGAAGTGGGCAAGCGCGCCGATTTTGCGCTATGGCAAATCGAAAGACCCGCCGAACTCTGCTATGGCCTGGGCGCAAACCCCTGTGTGGGCGTGGTCCATGGCGGAAAGATGCGGCCGTTATGAGGGAAGCGAGAATGTACCGTCGACCAGCTCGAGGAATGTTCAGCGGGGGATGATGGACCCCCAGTTTTCAGCATAGGTTTTGAATTCGGCACGCTGGAACGGGTCGATGTCGTAGCGGATGAAACAGACGATGCTCATATAACGCCCACGGGCACGGCTCTGCGGGCGTGCTCCCGTGCCGCTCAACTTTTGCGATCCGCCGCCGACACCTGTGGCGGGAGGTTCAGCGTGAACAAGGTCAGTTTGACTCCGCAGGCGTTGGTCGACAGCATCGAAGATCTGGTCACGCTGCCCGAGGTCGCGTTGCGCATTGCGCGCAGGGTCGAGGATCCCTCGTCGTCGGCAGCGGACATCGGCCGCGAGATCAGTCATGACGCTGCGCTCACCGCGCGATTGCTGCGCATCGCCAACAGTCCCGCCTTGGGTCATCACGGGAAGATCGCCACGATCAGCCGGGCGATCACGGTGCTCGGAGTACGGCAAGTACGCGATCTGACGGTCGGACTCACGGCGATCCGAACCTTCGAAGGCATCAGCAATGAGCTCGTCACCATGGAGTCGTTCTGGCGCCACAGTTTTCTATGTGCGGTGGCAGCCGGTCAGGTCGCCGCCCGCTGCGGGCGCAGCCCCGACGACAGTCCCTTTGTCGCGGGGCTGCTGCACGACATCGGGCAACTCGTGCTCTTCAGCCGTGCGCCCGTGCCGGCGCGGCAGGCGCTGTTGATGTCGGTGGATTCGGCCGACGATCTGGGATTGTTCCTGTGCGAGCGCGAAGTCATGGGGTTCGATCACGGGGCCGTCGGGCTCGCGCTTGCGCAAAAATGGGGGTTGCCGCGCTCGCTTCAGGAATGCATCGAATTTCACCATGAGCCCGAGCGCGCGCAGAGGCATCCCCTCGAGGTCGCGACGGTGCATATCGCCAACAGTGCGGCAGTGCTGGCCGAAATCGGGAGTCGCGAGCTCACTGATGCGCCGGCGATCTCCTACGCTGCGCTACGCGCCGCCAGGATGGACGCAGCGGGCGTACTGGAGATCGTCCAGCAAACCCAGAAATTGGGGGCGGAGCTGCTTCCGCTCCTGATTGCAGCATAAGGTTCGGCGGTCCCCGCCGCTGCAGTGCGGAGTGTGACCGGCGTCGCAGCGCCCGTTCGGCCCGGCGAGCGGGTCCCAGTCGTACGTTAAGTTTCCCCGATGATTGACGATAGTTCTGCCGTTGAGCGCGCTGCTCGAGGATGAGCTTTGCTGAGGCGGAGACGGTTTAAATGAGTAAGAAAATCCTTACGGTCGACGATTCGGCATCAATGCGTCAGATGGTGCTCTTCACCCTCCAAGGCGCCGGTTACGAGGTGGTACAGGCCTGCGACGGCGTCGAGGCGCTCGAATGGGCCCGCCAGTCCGCCGTCGATCTTGTCCTGACCGACGTGCATATGCCGCGGATGGACGGCATCACCCTCGTGCGTGAATTGCGGGGCCTGCTGAACTACAAGTTCGTGCCGATGCTGATACTTACTACCGAGTCGAGCCAGGAGAAGAAAATGGATGGTAAACGCGCCGGCGCCACCGGTTGGATCGTCAAGCCGTTCAATCCGCCGCAGCTGCTTGCCACGGTTGCCCGCGTCCTGTGAGCCGTGCCCAACCGAGATCGAAGCCCATGTGCCGAAGGAATCGAGCATGACGTTTGATTTGGAAATGGCGGAAATCGCCAAAGTGTTCTTCCAGGAGAGCCGGGAGGGACTCGACGTCATGGAGTCGGGGCTTCTGAGTCTCGGCGCCACTGCCGACAGCGAGAATATCAACACAATCTTCCGTGCCGCTCATTCCATCAAAGGCGGCTCGGCGACTTTCGGTTTCGCCGAGGTCGCGGGCTTCACGCACGGAGTGGAGACGCTGCTCGACGAAATGCGCAATGGCGTACGGCCGGTCACCGCCGAAGCCATTCAGACGCTGCTGCAGGCCTGCGATTGCCTGCGCGAAATGATCGCGGCGACCGAAGCCGAGCAGCCGCTCGATCAAGTCCGCATCGCAAGCCTGAATGGCGACATCAAGCACATTCTCGGCGAAGCTATCGAAGCGCCAGCGCCGGTGTCGACGCCGGCGCGGGCCGCAGGCAATGAAGCCGCCGGCACCGGCGCGGCGAGCGAGCCCGGCGGCTGGCGAGTCAGGTTCGAACCGGTCGCCGATCTATTGCGGCTGCGCAATGAACCGACGCGGATGTTCGCTGAACTCCGGCGCTTGGGCGCAATGGTTGCGCACGCCGACACTTCGCGGCTGCCGCTGCTCGATGCGCTTGATTCGGAGTCTTGCTATCTGTCGTGGAACATCGACATAACCGGTCAGATTCCTCGCGGTAAGCTCGACGAAGTATTCGACTGGGTGGATTCCGGCTGCCGACTCGAGTTCACGCCCACCGGAGCGTCCGCGCCGGTCGCGCCAGCGCCCGGGGCGCAGGCATCGGCACGACCGCAGGCGGCAGCAATCGATGCATGGTCTGCCGAAACGAAGGCAGTATCTCCCACCGAAACCAAGGCCGTAGCGCTCACCGAAGCGAAGGCCGCAGCGCCCGCCGACGCGGACCGCAGCGCGCCGGCCGGCGCTCCCGTGCAAAAAGCCGCCGGGGACTCCGGCTCCATCCGCGTCGCTACCGAGAAGGTCGATAACATCATCAACTTGGTGGGTGAGCTGCTCATCACACAATCGATGCTCTCGAGCTTCGCCGACGGCATCGATCCCAATGACTTGGACCGCTTGCGCCAGGGACTTTCGCAGCTCGCGCGCAATACGCGCGAGTTGCAGGAAAGCGTCATGCAGATTCGCATGCTGCCGATCAGCTTTGCGTTCAACCGGTTTCCGCGCATCGTGCACGATCTTTCGCGCAAGCTCGCCAAGAAGGTCGAACTCAAACTCTCCGGCGAAGGCACTGAGCTCGACAAGACCGTGCTCGAGAAGATCAGCGATCCGCTCGTGCATCTGGTCCGCAACGCCCTCGACCACGGCCTCGAGATCCCGGAACGGCGGATCGCGGCCGGCAAGCAAGAAACCGGCACGCTCGAACTCGCTGCATTTCACGAGGGCGGCAACATCATCATCGAGGTGCGCGACGACGGCGCCGGTCTCAACAAGGCCAAGATCCTGCAGAAGGCCCGCGAGCGCGCGCTGGTCGCGCCGGATCAAGAGCTGACCGACGAACAAATCGACAACCTGATATTCATGCCCGGCTTCTCCACCGCGGAACAAATCAGCGACGTGTCCGGGCGCGGCGTCGGCATGGACGTCGTGCGCCGCAATATCAATGATTTGGGCGGCCACGTGCAGATCTCTTCCAAGGAGGGTCTCGGCAGCACCATCCGCATCCGCCTGCCGCTCACGCTCGCCATCCTGGACGGACAGCTGGTACGGGTCGGCAAGGAGATCTACATCATATCGCTGCTGGCCATCGTCGAGACCATCCAGGTCGCGCGCGAGCGCGTCAACACCTTGGTGGGACGCACCGAAGTATTTCGACTGCGCGATGAATATCTGCCCGTCGTCAAGCTTTGCGACCAGTTCGGCGTCGAGCCCGACAGCAGGAGCGCCGAGGACGGTCTGCTGGTGGTGCTCGAAGCGGACGGTAAGCGCGTCGGCGTTCTCGTGGACGATCTTCTCGCACAGCAACAAGTCGTCATCAAGAGCCTCGAGTCCAATTTCAAATCGGTGGCGGGAATCGCCGGTGCGACCATTTTGGGCGACGGTACGGTGGCTCTGATCATCGACGCCCCGGGCCTCATCAGCTCGGCTGCCAAACAGGGCACCGGCGCCGTGGCAGCGCATGCCGCGTGACGCACCGGGCGGCCGGCGGCCGCGGTGCGTGGCATGGATTCCAGGGTGCGGCAAGTTTTGGAGGAATTGAAATTATGAGCACGGTAAAACCAACGGCGGGCGCGGACAAGTCGGCTGCGGAAAGCAGCGAGCAATACCTGACCTTCATGCTGGCCGGCGAGGAATACGGCGTGGACATCCTGCGTGTGCAGGAGATCAAGGGTTGGGACAAGGTGACCCGCATACCGCATACCCCCGACTATGTCTTGGGTGTGATCAATTTGCGCGGCGCCGTGGTGCCGATCCTCGACTTGAGGCGCCGCTTCGGTCTCGAGACCATCGCTTTCGGACCGACCACGGTAGTCATCGTCGTGCGAGTCATGACTGGACGCGACGAGCGCACGGTCGGTGTGGTCGTCGATGCAGTGTCGGAGGTCTACAACGTAGACGCAGCCGACGCCAAGCCGTCTCCGGACGTGTGCGGGACCGTCGATACCGTTTTCGTCAAAGCGCTCGTGACGATCGAGGAGAAAATGCTCATCCTGCTCGACATCGATCGACTCATCGGCAACAGCATCGTCGACGAACTCGTGCCCGGAGCCGAAGTAGCGTGAGCAAGAAGAAGCTGCCGCGCAAAACGAAGGCGATACGGGTGAAGAAGCCGGCGCGCATCGAGCTCGGGGCCCGAACGACGATCGTACAAGCGGCCGACCTGCATCGCAGTTTGTTGGCGAGCGTTGCACGAGGCGAAGGCATGGTCGTCGATGGCACCCAGGTCGAAGAGATCGACACGGCCATACTGCAGCTGCTCGCGAGCCTATGGCGCACATGCGTTGCGCGCGGGATTGCCTGCACCTGGCATGGCACCTCCGCCGCGCTGCGCCAAGCCGCGAACCTGGTCGGCCTGGCTGACCTGCTGCAGCTCCCCGATGGCGGGCCTGTGAGAGACCGCGGTCATGCCGCGGCCTGACAGCGACGCCGGCCGCAATAGCGCGACCGACAAGTTGCGCCCGGCGCGGCCGGAAGCTCCCGGGATCGCGCTGGAACAATGCCGTGCCTGGCTGAATTGGGCGGCCGCTCAGGTGGACGAGTGTCTGGCCAGCGACAACCTGGCGAGAAGTCAATTGCTCGCCGCGCTCGCCGATGTGCTGAATCCGGCGCCGACGCGCTCCGGCACGGCGCTTGCGGCATCCGGCGACGGCGTCGTTGGGCCAATGGAGGCGGTCGTCATTGCGGCTCAGGCTCACGACCGCGCCACGCAGGGGCTCGCCCACGTAGCCGATTCGCTGCGTGCGCTGCACGCACAGCTGGGAGATGCGGAGCGCGCGGATTCGGCGGACTCCTGGAGGGTGCTGCGAGAAGCGCAAATTCGGGCGTTCAGCATGGCCGAGGAGCGCACGCTTTTCGGGCGCCTGGTTGCGGGTGGCGACGACGGCAGGCTCGATGCCGACACGGAATCGGAGGGGACCGTCGAGCTCTTTACAATCGACACCGGTCTGCATGAGCCGTGAGCACACGGCCGCTCGAACTCGGGCACGAATTCGAACTCACTGACGCGGAGTTCAAGCGCCTGCGCGAGCTGGTACACGCGCGTACGGGTATCGCGCTGTCGGAGGCGAAGCGCGAACTAGTCTATGGCCGGCTCGCGCGGCGTCTGCGCAAGCTCAAACTGACGTCGTTCGCAGAGTATTGCCAGCTGGTCGAAAGCCCGCAATCCGCAGAGCTGCAGGAACTCACCAACGCGATCACCACGAATCTCACGTCGTTTTTCCGCGAAAACCATCATTTCGAGCAGCTTGGCGGAGAGGCGTTGCCGCAAGTCGTCGCCGGGCGCTCCGCCACGCGCCGCATGCGGCTGTGGTCGGCAGGCTGCTCGACCGGCGAGGAACCCTATTCGCTGGCTGTGGTCCTGCTCGAGGCCCTCGCGCGCCTGCCCAACTGGGACATCAAGCTTCTCGCCACGGATATCGACTCGAAGGTGGTCGCCACCGCGACGGAAGGCGTGTATGCGGCAGATCGCTTCAAGGGGGTCGCGACGGAAAGAGTCAGGAACTGGTTTCCGCAGATCGCCGGGCGGCCGGGTTTCTGCGCGGCATCCGGAGAACTCAAGGCGCTGATCACCTTCAAGCAGCTGAACCTGCTCGAGTCCTGGCCGATGAAAGGTCCTTTCGACATCATCTTTTGCCGCAATGTCGTGATCTATTTCGACAAGGCTACTCAGCGGGAGCTGTTCGATCGCATGGCCGAGCTGCAGGAGCCGGGCGGCTGGCTGTTCATCGGCCACTCGGAAAATCTGCTCAATGTGACGCGCCGCTACAAGCTCGTGGGCCGCACCGTGTACCGGCGGACGGAATGAGCGTATTCGATCCCACTTTGCGGATGCAGGTCGGGGTGCCCCTGCCGCCGGCCTTGCCCCAATTCGGGCACATCCGCCGCACGTGGGACGCGGACATGGGCGTACCGGTCGCCAAATTGCTGCCGGGCGACTACTACGTCACGCGGCACAACGAATCCATCTTTACCGTGCTCGGCTCCTGTGTCTCGGCCTGCGTGCGCGAACGCAGGTTGGGAATCGGCGGCATGAACCACTTCATGCTGCCGCTCGACCGCTCGGGCGGTACCAGCGCCTGGGCGGAAAATCTGGTGAGCTCTGCGACGCGCTACGGCAACGTCGCCATGGAGCGCCTGATCAACGACATCATGATGCTCGGCGGCCAGCGCGCAAATCTCGAGTTCAAGGTGATTGGCGGCGGCAAGGTACTCGACATGGCGCTCGACGTGGGCGCGCGCAATGCGCAGTTCGTGCGCGACTATCTCAAGACCGAGGGTTTCCTCATCGCCGCCGAGGATCTCGGCGGCAGTTTCGCTCGCAAGGTCTACTACTCTCCGGCGACCGGCAAGGTGCGCGTCAAGCGCCTCACCGCGACGGTCAACCGCGCGGTGTTCGAGCGCGAGCGCGAATTCGCTCCCTCTGCCGCCCAGGTCGATTCCGGGTCCGTGGAACTGTTCTAATACGGAAAACTCAAACAATGAACAAGAAAATTCGCGTTCTGGTGGTCGACGACTCCGCGGTCATGCGCCAGCTGCTGACCGAGATTCTGAGTTCGGATTCAGGCATCGAAGTCGTGGGAACGGCGCCGGACCCCTACGTCGCTCGCGAAAAAATAAAATTGCTCAACCCCGACGTGCTCACGCTCGACGTCGAAATGCCGCGCATGGATGGTCTCGCGTTTCTCCGCAATCTCATGCGGCTGCGCCCCATGCCGGTGGTCATGTGCTCGTCGCTCACGCAAGATGGTGCAACCGTCGCGCTCGATGCGCTGAGCTTGGGCGCCATCGATTTCGTCGCCAAACCGGCGGTCGACGTGGCGCACGGAATCAGGGATGCGGCTCAGGAGATCATCTCCAAGGTCAAGATGGCGGCGCACGCCCAGGTGCGGCCGTTGGTAGACCCCCCCGTTTTGAGTGTCGCGGACCGCCATGGCGCCAGCGTGGTGCTGCCGAAACGCAGCGCACCCACGCATTTTGCAACTACCGATCGGATCATCGCGATCGGAGCATCGACCGGCGGAACGGAAGCCATCAAGGACGTTCTCTCCCACCTGCCTTCGGACATTCCGGGAATCGTCATCGTTCAGCACATCCCGAAGGCCTTCAGCGGATCGTTCGCACTGCGTCTGGATGCGAGTTCCGCTCTCAACGTGTGCGAAGCGCGCGACGATCAACCCATCCTGGCCGGCCACGCCTATCTCGCGCCGGGCGACCGGCACCTGCTCGTGGTGCGCAACGGCGCCCGCTATCAGTGTCGCTTGAGCGACGGGGAACTGGTCAATCGACACCGCCCCTCGGTCGACGTGTTGTTTCGCTCCGTGGCGCAGAGCGCCGGGCGCAATTCGATCGGCGTCATGCTCACCGGCATGGGGCGCGACGGCGCCGAAGGCTTGAAGGAAATGCGCGACGCCGGGGCATCGACCATCGCCCAGGACGAAAACTCCAGTGTGGTGTGGGGCATGCCGGGCGCCGCCTGGCAGATCGGAGCGGTGCAGTCGCTGCACGCGCTACATCAGATCGCCGCACGCATCGTCGATCTCGCCGGCGCACATCCGGAAGCGCCGCAGCACAAGAGTCAATCGGGCTGAGAAAACCTGCAAATCGACGTTCAAGAACGCCCGGCTGCGGCCGATTACCTCAATGAACCATCACCATCGCTGCCCTACCGCGAGCTGTCGGAGTTCCATAGATGAAAATTCTGATTGTCGACGATTCCACCGCCATGCGCATGATCGTCAAAAAGACGCTGCGCCTTGCCGGATTTGAAGGACACGAGATATCCGAAGTCGATGATGGCGTCAAAGCCCTGGCCGCGATCAAGGCATCGAAGCCGGATCTCGTGCTCTCGGATTGGAATATGCCGAACATGACCGGACTGCAGCTGCTGGAGGCGCTTGCGGGCGACGGGGTCAAGCTGACATTCGGCTTCATCACCACGGAAGCGACGCCGGATATGCGTGCCAAGGCAATCGGCGCGGGCGCGAAATTTCTCATTTCCAAGCCCTTCACTCCGGAGTCGTTTCAAGAACAGCTCGGCGCTCATATTCGCTGAAGCTTCAGATCAGACAAAACGGGAAATATCGCCATGGCGACCGCCTATCCCCTGCCCGACGGCCGAAAGATAGTAGACATGTTGGGCCTGTTGTTCGACGGGCTTGACGTAAAGGCCGGCGGCACTTTCGATCAAACGCCGGCCGGCGGCGCATGGTTCGGCGTGTTCGTCGCAGATAGCGGCAGTTCCGTGGCGTTGTGCGGCGTGGATGCGAATCTGGCGGCGACATTCGGCGCCGCCTTTTCCATGTTGCCGGTCGGCGCGGCAAAGGACGCCGCCAAGTCGCGCGAGCTCACCAGCGTCATGATCGACAACATGCGCGAGATCATGAATATATGTTCGCGCCTCGTCATGGACGCAACATCGCCGCACCTGAAGCTGGATCAGATCTATCCCGCCAAATCCCTGCCCGCGCCGGCCGCGGCATTGTTGGCCGCGCCGAGCGGCCGCAGACAGTTCCAAATTCAACTGCCGAAATACGGCGGCGGCGTGCTCACCTTCTTGACGGCTTGACCGTGCACGGCATCGTGCCAAAAAAGTGCGCGGTGGTCCACGCTTTGTCGATCCCGGCGCACATTCCCTCAAGATCGTCAAGCAAGCGCCGATAGACGCCTGGTAATACAAAGCACCTGCGGCGTGTCGTCGCCAGAGGAACCCATATGAAATCAACTTTGAAAGGTCTCTTGGTTGCAGCCCTTTTGACCGCGCTGCCGTTCGCCGGCGCCTTGGCCGCCGCGCCGACAAAGGATGAAGTCGTGGCAGTCGTCAAGAAGGCAGTGGCGTTTTACCAAGCCAATGGCAAGGACAAGGCGCTCGCGGAATTCAACAACAAGGAAGGCCAGTTCGCGAAAGGCGAGGATTACGTCGACGTGCACGACATCAATGGCGTGTGTGTCGCACACCCGATCTCTCCCGCCAAAGTGGGCCTCAATCGCCTGGACCAGTCCGACTCGGCCGGTAAGTTCTATGTCAAGGACCTGGTGGACGCCGCCAAGCAGAAGCCGTCCGGTTGGATCGAATACGTCATGAAGAATCCCACCTCCGGGAGACTGCAGAACAAAACGGCCTATTGGGAAGTGCACGACGGGCTCATCTTCAAGGCGGGTACCTACAGCGAGTAAGTGTTGCCGGGCGGCGCTGGGTCAACTGGTTGGGTCGAGGACATAGGCCGATTACATGAAATCTTTCGCCGACATTTCGTTGCGTTGGCAGGTGCTCCTGGCGCCGCTGCTGCTGATCCTCGCCATTCTCGTCATCGAAGCGGTGAACTACCGCCAGCAGACGGGGGTGGACGCGGCCACGACGCGGCTCTTCGATGAGACGGTCCGCCGCTTGACGGCGCTCGATGAGGCGGATGTGTTCGCATTGGAAATCAACGGTCGAATGTTCCGCGCCATGACGCTGGTGCAGAACGGCGCGCCGCCCAAGATCGTGCGCAGTCTGGTCGATACCTTGCCGAGCGACCTGGACAAGCTGGGAGACGAACTGGCTGCGGTCGCGCAGCGTGCCGGAGAGAGTGGTCACGCGGTCGAAGCGATAAAGCTCAATGACCTGTCCGTCAAGTACCGCAAGTCCGGCAATGAGTTCTCCAAAGTATTGTTCGTCGACCCCAGCGTCGCCGTCGACTATGCCACGTCGGCGGGCGTCTTCTTTCAGGATTTGCACGGCATCTTGATGACGCTGTCCAAGTCCTACGACGAGGCTTCCGCGACCGAGTTCGCCGGAATGAAGGCCGGCGCCGCGTCCGCCGTGCGTCTCTCCGAGATCGGCGGCCTGCTTGCCGTCGTCGGTGGCTTCGCGGTAAGCCTATGGCTCGCGCGATCCCTGACGGCGCCGCTGGTCGAACTGACGCGTGTCATGGCGGCGCTTGCGCGCGCCGACTGGACGGTCACCGTTCCTTACGCCTCGCGCGGCGACGAGGTCGGCCGCATGGCCCGCGCCGTCAACGTGTTCCGCGACAACGGCGTCGAGAACGAACGGCTGAAGCGCATCGAGGAAGAGGGACGCCGTCGGGCAGTGGTGCAACAGGCAGCGGAACTCGAGCGCGATCGGGCCGAGCAGGCACGCCTGGCCCGCGAGGCGGAACGGGCGCGGACGGTGTCCGACGTGACGGAACGCTTCGATGCGACCGCGCACCGGGTGCTCGGCAGCTTCGCGAACGCGTTCAGTACTCTGCAAGAGACGGCCGCCACGATGGGCTCGGCGGCCGACGCTACGCGCACTCGCGCCGATGGGGTCTCGCAGGCGGCCGTGGAGGCCTCGAACAACGTGCAGACCATCGCCGCTTCCATCGAGGAACTCGGCGAGTCCATCGCCGAGATTTCCGAGCAGGTGAGCGCCTCCTCATCCATGGCCGCGGTCGCAACCCGCGATGCCGACAAGCTCAACGACACGCTGCAGTCGGTGAACTCGGCGGCGAAGGAAATCGGCTCGGTGCTCGACTTCATCAAGTCGGTTGCCAGCCGCACCAGTCTCCTGGCGCTGAACGCCACCATCGAGGCGGCGCGTGCCGGGCACGCCGGCCGCGGCTTCGCCGTCGTCGCCAATGAGGTCAAGGCGCTGGCGACCCAGACCAAGCAGGCGACCGATGGAGTCACCTCCAAAGTTGAGCGCATTCAGACGCTGTCCGGCGACGCCGCCGGCGCCGTGACCTCGATCGCCGAAACCATTCGCTCGCTGAACACGAGTTCCGCATCGATTTCCAGCGCGGTCGCGGGTCAAAGCGCCGCGATGCGCGACATCAGCCAGTCAGTGCAGTCGGCAGCCGACTTCACCCGGCGCGTCAGCGACCAAATCAAGGAAGTCCAGGGCACGGCCACCGAGACCGAGCAGGCTGCCGAGGGCGTGCTGCATGCTTCCGCCGACTTGGCTCAGCAGACAGATCTCCTCCAGGCTGAAGTTTCAGGCTTTCTGAACGCGGTACAGCCGAAGGCGGCGACCCCGGAGACGGGGTTGACGATGAGCGATCGGCGCGCGGCCGTCTGACGGCCAACGGATTTTTGGAAATTGAATGGACTTTTGGAGATCGCAATGAATTATCGGAATTCCGTCGGTGCACGATTGATGCTGGCCTTTGCCGGCGTGATCATTGTGTTCGGCGCGGCTGTGGCCTTGAGCATTGGTCGACTGGCGGCCTTCAACACCTCTGTCACCGAAATCACCGGCCCTGACTTCGCCAAAGTCGAGCTGGCCGGTGGATGGATGGATGCCATTTCAGAGTCGATGCGCCATACGCGCAACATGCTCATCATGGACGACAAGGCGCAGATCCAGGGCGAAATAGCCAAAGTCCGAGACCTGTCCGAGAAGAGAGCGAAGTACGCCGAAGAGATGACGGCCGCCGTCAAGTCTGCGGAAGGCAAGGCCTTGCTGCAGGCGGCATTGGATGCGCGCGATACTCTCAAGCCGCTCGACGAGGACTTTCTGCAGGAGATCCAGGCGGGCGACATCAAGGCCGCGAAGGATACTCTGCTGCGGCGCTCGCGCCCCGCGCAGCTGGCGGTCATCGCGGCCCTGAAGAAGCTGAGTGAGTACCAGCGGACGAAGATTCACGTGAAAGCGGAGGAGGTGGCCGCCGCGTATCAAAGCACCCGAACCACGCTGATCACGCTCTCCTTGGCCGCGGTAGCGGTGGCCTGCCTGCTGGCGTTCCTGCTCACGCGTGCCTTCAGGAAGCCGTTGAACCATGCAGTGGCCGTGCTCGGTGAGATCGAGAAGGGTAATTACGCGAACACGGTGACGGTCAGTTCGCAGGACGAAATCGGCCAAACGCTCCAAGGTCTGGAGCGCATGCAGGTGGCGTTGCGCGAGCGCACCGAGAAGGAACACGCATCGGCCATGGAGAACGCGCGGATCCGTACGGCCCTGGATCGCGTCTCGGTCGGCGTCATGTTAGGCGACACGGACGGAAAGATCATTTACATGAACGATGCGCTACGGACTTTGTTCCGCAACCAGGCAGTCGAGATCCGCAAGCAGGTGCCGTCGTTCGATACGGAGCAGCTGGTCGGCAGCTCGTTCGATATGTTTCACCAGGTCCCCTCGCTGCAGCGCAATGCTCTGGCGGGTCTGACCAGCGCGCATACGGTTGACGCCAAAATGGGCGACGCGAGCCTGCGGATCGTCGCGAACCCGGTGGTCGACGGCGCCGGCAAGCGGGTCGGCACCGTGGTGCAATGGGTGGACCGGACGCAGGAGGTGGCGACGGAAGAGGAAGTGCAGGCGATCGTCGCCAAGGCGATCGATGGGGACTTGACCGCACGCATTCGCGAGGAGGGCAAGGAAGGATTCTTCAAGACACTCGCCGGCGGTGTGAACCGCCTGTTGATGAACATGGCCGACGTGGTGCGGAACATGGCGCGGGCGGCGGCCGAGGTGCGTACGGGGTCGGAGGAGATTTCGCGCGGCAACGCGGACTTGAGCCAGCGCACCGAGGAGCAGGCCTCCAGCCTCGAGGAGACGGCTTCGTCGATGGAGGAGATGACCTCGACGGTCAAGAACAATGCGGACAATGCCGCCCAGGCCAATCAGCTCGCCGCGGCGGCGCGCGAGCAGGCCGAACGGGGCGGTTCGGTGGTCGGCGCGGCGGTGACCGCGATGGGCGAGATCAACGCCTCGTCGAAGCGGATCGCCGACATCATCAGCGTCATCGATGAAATCGCCTTCCAGACGAACCTGCTGGCGCTCAACGCGGCGGTGGAGGCAGCACGGGCGGGCGAGCAGGGACGCGGCTTTGCGGTGGTGGCTTCCGAGGTCAGAAATCTCGCCTCGCGCAGTGCCGAGGCGGCCAAGGAGATCAAGACCCTGATCCAAGACTCCGTGGGCAAGGTGTCGGAGGGCACCAAGCTGGTGGACGAATCGGGCAAGGCGCTCGCGGAGATCGTCGTCAGGGTGAAGAAGGTGACCGATGTGATGGCGGAGATCGCGAGCTCGAGCCGCGAACAGGCCTCAGGCATCGAGCAGGTGAACAAGGCGATCACGATGATGGACGATGTGACCCAACAGAACGCGGCATTGGTGGAAGAGGCCTCCGCGGCGGCGCAGGCGCTCACCGAGCAGGCGTCGAACTTGACGCAGCTCATTTCACGCTATCAGGTGGGCGAAGGCAGCCCGGCCGCGGCTCCGCGCGCCACGGCGCGGCCGACGGTGGTGGCTGCGGCTCCGGCCGTGGAGCGCCGCGCGGTGACCCGGCCCTTGACCGGCAAGAAGAGGCCGGTGGCCGTTTCTACACCCGCCCCAGCCGGCGCTGCAGGCGCCGCCGCCGAAGAGTGGAAGGACTTCTAAGCGGCGAGCAAAGCGATGATGCGTTCGTCTACGGCAATGCAGAGGCAACCGGACGCGCGGGCCCTTATGAGGCCTGCGCGTCCTCGAATCCGGTCAGCACATTCACCACGTTGACGCCGATTTCGCCGACGGCATAGCCGCCTTCGAGAACGAACAGGGTGGGCAGGCCGCAGGCACCGATCATTCGGCCGTAGGTTGAGAAGTCGGCGGACTGGAGGCGAAAGAAGCTGATGGGATCTGCCGCGAAGGTATCCACGCCCAGGGATACGACCAACGCGTCGGCGCGGAAATTCTCGATGCGCAGCAGCGCGGCGCGCAACGCGTCCTGCCAGGCGCCGAATTCCGTGCCCGGGGGCAGGGGAAGATTCAGGGTGAATCCGGCGCCCGCCCCGGTTCCTGTTTCGTCGGCAAAACCGGAAAAGTAGGGAAACGCCTCGGCGGGGTCGCCGTGCAGCGAGATGTAGAGCACGTCCGCGCGATCGTAGAAAATATCTTGGGTGCCGTTGCCGTGATGAAAATCGACATCGAGGATGGCAACGCGTGCCGCGCCCGTGTCACGCAGGTATTGGGCTGCGATTGCCGCGTTGTTCAAGAAGCAGTAGCCGCCGTACAGGTCGCGCGCCGCGTGGTGCCCCGGAGGCCGACATAGCGCAAAGGCGGCACGTGCGCCTTCTTTGATCTGTGATGCGCCGGTCAGCGCGACATCGGCAGCGGCACGCGCCGCTTCCCAGGTGCCGTGGCTGATCGAGGTTTCGCCCGCCATGGCGTAGTACCCGAGTTTTCCCGTGATGCTGTTCGGGCGGCGTTGCATCATACGTCTGGCGGGCCAGCAATCGGGGATGGCTTCACCGCGATTTCCCGCGGCGACCCATTCGTTCCAGGCCTGCTTCAAGAATTCGATGTACTCGCGGTCGTGAACGCGCAGCAGCGGGGCGGCGCCGAAGCTCGCGGGGGCGATGACTTGGCCGATGCGCTGCGATTGAATCCGTTCCAGAACGATTTGGGCGCGCTGGGGCGACTCATGCGGGCGGACCAATTCGCCGCCATAGAGTTCGGTGCGCGGACTGCGCAGCAGATGATCCGTCGAGAAAACCGTGATCATTGTGACGTCTCCCTTGGTGATCAGATGATTATACGTGCTGCGTAGCAGCAATTACCTTGACACTCACGCGGCTGGTTCCTACAATCGCCGGCCTTTGTCTCCGGGCACAAGTTCGGGGCATTCACGCCCGTTAATTTTAAGTTTATGCATCCGGCCGCTCCTTATTTATGTGCGGCTCAAAAGGTATTTATGGCGACGACGACCCAACTGATTCGAACCGGCCGGAATGAGCCCGCCTGGAAATCCAAAGTTCCGGCGCTGGCGGCGTCGCCGCAGAAGCGCGGTGTGTGCACTCGGGTGTACACGACCACGCCGAAGAAGCCGAATTCGGCCTTGCGCAAGGTGTGCCGCGTGCGCCTGACGAACGGCTACGAGGTCTCGAGCTACATCGGCGGCGAAGGCCACAATTTGCAAGAACACTCTGTTGTGCTGATCCGCGGCGGCCGCGTCAAGGATCTGCCCGGAGTCCGGTATCACACTGTCCGCGGCGCTCTCGATTGCGCCGGTGTCAGCGATCGTCGGCAAGGCCGTTCCAAGTACGGCGCCAAACGTCCTAAAAAATAAAGGTTTTCCATGTCCCGCAGAGCAGCAGCCCCCCATCGCACCATCCTTCCGGACCCCAAGTTCGGCAACGATATGTTGGCCAAATTCATCAACATGGTGATGGAGCGCGGCAAGAAGTCCGCCGCCGAGAAGATCGTCTACGGTGCCATCGATCGCATCGGCGACAAGAGCGGCCGCGCCGGCGGCGAGGCAATTGCTGTGTTGCAGCAGGCGCTGGACAATGTCAAGCCCGTGGTCGAGGTCAAGTCCCGCCGCGTTGGCGGTGCCACTTATCAGGTGCCGGTCGAAGTGCGCGCCAATCGCCGTCAAACGCTGGCGATGCGCTGGGTCATCGAAGCGGCCACCGCCCGCAGCGAGAAGTCCATGGCGCATCGGCTTGCGGCTGAATTGATGGAGGCCGCCGAGAATCGCGGCGCCGCGGTCCGCAAGCGCGAAGATACGCACCGCATGGCCGAGGCCAACAAGGCGTTCGCGCACTATCGCTGGTAGGCCGCCGGCTGGTAATTCGCCGGCGAAGCCTTATATATAGAGCTTGCCTGGGCGACCATTGGGGTTGCCTAGTTTTATTTTATGCTCGCGTAGCGAGCAATTAACGGACGGGGTCGCATCGACCCCGTTGAAAGGTTGCGCGAAGCGCATAGACATGGCACGCACTACGCCCATCGAGCGATACCGAAATATCGGTATTTCCGCTCATATCGACGCGGGGAAAACCACCGCGACGGAGCGTATTTTGTTTTATACCGGCGTGTCGCACAAGATCGGCGAGGTGCATGACGGCGCCGCCGTCATGGACTACATGGAGCAGGAGCAGGAACGCGGCATTACCATCACCGCCGCGGCGACCACTTGTTTCTGGAAGGGAATGGACAAGAGCTTCCCGGAACATCGCATCAACATCATCGATACCCCGGGACACGTCGATTTCACCATCGAAGTGGAGCGCAGTCTCCGCGTGCTGGATTCCGCCGTAGCCGTGTATTGCGCCGTGTCGGGTGTGCAGCCGCAATCGGAGACCGTGTGGCGCCAGATGAACAAATATGGCGTGCCGCGCATTGCCTTCGTCAACAAGATGGACCGCGCCGGCGCGAATTTCCTGCGTTGCGTGGAGCAGATCCAAACGCGTCTGCGCGGCAACCCGGTACCGATTCAATTGCCGATGGGAGCCGAAGACGGCTTCGTCGGTGTGGTCGACCTCGTCAAAATGAAGTCGATCTGGTGGGATGAAGAAACCCAGGGCATGAAGTTCGAATACCGAGAAATTCCCGCCGGCATGCTCAAAGAGTGCGAGAAGTGGCGCGCCAAGATGGTTGAGGCCGCCGCCGAGGGAAACGAGGCTCTGCTCACCAAGTATTTAGAGACGGGCGATCTGACCGACATCGAGATCAAGCAGGGCCTGCGAGCGCGCGCGCTCAAGAACGAAGTGTGCTTGGTGACTTGCGGCTCGGCCTTCAAGAACAAGGGCGTGCAGGCCGTGCTCGACGCCATTGTCGAATACATGCCGTCCCCCACGGAAGTGCCGCCCGTCAAGGGCCAGAGCGAGCGCGGCGAACCCATGACCCGCAAAGCGGACGATAACGAGCCGTTTGCGGCGCTGGCCTTCAAGATTCTGAACGACCCCTTCGTGGGCAACCTCACGTTTTTCCGCGTCTATTCGGGCACGTTGAATTCGGGCGATCAGGTGTTCGTGCCGAATCGGAATCGCAACGAGCGCATCGGGCGCCTGCTGCAGATGCATGCGAGCGAACGTTCCGAGATCAAGGAAGTCCGCGCCGGCGATATCGCGGCGGCGGTGGGCTTGAAGGACGTCACCACCGGCGACACGCTGTCGGATCCCCACCACGTCATCATCTTGGAAAAAATGGAGTTCCCGGAACCCGTCATCTCGGTCGCCGTTGAACCCAAGACCAAGGTCGATCAGGAGAAAATGGGCCTCGCCCTGCAGCGCCTGGCGAAGGAAGATCCTTCGTTTCGCGTGCATACGGATCAAGAGTCCGGTCAGACCATCATCTCAGGGATGGGCGAGCTGCACCTCGAGATCATCGTCGACCGCATGAAGCGTGAATTCAAAGTGGACGCCAATGTCGGCAAGCCCCAGGTGGCCTATCGCGAAACGATCCGCGGCACCGTGGAGTCGGAAGGCAAATTCGTGCGCCAGTCCGGCGGCCGGGGTCAATACGGCCACGTGTGGCTGAAACTCGAGCCGCAGCCGGCCGGCAAGGGCTACGAGTTCGTGAACGGCATCGTCGGCGGCGCCGTACCGCGCGAATTCATTCCGGCGGTGGACAAGGGCATTCAAGAAGCCGTGCAGACCGGGGTGATTGCGGGCTACCCCATCGTCGACGTGAAAGTCACGATTTTCGACGGCTCGTACCACGACGTCGACTCGAACGAAATGGCCTTCAAGATCGCGGGCTCGATGGGCTTCAAAGAGGGCTTCCGCAAGGCCAAACCCGTATTGCTCGAGCCGATCATGAAGGTCGAAGTGGTGACTCCGGAAGACTACTACGGCGACATCGTCGGCGACCTGAATCGCCGCCGGGGACAGATCGTCGGGATGGAGGATTCTCCGTCAGGCAAGGTGGTGACCGCGGATGTGCCGCTGGCCGAAATGTTCCAGTACTCGACGGCCATGCGTTCGATGAGCCAGGGCCGGGCGAACTATACGATGGAGTTCGCGAAGTACATGGAAGTGCCGACCAACGTTGCCGATGCCGTCATGAAGAAAGCTTCTTGAGATCCCAAACGCTACATTTTAGGTAGCGCAAGTACAACCGTTTTCATTAATTTTGGAGAGGTAAGCCGTGTCGAAGGGGAAGTTTGAGCGAACGAAGCCGCACGTGAACGTGGGGACGATTGGGCATGTGGACCACGGCAAGACGACCTTGACGGCGGCCTTAACGAAGGTGATGGCGGAGAAGTTTGGCGGGGAATTCAAGGCCTACGACCAGATTGACAAGGCACCGGAGGAGCGTGCGCGCGGGATCACGATTGCGACGGCGCACGTGGAGTACCAGAGCGAGGCGCGGCACTACGCGCACGTGGATTGCCCGGGCCACGCGGACTACGTGAAGAACATGATCACGGGGGCGGCGCAGATGGACGGGGCGATTTTGGTGGTCTCGGCGGCGGATGGTCCGATGCCGCAGACGCGCGAGCACATCTTGCTGGCGCGCCAGGTGGGGGTGCCGTACATCGTGGTGTATTTGAACAAAGCGGACATGGTGGACGACGCGGAGTTGCTCGAGTTGGTGGAGCTCGAGGTGCGGGATTTGCTGACGCTGTACAAGTTTCCCGGGGACAAGACTCCGATCATCACGGGCTCGGCGTTAAAGGCGCTCGAGGGGGATGCGGGGGAGATTGGGGTGCCCTCGGTGATCAAGCTGGTGAAGGCACTGGATGAGTACATTCCGGTGCCGAAGCGGGCGGTGGAAGGGGCGTTTTTGATGCCGGTGGAGGATGTATTTTCGATTGCGGGACGCGGCACGGTGGTGACGGGGCGGATCGAGCGCGGGGTGGTGAAGGTGAACGATGAGGTGGAGATTGTGGGGATTCGCCCGACGCAGAAGACCACGTGCACCGGGGTGGAGATGTTTCGCAAGCTGTTGGACGAGGGTCAGGCGGGGGACAACGTGGGGGTGCTGCTGCGCGGCACGAAGCGCGAAGAGGTGGAGCGCGGGCAGGTGCTGTGCAAGCCGGGGAGCATCAACCCGCACACGAAGTTTGAGGCCGAGGTGTACGTGCTGACGAAGGAGGAGGGGGGGCGGCACACGCCGTTCTTCAAGGGGTATCGGCCGCAGTTTTACTTTCGCACCACGGACGTGACCGGAGCGGTGGAGTTGCCGGAGGGGACGGAGATGGTGATGCCCGGGGACAACATCAAGATTGTGGTGGAGCTGATTGCGCCGATTGCGATGGAACAAGGGCTTCGGTTTGCGATTCGCGAGGGTGGTAAGACGGTCGGTGCGGGCGTCGTTGCTAAGGTGATTGCGTAACATTTACAGGGCAGTAGCTCAATTGGCAGAGCGGCGGTCTCCAAAACCGCAGGTTGGGGGTTCGATTCCCTCCTGCCCTGCCAGTCGATGGCTCGAGCCTGTAGGTAGCAGCAAGTAAACATGGCAGAAGTCCAAACACCCGCGGGCGCGTCGGCAAGAGACACCGTGCTCATGATGTTGTCGGTCGTCGCGCTGCTTGCGGGCATCGTCGCGTTCTATTGGTTTGAAGAGCAGGCGCTGCCCATCCGCATTGCGATGGTCGTCGTCGGGCTTGCGGCGGGTGCCGGCCTCATGTGGTTCACCTGGTACGGACGTGAGTTCTGGCAGTTCGTGCTCGCCGCGCGCATCGAGCTGCGCAAGGTGGTGTGGCCGGAGCGCGACGAGACAGTCAAGACCACGTATGTCGTGTTCGGTTTTGCCATTGTGATGGGCCTGTTTTTTTGGCTGCTCGATATGGGTCTCACTTTTTTGACTCGATTGCTGGGCGGTCAAACCGGCTGATGAATTCGGAGCTGTCTATGTCCTTGCGATGGTATGTGGTTCACGCGTATTCGAACTTCGAGCACAAAGTCTCCGAGTCGCTCAAAGAGCGGGTCAAGCGCGCCGGTTTAGAAGCCAAGTTCGGCGAGATTCTGGTGCCGACCGAAGAAGTGGTGGAAATGCGCGACGGTCAGAAGCGCAAGTCCGACCGCAAGTTCTTCCCGGGCTATGTGCTCGTGCAGATGGAAATGGACGAAGACACATGGCACTTGGTCAAAGAGGTGCCGAAGGTACTGGGCTTCATCGGAGGCACCAGCGACAAGCCGGCGGCCATCACCGACAAGGAAGCGATGTCGATTCTGCGCCGCGTCGAAGAGGGCGTGGACAAGCCGAAGCCGAAGGTGCTGTTCGAGCCCGGCGAGGTGGTGCGGGTGACCGACGGCCCATTCAACGACTTCAACGGGGTGGTCGAGTCGGTGAACTACGAAAAGAACCGGCTGCAGGTGGCGGTGCAGATCCTGGGGCGCTCCACGCCCGTGGAATTGGATTTCTCGCAAGTCGAGAAGGGTTAAGTTTTATCGGGCGGGGCGCATCGCCCCGTTGAACGTTGCGCGTAAGCGCATTGACAAGGTCGCTATCCGGAGTGGAGAGCGGCCGAAACCAGGGGAGCTTTCTCTAAAAGGAAAGCGTTTGTACCCACAGGAGCGACGCAATGGCTAAGAAAGTCACCGGTTATATCAAACTGCAGATACCAGCGGGCCAGGCGAATCCCAGTCCGCCGGTGGGTCCCGCGTTGGGTCAGCAGGGCGTGAACATCATGGAGTTCTGCAAGGCATTCAATGCGCAGACTCAGGCCTTGGAAAAAGGCTTACCGACCCCAGTAGTGATTACGGTATACAGCGACCGCAGCTTTACCTTCATCATGAAGACGCCGCCGGCGTCGGTGCTCATTGCCAAGGCTCTCGGCATTCCCAAGGGCAGCGCCACGCCGAACACCGCCAAAGTGGGCAAGGTGTCGCGCAAGCAACTCGAGGACATTGCCAAGGTGAAAATGCCCGATTTGACCGCCGGCGACCTGGATGCGGCCGTTCGTACCATCGCCGGCAGCGCCCGCAGCATGGGCGTTGACGTGGAAGGAGTGTGACATGGCAGCCGTAGCGAAACGAACCAAGACTTGGAAAGAGAAGCTGCCGCCGGGCAAGTCCTACGCAATCGATGACGCGCTCAAGCTCGTGAAGGAATTCGCGACGGCGAAGTTCAACGAATCCGTGGATGTGTCGGTGAATTTGGGCGTCGACGCCACCAAATCGGACCAGCAGGTCCGCGGCTCCACGGTGATGCCGCATGGCACGGGCAAGACTGTCCGTGTGGCCGTGTTCACCCAGGGCAAGAATGCCGATGCCGCCAAAGCGGCCGGCGCCGACATCGTCGGCTTCGAAGACCTGGCCGAGAAAGTCAAGGCCGGCCAGATCGATTTCGACGTGGTGATTGCCAGCCCCGACGCCATGCGCATCGTCGGCCAGTTGGGCCAGATCTTGGGACCCCGCGGTCTGATGCCGAATCCGAAAGTGGGCACGGTGACGCCGGACGTGGCGGGCGCCGTGAAGAATGCCAAGTCCGGCCAGGTGCGTTACCGCACCGACAAGGCGGGCATCATTCACGCGCAGATCGGGCGCGCCAATTTCGAGACGACCGCGCTCAAGGAAAACCTTCTGGCGTTGGTGGCCGATCTGCAGAAGATCAAGCCGGCGACGTCGAAGGGCATTTACCTGAAGAAATTGACCGTGTCCTCGACCATGGGTCCGGGCGTCGCAGTCGACCAGGCCAGCCTAGGGCTGGGTTAATAGTTTTATCGGACGGGGTCGCATCGACCCCGTTAAATATTGCGCGTAAGCGCATGACGAAGGCTGCGAGACCGCAAGGTCGAACGCAACCACCGTCGAAGACCGTAGGTGAGCCAACTTTCCCCCTGGAAACTCGGCTCTTAAAGACCGCCTGCGCAGATGGTGGGACCCGAATCAGGAATTTCCTGGTGAAGGTCGCACCAAGGAGTACGAAGGCGTACTCAAGGGTGGGTACGAGCGACGGCGTTCGTGCCTGGTGTGTGACGCTTCTTCCCGGAGGACCTAGATGGCGCTCAAGTTAGAAGAGAAGAAAGTCGTGGTGGCAGAAGTCAACGCGGTCGCGGCGAAAGCCCTGTCCGTGGTGGGCGCAGAGAACCGTGGCTTGACCGTGACGCAGATGACCGAACTTCGCGCGAAGGCGCGCAAGGAAGGGGTCTATTTGCGGATCGTCAAGAATACGCTCGCGCGCAAGGCCGTTGCCGGCACCGCTTTCGAGTGCATTTCTCCGGCGCTGAAAGGACCCATCGTCCTGGCATTCTCCAACGAAGATCCGGGCGCGGCCGCTCGAATCGTCAAGGCGTTTGCGAAGGACAATGAAAAGTTGGTGACGACGCTCGTGTCTTTGGGTGGGCAACTGCTCAAAGCCGATTCACTCGATCGCGTGGCTTCATTGCCCACGCGCGCGCAGGCGTTGTCGCAACTATTGGGTGTGCTCAAGGCGCCTATAGCGAAGTTCGTTGGTACGTTGGCTGCCCCCAACTCGAAGTTGGTACGGACGCTGGCTGCTGTTCTTGAAGCCAAGAAGAGCGGTGCGGCGCAGGCGGCGGCGAATTAATCCTGATTCGGGTCGCGGGACCCATATAGATATTTGGAGACGATAATGGCTGTTACTAAAGATGAAATCCTCGACGCGATTTCCAAGATGTCCGTCATGGAAGTGGTTGAGCTGATTTCCGACATGGAGAAGAAGTTCAACGTCACGGCGGCTGCGCCCGTAGCGGTGGCTGCAGCCGGCGGCGGTGCTGCTGCCGCACCGGCGGCGGAAGCACAGACCGAGTTCACCGTGACGATGTCCGAGTTCGGCGCCAACAAAGTGGGCGTCATCAAGGTCATTCGCGAGATCACGGGATTGGGCCTGAAGGAAGCGAAGGACTTGGTTGAAGGCGCTCCTTCGACCGTCAAGGAAGGCATTCCGAAGGCGGATGCCGAGGCGATCAAGAAGAAGCTGGAGGACGCGGGCGCCAAGGCTGCTATCAAGTAGTGATTATTGCCGATACGCGCAGTTCGATGGTTGCCGCTGATTCAGCGGCAGCCGTCGCCTGCGCTTTTTCAGACGCTTCGCGCCGAATCTACGGGGTCGCGGCGACCCCGTATTGCTCAGGCGCTACGCGCCGGATTCAACGGGGCCGAAGCGGCCCCGTCCGAGAAGGTTCAGTTCATTTGGCGCCGTAACGGCGCCGGGAAGGCATGACACATGGCTTATTCGTTCACCGAAAAGAAGCGGATTCGTAAGAACTTCGGCAAGCGTCCGAGCATTCTCGGCACGCCGTATCTGCTGGCGATCCAATTGGATTCGTACCGGCGATTCCTGCAAGCGGACGTCGCGGAGTCCAAGCGCGACGAAATCGGCTTGCACGCCGCCTTCGACAGTGTGTTCCCCATTTCCAGCTACTCCGGCAACGCGACGCTCGAGTACGTGAGCTATCGGTTGGGAGAACCGGTGTTCGACGTCAAGGAATGCCAGTTGCGCGGGTTGACCTACGCGGCCCCGCTGCGCGTCAAGGTACGCCTGGTGGTGCTCGATAAGGAGGCCAGCGGCGCAAAGAAGCCCGTCAAGGACGTGCGCGAACAAGAGGTCTACTTGGGCGAACTGCCGCTCATGACCGACAACGGCACCTTCATCATCAACGGCACCGAGCGCGTCATCGTGTCGCAGCTGCATCGCAGCCCGGGCGTGTTCTTCGATCACGACCGCGGCAAGACACACTCATCGGGCAAGCTGTTGTTCTCCGCCCGCATCATTCCGTATCGCGGCTCATGGCTGGACTTCGAGTTCGACCCGAAGGACTGCGTGTTCGCGCGCATCGACCGGCGCCGCAAGCTGCCGGTGACCATCATCCTGCGCGCCCTCGGCTATACCGAGGAACAGGTGCTGGACATGTTCTTCGAAAAGAACGTATTCCATCTGTCCAAGAAGGAAATTGAATTCGAGGTCATCCCGCAGCGCCTGCGCGGCGAGACCGCGGCGTTCGAGATCCGCGTCGGCAAGAAAGTCATCGTCGAGGAAGGCCGCCGCATCACCGCGCGCCATGTCCGCGAATTGGAAGAGGCCCAGATCAAGCGCCTGCCCGTGCCCACGGAATACCTGCAGGGCAAGGTCCTCGCGCACGACATCGTCAACACCGAAACCGGAGAGATTCTGGCCAAGGCCAATGAAATTCTCACCGTGCCGACCGTCGGCAAACTGATCGAGAGCGGCATCGAACAGATCCGCACGCTGTACGTCAACGACTTGGACCGCGGCCCTTATATTTCCGACACTTTGCGCATCGATCCCACCAAGACGCGCCTCGAAGCGCTGGTCGAGATCTATCGCATGATGCGTCCAGGCGAGCCGCCGACCAAGGATGCTGCCGAGAACCTGTTCCAGAATCTGTTCTTCAACGGCGAGCGATACGATCTGTCGCCGGTCGGCCGCATGAAGTTCAACCGCCGCGTGGGCCGCGAGGAAATCACGGGCTCGGGGGTCTTGAGCAAGGAAGACATCATCGAGGTCATGAAGACCTTGATCGACATCCGCAACGGCAACGGCCACGTGGACGACATCGACCACTTGGGCAATCGCCGTGTGCGCAGCGTGGGTGAAATGGCCGAGAACGCCTTCCGCATCGGATTGGTGCGGGTCGAGCGCGCCGTCAAGGAGCGCCTGACGATCGCGGAGAGCGAGCCCATCATGCCCCAGGAGATGATCAACGCGAAGCCGGTCGCGGCCGCGGTGAAGGAATTCTTCGGGTCCTCGCAGCTCTCGCAGTTCATGGACCAGAACAATCCGCTCTCGGAAGTCACGCACAAGCGCCGCGTTTCCGCATTGGGCCCAGGCGGCCTGACGCGCGAGCGCGCCGGTTTCGAAGTACGCGACGTGCATCCGACGCACTACGGCCGGGTGTGCCCGATCGAAACGCCGGAAGGTCCGAACATCGGTTTGATCAACTCGCTGGCCGTGTATGCCCGCACCAACGACTACGGGTTCTTGGAGACCCCGTATCGCCGCGTCTCGAACGGCAAGGTCACCGACAATATCGATTACCTGTCGGCCATCGAAGAAGGCCAGTACGTGATCGCCCAGGCGAACGCCACCCTCAATGAGAAGGGGGAGTTCACCGATGACCTCATTTCCTGCCGTACGCAGAACGAGTTCACCTTGTCGGCTCCCGACAAGATCGATTTCATGGATGTGTCGCCCAAGCAGATCGTCTCGGTGGCGGCATCCCTGATCCCGTTCTTGGAGCACGACGACGCGAACCGCGCGCTCATGGGATCGAACATGCAGCGCCAGGCGGTGCCGACTTTGCGGTCGGAAACGCCGATGGTGGGCACCGGCATGGAACGCGCGGTCGCCATCGACTCCGGCGTCACCGTCGTGGCACGGCGCGGCGGCAGCGTGGATTC